>Ga0315542_1002281_pt1 | contig 11730 bp, 9 predicted proteins | sample SalMarSW160120MG_FD_202541 | JGI IMG/M metagenome (GOLD analysis project Ga0315542, IMG submission 202541) | Salt marsh sediment microbial communities from the Plum Island Ecosystem LTER, Massachusetts, United States - Salt Marsh Sediment SW1601-20 ... | reverse complement strand
GATCAAATTTATTTTATTTTTAATGAACGGTATTGATTTATATTTTTTTAAATTTGAAACGCTCAGCTTATGTATCCGGTATCCAAGAGGCTGACATGAAAATTCTTGTGGTGGATGACGAGCCCGATTTGCTTGAACAGCTTCGGGAAACGCTCACAAGCCAAAAGTATGATGTGGACACGGCTGATGATGGAGAATCGGCCTTGGATAAACTGTTCGATAATATTTATGATCTCATTATTCTTGATATTATGCTTCCCTTTGTTGACGGATTTACGATTTTAAGAGAAATCCGAAAGGCAAACATCGCTACCCCTGTTCTTATGCTGACGACTAAAGGAGCTGTGGAAGATAAAATTAAAGGACTTGATTACGGCGCTGATGATTATCTTGCAAAACCCTTTGCAATGGCGGAACTTATGGCCAGGATTCGATCTCTGCTCAGGCGGGCTTCTGATCACAGAGATCCGATGCTGACCGTTCGTGATATTACCCTGAACACTAAAACCCGTCAGGTAATTAAAAGCGGTAAAAGTTTAGAGCTTACGCCAAAGGAATTTTCAATTCTTGAATTTCTTTTATATAACCAAAACCGGGTAGTTTCCAGATTTACCCTGGCAGAACATGTCTGGGGAGATGGATTCGATCCATTTACCATGTCAAATTTCATCGACGTTCATATTAAAAATTTGAGACGAAAAATTGACGATTCAGACAAAAAAAAAATCATCCGGACCATTCGCGGAATAGGGTTTATCATAGAGGATGAACCAGAATGAAGATCCGCTATAAAATAACCTTGTGGATTGCAGGTGCCTGGGTTCTGGCAAGCTTTGTATTTTCTGTCTTTGTTCTCTGGGAAATGGCGGAACAGCCCTACAGATTAATCGATCAGGATTTGGAAACCATGGCAGGAACCGTTGTCCGTTTTGTTGAAACAACGAAAACCCAACCTAAAGACTACACTCAGAAAGATCCTCCCTTTGATACAGGACGATACTGGATCAAGATATATGATGACCGCATGAATGTTTTATATCAGTCAAAACTGACGCAATATACGGACCTTCCGTTTAAACACAAAAACCAGCCTTATATGGTCGAAAGAATCATCCCCCGAGAACGTATCGATCTGGACCAGGATAGTAAAAACGAGGTGGCTTTTCGAATAAAAACGTTCAATAACAGGTTTCGGGATCAGCCCTGTAAGGTTCTGATAGGCAAACCCGTGGAAAAACTGGAAGAGGAAATCGCAGATTTGGCCAGGGACATTGCAATAGGATTGAGCGCAACTACGCTATTTCTGATCGTTATAAGTTATTATATCGCGGGAAAGATTCTAATACCGATCAACGCGATTAACCGAATGGCCCGGAATATTAATGACAGGTCTTTAGACCAGCGGATACCGCTGGGTAAAAGCAAAGACGAACTGTATGAGCTTTCCGAATCTCTTAACCACATGTTTGATCGTTTGCAATATTCATTTGCCATGCAAAAACAGTTCATCGCCGATGCTTCCCACGAGCTGAAAAGTCCGATTACTTTGTTATCGCTGTTTATGGAGGATGCCATCCATTTAAAAGAATTGCCGGAAACATTCAGGCTTCGGCTGATTCGACAAAATGATATTTTACAACGGATGAGGCGTCTTGTAAAAAATCTGCTTGATCTTTCGGCACTGGAAATTAAAGAGAGTATGGATTTTGAAGAACTTGATTTGTTTGAACTGGCAAAATCGGTTCGCGAAGATTTTGTCGACGTGTTGGAGGCCAGGCATATTGATTTAGTCATTCATATTGCGGAGGGACTTCGCATCGTGGGAGGCAGAGATTCTCTGCAGCGTGTCCTGATTAATCTTGTTGACAACGCCATTAAATACAACTTGGACGGCGGCAAAATAGACATAACTGCCAAAGCAAAAAACGATAAGGTTTATCTGTCTGTTTTTAACACCGGCAGTGGAATTTATGAAAAAGATATCGATCGGGTTTTTGAGCAGTTCTACAGAGTGGAAAAATCGAGATCCTCTCAATATGGCGGCTCAGGACTCGGCCTAACCATTGTCAAACGGATTATCGAACTTCACCGGGGCAGTATCACCATCGAAAGCGAACCCGAAGCCTGGGCCCGGGTAAATATTCATCTGCCAAAGATAGTCAGTTCTCCCTCAAGAAAATAATTTCAAAAAAACTTCTCTCGTATTCGTTTTCTTCACCATTTCTTCACCAAGGCACTTTATAATCTAAACATAACGAAAAGATGAAAGGGGTTCCAAAATCATTTCGTTAATTGCACATGCCTTTTTCAATGTATAGAAGACAGCCGGTGTATAGTCTTAAATATTGGAGATATTGTTAGGAAAAAAAAGATGAAAGTTGTTGAAATTAAATCTTTGAAAAAGTCCTTTGCTGGAAAGAAGGTTCTGGAAGGCACCTCTATGACGGTATACCATGGCGATATTTATGGCTTTCTGGGCCCCAACGGTTCTGGAAAGACGACGACCTTGCGGATATTATTAGGAAATTTATATTCTGATGGTGGAAAAATTGCTGTTCTGGGGCTATCCCCTGATTTGGATGGGGAACAATTAAGACAGCGTGTAAATATTTTGCCGGAGTCTCACGGGTTCTACGGATGGATGCGGGCGGAAGAGTATCTACGCTTTTTTGGGCAATTGTATGGATTGCAACTTACGTCTGCGAATTGGCGAATGCATCTCGAACAGGTGGGGCTGGACCCTGCCGATCGCCGACCGATCCGAACATTTTCCAGGGGTATGAAACAGCGCTTAGGGATTGCCCGTTCACTAGTTAATGATCCGGAAATCCTTTTTCTGGATGAACCGACCAATGGTCTTGATCCCAAAGGAAGAAGAAAAATCCATGATCTTTTACTTAAGCTCAACCGTGAAAAAGAGATGACAGTCGTTATTTCTACACATATCCTGGATGATGTGGAACGTCTTTGTAATCGTATCGCAATTTTGCATAATTCCAAGATTCAATATGAAGGTCCTCTTTTTGCACCGGCAGTTGGAAGATCCATCCGCTATCGGTTCCATTTGGCGGATGATAAAAGTATTCCCTCCACATGGAACTTTCCGGGCATTTCGTGTCAGGAAAAAAATGGACCATGGGTGACCTGCAAGATAAAAGACATTCACCCGGATAAAGCTCTAAGTTTATTGGTTCAGAAGGGAATACCGATTACAGAAGCAATACAGGTTAATAGCGGGCTTGAGTCCATGTATTTAAATATTACGGCACAAGGAAAAGAGTGATGAGACATTTTAAAACTTTGATTAAGAAAGAGTGCATAGAAGAAATCTCTTCGTCTCGCGGCGCAGCACTTTATCTGGCAGGGTGTGGAGTTTTGAGTGTTTTTTCACTTTTGCTGGTAAGCAATACGGAATTGAGTCTTTTGGATAATGCCCAGGCGGTCTATATGATGTCGGCAATAATCATTGCGCTGGCCCTCTTGATTGCCGTTATCCGGGGTAGTGACGGGTTTGCCGGAGAACGTGAACGCGAAACTCTTGAGTTACTATTAATCACACCTGTCAGTCCTGCTGAGGTTGCTATTGCCAAATTAATGGGCTTAATTTTTTCGTGGTTTGTTGTTTTTGTTCTTTCTATTCCTTATCTGTGGGCTGTAGGAAGCACAGGTCAAAACCTTATTCCGGCACTAGAATATCTTTTTATTTCCGGGACGTTGCTCGTTGTAATTTTCGGTGGTTTTTCGCTGGCGTTATCTGCCCGTATGAAAACGTTTAAAGGGGCTCTGTCCATCGGCCTTACCGCTTTTTTATTATCCGGGAGTCCTATCCTGTTAGGGCCGTCGTTGCGGCAAAGCACTGTCGGTCGATTTATCGATCTGATAAATCCCTTTGCAAACGCTCTGAACATGCTGGACAGTGTGGTTGTGGACAGCCTTGGCGTTTTGTTTCAAATAATTCCCCTTGCCATACTGATTTTCTACACCATTGCCGCCATATGGGTTCTGTCCATGACGACAAGGAGGGTGGAATTATGAAAAAAAGTTATGTTTTGTGTTTAAATTTTCTGATACTATTGATTATCGCGGGGAATAGCCATGCTGATGGAACTCCTTTTATCCATGTTTCCATACAAGCCCCGACAGGCGCGTTGAAAATGGGAGACAGACCGGTTTTCAAAGGAGTTGTGAAAAACTCGGGACAGCGTAATTTACAGGGCCTGGTGGTTTATCTGTCTCTGGTGTCCTTGAGGCCCGGACATGAGCACCCTGTGGATCTGGAAGACTGGTCTGCACAGAAGGCTGTTCGTATCGATCAATTGGTGCCCGGTGAAACAAACCGGCAAGACTGGCCCATGCGACTGATCCAGGCCGGCCGGTTTGGTGTGGCCTTGACCATTGTGGATCCTCTCGAGAACCGGTCGATCGTGAGCGATCTTGTGTCTTTTAAGATACAGCCCAAGCCCACGGTTGCCTCAGGCCGTATTTTGCCTGTTGCCATTGGAGAACCGCTATTGCTTCTGATCTTTTTCGGATTGTTCCATTGGATACACACTCGATCCCGACGTTTAATGAAGGACGTTCAGATCCAGGAACTTTTACATGAAAGGAAGTTATAAATATGAAAAGGGTCATAATTGTTTTTTCGCTGCTCGTCATGATGCCGGCAGGTTGTGCAGAGATGTCTCATTCAACCAACAAAGACGAGATTGCTTATGGTGAACTCAAGCAGATGGGATGGACTTTAGACTATTATGAACAAAGAGAGTTTGTTCTAACGCAGGATGACAAAGCAAAGATACAAAAGTTGCTGGGCCGTCCATTGAAATACTATACAAAAAATTTCAGATATTACACTGAAATAAGAAGGCATCATGGGAAGATAGGAGACATTATTCCTATTTACCAGCAGACGCCTTATGGCAGATTGGTTATTTTAGTGCGAATCGGATGGTATTCCATTAATAAGATAGCAGTGGTAGAAAATGTTACCAAAGAGACGAAGCCCATTGTGAACGACATTTTTCTGGATCAGTTCTTTGGTAAAACCGTGAGCAGTTCGTTCAGGGTGGTTAAAACTCCCCAAGACCTTCTTACAGCCAAAGATAATATCAAGCCTATCGCCGGAGAGCCTGCCATTTCTCAGGAAATAGCCGATCGGCTTCAAGAATTGTTGGCCATTAACTCGGTGGATAGATTTTAAAATATCCTTGCAGGTGCCAGTAATTAGGAGCGAGAGTCAGGTAAACATATGCGACATCAGTATACCAACATCCTTTTTTGTCTAACGGTTTTAACAATTGTTATGAGTGGATGTGCAACTTACCACAAATTGCCGTTGAATCAGAGTACTGTTTCTGAAAGTCTCAAACCTCCGAGCATTGAAACCATTCGGATCAAGGCGAAATCGATTCAGCATCCTATCTTGAAACCGATCGAGTTCGATATCCGTGACGGCCTGTCACCCGATGAGGCGGCGATTCTGGCCGTACTCGCCAATCCAACCCTTCGGGCCATTCGGGACCACAAAGGAACTGCCGCAGCACAGCTTTTGCAGGCCGGCATTCTACCCAACCCGCAACTTTCCTATAATCTGGATGTACCCACAGGCGGAAACACGCAGGACACGGTCAATGCTTATGGTCTTGGGCTGGGCTGGGACATAACTTCGCTGATTACTCATGGCGCAAAACTGGATATGGCCCGAAGTCATGCCCAATCAGTTGATCTTGATATCGCATGGAAGGAGTGGCAAGTGGCCCAGGCAGCAAGGTTAAACGTATACCGGTTGATATTTACCGAAAAGCAATTGCTCCTGGCAAGAAACATTGTGAAACAACGCAAAAAAAATCTTACCGTCATCCAGAGAGGGTTCTCTATGGGAGTGGTAACCGTCTTGGATTTAAACGCTGCAAAAGCCGCTTACCAACAGGCCCGGAACAGCGTTTTAATACTTGAACAGGAACACGAGAACGAGCGACATGCGCTGAATCAAACCCTCGGTATTCCGCCGGATAACAAAGTGTTACTCCAACGAGATGTCAGGCTTCCCATCTGGAAGAGTCTCCCAACAACCCAAAAAATTATGGACGGATTCGATAATCGAAGGCTCGATCTTCTGGCGTTAAAAAAGGGATATGAGAGTCAGGAAGCACAGGTGAGAGCAGCAATACTTTCACAATTTCCTAAAATAAATATAAGCTTGAATCATATTAGAGATACAGGAAATGTGATCACCACCGGTTTCGCCACTACAATTGACTTGCCTTTCTTTGACCGGAATCAGGGGCAGATTGCCGTGGAACGGGCCGGCCGGAAACAACTTTTTGATGAGTATATTGCCCGTATTTTCGAATCGCATTCAAAAGTTGCAACCATTTTGAGTGATATGAATTCACTAAAGAAGCAGATTGAAGCGGCTGAACAGTCACTTCAGATGTCATCCCGCCTGCTCGAGACTTACAGAAAAGCCCTGGAAGAAGGCAACGCAGATATCCTTGTTTACAACGATACACGAAATGAGGTGGACAATTGGCAACTGAAAATTCTCAAGTTAAAGCGAGATTTATCGGACATGGGGATTGCTCTTGAAATCGTCGCCGGAGAATACATCGGACAAACAAGTGTCGGCGGAAAGGATATGGATCATGATTAAATCCTAACGTTACAATAAATCAGATCCTGGAATATGGCACAGGAGAAAAAATTAGAATGAAACGAGCGAAATGGATCATTATCATCATCACAATGAGCATAATTGTTCTGGCAGTGGGATATTTTCTGTTGTTCGTAAAGCCCGCTGAACATCCGGCTGCTAGTAATCTTTTAAAACAGAGTCCGGTGGCCAAAGTACGAGTGGCTCCCATTCAACAAGAGACGATAACGGAAACCATTACCGCTTATGGAACGGTTGCTCCAGCTCCAGGAGCAGTAAAGACCGTATCGATTCGGTTTGAAAGCAGGGTTCGCCACATATCGGTCAGTGAGGGGCAGAGGATCTCAAAGGGTGATGTTCTCCTGGAAATCGATCCCAGTCCTCATGCAAAACTCCAAATGGAGGAGGCGCGAAGGGCTTATAAATCAGCCTCACAAAAGCTTAAAAAAGTACAGGAGCGATTTAATCTCAAGCTGGCAACGAGAGGAGAACTCCTGACGGCCGAAGATGTTTTACAGCAAGCGCGGCAACGATTGAAAAATCTTGAGCAGAGTGGGGTTGGGAAAATAAGACAAATCCGTTCTACGGGTTCGGAAATTGTTTACAAGGTTCATGTGAATCAAGGATCTGTGATACCGGGCAACAGTCCTTTTTTAGAAATTGTCCCACAAGACCGGATAGAGGTGCATTTGAATGTCGAACAGGACGATGTTGAGCGCTTGAAGCTGGGACAGCCCGTCTTACTGTCGTCGGTGAACATATCTCAATCTCCTGAGGTCACGGGCAAAATTCGCACTATCTCTCAATCGGTCAATCCAGTCACCCGCCTGGTGAACATTTTTGTATCGTTGCCAATTTCCAGCGGATACCTTCTGGGAGGGTATGTTCGCGGGAAAATAATCATCGCTTCCAAAAAAACGCTGGTTGTACCCAGGGATGCTGTATTGCCGGAAGATGGTCATTACGTTCTTTTCACTATCAAGAATGGCCGGGCTCAGAAATTCATTGTAAAGCCAGGGCTGGAAAACCATCTCAGAGTTGAAGTTATGGATAAAGACCTGAAACCGGGAGATTTAGTGGTAATTCAAGGTAATTATGAGCTAAAGGATGGCATGTCGGTTCAGACGGAGGCGCTTAAATGAGCTTCACAGACTGGGTGCAAAGACACCGCCGCTCAATTCTGTTTCTTATCGTTGTTCTGGCCATGGGCGGGCTGGCCAGCAGTTTGAAGCTTCCAGTAGCCCTTTTCCCCCACGTTGATTTTCCTCGGGTGGTGGTGAACCTGGATGCCGGTGATCGTCCGGCAGAACAGATGGCCATTGAGGTCACCTGGCCCGTGGAAGAGGCGGTTCGAGCTGTGCCCGGGGTTCGAAATGTTCGCTCGATCACCAGTCGAGGAAGCGCTGAGATCTCTATAAATTTCGACTGGGGCGTCAACATGGTTGCTGCCGCCCTTCAGGTGGAGTCTGCCATTAGCCAGGTTTCATCCGGGTTGCCCCAGGGAACCACATTCCAGGTGCGCCGTATGGATCCGACGGTGATGCCGGTTCTGGCTTATAGCATAACCTCTGATATTCATTCACTGGTGGAGTTGCAGGATATCGCATTGTACCAATTGAGGCCCTTGCTATCCACCGTAAAAGGAGTCGCCAAAGTCGGTGTACAGGGAGGTGCCCGTGAAGAATACCAGGTTGTTGTGGACCCTGCGCGTCTTGTTTCCTTTGGTCTTTCATTAAGTGATGTGGCAAAAGCTGTTTCGGGCGCTAATGTCATTACGGCTGTGGGTAAAATTGAGGATCATTATAAACTCTATCTGACGATTTCCGACACGCGATTTCACGACCTAAATCAGATCCGGGAGACTATCCTTCGCTCAGGGGGAAATGGTCTGGTGCGTCTGGATGATATTGCCACGGTGAGCAGAGGCACGGTGCCGCAGTGGACCCGGGCGACCGCCGACGGTCACGATGCCGTGCTTTTTCAGATTTATCAACAACCCGGCGGCAATACAGTGCAGATTGCCGGAGAGATAAAAAATAAACTTGCCGGATTCCGTCCCAACTTGCCGAAAGGGATCAGGATCGCCAACTGGTACGACCAGAGTCAATTAATTGTTGCTTCAGCAAACAGCGTACGCGATGCTATTATCATCGGGGTATTGTTTGCCGTTTTTGTTCTGTGGCTTTTTTTGCGAAATATCAAAATGACCTTCATTGCCGCCATAACGGTTCCCTGTGTAGTGGCCGCCACCATCCTGCTGCTCTATGCGCTGCATATGAGTTTTAATATCATGACCCTGGGGGGTATGGCGGCTGCCATAGCGCTGATCATCGACGATATGATTGTGATGCAGGAACAGATCGTTCGCGGATTGCGTAGCGGTGTCGGTGAACATCATGCGCGTGTAATGAAGGCCGTGCAAGAGTTTACACGGCCGCTGGCTGGTTCATCCGCCTCCACCATCATTATATTTACTCCCATGGCATTTTTGTCCGGAGTCACCGGAGCTTTTTTCAAATCCCTCTCCTTGACCATGGCGTCCAGTCTTATTATCTCCTTTTTCGTAGCCTGGCTGGCCGTACCTCTGCTGGCAGATCATCTTCTTAATAAAAAGGATGCCGACCGCGAGGAAGACGGGACATTAACCCGGATATTTCATCGATCTTACGAAGCAGTTATGGAACATGTTCTGGCCCGCCCAGGCCTGGTTATGCTGATGATTGTCCCTTTAATCATAATCGGCTGGTTTTCATACAGGCACCTGGGATCAGGATTTATGCCCAAAATGGATGAAGGCGGATTCATCCTTGATTATCGTTCTTTTCCTGGAACCTCACTCAAAGAAACAGATCGTTTGCTGCGCCAGGTTGAGAGCATTTTACAGCAAACCCCTGATGTTCAAACTTACTCCCGCCGTACAGGATTTGCGCTTGGCGGGACCTTGAGCGAAGCGAATGAGGGTGATTTTTTCGTACGGCTGAAATCTTTACCCCGACGGCCCATCGAGACCGTTATGGATGATGTTCGAAATCGAATCGAACACTCGGTTCCAGGGCTTCAAATCGAGATGGCCCTTTTGATGGAAGACCTTATCGGGGATCTGACAGCCGTCCCTCAGCCCATCGAGATCAAGCTTTTTTCCGATGATGGCGGATTACTCATGAAGCTGGGACCACAAGTGGCTGCAGTCATCCGAAAAATCCCCGGTGTGGTCGATGTAAAAGATGGCATTGTGCTGGCCGGAGACGCACTGGATATTCGGGTGAATCGGGATAAAGCCTCTCTGGAAGGGGTGACTCCGGAGGAGGTAACACAGACGTTATCCGATTTTTTGACCGGTGCTGTCACTACCCGGATACAGCAGGGCCCTAAGATGATCGGGGTGCGGGTGCGTATTCCCGATGACGTTCGTGCAAGAGTTTCAGACATCCTGAACCTTCGTTTTCGTGCTCCGGATGGACATCTCTTTCCCCTCAAACGCGTCGCGACGCTCAAGGCCGTTACCGGGCAGCCTCAGATCATGCGTGACGATCTGAAAAGGATGATTGCCGTAACAGGACGTATCAGCGGTCGCGACATGGGTTCGGTTATCCGGGACGTCAAGTCGGTCCTTAAAAGACCGGGATTGATACCAAAAGGGGTATATTATTCTCTCGGCGGCCTTTATGCACAACAGCGAATCGCCTTCACAGGACTCATCACCGTGTTTGTTTCCGCAGTTATTCTGGTGTTTCTGCTCCTGCTCTTTTTATATGAGCGCTTTCGCGTCGCCGTCGCCATACTGATAAACACACTTCTTGCCTTGGCCGCGGTGTTTATAGGGCTTTATGTGACCGGCACGGAAATTAACATCTCATCCATGATGGGCATGACCATGATTGTAGGGATTGTCACAGAAGTGGCCATTTTCTATTTTTCGGAATATCGCACGCTTCCGGCTGAGTTGGAAAAAGAGACAGCGCTAATCCAGGCGGGAAAGAACCGCATGCGCCCTATCGCCATGACAACTTTTGCGGCAATACTGGCTTTACTTCCTCTTGCCATGGGTATTGGACAAGGTTCCGCTATGCAAAAACCACTGGCGATTGCTATCATTTCCGGTCTGGTTGTACAATTACCGCTGGTATTGATTATGTTACCCGTTTTTCTCAGACTTTTTAAGTTGAAGAAGTAATAATGCGAGGAAGCTGGGAATCGCATCGGATCTCCCACAATTTGAATATAGTAACCGATAATTGCTTAAACGGAAATCAGAGGTAATAACCAAATGTGCATCCAAAGAGCCGCCAATGTATTGAGCGCTATTTACAGGCATATTTTTTCTTCACGTTTTCTTCAGAATATCATTGTATAATTTAATTCAATCGCTTAGGAAATGTATCAAAAAAAATAGGGTCGGATAGAAGCTAAGAGGTTGAAATTAAATTATAGAACCTGTATGACAATGTTCATGAGAAAAGAATTTTTGCCATTTTCACGTCCGAGTATTACCGAGGCGGATATTGCCGCCGTCGGTGAGGTGCTTCGTTCCGGATGGATTACCACCGGTCCGAAAAATGCCGAATTTGAAGAAAAATTCTGCCAGTATACCGGCTGTGATAGAGCGGTGGCCCTGTCCTCGGCAACCGCGGGAATGCATCTTACTTTAAAAGCATTTGGAATAGGCCCCGGCGATGAGGTGATTACCCCATCCATGACATGGGTTTCAACAGTGAACCTCATTGTTTTAAGTGGTGCAACACCTGTTTTTGTGGATATTGACCGAGACACTTTGATGGTTACAGCGGATTTGATCCAAGAGCATCTGTCAGCAAAAACCAGACTTATCATTCCGGTTCATTTTGCCGGTGCCCCGGTGGACATGGCTTCTGTGCGCAAGATTGGTCAAAGCGGTAATATTGACATCATCGAAGATGCTGCCCATGCCATCGGCACCGAATGTCATGGTGAAAAAATCGGTAAAAAGGGCACCTCGATATTTTCGTTTCACCCTATTAAAAATATTACCTCGGGTGAAGGCGGCATGTTTTGTTCAGATGATGTTGACCTTGTCGATCGGATTCGTCGGCTAAAATTTC
>Ga0315542_1002280_pt1 | contig 11735 bp, 14 predicted proteins | sample SalMarSW160120MG_FD_202541 | JGI IMG/M metagenome (GOLD analysis project Ga0315542, IMG submission 202541) | Salt marsh sediment microbial communities from the Plum Island Ecosystem LTER, Massachusetts, United States - Salt Marsh Sediment SW1601-20 ... | reverse complement strand
ACAACCAGTGCATTTGTCCATGTCAACGAGTAGCAGTTGTTCCATCTTGATTCATTCCTTCCAATTGACCGAATATTAAATCAAGTTTAGTATTTGAATAACCTCCATTTAAATTCATTCTCTATCCGTTATGCACGATTAAACACATCATTCAAGTTCAATTTCGACTAAAAATGCAATAGAATGAGTCTATTTGAGATTAATAAAAAACTCTTTTACTAGACGTCCATTAGATGTGAAATGTTGTTATAATTACAATTTAAGAAATCTTAACGTGCGTTTAAAAAAATATCAAACTCAATTTTTCTAACCACAAGCAATACGTTTTAAGACTCAAGAGTGAGCTCGAGATTAGTGATCATCGTGACAGAAGAGCAACAACGTACTATGCACGAAGATGAACTCGATCCCGACGAATTAATGTGGAATCGACGTACAGATGTCAAAGAAGGTTTGCATATGCTCCTCTCTCATCATCCTCCTTCTCTATATGGGCATTGCCTTCGCGTGACATTCAGAGGGCGGTCACTGTATTTCTGTGGTAGATGTACAGGTATCTACGGAGGTCTGGGTCTTGGTATGGTTTTCTTATTGCTGTTCCAAGTTGATTTGAATCCTTCGTGGTTCTGGTTCTTATTATCTGTGATTCTAGGATTCACTACAGTTGCAGACTGGATGAGTCAAAGGCTTACCCCTAGAAAGACTACCAATCATATTCGAGCAATCACAGGGTTCGGAAGTGGTTTTGGCCTTGCAATTGTATTCTTACTTGGTGATCTTTCTTTCATGTTAGTAGCTTTAGTAATTATGGCTGGGTCTGTGGGTATCGTTGGATTGATCGAGAACCGCAGACGCACTGCAAGTCTTGCAGCCATGAAAGCTCAGATTGAAGCTGAAGACGCTCAAGATGAAGAGTAGAAAATACTGAGTACAATCATCCTACATGCCAAACTGTTTTAACTCACAATGAGCTGCTCGAGCATGTGAACCCCGATGATTCCATTCACCAAACCCATTATCGAAAATGAAGAGATTGAAGCTGTAAAGCATGTTCTTGAATCGGGTATGCTTGCAGAAGGAAAAGTCTCTCGTGAATTTGAAAAGCTCTTTTCTGAGTATATAGGAACAAAGTTCGCAACTGTAACATCCAATGGAACTACAGCTCTCAGTACAGCATTGGAGGCAATGGGTATTCGACCTGGTGATGAAGTAATCACCTCTCCTTTCACTTTCATTGCGTCTGCAAATTCTATTGCGATGGTCGGTGGTGTTCCTGTTTTTGTAGATATTAAACCTGATACCTACAATATTGACCCTAATCTTATTGAAGCTGCAGTAACTGAGAAAACCAAAGCCATTATGCCTGTACACATCTTTGGAATGCCCGCTGATATGCCGCATATAATGGAAATAGCTGAGAAGCACGATCTTCAGGTAATTGAAGATGCTTGTCAAGCACATGGCGGCTCGATAAATGGAAAGCGAGTTGGTAGTCTGGGCCATTGTGCTACTTTCTCATTTTACGCCACGAAAAACATACTGACGGGAGAGGGAGGAATGGTCACGACAAATGACGAAGAGTTGTATGACAAGATGCTCATGATCAAAAATCATGGTCGTGGGAAACAGGGCGGCTATAGTCACTATCAAATTGGATACAATAGTCGAATGATGGATATTGTTGCTGCACTTGGTGTAGTGCAGATGAAGCGTCTTGACTTTGTTGTCAAGGAACGAAGGAAGAATGCGCTGGAATATGATAAATTCTTCTCTGAGTTTGATGAGATTAAACCTCAGGTCGAAGATGAAGGATTCCAATCTGCATACCATCTTTATGCTCCAAGTATATTTTCTGATAGAATGAGTCGTGATGAGATTGTTTCTGCTCTTCGGGATGAAGGTGTTGGTTCCAGAGCGGTGTACGCATTACCCTGTCATAAGCAGGATACGTACCTCAATATCCAGAAATGGAGATGGGCTGAATTTGTCGATTACCCCGATTATTCCAAAGTCTCGTTGCCACACGCTGAAGAGATTGGCGCTCGACATTTCGATATTCCTGTGCATCCAAGCTTGAAAACAGAAGAGAAGGAATCGATCAAGGACGCCTTCAGAAAGATTTTAGCTTAGATTCAAATGAAGTATTCTAGAATCGAATCAAGATTCTTTGAGCGAATGGTTACAGTAGCTGCTTCACTCACAGCTGAATTTTCGGGATTGAATGCTATAGAGAATGCTGAAACTCCAAAGAGGTCAATATCATTTGTTCCATCGCCTATACTTGCTAAATTCTTAGTGCTAAGGTTTCTGTCTTGTAATATCCTGAGAGCAGTTTCAGCTTTCTGAGGGCCTCCCATTGCATATTCTATAGTCCCTGAATGCTTTCCATTTGATACGCCTAAAATATTAGAATGTGCAAAATCAAGATTGAGTCTTTCTGCCAGAGGTTCCATGAAAAATTGGCTAACGCCACTTGAAATGCATCCGACTTTGTACCCTGCTGATTTGAGGGCTCTAATAGTTTCTTCAGTTCCTTCCATGAGTGGCAAATTTGTGACACGCTGTCTATACTCTCCACTGAATGGAACACCCTTCCAAATCTTTGCACCCAATGTAACTGAATTATCAAAAGATAAATTTTCTTTTGCCATTCTCATAAAGAGTTCTTGGTATTTCTGACCAAGCCCAACTTGTTGAGCTAGATGAAATGCTGCACTCGGACCATCGTAAAGAACCCCATCAAGGTCGAAAGCTATAATCATGATTTCTTTGTGCATATCTTGTCTACCTCTACTACCTAGGTGAATCTACGCAAAGTGGACCTGATATATACGTAGTGAAAACACCTCAAAAGAGTTAAGGATTAGATTCTTGCACTTCAAATCAGGGAACCAAAATGGATGATGAATCTAAGCAGGAAATTCTACGTATTTTGAATGAAGAACTGGCTAAACAAAAAGCGATAATGCAGAAGCATTCTGGTCGGACTATCAATCCTGATAATAGTGAGGAGTACAAACTAGCTAAGAGTGCTTTTGATAATGCGTATAGAAGAATCGGAGAACTCGAAGATAGGATTGCCTGGCTACTAACTGAGGAAACCTATGAACCCTCTATACTCGATAAAATTCTCAATATCGTGGATAAGATCATAAAAGATGATGATGATTGGAAAGACCAGTCCTCTGTTGTAACCGGTGTAAGGGGATAGTTGCTTCACTTCCCATCTCTTTAATATTCTGTATGGCACACACACAACAGTAATTATTAGATTTGCCTGAATTTCTGATACGATGAACATCATCAGGAAATCAGGTTCTGGGACAATCAACGAGATCCGACGAAAATTCATACGAAAGAAACGATCTGATGAAGATCTAACCTTCGATGTCGGACGAATGCCACGAGATATTCTATCTAAGATGCTTGTTGTGTGTGGTAAAGTCGGGAATGATAATATCGTTAAATACGAGCAAAAAGCTAAAGAAATAGATTGTGACTTCATAAAGGAGAAAGGAAGGTCTTGGGTTCTGACTCAAAAAACAATTCGTGAGAATTATGACAAGGACCATCATCTGGGTGTGCTTCTAATTGGAAGTAACAAAGAATTACCTGCAACCCAGATTTCCTATCAAAACGCATATGCCTTTTCTGATTGGTTCATCCAAGACCTTGACAGCGATTCAATTCCAGATTTTCCAATTGGACGGATTTTTGGTCCACCTGAAACAGTACTCTATCATATGGACCCTCAGATTATTGATAGCAATATTGCTATTGTTTTTGATAGCCAACCCGGCCGATCGACTCGCTATGTTGAGTCACTTGCTGCCTTAGGCTTTGATGTTGAAGTCCTTGGTAAGTATACTGAAGACGAACAAAAGCTGCTGTCAGTTTGCGAATTCATTCTTCAATTCTCTGATGGAGTTTTCACTTCTAGAATTCACGGTACGCCTGATCGTTGGGCTACACACAATTCTGTCATCCTATCATCTGACCAGATTTCCACATTTGGCTTTGAGGGTTATCCAGTTGTCTATTCTGAGGCATGCAGTACAGCTCAAGAAGGGCCTCTTCTACGAGCTTTCTTAGATCAGGGGTCAATCTATATAGGGTCCACATTGGATACCCTGAATAATATCGAACCGTTCGATGATTGGCGGGCTTGTCCATATTGTGATGGTTGGAAATTTGGTTTTCTTGATCTGTTAGATACCTACGAATTGATTGGGCAGGTTAAGGTTACAGTGGATAGAGAGATTACTCGTAATCTTGACCGAGATGTAATGGCTGAGCTGGAAAATGTTCGGAACGGAACTACAAATACACTTACGAATGATAATGCTGTATCTGTTTGTGAATGGGTGCTATTTGGTAATCCGCTTCGACCCTCTACTGTTGGACCTAATGCAAATTACTCCCCTGGTAAAATCATTGTTGATACTTAAGAGATGAGTCAATCATTCTCTTTCGTAGGAGTGCTCCTATGTATCCTCCAAATCCTCCTAGAAAACTCATGATTAGGACAGCAGTAATAAGAGCTAAAATATCATATCCGATAACTGAGACACTAAACATTAGTGAATAGGAAAACACTGCACTCAGGAATCCAGCGATAATCCCGTTTCTTTTTTGACCCAGAATATATCCACATACAATACCGACAACCAATGGAGCAAATAGTGCAAGTAGGAAGAATAGCCCAAAATTGAGAAGAATTCCTGCAGCAGTGATACCAAAGGTTCTCATCTTTTCATCAATAACTCGGGGTATTGGTATATCATTGGATTGGCCTGTAACTTCGGTCAAATTCTAACCTCTATTCGCATGCAAGCAGTTGACGTTTTAACCATGACGCTATCTACGCACACCAAATCTTACTGACAATGAAAACTGATAGATTAATAGCCTTTGGCGGAGAATAATAAATACCACTGCTCTTAGTGAATGTGGTAAGAGAGGCCATGAATTTGACAGATGAAAAAGAATCGACTGGTGAGAAACTGAAGAAAACTTTCAGTATCAAAATACACGGACCTAAAAATCCGTTCAAAGCAAAGAATCCTTACAAAAAGGGTGAAGAGTAAAGCAGCAGCTCCTTAGGTTAATATTAGTAGCTAAGGAGCTGAATCTTATTCTCAGTATTTTCTATCTGGGGTATATTAGAACTATTGCACCTGAGGCTCCTCAGCAAACCCATAAAAGGGCCTCAGGTAAAATATCAGACTGAATTCTTAGGTGACAAAGAATGGCTAGTGTTGGGAAGAAACGCAATAGCAAAATTTGGCGTATCTATTCTATGTTACTTAAGGAGCTAAAATTAATATCAAATGACAAGTTTGCGCTCCTTCTCGTTTTTGTTCTACCGACCATGATTATGGGTACAATGTATCTTGCAATCAATCAAGGTAGCACCATTGGTTCATCAAATATCGATCCAACAAAGGATGCTGATGCTTTGACGCTGGGTCTTGTGGACCTTGATACTACCAATACTTTTCCTGGTGAAGACCTATCTGCTAATTTCACATGGTATCTCCAGAATAGTCCAAAATTCATTGTGATGCAATATGACACGGAACAAGAGGCTCTTGAGGCATTATATTTCGATCAAGTTGATGTATATGCTGTTCTCGCCTATGGATTTGAGGGAAATATAACAAACGATATTCCTGCGTTTGTTAATCTTCATATTAGCAGCACCGATTTTGATAGTTTAACTGAGGTTTCCTCTAAATTTAGCAGAGTCGTTCAAGATTTTAGATACGACCATGGATGGATTAAAGGGGAGATTTCCACTGAGAACTTTCCCGAGTTTCAACCTGAAGGTGCAACTTCACTAAGTGCTACATTTGGAATTTTCATGATCATTTTTGCAATCTTCATTGCAGTAGCTGCAACTGCCGCTCAAGCGATTGTTGGAGATATTCCATTGAACCGAATGTTGTTGACTCCCGCAACAAAAATGGAAGCAATCTTATCAAAAATTTTAGCATACTTTTTGGTCGGTATGCTTCAAGCACAATTCTTGCTAGTTCTTTGGATGACACTCTTCAACATCAATCTTTGGTACCAATATCTGAACCTTAACATCATCCTTGCCCTGATGTCCTTATCAGGATCATGTCTTGGTGTCTTAATTTCATCTCTCGTCACGACCAGGTTACAAGCAAATCAGTCATTTCTGTTTCTTATGTTTGGAACAATAATCATTGGGACCGGCTTTCTTGATGTTGGTCTTATTGATGATGTATTCCCAGTCAATCTTGGCCGTGTTATGATGGTGGATGTTGCATTCAAGAATATAGCAATAACTGAATTCATTGGTGATATGTATATAATACTGATTTTATCACTAGCATTCCTTCTAGTTGCATGGCTGGTCTTTGTAAAGAAGACTACACTTGCATAAAATAAGATGACTCCCCGTGCTCATATAGTATGAACACGAGGATCATTAGAATTACTATGCTTCGTACTTGAAAGCGACTTTTACATTTGATTTGTATGTGACGATTTTCCCATTTTCCACCTTCGCAGTGAAATGGATAACATCGACACCAGTAATTCCACGTACACTCTTTGATGCAACATCAATCGCATTCTGTGCTGCTGCTTCCCAGCTATCTGGAGAAGACCCAATTAGTTCTATCACTTTTATAACGGACAATCTCTGTACCTCCATTAGTATGAAAAAAGAGTGAACAAATGCTTATGGAAGTATGCAAACCTCTATTTTCAGTGTTTATCAAAAAGTTCGATCCAACATTTACTAATCATTGCAGGACTAGTTGCAGATAGCAATGAAAGGTCTCTTTGTGCTAACCGGACTTGCATCTTTCCGTGATGATGTTGAATAGCTGCATAGATAGTGGTCACTGCTCCTGTGAGATTGTCATACTTCTTCACGATACTATCTGGTATTGATTGAGATAGTTCTATTGCTTCTGTTTTGATATCTTTTAACCACTTGTTTATTGTTGGAGTCAATACATCAACTGCTTTCGTCAAAGATTGCATTACGTTATCTATTGCGTCTGAGAGCGACCCGCTCTTGTCAACGTACACTACATCAAGTTGATCTCCTCTCAACGACCCGCGACTATCAAATAGGTTAATCCAAGTGGTGTTGATGCTGCATTGACTCTGACCAAGAGCTTCATGCATTTGAGGAAGTCTCAACTTAACACTTGTTCTGCTTTCAAATTCCAGGAATGCATCATATATAGCCGCGGACGCGACAACCTCTATCTTTCTTCTTTTCAACTGAACCGGTGTAAGATTTCGCATTATTCTCTCTGCATGTTCCTCAATCAGCTTGACCCATTGGGATAATTTCTTTTTTTGAGCATCATCCATTTTTTCAACTATTAGATTCATAGTATCCGATACTACTGTAATAGTGGTGATTGCTTCGAGTACTGTTGATACTGATGCCATTCCTTACCGTATCTCCAAGAAAGTATGCTGCTCAATAGGTAATACCTCTTTTCTTGACTCCTTTCCAGCGGATGAAACCTTTTTTTCGTACATTGACAAGCTTTAGAATCCTTAATCTGCTAAATATCGCTTACTTATTATTTATAGCTAAAAATAAGGCATTATATTGCTTTTTTTGATTACTGACGTACATGTTTTGCAGGAATTGCATCCTTTTCTAGCTGAAAAGGAGGGCGAAAATCACTACTGCAGAATTGTTAACGCCATGAGCAACAATAGGACCGATGAGAGAGTATTTTCGTCTCTGTGCTAAGTACCCCATGAATAGACCAAGTACAAATCGAGTACCAAGTCCAATCAAATCGAGATGAATTGCTGCAAAGACAAAGCTTGTAATAACCAAAGCATAGAGCTTGTAATTCAATGTGCCTTTTTCCTTATAGTACATCTCCATTCGACGTTGTAAAAATCCTCTGAATGCAATCTCTTCACTGAGACCTACGATTGCAAACATTGCGACAGTCCATAATGAAACCCAGATGAATCGAGCTGTTGCCCCATCTGGAGGGACAAAACCAATCTCATCACCTTGAATACCTGGCATAAATAGTGACATGAAGTAAGAGATTACCAGATTTGCCCCAAGCATTAGAAATCCAACAACAAGTCCGAAGATAATATCGATTGGTGAAGTCATATTCTTAATACCAATTGATCTAAGACTCAATCCCCTCTTCTTGAGGTATCTGTAGATTGGAATAATAAATCCCAATTCAGCGAGAGTGAGAATTAGAAAAGCCCATGGGTCAGTCAGAATTCCTATGATACCAATTACGCCGATTAGTGGAATCATGATGACAAATGTTAAGGCAAACATCGCCACCCATCCTAATGCTAGATTCAGCAAAACCTGAGAAAAATTACTCCAATTCATGTTCCGTTCAAAGCGAGAGCCAGGTTCGAAAATCCCTATTTCCGGTTTATCCATGTCCTCAATTTCATAGGCATCGGGCTCATCAATGACCATCTATTCGACCTCTACAAGTCGTGATTTTTTGACAAATTAAGGATTTGGTTCCACGAGATAATGGATTGCTCCTTCCACGTAGGCTTTATGTATACTTGGTAGTCTGTCAACTTGAAGCAATTCAATCTATTCGGGACGACATTACTATGGTTGATGGGGAACCTACGCGACGCAGGGGTACTTCAATATTAGTGATATCTATTATTATAGTGGCGACGCTAGGTATTCTCCGATCAATCCCTCAAGTCTATACCGTACCTGAACTAGATGTACGGGTTGCGATTATTGATTCTGGGATTAATGTTGATTCTGAACTTGCAACTAGAGTGATAGCTGAACGAAGTTTCATCAATACATCTTATGGGTATCAACGAACTGATAACACCACATACGATAGTGCTCCCAATGGTAATTTACATGGAACTTACATTGCAAAGATAATTGCGGAAGAATCTCCAGATGCTGGAATCGTCAATGCTAAGGTTGTTGCAAACGATGACTCGGCTACAATGGTAGGAGTAGCTGAAGCCATTAGATGGACTGTTCTTGAAGAAAACTGTAGTGTCATCAATCTTAGTCTCGGGATGGACCATATCGCTAATGATATCGTTGGTGATGCTGTAAAGTGGGCATTTAACCGCGGTGTCTGTATTGTTGCAGCTGCAGGGAATGAAGGGGATGATGGAATTTCAGGAAGTAGCATTGATTCTCCTGCCTCATATGATGAAGTAATTGCGGTTGCAGGGGTTGATGATCAGCTAGTTCCCTATGGATTCTCTGGAAGAGGCCCACTCCGAGACCGTGTCTTAAAACCTGATATTTCCGCATGGGGATACTACAATGAAAATGGGGGAATTGCCTTTGGAACAAGTTTTGCAGCACCAATAATCAGTGCTGCAGCTGCGAAGATAATTGCCCATTGTTTTCAAAATAGTTGGCAATGGACTCCAGGAATGATCAAGGCTGCTTTAATGGTAAGTGCTATCCATCTTCCTTTTGAAGAATGGGAAGTAGGGGCTGGATTCATTGATTTTCAATCAGCTTTGATTTACATAGATAATGCTAAAAAGGTAAACAACCTCCCTCTTATCGCCGCATTAAATCCAGATGATGGCCCATTTTCTTTCGAGTATTGGTTTGTGAACCATTCAGTTTCTGTTCCTATCTCAATTTTTTCCAGCAGTAACGTTACATTCAATCTTGAATATCGAGGTGTAAATTCTGAATGGATACATGGCCCGACTGAAGTGACTATTAATCAGACAGGCCAGATTACTTTAGAGCTCGAAGTGATTGCTTCCGATGATGTTGAGAATGTCGATGCTTGGGTGATATTCATTGCACCCAATTATCTGAATATGCGTACTTCTTTCAATTTTGATGCTATTGTTCCCTACAAAGAGATTGCGATTGATACTAGTCATTCTTCTTGGGTTATTGATTCAATTTATGGACAATTTCGTGAACTAACACAGAGAATTAATAAATTAGGCATCTCTGTTGACGATTTTGGACCTGGCTCAGAAATCACACTTGATTTACTCAACCAATATGATGCAGTATTTGTCATGGACCCCTGCACTTGGTCTTACGTTTTTGTGAATGATTCTGTTACAAAGAACTCCATTTACCCATACACACAATCTGAGATTGATGCATATGTTGAGTACTGGAAACAAGGAGGCGGTCTTTTCCTAGTTGGCTTGACGAATAATAGCTTGGATTTGAGTAGCGCAAACGCATTATTTTCAGCATTCAACATGACTCTGAATTATGATGCTGTACCACCAATCAGTATTCTCGTGAATGGTATAGCTTCAACAACACTGATTACGAAAATGCATGACCATCCGGTTACACGATTCTTGGATTCGTTTGATTATAATGGGTGCTCTATGAATTATTCTGGTGATGCTTTTGAGTTAGCATGGACAGAGATCTTCATGCTGGATGAAAATGGAACGATTCATCAAAATAATGTAACTGTCGTCGCTGGATTGGAGAATTCTAATGGTGGAAGGTTACTAGCTACAGGTAGCAATTTCTTTCTAGATAATTGGGCTTTGAACGGTAAGTACCAATCTCTCCAGAATTGGAGATTAGTTCTTCAAGCACTATTTTGGCTTCTGCAGATATTGAATCCTTAGAGTAATGGTGCAATTTTATCAGCTGCAGTATTTGCAGCATAGACAAGTAATCCAGTCTTTATGCTTTTTTTTGCGGCCAAAACAAGAATTGCCTTTTCCCCTGCACTGCGCATTATGACTAAGCCTTTCTCATTTGTCATTAAAATTTCTTCAAGTGTCCCTTGGTCTAATCTTTCAGCTGCCAGGTCTGCCACACCCAAAATTGATGCAGCCATTGCAGCAATTTCTGCTTCTTCTAAGCCTTCTGGAACTGCTGATGATATTGGAAGCCCTTCTTTGGACAATAACATCCATGCTCGAATACCACCTATAAGTGCAGTGGATTCCTCCATTATCACACGGAGCTTCCCTTGCAGCTCTTCAAAGCCAGGATCGAACATAATGTCCACTTGACCTCTCTCTATTGGTTAGCTAGGACCATGAAATGCGCATTATTAAATCTTTCATGGTTATTATTGAAATGGGTCCTAGAAAAGACTTACAGGTGAACAATGAATGACAGAAAAGCACAAAATCCCGCTATTTGAGGTATCTGACCCTTCCATAATTAGTCCTCCGTGGAAATCTGGAGTTAGAGTACTTGGTATTGGCGAGAGTTTCAATCGGGAAGATAAGAAGAGTGTTGTAGTAGGTGTTGTCATGCGGGGTGATTTCCGCATTGATGGATTTAGTGTATGTCGTCCCACTGTTGGAGGGACAGATTCCACTACATCCTTTATTTCTTTGTTTGAGCGGTTAGAACGTCCTGATATCAGAGCGTTCATGTTAGGAGGAAGTGTGATCTCTTGGTTCAATATCGTCGATATTGTAGATTTGCACAGTGCGACCGATGTACCCATTGTAAGTGTTTCATATAACCCGTCAGCTGGAATAGAGAAGTATCTAAAGGAATATTTTCCAGAGGATTGGGAACAGCGATTACAGATATTGAAGCGAGGAGGTACACGTAAGGAAATAACTCTTAGAACTGGGCATCAAGTCTATCTTTCAGTTGCAGGACTCAGTATGACAAGGGCAAAACACTTAGTAGACCAATTCACTTTGGATGGTAAGATCCCAGAACCAATACGAGTAGCTAGAATCGAAGCGGCTGGGTTACATCGTGATTTAGACTGTCTGTG
>Ga0315542_1002279_pt1 | contig 11738 bp, 19 predicted proteins | sample SalMarSW160120MG_FD_202541 | JGI IMG/M metagenome (GOLD analysis project Ga0315542, IMG submission 202541) | Salt marsh sediment microbial communities from the Plum Island Ecosystem LTER, Massachusetts, United States - Salt Marsh Sediment SW1601-20 ... | reverse complement strand
GTACCCGGCGGCGCTACGCCAATTTGGGGGACATCATCGTCGGCGCGGTCAAGGAGGCGATTCCCGGCGCCCAGGTGAAGAAAAGCGAAAAAGTCCGGTGCGTGATCGTCCGCACGGCGACCAACTACCGCCGCAACGACGGTTCCTACATCCGTTTCGACGAGAACGCGGCGGTGGTCATCAACGAGCAGCTCAACCCCCGCGGCACCCGGATTTTCGGCCCGGTGGCGCGCGAGTTGCGCGAACGGAATTTCATGAAAATCGTGTCCCTGGCTCCGGAAGTTCTCTAGGGCCGGCAGAAAGGACGGACGGGCGTGAACGTCAAACCGAGGTTGCACAAAAACGATATCGTGACCGTGATTTCGGGGAAGGACCGCGGCAAAAGCGGCAAGATCCTGAAAATTTTCCCCAAGCGCGGGCTGGCCATCGTGGAAAAAGTCAACTTCATCAAGCGCCATTCCCGGCCGACGCAGAAAATGCCGCAGGGCGGAATTCTGGAAAAGGAAGCGCCGGTGAATCTGTCCAAACTGAAGTTGATCTGCAACAAATGCAACGAGGTCACGCGGGTGGAATACAAGCCCATGGGCGACCAGGAGAAGTTCGTGCGCATCTGCAAGAAATGCAAGGAAATGCTCGACTGATCCGCACTCCCCACCCGGGAGGGAGGTTTGTATGGCTCGGCTGAAGGAAAAATACCTGCAGGAAATCGTGCCCGCCATGATGGCGAAGTTCAGCTACCGCAACCGCCTCCAGGTGCCGCGCTTGGAGAAGATCGTCGTGAACGTCGGCATGGGCAAAGCCACCGAGGACATCAAGCTGCTGGAGACGGCGGCCGAGGAACTGGCCCAGATCACGGGCCAGCACCCGGTGATCACGCGCGCCAAGAAATCGATTTCGAATTTTAAGCTGCGCGCGAACAATCCCATCGGCGCGCGCGTGACCCTGCGCGGACCCCGGATGTACGAATTCCTGGACCGGCTCATCAACGTGGCCTTGCCGCGCATCAAGGATTTCCGGGGCATTTCCGGCAAGGGGTTCGACGGGCGCGGCAATTTCAACCTGGGCCTGCGGGAACAGATCATTTTTCCCGAGATCAACTACGACAAGATCATGGGCATCCACGGATTGAACGTGACGTTGGTAACGACCGCTAAGACCGATCCGGAGGCCGAGGAACTGTTGCGGCAGTTCGGGGCCCCCTTCGCAAAACGCTAGCTGGAGGATGGCATGGCAAAACTTTGCCTGATCAACAAGCAGAAAAAGAAGCCCAAGTTCAAGGTTCGGAAGTATCACCGCTGCCAGTTGTGCGGCCGGCCGCGTGGATATTTGCGCAAGTTCGGCATCTGCCGGATCTGTTTTAGAACCTTGGCCAGCCAGGGGCAGATCCCGGGCGTGGTCAAGGCGAGTTGGTAACGGCGGCAGAATTGCCGGGTGACCTATCAGCATAGAGAGGGTGACAGCATAATGGCAACCATGGACCCTGTGGCGGATTTATTGACCCGGATTCGCAATGCGAACCGGGCCAATCATGAGAAAGTGGATATCCCGAACTCCTGGCTCAAGCAGGAAGTGGTGCGCTTGATCAAGGAGGAGGGCTTCATCCGTAATTTCAAGGTCGTGGAAGACCAGCGGCAGGGGATGATCCGCATCTTTCTCAAGTACGGCCCCAACCGTGAACGCGTGATCAACAACCTGGAGCGCGTTTCCAAACCCGGAAGCCGGGTGTACACCAGCGCCGACAAGATCCCGCGCGTGCTGGGAGGGCTGGGCGTCGCCATTCTTTCCACCTCGCGGGGGATCATGACCGACCGCCAGGCGCGCCGGGCCAAAGTCGGCGGCGAAGTGCTCTGTTATATCTGGTAAGGAGGACGTGACATGTCGCGCATTGGAAAATTGCCCGTCCTGCTCTCCAAGGGTGTGACGGTATCGTTGCAGGCCGGGCGCTTGACCGTGGCGGGTCCCAAGGGCAAGCTGGAACGCGAGCTCCCGCGGGGCATGGAGATCGCCATCGAGCCGGACCGGGTGCGCGTCCTGCCGCCCAAAAGCAAGGACCGCCTCTTCCGCGGCCTGTACGGATTGACCCGCACCATCGTGTACAACATGGCCAAGGGTGTTACCGAGGGGTTCGAGAAGAACCTGGAAATCCAGGGCGTCGGCTACCGGGCCCAGGTTCAGAACAACAAGCTCACGCTCTTCGTCGGGTTTTCCCATCCGGTGGAATATACTCCGCCGGCGGGCGTTACGCTGGAAGTTCCCAAACCGACGCAGATCACGATCCGCGGCATCGACAAGGAAAAAGTGGGGGCCGTGGCCGCGGAGTTGCGTTTTGTGCGCCGCCCCGAGCCCTACAAGGGCAAGGGAATTCGCTACGCCGGCGAATATGTCCGCCGCAAGGTCGGCAAGGCGGCCGCCGCCGGCGCGGGTGCCGGCGCCAAGAAGTAGCGGGAGGAAGAATCATGAACCAGAAAACGCGCAAAACCGAAAGAGGCAAGCGCCAGGCGCGTCTCCGCCGCAAACTGGCGGGCGGACCCCAGCGTCCGAGACTGAATGTGTTCAAAAGCCACAAAAACCTCTATCTGCAGGTGATCGACGATCTTTCCGGCAAGACTTTGGTTTTTGCCAGCACGCTGGAGCCGGAGGTCAAGCAGGCCTTGGGATCCCGCGGCAGCGTGGCGGCGGCCAAGCATATCGGGACCCTCCTGGCGCAGCGGGCCAGGCAGCAGGGCATCGAAGCCGTGGTTTTTGACCGCGGCGGATATAAATTCCACGGGGCGGTAAAAGCCGTCGCCGAAGCCGCGCGGGAGTCCGGGCTGAAGTTTTAGAGGACGGACCGCGGTTGGAGGGGTGATGGGTTTGAAAAGGATTGATCCCAATACGCTGGAACTGAAGGACCGGGTGGTTAAGATCAACCGCGTCGCCAAGGTGGTCAAGGGCGGGCGCCGGTTCAACTTTTCCGCCCTGGTCGTCGTGGGCGACGGACAGGGAACCGTGGGCTACGGCCTCGGCAAGGCCAACGAGGTTCCGGAGTCGATCTCCAAGGCCGTACAGGAAGCCAAGAAGAACCTGGTGAAGATCCGTCTGAAGGGGAACACCATCCCCCATCCCATCACCGGGATCTACGGCGCGGCCAAGGTCATGATGCGTCCGGCGGCGCCCGGTACGGGCGTGATCGCCGGCGGAGCGGTCCGGGCCATCATGGACGTGGCGGGCGTGCATGATATTCTGACCAAGATCATCGGGACGAACAATCCCCACAACGTCCTGCACGCCACCTTCGCGGGCCTCAAGAATCTCATCGATCAGGAGGATGTCCTGCGCATGCGCGGCAAGCTGCCCGACGAGTCGTCCTCCGCCGCCCGGGAAAAGGAAGCGGTGAAACCGTGAGCGGAAAATTGAAAATCACCTTGATTCGCAGCGTCATCGGAACCACCGAGCCCCAGCGGGGCACGGTGCGCGCCCTGGGTCTGACCAAACGCGGTTCCTCGCATGTCCTGCCGGACCGTCCGGAGATCCGGGGCATGGTCGCCAGAGTGAAGCATCTGCTTCAGGTTGAAGAGATCGGCGCCTAGGGAAAGGGGAAAGTCCATCATGAAGATCGCCGAATTGGTCCCGGCCAGCGGAGCCCGCCGGGAAGGACACCGCCGGGGCCGGGGCATCGGGTCGGGTTGGGGCAAGACCGCAGGCCGCGGCTCCAATGGGCAAAAAGCCCGCAGCGGTGGCGCCAAGGGCCCGGGATTCGAAGGCGGCCAGATGCCGCTGGCGCAAAAAATGCCGAAGCGCGGTTTTTTCAACCCCTTCCGCACCCAGTATGAAGTCGTCAACTTGCAGGACTTGGCCCGTTTCCAGGCCGGCGCGACCGTGGACCCGGAGGCGTTGACCCAGGCGGGGCTGGTGCGCAAGAACCGTCCCGTGAAAATCCTGGGGCAGGGAGAGGCGCCCCGGGGGTTGCACGTCAAGGCGCAGAAGTTTTCCAAGAGCGCCGCCGAGAAATTAACGGCGGCCGGCGGCAAGGCCGAGGTGCAGGCATGCTAGGCGCTTTTCAAAACGCGATCTCCATTCCGGAACTCAAGCGGAGGATCCTCTTCACGCTGGCGATGATCTTCGTGTACCGGATCGGATCGCACGTCCCCACGCCCGGCATCAATGCCGCGGCCATGACCGCCCTCATTCAGAATCAGGCCGGCGGCGTGCTGGGATTTCTGGACTTGTTCTCGGGCGGGGCCTTGAGCCAGTTTTCCGTCTTTGCGCTCGGCATCATGCCCTACATTTCCACTTCGATCATCATCCAGCTCCTGACCACCGTGGTGCCGTATCTGGAACGCCTGCAAAAAGAAGGCGAACAAGGGCGAAAAAAAATCACCCAGTACACCCGGTACGGCACGGTGCTCCTTTGCATCATCCAGTCTATCGGCATGACCTATATGCTGCACAACGTGTCCCCCTCGGGCGGGGAATCCATCGTCATTCACTGGGGACTGGCTTTCCAGATCACCACGGTGCTCACGCTGACCTGCGGCACCATTTTCATCATGTGGCTCGGCGAACAGATTTCCGAGCGGGGAATCGGCAACGGCATGTCCATCATCATCTTTGCCGGCATCGTGGCGCGCCTGCCCATGGAGGCGGGTTCCATGTGGGCCCTCTTCCAGGCGGGTTCGGTCAGCCTCTTCGAGCTCCTGCTGTTCATTGCCGTTCTGGTCGCCCTGGTGGCGCTGACCGTCGTGGTGCAGCAGTCGTACCGGAAAATACCGGTCCAATACGCCCAGCGCATCGTGGGGCGCAAGATTTACCGGGGCCAGTCCACGCAGCTGCCGCTGAAGGTGGACTACTCGGGCGTCATCGCCGTGATTTTCGCCAGCGCGGTCCTGGTCATGCCTTCCACGATCGCGCGCTTTTTTGAAAATCCCAACGCCATGAGTGCCACCCAAACCATGGTGCAGACCATTTTAAATTATCTTTCGCCGGGCAGCATTCTGTACATGGTCCTGTACGCCATCCTGATCGTGTTTTTCTGCTACTTCTACACGGCCATCACCTTCAACCCCACGGACGTGGCGGACAACATGAAAAAATACGGCGGATTTATCCCGGGTCTGCGGCCGGGCAAGTCGACGGCCGAGTTCATTGATCAGACGCTTTCGCGCATCACGCTCGGCGGTTCGCTGGCCGTGGTCTTGATCGCCATCATCCCGGATATCCTGGCCCGGCACATGTCCATCGGCTGGTATTTCGGAGGCACCACGCTCCTGATCGTGGTCGGCGTGGCGCTCGACACCATGAAGCAGGTGGAATCCCACCTGCTGATGCGGCACTATGAAGGATTCATGAAGCAGGGCAAATTGAAAAGCCGCACGGCTTCGTTCTAAGCTCAAAAAACATGGGGCCTGGAAAAACCCTCCGGGACCCATGAGGAGTGGGAAATGCGACTGATTTTCCTGGGGGCCCCCGGAGCGGGCAAGGGAACCTACGCGGCCCAGTTGAGCCAGAAACTGGGCATCCCCGCCATCTCAACCGGGGACATCCTGCGGGCGAACGTCAAGGCGGAGACGGCACTGGGGCGCGAAGCCCGGGCCTTCATGGATCGCGGCGCGCTGGTGCCGGACGATCTCGTGATCCGCATGCTGGCGGAGCGCATGCAGGCGGAGGACGTCCGCCGCGGCTTCATCCTGGACGGCTTTCCCCGGACGCTGGCCCAGGCGGATGCCCTCGGCCGGTTGCTGCAGGAGCGGAGTTTGAGCCTGACGGCCGTGGTCAATATCGAAGTGCCCAACGACGTGATCATCCGGCGCCTGACCGGCAGGAGGATGTGCCCGACCTGCGGCGCCAATTACAACGTGAATACCAACTTGAAGCCGAAAACCGACGGTCTCTGCGACCGCGACGGCACTCCGCTGATCATCCGTTCGGACGACAACGAGGAAACCATCCGCCAGCGTTTGCAGGTTTACGAGACGCAGACGGCGGCCTTGGTGGAGTATTACCGGAACGCAGGGCTGCTGCGCTCGGTCCCGGCGGTGGGCCAGATCCCGGAAATTGTTGCGGCCATCCAAGCGGCGGTGGGTTGAGTCCTCCGCATGGTGATTATAAAGAGCGCCGCGGAGATTGCCCAGATTCGCCGGGCCTGCGGCGTGGTCAAGGAAATCCTGGAATGTCTGCCGGACCGGATCGCTCCCGGGGTCACGACGCGCGAGTTGGACCGCTGGGCCGAAAAATTGATCCGCAAACGGGGAGGGCTGCCGGCCTTCAAGGGCTATCGCGGGTTCCCGGCCACCCTGTGCACCTCGATCAACGAAGTGGTGGTGCATGGCATCCCCGGCGAACAGACCCTGCGGGCGGGGGACCTCATCAGCATTGACGTCGGGGTCAAGCTGGGGGGCTGGTTTGGCGACGGCGCCCGGACCTATCCGGTGGCGGAGGTGTCCGCGGAGGCCCGGAGGCTGATGCGGGTGACCCGGGAATCCCTGGAGCTTGCCATCGGCCAGGTGAAGCCAGGCGCCTATCTGTCGGATATCGGGCACGCGGTGCAGAAGCATGTGGAAGGCGCCGGGTTTTCCGTGGTGCGGGATTTCGTGGGGCACGGCATCGGACGGGATTTGCACGAAGAGCCGCAGATTCCGAATTTCGGCGAGACGGGCCGCGGGCTGCGGTTGAAACCCGGCATGGTCCTCGCCATCGAACCGATGGTGAATGCAGGCGCATACGGCGTGGTCGTCCAGGAGGATCGCTGGACGGCTAAAACGCAGGACGGATCGCTCTCGGCGCATTTCGAACACACGGTGGCGGTCAGTCAGGATGGCGCGGAGGTCTTAACACTATGACCAAACGATTCAACCGGCACACGCAACGTTCCCGGAAAAAGGACCGCCCCAACAAGCGGGATCGGGTGCAAAACACGCCCAAGGAAGACTCGATCCAGATCGAGGGCAGGATTTTAGAAGCCTTGCCCAACGCCATGTTCCGGGTGGAATTGGAAAACAAGCACAATGTCTTGGCGCATATTTCCGGGAAAATGCGCATGAATTTCATCCGCATCCTGCCCGGCGACCGGGTCACCGTGGAGCTTTCTCCCTATGATCTGAGCCGGGGCCGGATCACCTACCGTTTCAAGTAGGCGGAAAGCGAGGTGCAATGGCAATGAAGGTCAGAGCTTCGGTCAAGCCCCTATGTGAGAAATGCAAAGTCGTGCGGCGCAAGGGCGTCGTGCGGATCATTTGCACCAATCCCAAGCACAAGCAGCGCCAGGGCTAGAGGCGCACCGCCCGGCGGCGCGAAAGGGAGGAGCAACGATTTATGGCTCGTATCAGCGGCATCGATCTACCCAAGGAAAAACGCATTGAGACGGCCTTGACGTATCTTTTCGGCATCGGCCTCACCAGCGCCAAGCGCGTGCTGGCCGAAGCCAAGGTCTCGCCGGACGTGAGGGTGAAGAATCTCACCGAGGATGAAGTCCACCGGCTGCAGTCGGTCATCAACGAGGGCTTCAAGGTGGAGGGCGACCTGCGGCGCGAGATCAGCCAGAACATCAAGCGCCTGATCGACATCGGGTGCTACCGGGGCATGCGCCACCGGCGCAGCCTGCCGGCGCGGGGCCAGAGAACCCGGACCAACGCCCGCACGCGCAAGGGCCCGCGCAAGACCGTCGGCAGCGGGAAACGCGCCGTCGAGAAGAAATAGCACAGCCCGTTCTGGCCGCCAGGCCAGGTAGGGCAAGGAGGCACAACCCGTGGCAACCAAAGGATCCGGACGAGGGAAAAAGAAGGTCAAGAAAGCCCCCCGCTTGGGCATGGCGCACATTCAGTCGACCTTCAACAATACCATCGTGTCTATCACCGACAAGGACGGCAATGTGATTTCCTGGTCTTCCGCCGGGCAGGTCGGTTTCAAGGGCTCGCGCAAGAGCACCCCCTTTGCCGCCCAGTTGGCGGCGGAGGCGGCCGGGAAGAAAGCGATCGAAGCCGGCATGAAAGAGGTTGAGGTGTATGTCAAGGGGCCGGGGGCCGGCCGGGAAGCGGCGATTCGGAGCCTGCAGGGGATCGGCCTCGACGTGACGGTCATCAAGGACGTGACGCCCATTCCCCACAACGGCTGCCGCCCCCCCAAACGGCGGCGGGTCTAGCCCGCGGGCGGCCCGACTCAAGGAGGTTTACGGACGATGGCAAGATATATCGGCGCCGAATGCCGGCACTGCCGGCGGGAAGGCATGAAACTGTTTTTGAAAGGCAACAAGTGCATGACGGACAAGTGCGCCTTCGAGCGGCGGAATTACGCGCCCGGCGAGAACAAGGAAGGCATGCGCAGCAAGGTTTCCGATTACGGGAAACAGCTGCGTGAAAAACAGAAGCTGCGGCGCATGTACGGCCTGCTCGAGCGGCAGTTCCGCGGCTATTACGAGGCCGCCAGCCGCAAGCGGGGCGTCACCGGCGAAATCCTGCTGCAAATGCTCGAACGGCGTCTGGACAACATCGTCTACCGCATGGGCTTTGCCGTGAACCGTCTGGCCTCGCGCCAACTGGTCACCCACGGCCACCTGCGCGTCAACGGGCGCAAAGTGGATATCCCCTCCTACCTCGTGAAGGTGGGGGACCGGGTGGAAATCCGCGAGAAGAGCCGGAGCCTGGACGCCATCAAGTACGCCTTGGAAACGCTCGCCCGCCGGGGCGGGGTCCCGAGCTGGCTCGAGGTCAACCACGAGCAACTCGCCGGTTCTTTGACGAAGATTCCCAGCCGTGAGGAGCTGGCGCTGCCCATTCAGGAACAGCTGGTCGTGGAGCTCTATTCCAAGTAAACCCGTGCCCAACCGCGGGGATTAAAAAGGAGTGTTGAGCATGAAGCTGAAAAGTCTAGTCAAACCGGAGCGGCTGGATTACGACAAAGAGTCCCTGTCGGCGGTCTACGGGAAATTCATCGCCGAGCCGTTTGAACGCGGTTTCGGAGTCACCATCGGCAATTCCTTGCGGCGCATCCTTTTGTCCTCGATCCAGGCCGCCGCGGTCACGGCGGTGCGGATCGCGGGGGCGGTGCACGAGTACTCCTCCCTGCCCGGCGTGGTGGAGGACACCATGGATATTATCTTGAATTTAAAGGAGTTAAAAATCAAGCTCCATGACGACGGCCCCAAGACCCTGCACCTGGAAGTGAAGGGCGAACGCGAAGTGACGGCGGCCGACATCCAGACCGACAGCACCGTGGAAATTTTGAACCCGGACCTGCACATCGCCACTTTGAGCGAGCGCGACGCGAAGCTGGAAATGGACATCGAGGTGGATTTCGGGCGCGGATACCTGCGGGCCAGCCGGCCCCAGCGGGAGGAGATGCCCATCGGCACCATTCCGGTGGACGCCGTTTTCACCCCCGTCACCAAGGTCAAGATCGAAACCGAAAACACGCGCGTCGGCCAGATGACGGATTACGACAAATTGCTGGTGGAGATCTGGACCGACGGCCGCATCAGCCCCGAGGACGCCCTGGGGCATGCGGCCAAGATCCTGAAGGACCACCTGGCCATTTTCATCAATTTCGAAGAGGAGCCGGAGGAAGTCGTGGAAGAGGTGGACGAGGAGCAGGAACGCCTGAAGGAGCTCCTGCAGCGCAGCGTCGAGGAAATGGAATTGTCCGTGCGTTCCAGCAACTGCCTCAAGACCGCGAACATCAAGTCCATCGGCGACCTGGTGCAGAAGACCGAAACGGAGATGCTCCGTTACCGCAACTTCGGCCGCAAGTCCTTGAACGAGATCAAGGAAATCCTGGCCGAAATGGGACTCTCCCTCGGCATGGACGTGCATTTCCTGGAGACGCCGGAAGTGGTTGCGGCGAAAAAGAAGTGAGCCTAGGAAGGACAAAGCGATGAGACATCAACTGAGCGGCAGAAGACTCGGCGTGCCCAGCTACCGGCGCAAGGCCATGCTCCGGCAATTGACGGAAGCGCTTTTCCTCCATGGCCGCATCCGGACCACTTTGCCACGCGCCAAGGAGGTCCGGCCCATCGCGGAACGCATCATTACCTTCGCCAAGAAGGGAACGCTGCACCACCGCCGGCAGGCTTTCGCCTGGATCGCCCGCCGCGACGTGGTGAACCGGCTTTTCGACCATGTGGTCGAATGGTACAAGGACCGGCTCGGCGGCTATACGCGCATCATCAAGCTGGGCCCCCGCACCGGGGACGCCGCGCCCATGGCGTTTATCGAGCTGGTGGACTGGATTCCCGGCGAGAAGCTGCTGGGACAGCATTTGAAGCAGGTCAAGGTGCCCGAAGGCGAGGAGGGCAAGGAAGCCAAAGCCAAAGCGGCCAAGCAGGGCAAGGCCGACAAAGCCGAAAAGCCCTCCGCGGCCAAGGCCAAGAAGAAAAAACCGCTCTTCGGCAAAGCCAAGGGCGAGGCCGAGCCGGCCGAGCGCAAGAGCGCCCGGGATCCGGAAAAAGACAAGAAAATCTCCGCGCGCCTGACGGAGAAGGAACGGCTCAAGAAGGAAAGGGCCCAAGAGCGCGCGCAGCGGAAGCAGGCCAGCCTGGAGAAAAAAAGCCAGGGCAAGGCGGCACGGCCCAAACCGCATGCGCCGCAGACGAAAAAGGCCGGGGGCCGCAAGGCGCCGAAGTAACGGCGGACGCGCGTGGAACATAAGGGCGGGCCGTTTCGTCGGCCCGCCCTTTTTCTTTTCCCCCGCTTGGGTTATAATTCGGAACCGGGACGGGTTTGGCGGACGGACCGTCCCCGGCACCAGGAGAACTCATGAGCGCTGAACCGCTGCAAGCGGAAAAAGAAACGGGCCTGTTTTTTTTCAATACCGCCACCCGGAGCCGGGAGCGCTTCCAGCCCGCCGAGCCCAAGCATGTGCGCCTGTATGCCTGCGGGCCGACCGTGTACGACTACTTCCACGTGGGCAACGCCCGTGCCTTCGTGGTCTTTGACGTGCTGCGCCGGGTGCTGGTGCGCAGGGGATACCGGGTCACCTACGTTCAGAATATCACGGACATCGACGATAAGATCATCCAGCGGGCCCGCGAGCAGGCCCGCAGCCCCCGGGCCGTGGCCGAGGAATACACGGCTGCCTTCGCCGCCGACCTCCAGGCCCTGGGCTGCCTGCCAGCCGATATCACGCCCAAAGCCACGGAACATATCCCGGACATCCTCTCCTTCATTACCCGCCTGATCGACGCCGGCCACGCCTACGTGCTGGACGGAGACGTCTACTTCGAGGTGAGAAGCTTTCCGAAGTACGGCCGGCTGTCCGGAAAGAACATCGAGGAGCTGGAAGAAGGCGCGCGGGTCGAAGTGAATGTGCGCAAGCGCGACCCGCTGGATTTTGCGCTGTGGAAGGCCGCCAAGCCGGGCGAACCGGCCTGGGATTCCCCCTGGGGCCAGGGCCGCCCGGGCTGGCACATCGAATGCTCGGCCATGTCCATGAAATACCTGGGAGAGAGTTTTGACATCCACGGCGGCGGGGCGGACCTGGTCTTTCCCCACCATGAAAACGAAAACGCCCAGAGCGAAAGCCTGACCGGAAAACCCCTGGCCCGCACCTGGCTCCACAACGGCTACTTGAATATCGAAGGCGAAAAAATGTCCAAGTCCCTCGGGAATTTCTGGCTGACCCGGGACGTACTCCGGACCGTGCCGTACCAGGTCCTCCGCCTGTTCCTGCTTTCCGCCCATTACCGCAGCCCCCTGGATTTCAGCCGGGAGAATCTGGATTCCGTGCGGCAGGGATACGAGGAACTACGTCGGTTACTTGAAAACGTTCGA
>Ga0315542_1002278_pt1 | contig 11739 bp, 11 predicted proteins | sample SalMarSW160120MG_FD_202541 | JGI IMG/M metagenome (GOLD analysis project Ga0315542, IMG submission 202541) | Salt marsh sediment microbial communities from the Plum Island Ecosystem LTER, Massachusetts, United States - Salt Marsh Sediment SW1601-20 ... | reverse complement strand
CAGTACACCGCTCTTTGCCAGCTCCCTGGAACCTACGGCCATGCTGACGGTAAACATCACGGGCAGGGCCACCGGCACCGCGCCCATCAGAAGCACAAGCAGGAGTGGAAGCATATCCAGCAACGGAATGCCGCGGAGCTGTGACAGCACGCCCACCACACCCAGGGTCGTCCCCACGATGATAAACAGGCGGCGGACAACCCCGGCCACGACCGCTTCGATGTGAAGCTTCGGATGCGCCCGTTGAACCAGTTCCGTGGTGCGTCCGAAGTAGGTCTTCGCCCCCGTCAGGATGACCACCCCGTTGCCTTCCCCCCGGCGCACGACCGAACCCGACGGAAGCACGTCTTCGGGAACCTTCTCCGCCTCCTTCGACTCGCCGGTCAGAGCCGACTGGTCCACGCTTAAGCGTCCGGAGAGGAGCCGTAAATCCGCCGGTATGAAATCTCCGGAGCGGATGCGGAGGATGTCGCCGGGGACCAGTTCCCGGGCGGGGATGATGAGCCATCCTCCCTCGCGCAGCACCCGCGCGCCGATTCGCAGCCGGCGCCGGAGCGCCTCAACGACGCCGGCGGCCCGTTGTTCCTGGATAAAGCCCAGCACGGCGTTGACCACCAGCAGCGCGCCCACCACGGTCAGATCCGTGTATCTCCGGAGGAGGAAGGAGAGGATCATGATCAGTTCGAGCATCCAGGCCGAAATGCCCCAGAATTTTCCAAGGAATTTCAGGACAGGGTGGCTTCGCCGGATTTCCACCTCGTTGAAACCGAATTTCTCCAACCGGGAATGGACCTCGGCATGGGTAAGGCCGGCCGCCGGGTCAACCTGGAGCGCCGCCAGCGTTTCGGAAATCGACGCCGCGGCGATATCGGGGTGCATGCTATCGGACGGCCGAACCTTCATGGTTCTCCTCTACCCTCCGGAGGATAACCTCCGTGGCGCTGCCGCGGCTCATTCCGCGGGCTTCCTCCACACAATCGAATACCGCCACAGCAGATGCCTGCGGATGGATGCGCCGGGCAGGATCCGCGCAAACCGCCACAAGCCGTGAAAATGCGCCCATCCCGCAGCCGATATCGAGCGCCGCGCGCATACGGGATGGCAACTGCCGGAGGAGAAAGGGGTGGTACTGGGTGTTGTGATTCCAGTAATCCCCGGAGAGGCGCGCGATCCGGTCGAAATCTTCGCGGATGACCGCAGGCGGCTTGAGCAAAACGGTCCTCCTACCGCCACACCGCCAGGATCGCACCGGCGAGCGCGAAGCCGATCAGGTAATTCCCGGTCCGCACCATGAATAAGTTGAACGGGATCTTTTCCCGGACCAGCCGGTCGATCTCGAGGGTGACGACGAATCCGAGCCAGACCAGGATACCGATGAACAGGCCGTCCACCACCGATCCGGCATGGGCAAGGTTAATGAGGATCGCCAAAACCAACGCGATGAGAAAGTTGCCCATCAGGCCGACGGGCAGCCAGCGGGAGGAAAGCTGTAGATCCGATCCGGTGAGGCCGGACCAGGCGTCACCAAATACCTTGGGCAGATACCAGATCCAACTCACCAACAGGATGACGGCGGCCGCAAGCAGTACGGCAAGCAGGTTGATCCCCGGAAGGTTGAGCGTATCAAGCATGGTTCCTCCCTAACAGGATGCGGCGTGATCTATGGATTGCACCCGCCCCACCCTGCCGTCCTCGAGCATCACCTTGATCCCGTGCGGATGGGTCGGGCTTTTCGTCAGAAGGCGGGCGACGACCCCGGCCGTGAGCACGCCGCTGCGTTGATTCTGTTTTTCAATAATCCGCACCCGCAGGCCGGGGCGGATTTCGCTGCGTTTTGGATGCGGCATTCTGCTCGTTCCTTTGTCTCAAACATCGAGGACCTGCCGTGCCCGTCGGAAATTCATTGTACACAAGATTGCATCCCCCGGTTTCGATCGAAGGCAAAATACGATAGCGGCCTGTCCTGCGCCGTCCCAGCTCCCTCTTCCCAACCCCTCCGGCGCGGTCCAAAAAGACCGCACGAACATTCAAGCGATCGTCATGCCCGCGTGGACATAGCGGGCATCCACTTCTGCAAATCCCTGGATTCCCGCTGAGAACACCCGGAATGACGACCCAACTGGGGTTAGGAATCATCCCCGGATAAACCGTTTTTCCACTCTTCTGAGACGTGGCGGTCTTCCAAGGCGAAGATGCGGTGAAGGGGTCAGGACAGGAAAGCGGAACGGAACGGAAAAGGCTCCGGCATAAACCGGAGCCTTTCCATGAGGAGAAAGGAGAGCATCCCCGCACCGGGTCGAAGACCGGAACCCTCCGGCCGCCGGCCCGCGCGGGGGTCTTAACCGCGATTCAGGATCCGGTCGATCTCATCCATCTGCGCCGGGGTCAGCGGCCCGAAGCGGATCGCGCCGCAATTTTCCTCGGCCTGTTTGACGTTTTTAAAACCCGGGATCGGGATCGTGTTCGGGCTGCGGGCCCAGATCCACGCCAGCGCGCCCTGGGCCAGGGTCCGGCCGCCGGCGGTCAGGACTCCGCGGATCGAATCGAGTTTGTGGAGCCAGTCCGCGGTGGGCTTTCCATCGTGGAAGGCGGGGTGCCACTGGGCATGCCTGCGCACATCGTCCTCCGCGAAAGTGGTGGCAGGGGAGAATTTTCCGGTGAGCAGCCCCATCCCGAGCGGGCCGCGGTTCATGCTGGCCAGGTTCCACTCCTCGCACAGCGCCAGCAGTTCCGCGCTGCCGTCGAGCACGCTCAGCTGCTGCTCGATCACTCCGCAGCGCTTCGAGGTCGAGAAGGCGCGGATGGCGTCGACGCGGTCGGTGCTCCATCCGTAGGTCCGGATCTTCCCCTCCGCGACCAGCTTCTCGAGCACTTCGCGGGCCTCGAGCGCGCGTTCGATCCTGTGCCCCCAGATGTGCAGAAGGTAGACGTCGAGATAATCGGTGCCGAGCCGCGCCAGGCTCTTTTCCAGGTCAGCCCGGATGTGCGATGCGGCATCGCTGTCTTCCTCCGTCTGCCCGTAGTACGTCACGGCTTTTGCGGCTTCGTCGACGCGGTAACCGAACTTGCTGGCGATGACGACTTTTTCCCGCCGGTCCCGGACGGCCTGCCCGAGGACGCGCTCGCTGCGGCCGGCACCGTAGTTGGCGGCGGTGTCGAAGAAATAAACCCCCAGGTCGAGCGCGGCATGGATCGCACGGACCGATTCGGCGTCGTCAACGCCGCTCCAACCCGCCGGCGTGCCGTTGAGAGTCCAGGCACCGCCGATCGCCCAGCAGCCCAGCCCCATCGGGCTGACTTCGATGCCGGAACGGCCGAGAACACGATTGGGTGTGGTAGTCATGAGAGTCTCCTTTTTCGGATAAAGTTCGATGTTCGATAATTCATCCCGCCCCACCCTTCCCTACCCAAATCTGCAGTTCAATCTTATCCTGGATGAATGATCTCCTGCAGAATTGGGGAGGGTTGGGGAGGGGTCATCTTTGCGGAACAGTATCAGCGCACGACGGACACGGCTCCGCGACCGGCTCACCGTATCGAACCCAATAGCGTCCGGGCGAACGTTCCTCCACCCGGAAGGGATCTCCGAGGTGGGCGGCCAGCAGAGTCGCGCGGGAATCCGCAAAGTGTTTGAAGAAGCGCCGGCGCTGGGACCGGGCCAGCTCCGGGTCGACATCCCAATTTGCCGCCGACCATTCCGGATGAAACGCCTGCGCAGGGTGATGCAGCAGGTCGCCGAGAAACCACAAGTTGGAATCTTCTAACTCGAGCAACAAGTGGCCCGGGGTATGGCCCGGCGCACTATGGACCCGGAGCGGGCCGATGCGTTCTTCGTCGTACGCGAATTGCGCGCGCCCCGCGTCCACCAAGGGGCGGACGCTGTCGTCGATGCACGGGTGGCGCGAAGGAGCGCCGGCCGGGAAACTGTTCCAATAGGCCCACTCGCGCGGGTCAAGCACATATCGCGCCCGCGGGAACGTCGGCTCCCAGCGCTCGCCGCTCCATGAGGCGGCCAGGCCGACGTGATCCAGATGCAAGTGAGACAGAAAGACAGTTTCCACATCCTGCGGCTTGATACCGAGCGCGGCCAACGTCTCGCGATACGGAAGGTTCTGGTGATCCCAATACGGTTCGGCCGGGCGGGTCTTCCCGTTCCCGGAGCCGGCTTCAATCAGGACCGCCCGGTCGCCTTCTTTAAGAAGAAACATCTGGGTCGAGGTGACGATCATGCCCGTTTCGGTCAGGCGAGCCTCCGCGCCGGGCGGGGATGCTTTGCGGATATCTTCCGCGGGAATTCCCGGGAAGAGGACGCCGTACGGCATCGCCTCGCCCTCCCATTCGACGATCTGAAACACTTTCCATTCATCACACAAATGAGGACCGCGGATTTCCAATAAAGCCATCTTGGCCTCCAAAAAGAATCTTCTTTCTTTTTCTATTCCGCCCATCCCATAAGGCTGTCTGGGAAAACTCACCGGGACATCCTTGATTGTCTTGCCCGCGCTCGCCCTCGCGAAGCGGGTGTGTACTTGGCGGGCATCCACTCCGGAAAATCCTGGATTCCCGCCAGGAACACGTGGGAATGACGACCGAACCAAGGCAAGGCATCACCCAAGGCAACCATTCTTCCGCCTTTCGGAAAATCCCTGTCCGAAAGCCGGGAGGGGTCAGCACTCCGCCAGCGGAAGGTCGCCGTAGCACTCCGGGCACGGATGGTCAACGGCCGCCTGCCGTTTGATCGAGTATTCCCATACCTCGGCCCGGATCGTCGGCATCCCGAATTGGCGGGCGACGGAAACGCGGTTATGCCCGTCTTCGACGAAGTAGCGGTCGCCGACTTTGAATGCCCGTATCGGCGGCCAGCCGGATTCTCCGGCCAGGAGGTAGACGCTGATCCAGCGGTCGCGCAGATGCGGCGCGAGCGGCCGGAAGCTTCCGTCGAAATCCGCGCCGCGGTCGACGCTCCCAACGATTCGTTCGACCGGGATTTCAACCGTCCCGCGGTATTTCCGCGCCGGTTCGAGGCTTGGCATCAGGGAGTGGAAACTTTCCAGCCCGCCGTCCTTCGAGAGCAGACGCCGGAATAAAACTCCCGCCTGGGCCTTCTCCAACGCCTGCCGGAACTCTTCGACCGCCATAATCCGCGAGTAGGAAAGAACAGCATCTGTCGGCATATGATCCCTCATTTCTTTGCAACCGGTTGCACAAGAACTTAAAAAAATTACGCGGATTGCCGGATGACCAATTCGACCGGAACGGTGACGTGCGTTACGGCGCGGGTCTGGATGAATTGCAGGAGGTTCCGGGCCAGCAGCTTCCCGGCCAGCGGAATGTTCTGGCTGACGGTCGTGAGCGGCGGCGTGACCTTTTCGTCGATCGAGAGATTATCGTACCCGACCACCGCCACATCCTCCGGGACGCGTTTCCCGATCTCCCGCAGGGTCTGCATCGCCCCGATCGCCATCAGGTCGCTGTTGACGAACACCGCATCCAGGTCCGGCGCGCGCTCGAGCAGCAGGCGCATCTCTTCGGAGCCGGATTCATCGGAATAATCGCCGTGCACGACCAGCGCCGGATCCGGCGTCAAACCCGCCTCCTTCAGCGCAGCCGCATATCCTTCAAAGCGCAGTTCAACTTCCTTCTCCTCGGCCGGGCCGCCGAGAAAAGCGATCCTCTTTCGTCCGAGCCCGGCCAGGTGCCGGGCCGCCAATTTACCGCCGGTTGCGTCGTCCCCGATAACCGTGCAGTAGGCAATTTTAGGATTCGGCGCACCCCAGGCGATGAACGGGGCATCCATCTCAACGAGCATCTTGATGTGCGCCGATTTGCGGGTGGAGGTCATCAGGATGAAACCGTCCGCCCGCCCGGTCGCCAAGTGCTCGGCCGGCCACTCGACGTCGCACGGATCGACAAACAGCATCAGCAAGTCGTAGCCCTGTTCCTTCAAGCCGGCGGTTATTCCGCCCAGGATTTCCATGGTGAACAGGTCGCATACGGAAAATTCCTTGTGCATCGAGTGCGTCACAAAAGCGACGGTGTTGCTTTGCTTCAGCGTCAACCGCCGGGCCGGCATGTTGATCTGAAAATGCCGCCTTTTCGCGATGGCATTGATTTTCTGCCGGGTTTCGTCCCCAATCAACGGATTATTGTTCAACGCCCGCGAAACGGTTGATTTGGAGACGCCGGCTTCTTTGGCAATATCCGCGATCGTGCAGGATTTCTTCTTTTCCATGACCTCAGGCTTCATCCCGTCAAAATTATGCAACCGGTTGCATGATTTGTCAAGGGGGAAAAGGTAGATTATTTGAATATACACTGTGGAGTAATAAAGCAATTACCCACCCAGACACCAAGACACGAAGATACGAAGCATTCATGGGATCAGGAAGCCGTTCGCAGCGAAGGTGATCAGGATACAGGCCAGCAAAATCCCCAGGCAGATCCACAAGGTCGCCCGCACTTCAGAAGTAAAGACTTCCGCCTGTGGATCGCGCAGCTGCTCGGCCTCGTATCGCAAACCGCCGATCTTCCGGAAGAACAACAGCCACCCGCCGACATAGGCGCCCAGCGCGGCAATTGATACCCCCAACGGTGCCGCGCCCGAGTGGATCAGAAAATCGGTCACATCATCCGGTGGAAATCCGCCGCGTGCGTAAACCAATGGAAGGACGACCCAGGCCAGCAGCGTGCTGAGAAACATCATCGTCGCGGCAAGCTTGATGCTTTCGAGCGCGAAGTTGGTACGCTTTGGGACGCTCACGATAAAGGCCAGCCACACAAGCAGCGGCAATCCCGGTCCGGCCAGCGCATTGGCGGCCTTCTCGGCCTGCGTAAAACTGCCGGCCAGGCTCACCTGCGCGCTGAAATCCAGAAAGTTGACGCTGAACCCGGTGACGGTCCCTCCCGATAGGATTCCCGCCAGCGCGTGCCCGCCCTCATGCAGGAAGGTGTAGAGGAAGAGACTGAACAGGGCCAGCGCAAGAAACAGAAAGATTTTTTCAATTCCATGCCGCCGGATGCGGGATGTCATCCGAATTCCTCCATTCACTCATCGCCGCACGGTTGCGATCGGTTCGCCCGGTCTTCTGTCCCGTCCGGAAAAACCCTCCGGCACAGAAATGCGGACTGGTGTCTTCAATAATATACTGAACAGACCCCGGAAGCGGAAACCCTTCTGCGCTGCGGCCGGGTTGCGGCAGTGCACCCGCGTCGGCAGCGACAGCTTCCTCCGGCCTCATCCCGATTCGTCCCTCAGACCGGGCAGTTTACAAATCGCCGTCTTCCCAGAAAAAAGCCCTCTCCGCCGGACGCGGAGAGGGCCAATTCACCGTATTCGATTTTTAATCTCGGAATATTTTAAATGGTGGTCACGTTGATATTATTCTTCTTCTCCTGCTTCAGCTTTCGTTTTTCCTTGAGCGAATGCTTGGCCTTTTTCTTTTGTTCTCTGCCGGCTTTATCCTTGCTTCCCTTGTCGCCCATTTCAATCCTCCTTGGATGATTATTTTCCGAACCGGACCAGCGGGTGCAACAGCCCGGCCTCTTTGGGCTTGCCCGGGCATCTCACGGCGCCCTGCCGCTGTATTTTATCCCCCATTCCCCGAATCGAAAAATGCAATTTCCGGTTTCACGCCGGGGCGGGAGGATTGCCTTATGGCAGAAAACTTCCCGAGCCTGTTTGCTCGGTCTATGGCGCCTTGCCCGGTTTGGGAGTTCTCAATCTCCCAAGAAACTCTTTCCAGCCCATTCCCTCTCCCCTGAGAGTCTGATCCAACAGCAGCCAGCCGAGTGGAAGCAAGATAAATGGATTCAGCATCGTCACCCACAAGCTGCCGGCATATCCCACAAGCAGCATGATCGTAACGTCCCGGGCCAGGTCGTACCAGTAATGCAGCCACCCGACGAGTGGAATGCTTTCGGTTCGGTACCAGATCCAGCCGAATACGGCCCCGAAGAGCACGTTCGATAAAACCAGCTGAAAGGCGATCACCACTCCCGCCCCCAGGAGTTCCCACGGCGTCCGTTCTCCCGCCACAATCTGCGCAATGATCGGGCCGACCACAACCGGCCAGTGCCACAGCCCGCGGATCGCGCCCGAAACGATCATCGCGGCCGTCTTCCCGGCCGTGGGAGCAAGGCGCGGGAGCACATAGGCGCACCACCCGGTTTCCTCGCCCATGCCGGTAATCCACCCGAGCGCCGCCATCGCCGCGATGCTGATCCATATGTGACTCTCGACGGGAGAGACGACCGTATCGCCGAAGATCAGCCCGATCAGTCCGGGCAGGGTCCAGAACCCAAGCATCGCCAGCACGGCCCACCCGTAATATTTGAGCCGGCTCCATTTCCAGGCGGGCGGCGATTCCTTGTGATACACACGCCACATAAAAAGCGCCGCCAGTGCCGGCCCAAGCATGCCCAGCAGATGTCCGGCCACGACGGAACCGGTGGCCGCGGCGAGATTGCCCTGCCGTGCGAACATCGGCTCCAGCCAGGCATCGGCGCAGAAAAATAGCGGCCAGGAAAACAGGAAGCAGATCAACGCAAACAGGACCACCGCGCGCGTCTCGCGAGCTTTTGCCATTGTTTGTCCCTTCGGGTCACTGAATTTTGAGATCGAGCAGCCGCTTGGCCGGACTGCGGTCATTACCTCAGACGCAAAATCAAGTTTATTCCAAAATTAGTTTATCTGAAAAAGCAAAAGGCGCGGAGTGCACCATCCTCAGCCCTTGATATGCGGCACGACGTCAGGCTTCCCGCCGCAAAGGATCCGGCGCTTTCCGGGATTCATTTTAATTAGGGACACGGGGGGACCGCACTCAATACAGAATTATCTAGAGATTCTCTCTTGCCAAAGGTAGCTTTCCGACCAGTTGGCGATCAAGAAGCTGACCGCCACCGCCAGGAGGGCGAGCAGTGTGAATTTAAGCGGAGGGTGAAGACGGTATTCCCTGAATAATAACGCGAGACAGACTAAAATGCTAATTACGGGATACTAATTTCAATATATTTTATTTGCTCATTTTATGAATCGAGTAAATCCACCTATCTTTGTAGACGCCGGTGTTGCTAAAGTCGTTCAAGAGTCAGGAGATGAGATTAGTTGAGGTCGGATGCGTTGCCTCAAAATGATGCGGGGCACCGGCCCCCTCGCGCCTGCCCTCGCGGAGCATCCCCGCTCGACCCTGTTTTATGATCGGGGATGAATGCGCAGCAAGGGGAGCAAGAAGCTTGGGAAATTCTAAATCGTCTTGTTTGCAAAGCCCGTCCTCGGCGGATTTTTCCACCAAGGACAAGGGGAGCATGTTGCCATTGGTCACCTTCGATAATGGCTCGGAATTCCATAATTACTGGGAATTGGAGAGGAATTTCCGGTAGCCTGTTAATTCGCGACACCGTATCTTTCCTGGGAGCAAGGAAGCACCAAAAAAAAGACCTAATTCGGCAACACATGACAAGAGGCGCATGCATGCGAAAGGCGAATCATGCATAAGACGATCGTATCGCATTCAAACGGAACACCCGACCGCGACAGCGGCATGATTTCAGAACGCCCATGGAGATGCAGGATCGTGTTTATTCATCGTTGCACTTCTCAATTGAATCCGCCTGGCTGTTGATGCTGAGATCATCCCCTTTTGCGCGGCTCATGGACGGGCTCGGATCACTTGGAGCGGGCTTGGTTCACCTGCTCCTCAATCCAGGGATAGGTCAGGCGAATCCCGTCTTCCAGGCTGAATTTGGATTTCCATCCAATGGAGTAAATCCGCGCATTGCTGAAATTGCGCGACTGGACGCCGACCGGCCCTTCCACATGTTGGACATGGATCTTCTTCCCGGAAATCCTGACAATCGTCTCGGCCAATTCGTCCACCGTTACATACTGCGGGCATCCGATATTAACCGCTGTGTGAAGCTCGGAGTGCATGAGCAGGTAGATGCCTTCCACCATGTCATCCACATAGGTATAAGAGCGCACCGCGCTGCCGTCCCCCCATACCTCAATTGTCCCTCCATCGCCAGCCTCCGCGACCTTCCGGCACAGAGCCGCTGGAGCTTTCTCGCGTCCGCCCGTCCAGGTGCCCTCCGGACCGTAGCAGTTCTGAAAGCGGGCGATCCGGACCTCCATTCCCCGGTTGCGTTCGTACGCCAACGCCATGCGCTCGGCATATAGCTTTTCCCAGCCGTATTCATTATCGGGTTTGGCCGGGATCGCCTCCGCCTCGATCATCTCCGGTTCTCCGGGCTGCATATCCCGGTAGACACATACCGAGGAGGAGAAAAAATATCGCGGTACTTTCAGCTTCCAGGCCGTGTGGGTCATATGAATATTTATCAGGGCGCTGTTATGCATGATCTCGCACTCGGCGCTGTGGATGAAGCCCATCCCGCCCATGTCCGCGGCCAGCTGATAAACCTCATCGAAAGAACCGTCCGAGAGGGTCAAGGCGGCCCGGCAGTTTGCCTCCTCCCGCAGGTCCAACTGGAGGAACTCATCCGCCTGAGTGAGGGCATGCTCGTGCTTCTTGATGTCCACGCCGCGCACCCAGTAACCTTCCCGCTTCAACTTCTTGACAAGATGTCCGCCGATGAACCCCCCCGCACCACACACCAGGGCTTTCTTCACGATAACCTCCAAAATTTTGCCTATTCGGTTTCACGCCGCGCAATCACGCGCACGGCATTCTCGATAGGAGTGTCGGAGACGAGAATGAGATACCCGCCGCCGCCCGCCCCGGAAATCTTCCAACCCAGCACTTTTTCTTGATATTGCTTTATCAAATCCGAAATCGAGTCGTTCATCATATTGGGGAACATCGCTATCTGGGCTTCGAAGGACTTCCGGAAGGACCGGCCAAACTCCTGAATATCCTGGGCCAGGATGGCCCGCCAGCACTTCTCAGCAGCCTCCGCCAAGGCCCGCGCACCGGCGCGGTCGATGCGCGTATTGGCCAGCACATCGAACTCGGCCCGGCGCGGACCCAATGTCAGCAGGTACAGCGAATTCTCCACAAATCGCAGCGTCTGCGGATCCTGGACATGCTGGATGCGGGTGGGCCAGTAGCGCCCTTCGAAATCAGCCCTGGCCAGACCCGGGAAGACAATCCCGATCGAATCCTGCGAGCCGGAGATAATCTTTGTCCCGGGGGGATTATCGTAACAGAAAAGTGTCTTGGCCAATTGCTCGTAGTTACCGGGCGGGATCCGGGTGCCCCACAGATCGATGGCCGACCGGCGTGTGCTGGAAGCCATGCCGCTGCGGTCATTAAACTCAATGGTCGCCTCAAGCGAGATCGTGATGACCGGACCGGGAAAATGTTCCGAAACCCAGGGCTGATCCAGCCAGCCGCCTGCCAGGTCGATGCGATAGGGAATTAAAGGACGCGGGTGGATGTCCGTGGTCGAGCGCGGGGGCAGGCTCGCATGCGGCGTTCTGCTCAAGACGATATGCTGAATGCCCAGTTCTTTACACAATTTTCGCTTTTCCGGGACATTGCCCTCTTCGTTGACGATAAAAAAGTCGGGGTGGATCTCACGCAGCTCTTGTTCAAAATCCAATTCCCCCGATCCTTTGGAGATGAAAGCCTGTTTCACACAGGAAACAGCCTGTATCATGAACAGGCGTTCCTGCTCATTGTTGATCGGAACCCGGCCTTTAATCTCGCAGACGGACTTGTCCGATCCAATGGCTACATACAGATCGCCATAGGCGGAGGCCTTCATAAAAAATTCGATATG
>Ga0315542_1002277_pt1 | contig 11739 bp, 12 predicted proteins | sample SalMarSW160120MG_FD_202541 | JGI IMG/M metagenome (GOLD analysis project Ga0315542, IMG submission 202541) | Salt marsh sediment microbial communities from the Plum Island Ecosystem LTER, Massachusetts, United States - Salt Marsh Sediment SW1601-20 ... | reverse complement strand
TGGATAGCCGTGGCGGCCCGGGCGAGGGATCGCTCGCCCGTCAGGAGGCGGGCCTCGCCGTCGTTGACCAGCAGCACATCGACGCGGCCCAGCACGTCCAGCAGAGCGTCGCGCGTCGTCTCGATCCACAGGTTCATGGTGTCGAGCACCACGAGCGCCGGTCGCGTCATGGACTCCAGCACATGGCGCTGCAGGTCGGGCTGGATGTTGGCGAGGAAGACGTAGGGCGTGTCCCGCCAGGTCGGCGGGATCTCGGGGCGGAAATCCGCGAAGACCCCGAGCTCCGTGATCAGCGTGTCGCGCTCGATCAGGTCCTCGTGGTAGCGACCCGCCCAGAAGAAGGTCCGGCCCGTCGCGCGCACGATGCCCGAGACGTCCGCACCGTGGATCGCCAGCAGGTCCAGATCCTCCTGCCGGAAATCGTCACCCACCACGCCGACGGCCCGCACGGGCGCGAACTGCGCGGCCGCCAGCGAGAAGAAGCTGGCGCTGCCACCGAGCACCCTCTCCCGCCGCTCGTGAGGGGTCTCGATGGTATCGTAGGCCACGGAACCGACCACCAGGATCGAGGTCATCTCACTCCTTCTCTCCCATCCGCTCCGGAGCTTCGATGCCCATCAGCTCCAGAACGTAGGCCAGGACCCGGCGAGTCACGAGGCAGAGGTGCAGGCGCGCGCGGGTGGTGCGGGGATCCGTGCCGAGAATGATGCACTGGTGATAGAACTGGTGGAAGAGACGGGCCACCTCGTACACGAAGCTGGTCAGGCGATGCGGCTCGCGGGCCTGCGCCGCCGAGCAGATCAGCTGCGGCAGGCGGATCAGCTCCCGCACCAGGTTCAGCTCGCTCTCCTCCGCGAGCAGGGCGAGGCTCTCGGGCGCGGGTTCTTCCGGGTCGATGCCCTTGAGGGCGGCCTCGTTCAGAACGGAACAGATGCGCGCGTGCGCGTACTTGATGTAGTAGACGGGATTCTCGGTGGACTCCTGGCGGGCGACATCCAGGTCGAAGTCCAGATGGGATTCGGGCTTGCGGGTCAGAAAGATGTACTTGGCGACATCGGCTCCCACCTCGTCGATGAGCGCATCCATGGTCACGAACTGTCCCTTGCGCTTGGACATGTCCACGACCCGGCCCCCCTCCAGGAAGTTCACCTGCTGGAGGATCTGGATCTCGAGCCAGTCCGCCGGTGCACCGAGCGCCTGCATGGCGCCCTTCACGCGGGCGATGTAGCCGTGATGATCGGGGCCCCAGAAGTCGATGGCGTGCTCGAAGCCGCGCTGGAACTTGTGATAGTGGTAGGCCACGTCCGCCAGGAAGTAGGTGGGCAGGTTGTCCGCGCGCATCAGGACACGGTCCTTCTCGTCTCCGTAGGTGGTGGCGCGGAACCAGACCGCGTCGTCCTGGTCGTAGACGGCCCCGCGCTTGCGGAGCTGTTCCAGGGCGCGCTCGATGCGCTTGGTCTCGTGCAGTTCCGACTCGAAGTACCAGGTGTCGAAGCGCAGCCCGTAGCGCCGGCAGGTATCGCGCTGCCAGCTCAGGATCTTCATCAGGGCGTACTTGGCGAAGCTGCGGATCGATTCCTCTTCCGACAGCCGGCGCCAGTCCTCCGCGTTGCCCTCCGGAGCGGCGATGCGCTGGAAGCTCTCGTCGTTGAAGGCGGAGGTGGCGGCCTGGATGGCCTTGCTGTCCTGCTCCAGCAGCTCGCCGGCCATGATCTCCAGGTAGCGCCCCATGTAACCTCCTTCGGGCATCTCCGCCGCCTCTCCCCGCAGCCGCAGGTAGTGAGCCCGCAGGGACTGCCCGAGCAGGACGATCTGCCGCCCGGCGTCGTTCACGTAGTACTCGCTGTGGGCGTCGAAGCCGATGGCCCGGAGCAGCCGGACCAGCGTGGCGCCGAAGGCCCCGGCCCGGGCCGAGACGACGTTCAGGGGACCGGTGGGATTGGCGCTGATGTACTCGACGTTGATGCGCTTGCCCGCCCCGATCTTGATCTCCTGCAAAGCCCCCTCTTCCTGCCAGATGTCCAGGAGCAGCTGGACCTGATAGGGCCGGGCCAGGCGGAAGTTGATGAAGCCGGGACCGGCGATCTCCACCGATTCGACGATGTCCTTGGACAGCTCGAGCCCGGCCGCCAGCTCACCCGCCAGCTCGCGCGGCTTGCGTCCCACCTGCTTGGCCAGGACCATGGCCAGGTTGGTGCTCAGATCGCCGTGGCTGCGCTCCCGTGGCTTGCCCAGCTCGATCTCGATGTCGCCCTCGAAGAGACCGAACTTCTCCAGGGGAGCCAGCAACCCGTTCCTGATGATGTCCTCGATCATGCCGTCTCCGGTTCCTCGCTGCCGGTCCCGAGGGAGGGGCCCGGGGCGCCGGACTGCGGGTGCCGCCTCCGCACGTCCTCGTCGGCGAAGTAGTCCTCGGGGATCTCCAGGCGCGGCGCATCTCCCCAGAGACGTTCCAGCAGGTAGTAACGCCGGGCCTCCGGCTGGAAGATGTGCACGATCACGTCGAAGTAGTCGAGGAGCACCCAGCGCCCCTCGGGAAGCCCCTCCACGTGGGGCTTTTCATGACCGCGGGCCTCCAGGCCCTCCCGGACGGCCCGGGCGATGGCCGTGGTCTGGACGTCGGTGTGGCCCGTGCAGATCAGGAAGAAATCGCAGACGTCGCTGCGCTCGCGCAGGTCCAGCAGCACGATCTCCTCCCCCTTCTTCTCCAGGATGCAGCGGACCGCTTCCTCGGCCAGCCGGAAAGCAGGGGAGGTCTCGTCGGCGTTCCAGTCGGGCCTGGTGGAATCCATGGACTGCATGCGACCACCCGGGCGGATCAGTTGAGGCGATTGATCACGTACTCGACCGCCACGGCCAGGAGATCCTTCTGCGTGCCCGAGGCCACCGGTGCCAGGGCGGCCTTGGCTTCCTCCCCGTACTGGCGGGCCTTGGTGAAGGCGTATTCCACGCCCCCGTGGTCGGTCACGAAGGTCTTGACCTCGGGCCAGCTCCGGGACCGCTCCTGGCCGTTGCGGGCGGCCGCCCGCAGCGCCTGGGCCTCCCGGGAGCTGAACCCGGCGGTCTTCAGGGCGGCGATCAACGGCAGCGTGATGCGGCCTTCCTCCCAGTCCTGACCGGTGGGTTTGCCCAGCCGCCGCGCGTCGCCGAGGTAGTCGAAGATATCGTCGGTGATCTGAAAGACAAGGCCCAACTTGCGGCCGAAGCTCCCGAACGCCTCGGCATGATCCTGAACCCGTGGATTCAGCGAGGCGCCGATGCGGCAGGAGGCCTCGATCAGCGATGCGGTCTTCTGGTGGATGATGCGCAGGTACTGCTCCTCGCTGATGCCCAGATCGTACTTGAGCTCGAGCTGCAGCATCTCCGCCTCGCTCATGAGCAGGGTCGTGCTCGACAGCAGGCGCACGGCGTCGTCCAGCCCGTTGCGGCAGAGGATCTCCAGGGCCTTGCTGTAGAGGTAGTCCCCCATGATGAGGGCGGCGGAGCCGCCCCAGGCCTCGTTGATGGAGGCCTGTCCCCGGCGGGTCAACGCCGCGTCGATGAAATCGTCGTGCACGAGCGTCGCCGTGTGGACCAGTTCCACGCAGGCGGCGGCGGTGATGGCCCGCGGATCGAGACCGTTGCGGCTCTTGGCGCTCAGCAGCAGGAGGGTCGGCCGGAACCGCTTGCTCTTGCCCTGCAAAATGTGCGCGCAGATCTCCCGGGTCAGGGGCGTGTCGCCCGTGGTGGCCGCCGCGAACTCCTCCTCGAACCGCCGCATGGCCGAGGCGATTCGCCGCTGCAGCGTGACGAGCTTGACGCGTTCGAAATCCTGGAGGGACATGGGCTCTCCGTCGTCGTCGGGTCTGGCGATCGTCTGCTCGTTTGTATTTCCGACCGGACCGCCCTGTCAATCCTCATCTCTCTCGGCCGCCTCACGGCGGCGGCGCGTCACCACGATCGCCACCAGCACCGAAACGATATACAAAAGCATGACGGGAACGGCCATGACCAGCTGCGAGAACACGTCGGGGGGCGTCAGGATCGCCGCGGCGGTGGCGATGATGATCAGCGCGTAACGCCAGCCCCGCAGCAGCCAGTGGGGATCGATCAGTCCCAGCAGGCTGAGGAAGAGCACCACCAGCGGCAGCTCGAACATCAGGCCGAAGGCCAGGCAGAGCCGGGCCACGAACGAGAAGTACGGCCCGATGCCGATCAGCGGCTGCATCACCTCGGTGCCGAAGCTCAGCATGAAAGTCACGACCTTCGGGATCACCACCAGGAAGGCGAAGGCGACGCCCAGGTAGAAGAGCCCCGTCGAGCTGATCAGCAGCGGGGTCACGACCCGACGCTCCTTCTGGTACAACCCGGGCAGGATGAAGCCGTAGATCTTGAAGAAGATGTAGGGCAGGACGATGAAGAGCCCGCAGATCGTCGACAGCTTCAGCCGGATCGTGAAGGCCTCGATCGGCGAGTGGAAGTAGACGCTCTCGGTCGCGGACAGGATGGGCCGCACCAGGAAGTCCAGGAGCGGACGCGAGAAGAACCAGCAAACGACGGTGCTCAGGGCGAAGGCCACGAGCGAGGAGATCAGTGCCCGTCGCAGCTCCTCCAGATGATCCAGCAGGGACATGGAGCCCGAGGGCAGCAGTTCGGAGCCCTCGTCGGCCTCGCCCGCCGGCGTGGACTTCGGCTCGTCGTCGCGGGGCTCCTGCGCACCCGGCTCGCGGGGGGAACCGTTCTCCTGCTCGGGGCCTGTCACGACGGCTCATCCTTCGCCGCCTGCAGCTTGCGCAGCTCGGCCAGGAACTCGTCCACGTTCTGGAAGGAGCGGTAGACCGAGGCGAAACGCACGTAGGCCACCTCGTCGACCTGGCGCAGGCGATCGAGGATCAACCGCCCGATCGTGCTGGTGGGCACCTCCCGCGAGGGCCCACCGGCCAGCCTGCGTTCGATCTCCTCGACGATGTCCTCGATCTGCTCCAGGGGAACTGGTCGCTTCTCGCAGGCCTTGGTGATGCCCGCCACCACCTTCGCGCGGTCGTAGGCCACGCGGCGGCCGTCCCGCTTGACGATCAGGATCGGCCGGGTTTCCAGCGATTCGTAGGTGGTGAAGCGCTCGCCGCAGGCCAGGCACTCGCGGCGCCGCCGCACCGCACGGCCTTCGCGGACGGCGCGCGAATCGACGACCCTGTCATCGTCCTGTCCGCAGCGTGGACATCGCATGACCGCCTCCGGTGTGCGGGGCCGCGCGGCCCGCCGCCGTCCTCTAAAGGTCCGGGTAGAGCGGGAAGGCCCGGCAGAGCTCTTCGCTCCGGCGGGCCAGGCGCGCCAGGCCCTCCGCGTCACTCCGCTGCTCCACCGCGCCCGCGATGAGGTCGCCGATCTGCTCCATCTCCGCGGTCCCCATCCCCCGGGTGGTCAGGGCCGGGGTGCCGATCCGGATACCGCTGGTGACGAAGGGGCTCTCCTGATCGAAGGGCACCGTGTTCTTGTTGACGGTGATGCCGACCTCCTGCAGCAGATCCTCCATGTCCTTGCCGGTCATGCCCTTGTTCCGCACGTTCACGAGCAGCAGGTGGTTGTCCGTGCCGCCGCTCACCAGGTGGAAGCCGTGCTCCAGGAGGCGCCGGCCCAGGGCCTGCGCGTTCTCCACCACCCGGCGGGCGTAGGTCTTGAACTCCGGCTGCATCGCCTCGCGGAAGCAGACGGCCTTGGCCGCGATCATGTGCATGAGCGGTCCGCCCTGAATGCCCGGAAAGTTCATCTTGTTGATCGCCTTGATGTGATCCTTCTGGCAGAGGATCAGGCCCGCCCGCGGACCCCGGAGCGTCTTATGGGTGGTGGAGGTGACCACGTGGGCATGGGGAACCGGATTCGGATGGACCCCGCCCGCCACCAGGCCGGCCACGTGAGCCATGTCGAAGATGAAGATGGCGCCGATCTCGTCGGCCACCGCCCGCATCGCCTCGTAGTCCCAGAACCGCGGGTAGGCGCTGGCGCCGCCCACGATGACCTTGGGCCGCTCGGCCAGGGCCAGATCCCGCAGCCGGTCGTAGTCGATGGTCTCGGTCTCGCGGTCCACCTCGTAGTGGAGAGCGTGGAAGAGCAGCCCCGAGAAGTTGACCGGATGGCCGTGCGTCAGGTGTCCACCATGGGAGAGCGAGAGGCCCAGGACCTTGTCCCCTGGCTGCATGAAGGCCAGGTAGGCCGTCATGTTGGCCGTCGAGCCGGAGTGCGGCTGCACGTTGGCCCGCTCCGCGCCGAAGAGCTCGCAGGCGCGCTCCTTGGCCAGGGTCTCGGCGGTATCCACGTACTCGCAACCGCCGTAGTAGCGCTTCTTGGGGTACCCCTCAGCGTACTTGTTGGTGAGCACGCTGCCCATGGTCTCCAGGACGGCGCGGCTCGTGAAGTTCTCGCTGGCGATCATCTCGAGCTGGCGGCGCTGGCGCTCCAGCTCGCTCTGGAGAACGGCGGCGATCTCCGGATCGACGCGTCGCACTTCCTCGTACATGATGGCTACCCTCCCGGCCCGGCGGGCCCCGGCCGGCGCTCCGGCCCCCGGCGATTGTGCGCGTCCTCGTAGGCGCAGATCTTCTGCACGCGGCGGGCGTGCCGCTCCCCCTCGAAGGTGGCCCCGAGCCAGGCCTGCGTGATCTCCCAGGCCTGCTCGGGCGTGTTCCGGTCCCCGCTCAGACAGAGCACGTTGGAGTCGTTGTGGGCCACGGTCTGGCGGGCCGCTGCGGCGTCGATGCACAGGGAGGCCCGGATCCCGCGCACCTTGTTGGCGGCGATCGACATGCCGATGCCCGAACCGCAGATCAGGATTCCCCGCGCGCACCGCCCCTGCGCCACGGCCTCGGCCACGCAGAAGGCGGCGTCCGGGTAGTCCGCGGATTCGGTGCCGGGGCAGCCGCAGTCGAGCACCTCGTGCCCCTGCTCGCCGAGCATCGTCGCCAGCCGCGTCTTGTGCGCGAAGCCACGGTGGTCCGAGCCGATCGCGATTCTCACGGTGCCTCCTCGTCGCGCCCGTCCGGGGGGACGAACACGTCCCGCCAGCCCTGCAGCAGGCGTTCCACCTGGTCCGCCATGGCCTGATAGGCCTCGGGGGACTCCCCGAAGGGATCCGCGACCTCCTCCGCATCCGCCGGCGGGGCGCTCTCGCTGAGGTCCACGCCCGGCTGGCTCAGCAGCCCCAGACGTCCCCGGAAATCGCGAAAGCGCGACTTGAAGAGGGCCACGTGCCCTCGCGTCATGCCGATGACCCAGTCGACGTCCGCCAGCAGCTCCCGGCTCAGCGGTCGCGAGCGGTGCTCGTCGAGGCGGAGTCCACGCGCCTCGGCAGCGGAGCGGGAGCCGAGGGAGGCCGGAACTCCTGGACAGGCGTGCAGACCACCGGACCTGAAGCGCACGCCGCTGCCGGCGAAGCGATCCCTCGCCAGGACCTCCACCAGCGGGCTCCGGCAGGTGTTGCCGGTGCAGAGAAAGAGCACCGTGAGCTGCGGCCGTGATTCTCCGAGCGACATCGTCCTGAAAAAGTAGACGGTGGCCGCGTGAGCGTCAAGCGGGCCCTGACATCCTAACTGCTTGTTTTCCAGAAAGCTACTGCCAGGCAGGCAACGGCCGCGGACCCTCCCGGAGCAGCCGGGGCGGCCAGGAGGTCAGATCGACGAGCGCCGAGGCTCTGCCAGCCGACGTGTGCCCCGCGGAGGCGGGCCAGCAGCGCAGGACACCATCGACCAGGGCTCCGAAGAGCCGCTCGGCCTCCACCATGTCGCGGGTGGGCGGCTCTCCGCTGCGGTTGGCGCTGGTGGAGACCAGGGGCTGTCCGACCGCGGCCAGGAGCTCCCGCAGCGGGGCCGAGGCCGGCACGCGCAGGGCGACCGTGCCTTTTCCGGCGCTGATCGCGGCCGGCACTCGCGGTCCGGCCTTCAGAATCAGCGTGAATGGTCCAGGCCAACATCTTGTGGTGTAGTTTCTTGCGGGATATCCGAGATCGGCAGCCAGCACGAGAGCCGCCTCGCTGTCGGCGCAGAGCAGCAGCAAGGGCTTGGTCGCGGCCTGCCCCTTGAGCGCCACCACGCGCGCCACGCTGGATGGCAGGTCGGCCCGGCAGTGCAATCCCGGCAGGGTGTCCGAGGGCAGCAGGACCACGCCGCCCGCCGCCAGCAGGCGGACCGCTGCTGCGGCATCGGGCAGGGGGAACAGGGGCATCTACCGGCCGCCCCGGGCCAGCTCCTGCCGGTAGGAGGCCAGCCGCCGGGCCACCTCCGGATCCTGCAGGGCGAGAATCCGCGCCGCCAGCACGGCCGCGTTCCGGGCGCCGGCACCGCCCACCGCCACGGTGGCCACCGGCACGCCGGGCGGCATCTGGACGATGGAGAGCAGGGCGTCGATCCCGCCGAGCGGGCCCACGGCCACGGGCACGCCGATGACCGGTCGCAGCGTCAGGGACGCCACCGCGCCGGGCAGATGCGCGGCCATGCCGGCCACGGCCACGAAGATCTCCGTCCCGCGCTGCTCCGCCTGGCGGACCAGGCGGCGCAACCGCTCCGGTTGGCGGTGAGCCGAAACCACCTCGATGCGATGGGACAGCCCGAAGCGCTCGAGCAGGGGGGGCATCTGCTCGACGACGGGCAGATCCGAGGCGCTGCCCAGGACGATCAGGACCCGGGCGGCCTCGCCCGGTCCGGCGACTTTCCGGCGCGGAGTCATGGGCTCTCTCCTTCGGCGATGCGGTCCAGACCGGCGATGTCCCGGCGCCAGAAGAGATCCTCGCAGCTCACCGCCGCCAGCAGTCCGTAGGCGGCCCGTCGCGCGGCCTGCCGGCTCGGACCGCTGCCGACCGCACCGAGTACGCGGCCGCCGGCCGTCCGCAGATCGCCGGCGATGCGCTGCGTGCCGGCCTGGATGATCCAGGCCTCGTCGTCGCGATCCGGCGGCAGGCCGAGCGGGTTGCCCTTGGCGTAGGATCCCGGGTAGCCGCGGGCTGCACCCACCACGACCACGGCGTGACGGTCCCAGCTCGAGAGCGCGGCTCCGGGCCATTGCGGCGGAGCCTGCCGCGGCGGCGGCGGCAGGTTCTCCAGCAAGGGGCCCAGGCGACCCGCCGCCGTGGCCGCGAGCAGCTCCACGAGATCGCCCGCCAGCAGGGGCAGCACGACCTGGGTCTCCGGATCGCCGAAGCGGCAGTTGAACTCGAGCACCTTGGGACCCGCGGCGGTCAGCATGAGGCCGGCGTAGAGAACTCCGCGGTACGGAATGCCGCGACGGCGCAGCTCCGCCAGCGTGGGCCGGATGATCTCGCGATCGATGCGGGCCGGAAGCCCCGCCGCCAGCTCCACCGGGGCGAACGCGCCCATGCCGCCGGTGTTGGGCCCCTGATCACCTTCCCCCACGCGCTTGTGATCACGCGAAGGGGCGAACAGGGCGTACGCCTCGCCGTCGGTGATCGCCAGCACCGAGAGCTCCGGTCCGCTCAGGCACTCCTCGATGAGCAGACGATCGCCGGCCGCGCCGAACTGGCGGGCCGTCAGGCAGCGATCCACGTGAGAGATGGCCGCCGCACGCTCACCGCAGACGGCGACTCCCTTCCCCGCCGCGGCGCCGCAGGCCTTGACGACCACGGGGAAGGCCACCTCGTCCAGGTACGCCACCGCCGCCTCGCGCTCCGTGAAGGAGCGGTAGGAGGGTGTGGGCACGCCCGCGGCGGCCAGCACCTCCTTGGCGAACTCCTTGTCACCCTCGAGGCGGGCGCCGGCGGCGCCGGGCCCGAAGACGGCCACTCCGGCCTCCCGCAAGGCATCTCCCAGTCCGGCGATGAGCGGATCCTCCGGCCCGATCACCGCCAGCTCGATGCCGCGCTCCCGGCAGCACCGGGCCAGAGCCGCCTGGTCGCCGGGATCGAGGGAGAGGTTGGAGGCGTCGGCTGCGGTGCCGGGATTGCCGGGGACGGCGTAGAGCGTGGGCTGCAGGGGCGAGCGGGCGAGCTGCCGCACGAGCGCGTGCTCGCGGCCTCCCGAACCGACGACGAGGATGCTCCCGGTCACGGCGAACCCCCTTCGCGACGGACCCCACCTTATCCCAGTATCCGGCCGCGCACAACCTCACGGGAGGCCGGCCCGGACCCGGCTACTCGGGCTCGATCCAGGTGCCGGAACCGCCTTCCAGGCCACGCAGGATGGATCCGGGAGCGGTGATGAGCACGCGCCGGCCGCCGCCCGCCAGGAAGGCGAGAGCAGCCTCGATCTTGGGTCCCATGCTACCGGCGGGAAACTCGCCCGCATCCAGCAGCCGGGCCGCCTCCCCGGCCGCCAGGCGGGAGAGCGGCTGGGCCTGCGGCGTACCGAAGGCGCGGAAGACCTGATCCACCGACGTGACGATCACGAGGGTATCGGCGCCGATGAGCTTGCCGAGGAGCGCCGAGGCTCGATCCTTGTCGATGACCGCGTCGACGCCGTGCAGCTCTCCGGCCTCGTCCCGGACAACCGGCACGCCCCCCCCGCCCACGGCGATGGCGATGATCCCGGCCCGGATCACCGCGCGGATGGCTTCCCACTCCACCACCTCGATCGGCTGCGGGCTGGGCACCACCCGCCGCCAGCCGCGGTGGGCGTCCTCCACCACCGTCCAGCCGTTCTCGCGCCGCAGCTGCGCCGCCTGCTCGGCCGTGTAGAAGGGTCCGATGGGCTTGGTGGGCCGTTCGAAGGCGGGATCGTCGCGGTCCACGATGACCTGTGTGACGAGCGTGGCGACGGGCCGGTTGATGCCGTAGGCGCGCAGGCTGTTCTGCAACGCCTGCTGGATCATGAAGCCGATCCCCCCCTGGGAGTCGGCCCCGCAGACGTACAGCGGCATGGGCGGAATCCCGTGCTTCTCCAGGCCGGCCGCGTTGCGCAGCACGATGTTGCCGACCACCGGACCGTTGCCGTGCGTCAGCACGATCTCGTTGCCGTCGCGGCTCAGCTCGGCGACCTGGTCCATGGTCTGCCGCGTGAGGACGAGCTGCTCGTCGAAAGTGCCCCGCCGTCCGCTGGGGATGATGGCGTTGCCGCCGAGGGCGAAGACGAAGCGGTGGCTCGACGGACCGGGATCTCGCTCTGGCATTCCGCTCCTGTTCCGGAATCGAAGACGCCGGCCCGAGCGGGCCGGCGTTCAGCGACCGTTCCCCGTCACCGCTCGCTGGCGGCGAACCCGGCGACGCGCTCGAGCGCCTTGCGGATGTTCGCCTGGCTGTTGGCGTAGCTGAAGCGCAGGTAACCCTCGCCGTACTTGCCGAAGGAGGTCCCGGCCAGGGCGGCCACGCCGAAGTTCTCCAGCAGACGGGTCTCGGCCTCCTTGGCCTTCAGGCCGAGAGCCGAGATGTTCGGGAAGACATAGAAGGCGCCCTTGGGCCGCAGGCAGGTGATCCCGTCGATGGCGTTCAGGCCGTCCACCAGCAGATCGCGCCGCGCCCGGAACTCCGCGACCATGGCGCGGGCCGCCTCCTGCGGGCCGACGAAGGCCTCGGCGCCGGCGACCTGGGTGAAGGAGGCGGTGCAGCTGGTGCAGTTGGTCTGCAACTTGCTCACCATCTCGGCCAGCGCGACGGGCATGACGCCGAAGCCCAGGCGCCAGCCGGTCATGGCGTAGGTTTTGGAGTGACCGTCCAGCAGGATCGTGCGCTCCAGCATCCCCGGACGCGTGCTGATGGACTCGTGCTTCCCCTCGTAGATGATCTTGCTGTAGATCTCGTCCGCCAGGACCCAGAAGTCGTGCTTC
>Ga0315542_1002276_pt1 | contig 11741 bp, 8 predicted proteins | sample SalMarSW160120MG_FD_202541 | JGI IMG/M metagenome (GOLD analysis project Ga0315542, IMG submission 202541) | Salt marsh sediment microbial communities from the Plum Island Ecosystem LTER, Massachusetts, United States - Salt Marsh Sediment SW1601-20 ... | reverse complement strand
GCTTTTCCGAGGTTTTGCTTTTTCGACCCAATGCCTCAGTATTCATGTACGGCCACCATTATTTTCATAGGCATTCCGGATAACTGTCCCCAAAAACCTGCGCCGGAATATTCAGGAGTTCCCGCCTTCCTCAAGATAAAATTAGATTTCTGCTAAATTGCAAACGCATAATTTCCCATATTACACAAAATTATACAAAGAAAATCCTCTCTCTCGAATAACAGAAGGCCTTCTCCTGTTTTTTAAGAGCCGCAGAAAATGCAAATATTCCTTGAAATGATCTTCCATGATCCCCAGGGTAGGAGCCTGAAAATTCTTCTCCCAAATGTCCCAACAGTTACCCGATGCCCGGGTTCATAAAGGCATGCGAAAATCCGGCAAAACAAACGCTGCCGAGTAACCGGGGCCTTCCAATTTACATCGGCAACTCTGAATTAACTTATTTAATTTTAACAACCTTCACAGCTTCGGGCTTACATTAAGGTATCTATTTGAATCGATTTATCATTAACCAGCTTCACAAAACATTTAGACAATACGCAGCCCGCAGCGAATGAAATGTGATGGGAATCAACAAATTAAGAAAGCTGCTTTTGTTACAAATTTAAACCGCGGTATGCCCTCTATTAAACAAAACCCAAGAAACTATGAGAATTATGTATTCAATATTCAGAGCTTCATCACATTCCCCATCGACGTTTGCGCGATAAGGAGGGTAAAACGAGCTGCCGGTCCTGCCAGACATCAGATTATCGTACGGGAAGGCAGGTTCGATATCGGATTAAATTGAAATTGGAATTTTGGGGTGGCTCGCCACGTTAAACCCGCAAAAATATTCAGTGGGTCATCGCAATTTAGCAAATAAATAGCCAATTTTGCAGTAGAAGATTCCAAATACCTCGACACTGTTTTTCAGGGAGAAGATACTTCCGATCACAGCAGAAGAAGGCCAGATTCCTTGCCGACCTTCTTTTTCCTGAACCGCTTACTGCCAATCCGGCATGGTACCGTTGCTGATTATCCTGGTGCGGTTCTCCCCATTCAGATCCATCATCCAAATCTCCTGCGGGTGGGAGCCGTCGTTGCTGGTATTGCAGAAGATAATCTTGGTGCCGTCCGGTGAGTAGCGCGGCATGGTATCGTTTGTTCCGGCAGGCTTGTTTGCCGACACGTCCACTGTGTCGCTGCCATCGGTTTTCATCAGAAACACGTGCGTATTCAATTGACGCCCGCTGCTTACCTCGTATCCGGAAATGTCATGGCTGAATACCACCCAATTGCCGTCCGGAGAGAAGGACGGGCTTTCGATGGCGCCCGGCCAGTTGTCCACCAGCAGCGTCATATTGCCGCCATCGGCGTCCATCAGGTAGATTTCCGAATCATAAAACCAGCTTCCGATAGCAAGCGCCGCGATTTTATTTCCCAACGGAGAATAGGCAACTTCCCTGAAATTGCGCCCGGCCGGGGCGATGGCAATCTGTGTAAGATTGGTGCCGTTTGCATCGATGCGGTATAATTTCTCGTAATGGCTATAAAGAAAACGGGTTCCGTCGGGACTCCAACCAAAGCCGATACCGTAATTGTGGTAGCCGGTTACCGGCACGTCGGTTACCCGCAGAATGCCGGTACCGTCCCGGTTCATAGTGTAGATCTGGGGTTCCACTGTGCGATCGGAGATGAAAGCAATCTTGCTGCGGTCCGGGTTGAGCCGCGGCCACCAGTCTCTGCTCTGATCAGAATTCAACTGCACTACATGATAATCCAGCGTGTCGAAATCCGCGGAATAAATGTCGTAAGTTCCCTGACGGTTGGATGCAAAGACCAGCGGATTGTCGGGGAAGCTCTCAGTGGTGAAACGCCACACGTCGCCATTGGTGACGCCGCCGTTATTGTCCTTTACAACCACCTGCCAGTAATAAGTTGTGGCATACAGCAACCCGCTTACCTCCACGCTGTCGATGTAGGAGTCGGCAAGCACCACCTCCGGCTGCCCGTTGGCAGGGTAGAGATAGACATCGAACATCAGTGTGTCGTTGGGATTGGGATCGCTGGCAGACCACTTGAGCAGCAAAGAAATCGGCTGCCCACTAGCGCCCACTGCCGGCTCCGGGTTGGCGGGTTTGTCCGGCACCGTGTTGGTGTTCTCCTCCCGGTCCAGCTGAAGCACAGCCTGGGCAGTATCACCGGCGATGACATTCACGCTAACAATGCCTTTCTTGTAGCCGGATTTTGTGGCGGAAATGGTGTATTTTCCTTCATCCAGGGCACGAAACATAAAATTGCCGTTATCGTCTGTGAGAATGGCGCTGGTAGCCGGGCTGGTGGTTATGCTGCTTTCTTTCAACTTCTGGTTGTTCACCGCATCCAAGACCTGCCCCTTGATAACACCGGTGGTAATTGGCGAGACGGTATCGTCGCTGCAGGAAAAAAGAAGCAATAAAAGGTATGCCGCCATAAACGGGATAAACATCTTCAGTTTGTACATGTTTTGCGTCTCCTTAAAAAGAGAATGCTTTAATATGAGAAATTAACGGAATCTTCTGCAATAACTTTATCTTTTTGCAAAAGGCTAAGCAGCTTATAGCAGGCATCACCCGGCTGCAGATTCAAACGCACAGTGGAAAGCACCTGCTCCTGTTGCGGCCTGGCGTTCACTTCGCCAGACTGGCTGGTCTGCGAGCTGCCCGATTTGGTGGTAATCCGGTAGGCGCCGCGGAAATCCCGGTCAGTGGTATTTTTTACCATTCCCTGAATGGAAACCATCCCGGAATCCTGTTTTACTTCCAGCCAGGTTTTGACGGAAATTTCTTTGTTAACCTGCCGGGGATTGCCTTCCAGCGCAAGGGACAGGAAACAGGAAAACAGTAAAATCAGACTATGTCGAATCATTTGAGATCCATTTCACTTTTGCTTAAACTGAGCCCCCCAAAGAAATCCCTTCAATCGTCAGCGCCTTACCATTGTTTCTGTTAGACACATTGGGCTTATTGCTTTTACTATGATGTGCACACTTTGTGAGATGTTTGACACTTAAATTGGCATTCCTTTATGAATGATGGAGCGTGTGGAATTTAAAATAGCGGCCCCCGGAACAGATGAGCCGCCTCACTTTTTTAACAAAGACTTTTTAGTAACAAATGACGAGTTCAATTCCCCAGGTAAAACGGCAACTGACCGTTCACGATAATCAGCCTCATATTATTGCCCCTCTGGCTAACCGTATAGGCTTTGGCCTGCTGACCGTTTTCAATCTGCGTAAACCGGTTGCCAAACCCCTGCTGCTCAATTACGTAATTCAACTGGTCGCCGGTTACTTCTTGCATCGCTATATTATCATCACCATTTTGAGAAATATTAGTACGCAGACTATTACCATTCAGTTCAGTTTTTGCTAAATTATTAGTTCCATTTTGTTCTATTTTATTATGATTATTAGATCCGTTTTGTATAATCCACGCTTGATTGTATAACCCAAATTGAATTATTGATGCATCATTTAATCCTAAATAAGTATTAAATGATTGGGAAATGTAAGCATTATGTCCAAAGCCATTTTGCTGAATCAATGCATTATTTGATTGAATTGAAGCGACTTGTTCGATATACGCAATGTTTTCATCACCTAATTGTTCTATTTGGAGCGTGGTTTGTGCGATAACAGAATTACAGATCAAAATAGAAATGAATACAGTGTTTGCAGTGAAAAATAGCTTTTTCATCTGTTTCCTTTAATCAATTAAATAAAATAGATTCCGGGGCTTTGCCCCGGAATCTGGTTTGATATAACTAAGAAACGGTCAGCTATTCCTGGACTAAATTGAGTGAATTCCCATTACCATGTTGCTCGCTCCAGGAGTCACTGTGATAACCCCATTGATAGATATCTGTATAATTCGAATTTCCATCCTGCCAGCTCCAGCTTTTGTTAACTCCATTCACTTGGCTAATAAACGCCGAATTCGAATTTCCGGTTTGGGAGGAATAACTTGTCAATAGTGATCCGGTTCCGCCACCAGCTGGCTGGTCAAGATCAGCAAAGTTTCCAATGCCGCTCTGGGTCATTGTGCTGTACTCAATATGGCCTAATTGGTCTAAGTAGGCAATGTTATTATTCCCACTCTGGAGCAGATTACTGTAATTATCACTTTTCCATCCGCTACCTTGGCCAAGATTATAAGTATTGCCATTTCCACTCTGGGTGGCATATGCTTCATTCATTGTGTAATTTGCATTTGCATATGGATCACCAGTCAAACTCGTCTGACCGACATTTGCGGTATTGGAATTCCCGGATTGTGTGAGCTCACTGTGGTTAATGGCACCGCCATCAGTTTCACCATACTGATCGAGGGCGGCCGAATTTGAAGCCCCGGATTGGGTAATATACGAATAATTAGCATCACCCGTCTGAGTAGCCAGAATGGTATTGCCAATGCCGGATTGTGTTCCATACAGAGTTACCGGTTGGACAGTATATGAGGATTGATGCTGATCTGAATAGGCAACATTATTGTTCCCATTCTGAATGACTGTGGCTGTTTGCTGCGCGAAAACAAAACCGGCTAAAAACATTACAGCGAATAGAACTGCGAATAACTTTTTCATTTTACTTCTCCTTAATTTAATTAGTTTAATTAATTGAGTTAAGATAAAACAGCTTTCTGGAAAATGTCCGTTAGAAGGTCAAAATAAAAGATCAGTATTGTTTATCACCTCCTCGTTTTTGATAAACCGTTAAACTAATTTTAATAATAGGGAACAATAATTGTCGTCTCGCCACCCGTAGTATTGTCATATATCGTAACTTGAATGCCTTGGTCACCGGGTGTTACGTCAATTATATAATCGCCAATCTCATAATGACCGGGCTCCAACAGGTTGTTCTCACCAAACGCATTACGGGTCAACTGGCTCGCAAATTGGCTTAAAATAGAACGATTCAAGGATTGTTTAAAATTTTCCAGAGGATCTGTGGAATAAGGTGAATATCCTTCGTCCTGGGCTCCTTTATAAGTATTTTGCGCCTCGGCCTGCTGCATCAGCCAACTGGCATTGTAGGGATTGCCGCCGAAAGAGGGGTTGATGGGGGTATAAACCAGTTCACTCCCGAAAGATGAAAGAAAAAAGATGAAAGAAAAAAGAATAAAGAATAAAATCAACCGTTTCATAAATACCTCCTGAAATACATAGACAACGTTGACGAAAATGCTAGTAAATTCCACTTCCCGACATATCCTCACCTTCCAAATCCTGCTTAAATTGTTCATAGTTATATAAAAATTGCAGGGTGACTTGTATGGCAGATTGGGTCGCTTCCACGATTTCGTCAAAGCGTGGTTTAATGAAATTTTGGTAAATTAAAATCTCATTTATGGAAACCGAAACCATGCTCCCCATACGGGGCAAGGCTCTTTCCGAGATAACTATGGTGTAGTCTTTCACTCCCACCGGCGGTTCCCAATTTGAAAAATAAATTTCATAGAAATCGCGCCCCACCTTGGTCTGGGTCTCATCCACCACCAGCCCATCAATCTCTAACGGGTCCCCGATAGCAGTGGTTGATTTCCCAGCCGAATTTTCATTTTGACATGAACACTTTTGCCACGACATTATTAAAAACAGACATGCAAATAATACGGATTTGTTATTTCTCAGCATTGTTTAGACGCCCTTTAGTCAAATAACTACAGAGAAATAAAATCACATCCTTATGATTGGAAACCATTCCCTTGGCTTGCACTTCACACAATTGCAAATTAGGTGCCGAAAATTGAATGTAATTATATGCAATTATTATTGAAATAGTATATTATATATCATATAATACTATATATATAAATATCAAACTGTCTAAAGTTGTGACGTTGCGTGACGTAAAGAAGGACATCACGCGCAGGCCCCCTTAATTCAATTCCCTTAGCACGGCCATCACGAATAAATTAAGTTGGTGGACAGTAAAAAAATAAAAAACGGGAATTCATCTTCAAGCAAGGTCTGGAAAATGCTATTTAATTTAAGGGAAGCTCTCAAACATGAGATTATTAGAATCTAACCCGAATTATTCATGAATTTTCACTCAAAGGCGCTCCACATCGTCCTATGGGGATAAACAGTCGCAATGTAAAGGCCGCTATCATCTTTATAATAGACTTATGCTCAAAATGGCCAAATTCTCATGGTTGGAGTTGTAGAGTAGCATATATCGCGGCCTGCCCTGGCAATCTTCTGCGCTAGCACCAAAGGGCAGCGGCTTGTCTGGCTAAAAAATAAATACTCGCACTGTAATTCATCAAAGAGATTTTTTGGAGTATAAAACTTGGAAAACTTCTGGTAACTGAATATACCAACGCTTTGCGCCTCCTACATAGTGGACGTTTATCCCGATGGAACTTCGTAGCACGATTTCGCGAGATAAATGATTCAGGCTAAAATGAATCTATATCGATATTCATTCTTTTTAATTTGCGGCTCAATCCCTCCCGGGTGTAACCCAGTTCCACGGCAGAAGCAGTGATATTTCCTCCGTGCTTTTTTAGAACCTTAAGAATTTGTTCTAGGCTGACCATTTGCCCTTTTCTATTAGAGGAAAGGTTTTCATCCGGAATGTTTCCCCGGTCAGTAAGATACGGCTCCATGTCCTTTCCCTGGATAATATTTCCCTGGCAAAACAACGCCGAGCTATAAATCATATTCTTCAATTCGCGTACATTTCCCGGGAAGGAATAGTCCGTCAATAATCCGAGAATCTCCTTATCCAGTGAAAGACTTTTAGCCAATTTCTTATTCACAATTTTAAGGAAATAGTCTGCAAGCAGGGGAATATCCTCTTTCCTTTCGTGCAGCGGCGGAATCTCTATTTTCACCATGTTTAGTCGGTAAAAAATGTCATCCCGAAATTTTTTCTCACGGATTTCATGGTCCAGGTTTCTGTTGGTAGCGGCCAGGATCATCACATCTATCGGGATTGTTTTTTTACCCCCGATCCGAAGTACTTCCCTATTTTCGAGCACCCGCAATAGCTTTCCCTGCAAGTGAACGGGCATCTCGCTGATCTCATCAAGGAACAGCACGCCTTTATCGGCCAGCTCAAATTTGCCCTGGGAGGTGTTGTAGGCACCAGTGAAGCTCCCGCGTTCAAAACCGAACAATTCGCTGTCGATCAAGGCATCGGGCATGCCGGCGCAATTAAGGGCGAGGAATGGCATTTTCTTGCGGCGACTCATGCAATGTATATTACGGGCAACCAATTCCTTGCCGGTCCCGCTTTCCCCAACAATCAGACATGTTTCTACTTCGCTTTGCGCAACAATCTTCATTCTATTCATGACTTCCAGCATGGAAGCGCTTTTCCCGACTATGATATCGTCCCCCCAGGAGGAAGCGCCATCCGGGATTTTCCCATTCATTTTACCGACCAGTGATTTCAAGGATTCTATTTTCTTGATGATCTGGTCTTTGGTGGAATTCTTCGCCACAAAATCGTCCGCACCTTCTTTGATGACTGCCACCACATTATCCAGGCTGGAATTGGCAGAAATCCCCAAGACTTTTGAATGGGGATACATCTTCTTAAAAAATTTTACAGTCTGCAGCCCGTCTTCCAGGGCAGGAAGCATCAAATCGCAAATTAAAATATCCACCTCATTTTGGGTAATAATTTTTTTCGCTTCCTCTTTGGAAAAAGTATAAAGAAGATTGTGATCTTTGGTGCTTAGAATATCCAACAGGTAATGCACAATGGACTTCGAGTCGTCCACAATAAGAATGTTAAAAATTTCCGCCATGGTCGAATCGCCGTTATTTTAATTAGTAATAAAAATAAGGCCGGGGCAAAGAATCGATTATTCATCGCCTCGCAAATTCGCTAAAATTAATATAGAACTTTTGGTTTCTTGCCTGACACAGGTAATGTAACCCCAATGGTTCCTTAAGAAAAGGTTAAAAAATTAAATAGATCTGTTCGATAAAGTACTGAATTCACTTTTCCGCTACAATTACCGTCTCCGGTCAATTAAGAATGCCGTATTCTCTCAATGAACGAGATAATATGTAAATCCCAGCTTCGCGTCAAAAAAACTGTCCTTAAGCTTTCCATGTATCTTCCCATCCAGTTGATCGGTAAAGGCATAATGATTTGCCACTGTGAGATGGAAGCTCCAGGCACGATTTAAAAAATATTCCACACCGGCCCCATACACCGCCGACATGACAAAATTGGGAGCCGGTTCATCTTTCGACTTATCCACAGGAAGATCTTTCCCATCCGGGTCCTGGGGAAAATATTTAATCATACCGCCGCCTCCCATAAAAAAAGGAGAAATGCGTTGACTGGGTAATAAATACCATAGACCTTTTAACTCGACAAGGTTCAGCCGGGTTGAGAATTTGTCCTCGTTGGATACTTTCCCATAAATACCATCCAGGGCAATAGAAAATTGCGGTGAAAAATTAAACCGAAAAAAAGGCTCGATCACTGGCTCACGGTTAGCATTGCGGTAATCCCCAACATATTGCTGCAACCCGCCGTTCAAGCCAATTCCAAAATTACGGGGCGCCAGGTTAGGTGAAATATCGTAATCCACCCGGCCTTCCACCTGGTCTTTCTCTTTCAGATAATCAACAATCACTGGCAGTTTAATATCCTGCGGATTTTGCAGCGTCCACAGCTTGTCCATGATCCCTTCCACCACCAGGCTGAGTACCGCCTTTTCGATGGCTTCCAGAACGCACATCTGGGGCGGTTCATTGACGCTGTAGCCGGTCTCGACCTCCAGCAACCGCTTGAATCGGACATAGCGATAGACGTTCACATCGACCGACATGGAGAGGATGGACTTGGTGGTATAAACGGTTTTCAACACCTTTCCGGTTTGCGTTGAAACGGCTCGCAGGTAAATACTCACCTCATCTTTACGATATTGAGTAGAAGTCCCGATTCCGAAGTAGCGGGCGCCGATTCCGCCGGTTACGGTGTTGGTTTCATAGGAAATAATCCCCCCTTCTAATATGACGCCGGCATAAAGTAGCGGCGGAAGGGGGGGCAATTTTTCTCCTTCCCCGTTCATGAAGTTTTCGCGGCTGGAACGAATAATTTTTCTCTCATTCAACAGGTTGGACAATCCCTCGCGCTCAATTACCGTAAACCATTTGGAATCCTCCAGCGCCTTCAGCAGCATGGAAGTGGCCCCCTGTGTGACAGCCGTTGACCAGGTGACGCCGGAGGCTGATGTTTTGTATTGGCCGGTTTGATCCCTGAACTTGTAAACTGCCGCAACAATTGGTTCTTTTGCGGACGGAAGTGAAGTCAGCTCTTTATGAACAGAGGTAATATATCCGAGGCTGGCGGGTTCCTCCACAGGGACTTCAATTAACGAAGGGGAACACCCGATAAGTAAAGCAAAAAGTAAAAGATAAATGCCAACTGATGTAATTTTCCACATGAATAATTTCCCTTATAAACAAATACTCTGTAGAAACGAATTGTAAAACTTGGAGTAACTCGGATCAATAAAAAGAAAGATTCCTTTACAGGCATACATAATAAATCATTTCAAAAAGAAAAAATTGTGACTTAATCAACAGAATCATTTTTTTAATAATTATGCCAAGTTTTAGAAGAATCCCGGCACATGATACTGCGATTCCAGATGGCACAGTATTATTTCTTTTGCCTGGTAAGAGCCTGGGAAAAGTTCTTGCTACCCCACATCTCTTTTTGTTTAGCATAAAAATTCGCCTGCTTATAGCGACAAACCTTCCAATGCTCTTCGGCAATCTGACGATACAGTTCCTTTTTTAGATGCCACTCCCCCGGACGCAGGATCATCAGATTTCCGCGTTCATTTACGGTAGTGCCAGTCAGCACATCAACCAACAAATCGAGATACTGGTGGGGAAAATCGCAATCTGCCCTGGGCAAGTCAGAAAAATCTGCCGGTTCCCTCAAAAAAGTTTTCCAGATTTTCACTGTATTGTCATCCCCACTCCAGGTAAGAAGCAAATCTTTTCCGGAATCTGTAATTACACCACTGATTGGAAAGGGATGCAGGATAATAGAGCTGGCGGGTGAGCCATTCGCCGCGTTCCATATTCTGGCGCTGCCGTCATGGCTCCATGCAAGAAAGTAACGACCATTGTTCATGAATTCCGCCCCGCGGACCACTCCCCGGAAATAAACAGGAGAAAAAAGTGGCGATCCATCCAGCGAATTGGAGATGCGCACGGCACCGCCCATTCCCCAGCTCAGGAAGCTGTTATCGGTGGGACTGAATTGTCCCCCTAAAACCGCTCCATTGTGTGAGACCGGATTGAACTTTTCTTTGCCGGTTTTTGCATCCCACAGGCGGGCATATTGGTATCCATCCCAGGTAAGAATAACGCGATCGTTGTGACTGAAACAGGCTCCTTCCAGCATTCCGTAGGGCAATTCTATCGGGGAGAAGACCTCCTCCATGTTTTCCATATTCCACAGAAAAATATTTCGATGGGACCACAGCAGAACACGGCTATCCCGATGATTGAAGCAGGCGCCATAAATCTCCTGCCCGCGATTTCGGTATTTCCCGAATGTTGATACCAAAGAACCATTCTTTGCAGACCATACACGCGCCTCACCGTCGTACCCCAGGGTCAGAATATAATGATCATCGTGACTAAAAAACGCATTCTTTATCCCTCCCGGCTGTTTCATAATATTAGCGGCCGGAAGTCCAGTCACCGAATTCCATAGACGCGCGGTCGCGTCGCTCCCCCAGCTCAGGATAAGTTCGCCGGTTTTGCTGAATTCTGCCCCGATTACGTTGTCATCGTGTCGCATTGTTTGCAGGTTTTTTATCTTATCCTTCCCCCCCCAAAGTCTCAAAGTGCTGTCCGAGCTCCAGGTTAGTATTCTTCGGCGGTCGGGACTGAATATTGCTCCCCACACATCTCCGTGATGGTTGAGCGGATTTGAAACCGGCGCGCCATTCCGCACACTCCACACCGTGGCCGAACTGTCTGCGCCCCAAGTGACAATCAATTCCCCATGTGGTGAAAAATTGGCTCCATAAATTTTGCGATTGCAGGTAATTTGTGAGACAAGAAGAAGTGTTCGGTTGAGTTTGTACAAATCCTCAACGCAATGCCGGTACCGCATGGAATCGGTCGTCATACCGGCTACTTTTGCCAGAAAATGAGAAGCGGAAAGCCAGTTGTTATATTTCAGTGCGTTTTGGGCAGAATTCCAAAACATTTCTTCCATCTTTGCAATTTCCGAAGTCGGATTGGAATTTCCGCTTTTTGTGATATTTCTGTCAACAACTCCGGAAGGACTTTCTTGCTCAGTTGGCACTTTCGGCTGCTGGTCCTCTTGCGCAGCCAGAGATGATTCGGCATTCTCTGCCTTGGGAACCATCTTCTTTTGTGCCAGGATAAGGACAAGTGAATCAAGCGGAATTTTTCCGATACCCGAAGCTGCATTGTCATTTTCGTTGGCTTTTCCTGCTTCATCCCCTGTTTGTTTTTTAAAGCGGGGCGAGAGGAGACCAGTCTCCGGTTGGCCGGTATTATCAGAAATTTCATTATTAAAAAAGTGACCTAAAGAAACTATAGAGACCACCGCGATAATGATGATCGCAGCCAGAAATTTCATTTTTTTGAATCTTTCCCACACACTTGGCTTACCGGCTTTGTTATCCTGCACAAGTATCGATTCGGATTTGTCTAAAAAATCAAGAGCTTCCTCATAATGTGTGTCATATCGC
>Ga0315542_1002275_pt1 | contig 11743 bp, 13 predicted proteins | sample SalMarSW160120MG_FD_202541 | JGI IMG/M metagenome (GOLD analysis project Ga0315542, IMG submission 202541) | Salt marsh sediment microbial communities from the Plum Island Ecosystem LTER, Massachusetts, United States - Salt Marsh Sediment SW1601-20 ... | reverse complement strand
ACTCATTCCGGTAGCGCTGACCACACCCACGGTCACGGTCGGCTTGGAATTGACATCGAATAAACCGAAAGGATTTCCAAAAGCAATGACCCATTCGCCTATAATAATATCATCCGAACTCCCCAGAAGAATATAGGGCAGATCGTTTCCATCAATTTTCAACAGGGCGACATCGTAGGTATAATCTTCACCCACTTTTTTTGCATTGTATTGTTTTCCGTCGGTGGTGGTCACTAAAATCTCGGAAGCCTGATGAATCACATGTTCGTTGGTTAAGATATATCCGTCCGGTGAAATAATAAATCCCGATCCCAGCCCCTGAACTTTCTGCATATATTCCCGCGGCTGAAAATACCATCCCCAGAAAGGATCATCTTCAAACGGGGAACGTGAACGGTACCGCTGTATCCGGACCACATTGATTCCCACAACAGCAGGACTAACTGCAGAAACAGCCTGGGTAATGGTGTTCTGTCTCGATACGGTTATGTGATCCGAAATGGCAGATCGATCCCCGGAGGATTCCGCGGCTTTTTCCGGTAAAATTGCTGTATTTGCCAGCGATTCGGTTTTTGGAGAGCTTTTACAGAATAACGATCCTCCGACGATGAAAATACATCCGGACAAAACAGAATATTTAACTATATTTTTTATTTTCATAATATTTTTTCCAAAATCAATCCTGTGACTAATTAAAATTATTGCCCTTTCACCTTATCCCAGTCTGCTAAAAATCGTTCAATACCGATATCGGTCAGCGGATGTTTTAACAATTTTTCGATCACCGCAAGGGGTATAGTCGCAATATGTGCCCCCATCAGTGCCGCTTCAACCACATGCAGCGGATGGCGAATGCTGGCTACAATAATTTCCGTTTCGATACCATAATTCCGATAGATCTGTACGATGTCAGCGATTAAATCCATTCCGATATGGCTGATGTCATCCAAGCGCCCGACAAACGGACTGACATAAGATGCGCCTGCTCTGGCGGCGAGCAGCGCCTGCATCGAGGAAAAAATCAGCGTGGTGTTGGTCTTTATTCCCTCTCCATGAAATCTCTTGATCGCTTTCAGACCTTCTTTTGTAATCGGAATTTTTACAACGATGTGCGGATCGAGTTTCGCAAGAACCTTTCCTTCCTTAACCATCCCGTCCGAATCGAGAGAGACTACTTCGGCGCTGACCGGCCCCTGCACGATTCTGCAGATTTCCTTTAAGATCTCATTCGCGTTTCCGCCGGTACGCTGAATCTCTGCGGATAAAAGCGACGGATTTGTGGTAACGCCGTCAAGTATACCGAGACTTGCGGCTTCCTTGATGTCTTCAATATTTGCCGTATCGATAAAAAACTTCATGGTGCCTCCTGATAGTAAAAATCAATACTCATTGAATAATGAATATTTTGCATTTTGATTTTTTCTCTTTTCTATTATACATCATTAAAATTCAATACTCTGTTTAAAAAATGATTGACACTAATCCGTTGTGCCTAATTAAAATTGAAAATACAAATGAAAATATTGATAATATCTATAAACATGTCATTTCGAATCCCGATGTTTCGGGATGAGAAATCTTTCTAATTTGAATATGGAACTATTAGATTTCTCCCTTCGGTCGAAAAGACAATTATTATTACATTTACAAAACAACATCTTGTATAAAATTTCTATGATGTAAAACAGATTAATACACCACACGGACAAGAAACAATCCGTGGGGCGGAACAGTCGGTCCGGCGAGCGTCCGGTCTTTCCCTTCAAGTATTGTTTTAAATTGACTTGGAAGCATTTCTCCTCTCCCCACCTCCATAAGCGTTCCCATGATAATCCGGATCATATTATGAAAAAAACGTATCGCTGTAATTTCGAATTTGATTTCCCTGTTCGTTTCTTCCCAATGAACATGAAACACTTTGGAAATGCAATCATCTCCTTTTTCATTCCCTTTGCAGAAGGAACGGAACGAATGTTCGCCTTTCAAATATTTTGAAGCCTGTTTCATAGGACGTATATTAAAATGAAAATTCGGAAACCAGGCATACTGATGCCCGATAGCCCGTTCAGCTTTCGAAATCACGTACCGGTATGTCCGGCTGACTGCATCCCTCCTGGCATCAAAACCGGAATACATTTCTTCTGCCTGAAGAACACGAATCTCTCTTGGTAGAAGCGAATTGAGCCCTTTTTCATAGGCTGACAAGGGCAAGTCCTTTTCGGTATTAAAACTGGCAGTCTGCCCCAAAGCATGCACACCGGCATCCGTTCTTCCGGCACCGACAATGCGTATTTTCTCTTTCGTTATTTTTTCCAGTGCCGTTTCGACTTCCTCCTGAATCGTCTTTTGCTCTAACTGAACCTGCCATCCGGAAAACGGGGTTCCATCGTATTCAAGAACCAGTTTGATTGTTTTCAGTGTCCTGCTTCTATTCTCCATAAATCTGTCAACAAACGGATATCAAATCTTTTTTTGTAAATAGGAACCGTTTTTCTGCTTCAATCATCGAAACAGAAAAACAGGAACGCCTATAAAAATCATACAGAAAAACGCAATAAGATCATTTCGTTTAAACTTTAAAATGTAATAACTCGTTCTTCCTTCACTCCCCCGGTAACATCTGGATTCCATTGCAAAAGCCAGATCATTGGCGCGCCGGAACGTGGAAACAAAGAGAGGAATGATCAGTGAAGAAATGTTCTTAATCTTCCGTACGAAACCTCCCTCAAACCTGGCTCCTCTTGAAATCTGTGCTTTTTTAATCCGGTCCGATTCATCGATAAATATCGGGATGAAGCGAAGCGCGATAGAAATCATCATACCGATTTCATGAGCCGGCACGCCCAGTTTTCTGAATGGTTTCAGGAAATATGTAAATGCATCTGTGAGCGACATAGGAGAAGTAGTCAATGTCAACAAATTGGCCAGAACAATCAGGACACAGATACGAAAGGTATAAAAAAATCCTTTCGCCATGCCTTCATAAGTAAACACCGCGCCAAGATAAGGAACGCGAAACAATATTCTGCCGCTTGTCAAAAAACCGTGCAATAAAAATGTGAGAATGAACAGAACAAGAAAGGCCCTGAGATTTCCAAAAGCGTTGCTGATCGGTATTTGAGCCGCGCGATAAAGTACGATCACCACAACAAAAAACCAGAAAAGAACCGTAATGCTGTTTGTAAATAACAACAGCAGCATGAAAAAGAGGCTCGATAGAATTTTTAAACGCGGATCGAGCCCGTGGATGACAGAATCTCTTGGTGCAAATTGCCCTAAAGTAATGTCTTTAATTTCTATCAAATCTCAATTGTGAGTTCTTTTTAAATAAAATGTGAATGAATTCTTGAAACAAACCATTATAATCTGCTTCAAGTATTAAAATATACACTATTTTGAGAAAAAGTCAAATAATATGTATGATCAATATTCTGTTTTAACTTTTTGAATCACAGCGTAAAATCGTTTCATCCACCTAAGCCGCATTGTCTCATCTTCATGAAAAGGACACTTTATGGCCATCCAAATTTTAGTCTGGTTTTTAAGATCACTTGCCCAATCTTTTGATTGTTTTCTTGCTTTTTCAGACAATTCGGATTGTTCCTCATTCTGATACCTTTCGACCTCGACCAAACGGGTGAGTAAAATAGTATATATTTTCAAAGATTGAAATGTATTCCAAGAAAAGCCATCGCTGGGTAAAGGCATATGATGCAACAGTATTTTTTTTGCCGAATCAAATTCATCCAAAGCAGCGGCATAATTCTGTCCAAGCCAATGCTTCGCTGCTTCATTCATCGTATGCTCGTAAAGAACGATAACCTGACGATTATCCTCCTGAGTCTGCCCCAATCCGGCAAGTATCAGCAGAAAAACGGAAATCAATCGAATTTGACAGCTTCTTAAACGTCTATTCACCCGGGCCATTTTATCGTTTGTGCTATAACCTCTTGTATCCTGCGCTTTTATTCCGGACACGATCTATTGTTCGTCTGCACCGGCTGACTGTCGCACTGCGGACGGATTCCTGTTTTTCAGCCAATCGGGAATATGCTTCTAATTTATTCACACCAGTTTTTAAAGCATCTGTATTTTTACGAATTTCCATCATTATTTTTCTTGCACGAATCCTTTTCCCCTGTCTTTCAAAATGTTCGACGCGCAGCAAATCGAGAATAATGTCCATTCGCAAGTTTTCGCATTGATATACCGAAACCCAGAATCTTTCTGTCCGGTCTGGCTGATGGTTTTCAAGATATTTTTGTGCTTTCTGCAGGAATGTGATCATCTGTTCCCTGTCACCTTTTTCCCAAGCGCCATCTACAGAATCCAGCTGATTCTGATAACGGGCTAACGCTTCTGCAAAAGAATAATTTTTTGTTTCTGCCTGAACATCCTGCGGTGCCGGAACAGCAGTGTTTTTTTCGCCTTTGGGCTCGTCCTGATCAGCTATTTTGCGTACGAGATTCTTCACTTCCTCCGGCATGACAGTAGCTTCGACTACCATTGTAATGGTACGTCCTTCTTCCTTCTGTTCCACGATATTCAGATTTTTCAAATAGCCCGCCGCAATGGACTGAATGATATCTTCTTTGGTCTGGAAATTCTCTACATTGGTTGATGATTCCATAAATACATAATAGGATTCAATGGCATCCCGAACGGCCAGATCTTTACAGGTTTGCCGGGCTTCGACCAGACTCTCTTTGTCTCCATACGTGTAACTATAGGATCCCTGAATTTTGTCCTGTCCGAAAATAAAAGGAACCCAAACCAATAATAAAAAAATTGTTCTATTAATATTTTTCATTTTCCCTTCCTGTGAATTCATCCGGTTGAATATCCAAAATGCGTACGATTTCTTCGGGTTCGATTCGGAAAAGACTCTCTTTGCCTCCGAAAAAACCGTGCACACGAATTAAATGCACGCTCAGTTGAGAAAAACGAATGGACAGTTTCAATTCTTTATTCGATACTGTTGCAATAAGTTTATGATGTAATCCCCGTTCCCCGAATGGACAGGGCAGCATGCCTCTGTCCCATTGAATTTGCACCTTGCAGTCTCCAACCGCAACTGAAGTTTCAAGTCCTTTCTTACCCTCTTCGATAAAATACTGCATCCTGTCTGCAATCTGATTTAAGCTGGTTTTCAAACGAAAAAGAGTACGTTCGTCCGTTTGTATAATATCATGAATATGCCTCACATCAGTCCCCAGAAAACCGTCTCTGGTTATTTTTCCGGGTTTAAAATTGGACCGGATTATTTTTTCTCTTGGAGTCAGTTTCATGTAATTTATCCTGAAATTGAGTAAACGACCATCCGCATAGCGGTGGATTACAAGCAGGCACGTCAGTGCCGGCCAGTTTAGGATCGAAATTCACTCCGATGAATCGGGGTGACTTGAAGATCAATTACGCAAAAGGATCAAAATAAATACGATCCTGTGTCACCCCATAATTTTTAAATATTTTGATACAGGCCTGAATCATTCCCGGACTGCCGCAGAGATAGGCCTGGACTTCTTTGGTATCGATAGTCTTTAAATAATTTTCCAGTGAAATTGTAATCAAACCGGTTTCTCCCTGCCATTTATCCTGGGGCTCGGGATTAGACAGTGCAGGGACAAATTTAAATTGCGGTATTTTTTTCTGAAACTGTTCCATCTCGTCCAAATAAAAAAGATCTTTTCTTGTTACAGCACCAAAAAAATAGTGTATCTTTCGCTGAATTTTTTGATAATCAATATGATGAAGAAGCGACACCATCGGGGCCATGCCGGAGCTGCCTGCAATCATGATGATTTCGCCCTCTCCTTCGTGCAGACAAAAATCACCCATCGGACCTGTAAATTTGGCGCGGTCCCCTTCCTTTAAATATCGATGCACCCACGTGGTGCAAATCCCCTCGGGGACCAGGCGGATAATCAAATCGATGCTGTCCGTCTGCGTAGACGCCGAAGCGATCGAATAGGCCCTTGAAACACGTTCCTTGATCCCGTGATAGGGTTCTGACTGAAGTTGAACATACTGCCCTGGTTTAAACTTGATCTTATCCGGTTGAACAAGCTTTAAGCGGAGCAGCTTGATATCATGCGTCAATGGTTTTAACAGTGCAACTTCTGCTTCATACTCTTTGATATTAAATAGTTCTTCGGGAATTTCAATCTTGATATCCCGTTTGACTTTCAACTGGCAGGAAAGACGGATTTGCTGACTAATTTCTGATTCATTCAATAAAGGCAATTCTGTCGGCAGAAGCGGCCCGCCTCCGTCTGTTACTTTGCATTTACAATAGCCGCAGGTCCCTCTGCCGCCGCAAGCAGAAGGCAGAAATATTTTTTGACTGTTCAGTGTTGAAAGCAATGTGGAACCGCCATTCACCTGAACCGACTTTTCATTGTTGATCAAAACTTGACATTCCCCATAAGATGCAAGAAAATGCTCGGCAATGACAAGAATCAGAGCGAGCAAACCGTTTATTCCGGTTATTACCAATACTGTAATAAAAATATTAGCAAGCATAAAAGAGAGACAAACCTATTGTATCTGAACCATGCCGGAAAATCCGATAAACGCCATTGCCATAATCCCTGTTATAATGAGTGCAATCCCGGGACCGTGCAAAGCCGGAGGTATTTTCTTTTCGTTCAACCGCTCTCGAATGCCCGCCATCGCAAGAATTGCCAGCAGCCATCCCAAACCACTTCCGGCACCGAAAAAAACGCTCTGTACAAAAGTATATCTTCGGATCACCATAAACAGGGAAACGCCAAGAATGGCGCAGTTGACCGTAATCAAAGGAAGAAAAATACCGAGATTAAGATAGAGTGTTTCCGAATAACGCTCAATAAACATTTCAATAAACTGCACGGTTGCGGCAATGGTAATGATAAAGACAATATAACGAAGGTATTCAATTTTTAAGGGTTCGAGGATCTGAAAGTAAACCACATGATTGATTGCCGCCGTAATCGTCAGGACAAATGTGACTGCCAAGCCAAGCCCCAGAGCCGTCTTGATCTGTTTGGAGACGGAAAGAAATGAGCACATCCCCAAAAAATAGGTTAATAAAATATTGCCCGTAAATATCGATGCAAAAAACAAAACCCACGGAGATAACGACTGCATATCATAACCTTTTAAAAATTATCAAAATTGTCATTTCGATCCTGCTTTAGCAGGAGAGAAATCTAATAGTTTATTTTAATTACGAGATTTCTCATCCCGAAGTATCGGGATTCGAAATGATAAGAACAAAAAAGTGCTTTTATATATTTTTTAGTTTATTTTACTTTGTTAACAATTATTGTATTCGAAACCCAGATAAACAACGCCAGCATGAAAAATCCTCCCGGCGCCATAATCATAAACGACCACTGAATCCAGCCTTCGGTCACACCCAAGCCGTGCATCAGGGGATTGAGAACAGCCACACCCAGAATGGTCCCGAATCCGAGCAGTTCCCTGAAAAATGCGATGACCAGAAGCACCCAGCTGTATCCAAGACCGGACATCATGCCGTCGAAAAAAGCAATTCCGGGCCGGTTCGAAGAAGCAAATGCTTCCATGCGTCCCATGATAATGCAGTTTGTAATGATCAAACCGACATAGGGACCGAGTGCTTTGCTGATATCCGGAACGTAAGCTTTTAACGCGATATCCACAATGACTACATAACTGGAAATGACAAGTGTCTGAACCATCATGCGTACGCGGGCAGGAATGATATTCCGGATCAGTGAAATTGTCAATGCCGAAAAAGCAGTAACGAATGTGAGTCCGAGACCCATAATTAGTGTATTGAGAAAAATATTGGTCACGGCAAGCGTGGAGCAAATCCCCAGAACCTGAATAGTCACAGGATTATTCTTCCAGAGGTCATCTTTTATAACATCAATCATTTTCATAGTTCGGCCTTAATTACATAAAATGGATAGCGCTCACGAACTGTTCTTTTTTAATAACGTCAGATAAAACCTTAAATCCGTATTCACCATGTTCAACACACCATTGCAGGTCAGTGTGGCTCCCGTAACGGCTTCCACGCTGGAAGTGGATTTTTCCAGATTGGTTTGATCCTTTTGGGCAACCATAACAATTGGGGCCAATTTGGATTGCCGGAAAAATCCATCGAGATCCAGATTTCTAAAATAGATTTTGAAAGACTGCTCTGTAATTCTAGCACCCAGTCCCGGTGTTTCCGTCTGCTGAGTAAAATCGATGCCGATCATCCGGGTCAAATCAGAAGAAACCGCCCCAAATGCCGTAATCGTTCCCCATAGTCCTTTCCCCTGTATCGGAAAACCGTATGCAAGGATTTGATTCTTCTCATCAGTTCGGACATAAATTTCAACCGAATCGCCAATTGCGAGAAAACTTCCTTTCAGCAATTGTTTTTCCTGAGGATTAACCGGAAGCCGGATGACATGAATTTCATTTTTCATCCGTTTTGAAATTTCTGTTTTGTCCCATTGAATATCGGAAGTTGTACAGGTGGAGGGCAGCCGGTCTTCCTGAACAGCGGCAGGCAGTATATCAAATGCATAGAGTATCGACTGGTTTTTCTGCATGGCCAGATTTTTTTGAATACGGTCCAAAGAAAACTCATTTACAACGGCCAGAGCGGAAACAAACACGACAGTGATGATGATCATAAACAGAATTGTAAACAGCGGCCGTTTCACGCAGATTCACCTTTTGGTTTTAGGGATTTAATACCATAATCAATCAGTGAGGCGAACATATTTCCAAGCAAAATGGCAAACATCAACCCGCCTGCAAACAGGGAAAACGTACGGATCAATACGGTAAACACAGCGATCAATCCGCCGTATATCCATTGAGCCGGACGTGTTTTCGGAGCCGACACCGGATCGGTCACCATAAAAAAACCTCCAAGAACGGCACCGCCTGTGAGCAGTGCATAGAGCGGATTCGGTGCTGTTGCGGGAATCACTTGATGAAGTATGGTTTGAAAAATAAAATAGATCCCAAAAAAGCTGAGTACCAGCCTCCAGTTGGCTGTCTTTTTAATGAGTAGATAAAAACCGCCGAGAATCAATAACAAAACTGATGTCTCTCCGATACAACCACCGCCGATAAAGATCAATTCTCCCATCTTTTCAAACTGTCCATTGATATTCCCAAAAAAAAGTTGCCAGTAACTCGGTAGTGTCTTGGCGCCTTCCAAAAAAGCATGCGAAGATGTGGCTGATGTAATTGCGGACATGCCTTCTTTGACAGAAATATATTTCCACACGGCAAATCCGCCCGGAAAATCGGAAAAGTTCGCAGCAGGAACCCAGCGGTTGGTCATATAAATTGGGAACGTAATGTAAAGAAACGCACGTCCGACCATGGCAGGATTAAATATGTTGGCTCCAAATCCGCCGAAAGCCATCTTCCCGAAGACAATAGCAAAAACTGCCCCCAGAACAACCATGTACAGCGGAATTGTAGGCGGGAGAATCAATCCGAACAGAATACCTGTCACAAAAACCGCTTCCGAAACCTTGCCCCCGCTTTTGCGGACAAACAGCCATTCCGTTAAAACACATGTAATCACGGATAGAGTCACTATAGCGAGGCTCACCCATCCGAAAAAATAAACCGCTCCGACCAGCGCCGGCATCAGTGCAGCAATGACTTGCTGCATCATTTTTTGTTTTTGAAAAGTAATCATCAGATTTTTTTTAATTCATTTTACAGGGTATTAAAAAATAAAAAATTTTATTCAACTTTCAAACAAATTCTTTCTCAATTCCTATCATTCACAGTTTCTGATTAAAAATAATCAGAAATTGCTTTGTGAGTTCTTTCCCATTTAATTTCTGAATCATTTCCAATTTTTATTTTTTATCCCTCTTTAGCCTATCATTTGAAAATCAACCACTTCAATAATCTCTCCCTCCCTCGAAGGAAGGGACAAAGGGAGGGTGTTTATTCGCAAAATTTCATTATCTCTTTATATACACCACTAATATTTTGCATTATATCATTATTCCAAAACCGAATGACTCTATATCCCTTTTCATTAAGCCATTGTGTTCTTTTCAAATCTGTCTTTTTATTTTCCATATGCTGCCCACCATCAACTTCTATAATAATTTTCTTTTCGAAACAAATAAAATCCACAATATAATTTCCAATTGGTTGCTGTCTTCTAAATTTTAAATTGTTCAGTCTTTTTGCCCTTAAGTGACTCCAGAGAACTCTTTCCGCATCCGTCATTTTTCTTCTAAATTGCTTGGCCAATTTTGTTAAATGACTTCTCATTAAATTATTTTTCTATTAACCCTCTCCTTAGTCCTCTCCCTAAGGGAGAGGAAACTATCGTTGCATCTATCAGTTTTCAATATCGTATTAAATCAAAATGATATGACTTATTACCAATAATCAATCTTTCTTTGACATCCATCAATGCACCCAATCCGGAAGAGAAGAGAGCGTAATTTTAAAAACCGGAATCGCCAGCAAATACATGACGATTGTCGTTACGATGATTCCCAAAATATTCATCACAAATCCGGTTCTGGCCATCTGGGGAAGCGTGATATAACCCGAACTGAAAACCACGGCATTGGGCGGTGTGGCCACCGGCAGCATAAACGCAAGAGACGCGGCAATAGTGCCGGCGATCATGAGCAGATAAGGATGCACACCCATACCAATGGACGTGGCCGCCAGAATCGGCATAAAGATCGTGGCAATGGCTGTATTGGATGTCACTTCAGTCAGGAAATCTACCGTGAAAATAACAACGATAACTGCAATTAAAATTGGAACCGTTCGCAGGATTGATAAATTGGATCCGATCCACTGAGCCAGCCCTGTCACCTGAAATTCATGAGCCAGCGCAAGCCCGCCTCCAAAAAGAAGAAGAATGCCCCATGGGATTTTAACCGCACTCTTCCAATCTAAAAGAAATTTGCTCCTTTTTAAATCAACGGGAATCATAAAGAGAAGTATTGAAGCGCAAATCGCGACAGTGCTGTCGTGCACCATCGATTCGACTCCTAAAAGATTCGACCAACCCGGAATAATGATAAACGAAAGGTCAATATTTTTTCGAAATATCCAGCCGAGAGCAGTCAGTATAAAAACCACAAGCACATATTTTTCAGACCGGCCCATTCTCCCGAGTTCTTCAAGGTTTTTAAAAATAATGCCCCTGCCGCCGGGCAGTTGTTTGATCCGGACAGGATGAGCAAGTTTAACCAGATAAAACCAGGTCAATGGAAGAAACAGGACGACGAGAGGAAATCCGACGATAAACCACTGTAGAAAACTGATATCCGGCGCCATCGGGAAGAGTTTTTTGATTTGAGAAACAAAAATAATATTGGGCGGCGTCCCGATCAACGTACCGATCCCGCCAATACTGGCTGAATACCCGATTCCGAATAACAGAGCTGTTTTAAAAGAACTGTAATCCGCTTTCCCGTTCATCGAATTGTCTTCTATGGATTCGATATGATGGGTGACAGCCATGGCAATCGGCAGCATCATCATTGTCGTCGCTGTGTTTGAGATCCACATCGAAAGAAAAGCTGTAACCGCCATCATCCCGAAAATGATTTTTTGCGGACTGGTTCCCAGAATGGATATCGCCTTCAATGCCATCCGCTTGTGCAGTCCTGTGTTTTCAATCGCAGCGGCCAGAAAAAAACCGCCCATGAAAAGAAATAAATTTTGATCCCCGAACTGCCTGGCCACATTCTGTGCAGACTCAATCTTCAGAAAT
>Ga0315542_1002274_pt1 | contig 11750 bp, 9 predicted proteins | sample SalMarSW160120MG_FD_202541 | JGI IMG/M metagenome (GOLD analysis project Ga0315542, IMG submission 202541) | Salt marsh sediment microbial communities from the Plum Island Ecosystem LTER, Massachusetts, United States - Salt Marsh Sediment SW1601-20 ... | reverse complement strand
TTGAACCGGAAGGTGGTGCAACCTTTGAGCCCCTGCTCGTACGCATACAGATAGATATCCTTGAAATCGTCGTAGGCGTACTCGGTGGGCACGTTGGCGGTCTTGGAGATGCTGGAATCGATCCAGCGCTGGGCGGCTGCCTGAATGTCCACGTGCTCCTTCGGCCGGATGTCGTCGGCGCTGACGAAATACTCCGGCAGCTGCTCTTCGGGCTTGTCGCTGTAGGGCATGGCCTTGGCGTTGATCAGCTCCCGGTAGGCCAGCAGCTCGAAGGAGTACACACCCACCTTCTCCTTGGTCTTGCGGCCCTCGCGAATCACGTTGCGGAAGTAATGATGGGCGAAGGATGGCTCGATGCCGTTGCTGGCGTTGTTGGCGAGGGAAAGGGAAATGGTGCCGGTCGGCGCAATGGATGTGTGGTGGGTGAAACGCGCGCCCACCTGGGCGAGTTCCTCCACCAGCTCCGGCTCGGCGCCGGCCACACGCTGCATATAGCGGCTGTAACGCGCATGGAGCACCTTGCCCGGCACGCGATCGCCTACCGACCAGCCGTCGCGGGCCATTTCCGGACGCCTGGTCAGCATCTCGGGGGTCACCTCGAACTCCTCGTCCATGATGGGCGCCGGCCCCTTCTCCCGGGCCAGGTCCAGGGCAACGCGCCAGCCCTGCACTGCCATTTCCCGGGTGGCCCGCTCGGTGAACTCCAGAGATTCCGGCGAGCCGTACTTCATGCGCAGCATGGTCAATGTGGAACCGAGCCCCAGATACCCCATGCCGTGGCGGCGCTTGCGGTGGATTTCCCCGCGCTGGCCGTCCAGGGGCAGGCCGTTGATCTCCACCACGTTGTCCAGCATGCGGGTGAACACCGCCACCACTTCGCGGTACTCGTCCCAGTCGAAGCGGGCCCGGTCGGTGAACGGCTCCACCACGAACTTGGTGAGGTTCACCGATCCCAGCAGGCAGGAACCGTACGGCGGCAGCGGCTGTTCGCCGCAGGGATTGGTGGCGCGGATGTTCTCGCAGAACCAGTTGTTGTTCATCTCATTGACCTTGTCGATGAGGATGAAGCCCGGCTCCGCGTAATCGTAGGTGGAGGACATGATGACGTCCCACAGGCGCCGGGCGCGGATGGTCCGGTAGATCCTGCAGGCCACCTGGCCGGCGGCATTGACCACATAGCTGTCCTTGACCGGCCAGTCGCGCCAGATCACCTGCTCCGAATCGGTCAGATCGAGGTTCGCCGAATCGGCTTCCTCGCGGGTGACCGGGAACGCCAACGGCCAGCGGGCGTCATTCTTCACCGCTTCCATGAATTCCCGGGTAATCAGCAGCGACAGGTTGAACTGGCGCAACCGGCCGTCCTCGCGCTTGGCACGGATGAAATCCAGCACGTCGGGATGGCCCACATCGAAGGTGGCCATCTGGGCGCCCCGCCGCCCGCCGGCGGAGGACACCGTGAAGCACATGCGGTCATAGATGTCCATGAACGACAGGGGACCGGATGTGTAGGCGCCGGCACCCGCCACATAGGCGCCCCGGGGCCGCAGGGTGGAGAACTCGTAGCCGATACCGCAACCGGCCTTGAGGGTCAGCCCCGCCTCGTGAACCTTCTGGAGGATGTCGTTCATGGAGTCGCGGATGCTGCCCGACACCGTGCAGTTGATGGTGGAGGTGGCGGGCTTGTGCTCCCAGGCGCCGGCGTTGGAGGTGATCCGCCCGGCCGGGATCGCACCCCGGCGCAGTGCCCACAGAAAGCGCTCGTACCAGTGTTCGCGTGCCTCGGCCGTCAGCTCCACCTCCGCCAGCGCCCGCGCCACCCGTTTGTAGGTGCCATCGATGCTGGCATCGATGGGCATACCGTCCTTGGTCTTCAGGCGGTACTTCTTGTCCCAGATATCCATGGACGCGGGCTGAAAGGGAATGTCGGAAACTCGGGTGGGAACGGCTTTGAGGTGTGCGGTGGTCATTATGTCTCCTGGCTTCCAGAGGACTTATGGTTATAAGCCGACAGCGCGGCCATGCCGGCTCGGCCTGGCATGGAACACAGTCGTTGGAAAGGGTCAGATACACCACAAGATGTTGTGGTCAGTGCTAGGCAGATTAGGCACAACAAACGACGCTGTCAAGAGTCTAAAACAATCCGCGAGAGTATTATTTTGTACTTTATTATTAAACACTTATAATCGACGTAAATGTGGCGCCCGGAAACTCCGAAGGATATCAGTGACAAAAGGGGAAACCGCCCGGCTCTGCCCGGGAACCACAATATCTTGTGCTCCGGGCGGACTGCCCCCCAGGCCGCCGGGGCAACAGCCGCCAAAGCTCTCCACACAGCTCCGCCGGCGCCTTGAAAATCCCCGCTGCGCCTATATCTACGGGGTAGAGACCGACAACCGATTCCGAACAGGAGATACGCTCATGGCTGTGACCCGCTATGAACCTTGGAGCATGCTCAACCAGCTTCAGAACGAAATCAATCGTATGTTCGATACCCGTGCGCCCGTGACCGGCGCGGAGGACAATGCCAACGTGGTGACCGGCGACTGGGTGCCCGCGGTGGACATCAAGGAAGAAAACGACCGCTTCGTGATTCACGCCGATGTGCCGGGCGTGGACCCCAAGGACATCGAAGTGAACATGGAAGGCGGTGTGCTGTCCGTGAAAGGGCATCGCGAGAGCGAGAAAAAGGAAGAGCGCGAGCACTACAAGCGCGTGGAACGGGTCAGCGGCACTTTCTACCGCCGCTTCGCCCTGCCCGATACGGCAGATGCCGAAAAGGTCAGCGCCAAAGCCCGCAACGGCGTGCTGGAAATCGTCATTCCCAAGCACGCCAAGGTGCAGCCGCGCAAGATCACGGTGGAGGAATAACGCCGCCACCAACCGGGTCGGCCCGAAGGTCCGCGGCCCATGCCGCCCTTCGGGCCGCCTTTCCTCGGGGCACGCCCTTACCGGACTGTCCCAACTCGGGCCGCGAACCTTCGACCTATGGAATACAAGGACTACTACAAGATCATGGGGGTGTCCAAGGATGCCACCCAGGACGAGATCAAGCGGTCCTATCGCAAGCTCGCCCGCAAGTATCACCCCGATGTGAGCAAGGAACCGGACGCCGAAGCACGCTTCAAGGAGGTCAACGAGGCCTACGAAGTGTTGAAGGATCCGGAAAAGCGGGCCGCCTACGACCAACTCGGGAGTCAGTGGAAGCAGGGCCAGGAATTCCATCCGCCGCCGGGATGGGATGCCGGCTTCGAGTTCAGCGGCGGCGGCTTCACCGGAGCGGACCGCGGCCATTTCAGCGATTTCTTCGAATCGCTGTTCGGTATGGGCAGCCCGTTCGGCGGCGCCTCCCGCACCGGCGGGCGCACCCGCGGCGGCTTCCAGATGCGCGGCGAAGACCACCACGCCAAGATTCTGGTCAGCGTGGAGGATGCCTACCAGGGCGCCACCCGCACCCTGCAGCTGCAGGTGCCGGCGGTGGATGCCCAGGGCCATGTCAGGCTCACGCCCCGCACCCTCAACGTAAAGATTCCCAGTGGAGTGGGCGCGGGCCAGCATATCCGCCTGACCGGCCAGGGCGGCCCGGGCGCCGGCGGCGGTCCCGACGGCGACCTTTACCTGGAAATCGAGTTCGAGCCACACCGACTGTATCGGGTCGAAGGACGGGACGTGTACGTCACCCTGCCGGTGGCGCCATGGGAAGCGGCTCTGGGGACCACCGTTCCGGTGCCGACCCTGGGCGGAAAGGTCGAGCTCAAGATTCCGGCCGGTTCCCAGAGCGGCCAGAAGCTGCGGCTCAAGGGCCGTGGACTGCCGGGCAAACCGGCCGGCGACCAGTATGTGCTCCTGCGTATCGTCACGCCCCGGGCCGACAGCGAGGAAAGCCAGGCGCTCTACCGACGTATGCAGAAGGAAATGCCTTTCAATCCACGCAAGGACATGGGGGTCTGAACCGTGCCCAGCCGACAGTCGACTCCATCGGTGCTGAGCGGGCATGTGCTGGATGAAGAATTCAGTCTCAGCCTCGCCGAGTTGTGCCGAAGCGCCGATCTGCATGCCGAACAGATCGTCGCCATGGTCGAGGAAGGCCTGCTGGAGCCGGTGGGCAAGGACCCCCACACGTGGCGTTTCTCCGGCACGGCGGTGCGCCGCGTCCACATCGCCATCCACCTGCAGCGCGACCTGCAGGTCAACCTGTCGGGCGCGGCGCTGGCCCTGGAACTGCTGGACGAAATACGGGAACTGCGCACCCGTCTGGAGGTCTTACAGTCCGAATTAACGGATTTATGACAATGATGCGGGGTCCGGGTATCGGTACTCCGGAACGGTGAATAGCACTGCTTCTGCTCGATTAAGAGCTTGCAAGGGGGTCGTCCATGAGCACCCTGGAACAGATCCGCGCGGGTCTCGGCCGGGCATGGGAGACATTGAGCGACGGCTGGCAACAGCTGTATCGCCGTGCCGGGCATGCCCTGACCCGCTTCAACCCGGTCGCACGCACCGGAGAATTGGAAACCTCCGCGGAGCAGAGAATGCAAAGCGGCTCGCGCTGGGCCCTGCTGGCGGCGGAGGTGCACGAGGACGACCGACAGCTGGTGGTGCGTCTGGAAGCGCCCGGGATGGAGCCCGGTGATTTTGAAATCCAGGTAGTGGACAACATCCTGGTGGTGCGGGGAGAGAAGCAGGTACGGCGCGAGCAGAGTCACGGCCAATATCATCTGCTGGAATGCGCCTACGGCCGTTTCGAACGGGCCATTCCCCTGCCGGCCCCGGCCGACGAGAGCGGTGCCAAGGCTCACTACCGCCGCGGCGTGCTCACCGTCACCCTACCCAAACAAAGCCCGTCACGGGCACGCCGAATCGAAGTAGAAGGAGTCTGACCCATGCAACGCCGCTTTCCGCTCATGCAGCTCTGGCTGCTGCCATTGCTGCTCGCCCTGGCGGGGGCGCCGGCTGCGGCGCACCTGCCCCCCTCGGTCAACGGCAAGCCGCTGCCCACCCTCGCTCCCATGCTGGAGCATGTCACCCCGGCGGTGGTCAACATCGCCTCCATCGGCAAGGTCCGGGTCCAGCAGAATCCGCTGTTCCAGGACCCGTTCTTCCGGCAGTTCTTCAACATCCCCGACCAGCCCCAGGAACGCCAGACCCAGAGCCTGGGCTCCGGGGTGATCGTCGATGCCAAGCACGGCTACATCCTGACCAACAACCATGTCATCAAGAACGCCGACCGCATCAACGTCACCCTGCGGGACGGGCGTCAGTTCAGGGCCAAGCTGATCGGCACCGACCCGGCCTCCGACGTGGCGGTCATCCAGATCCCGGCCAAGAACCTGACCGCGTTGCCGCTGGCCGATTCCTCCAAGCTTCAGGTAGGCGATTTCGTGGTGGCGATCGGCAATCCCTTCGGGCTCGGCCAGACGGTGACCTCGGGCATCGTCAGCGCCCTGGGCCGTACGGGTCTGGGCATCGAAGGCTATGAGGACTTCATCCAGACCGATGCCTCCATCAATCCCGGCAACTCGGGCGGCGCGCTGGTGGACCTAGCCGGCGAACTGGTAGGCATCAACACCGCCATCATCGCCCCCAACGGCGGCAACGTGGGCATCGGCTTCGCCATCCCGGTGAACATGGCCCGCGACATCATGGACCAGCTCATCAAATACGGCCATGTGCGCCGCGGCCAGTTGGGCGTCACCGCCCAGGATCTGACTCCGGAGCTGGCCAAGGCGCTGGACATCAGCGGCCACAAGGGTGCCGTGGTGGCCCAGGTGGACAAGGGCTCGCCGGCGGCCAAGGCCGGCCTGAAGGCGGGCGACGTGATCGTCGCGGTGGACGGCAAACCGGTCAGCGACGCCGCCCAGATCCGCAACCGCATCGGACTGCTGATGGTGGGTCAGACCGTACGCCTGGACATCCTGCGCAACGGCAAGCCCGAGACCATCAAAGCGGTCATCGCTCAACCCCAGATGACCAAAATGGACGGCAAGCGGCTGAGCCCCGAATTGGAAGGCGCTGAGCTCAACAACATCGAGCAGGGCATGCCCGACTACGGTCAGGTCAAGGGTGTACTGGTGGCCGGCGTGGCGCCGGGCAGCCCGGCGTGGAACGCGGGCCTGCGCAGCGGGGACGTGATCCTGTCGGTGAACCGCCATCCAGTGCACAGCCTGGCTCAGGCATCCCAGGCCGCCGCCGGATCGCGGGGACGGCTGCTGCTCAACGTCAAGCGCGGCAACGCGGCCATGTTTGTGCTCATCCAATAGGCCACAAGCCCTCACCGTTCGAACGCCCGGGGATGCGGGCCGGGCTGCCGCCACGCTGCCCGGCCCGCCGCCGCCCTCAAACCCCACGAAGCTAATAGTTGAGTAAATTAGTAAACAATAATACGCTTATCTGCATATAAGGCCGATTGATCCAATCAGTCCGGAGGTGTCAGATGAGCACATTGATTCCCAACTTCCCGTCCGACGGCGTGGTGACCGTCAATCGCGTGATCCTGCGCCCGGAATACACAGTCGACGATCTGCAGGAGCGTGTCGCATTGCTGTGCGAGAACGTGAAGACCTACCACTCGGAAACCGGTTTCGTGGGCGGCTTCGTGGCATTGAACAGCGGCAGTATTTCCAATGAAGGCTCCACGGTCGGCCAGCCGGTGAGCGGCGACCTCAAGGACCGGGAGGCACTGATCGTGACCTTCTGGCGATCCTTCGAAGAGCACGAGCAGTCCCACCGCAGCGACACCTTCCAGCCCTTGTTCCGCGACGTTCTCGAACTGTGCGAGAACGGCAACGAGGAACTGGCCTACCAGATGCTGTGGTCGGGCGCGGCGTACTCCCCGGAACAGGCCCAGGCGGCCCGGGAGGCCAAGGCGGCGTACGCGGCCTAACAGCGGCGGACTGCCCCTCCTGCGGAGCGGTCAGGTCGTCAGCCGACGATAGATGTCCGAGACCTTCAGCGGCAGCTTGCGGACCTCGTCGATGACGGTGTAGTTGACCGCCCCGTACATGTGGGGCAGGTAGTCCTTCGCCTCGGTATCGATGGTGATGCAGAACGGATGCACGCCGGCCTGCTTGGCCTCGATCAGCGCCTGGCGGGTGTCTTCGATGCCGTAGGCGCCCCGGTAGCCGTCGTAGTCGTCGGGCTTGCCGTCGGACAGGGTGATCAACAGCTTGGTACGGGCGTCCACCTCGCTGAGCAGACGGGTCAGGTGGCGGATGGTGACCCCCATGCGGGTGTAGTCCTGGGGCGTGATGCCGCTGATGCGGGCCCGCGCGTCGGCATCGTAGGGTTCGTTGAAGCGCTTGACGCGGTAGACTTCGCAGCGCTTGCGGGTCATGCCGGAAAAGCCGTAGATGGCGTAACGGTCCCCCAGGGTCTCCAGGGCCTCGCACAGCAGCACCAGGGATTCGCGCTGGGCCTCGTTGATCCACCCCTTGGTGGAGCCGCTCATGTCCACCATGAACATCACCGCGATGTTCCGCTCCAGCTTGTGCAGCTTGGTGAACAGACGGTCGGTCATTTCCATGCCGCTGCGGGTGTCGGCATAGGCCTCCACCAGGGCATCGATGTCCACGTCGTCGCCGTCGGTCTGCTTCTTGAGCAGCTTGTCCTCGCCCCGCAGGGCCTCGAAGGTGCGGCGCAGGCCGCGCACCAGACCCGCGTATTTCTGCACCGTCGCTTCGGCGAAGCCGTCGTAGCGGGGATGCACCTCCAGCTCCCGCAGCACCGCCCAGTTCTTGCGGTAATGGTGCCGCTCGTGGTGCCACTCGTTGTACAGGAAGGCGCCTTCCTCATGGTAGGTGCCCTTCCACACTTCGCTGGGATCGCGCTCGCCTCCGTCGCCACCGTCCATGCGGTAGGCGCCGTCCCCGGCGGCCACCAGGTAGTCTTCGGGGATCTCGCCCAGGTCCTGCAGGATGGACTGCATGGTGCCTTTGACGTCGTCTGGCGGCGCCACCGGCTGGCCGTCCAGCTCGATCTCGTAGGTGAAGCCGTCGGGCAGCTCGGCATCGGGCACTTCCCGCAGCTGGAACTGCCCGCGCGGCTCCGTCTCCTGCCCGGTCTCGGCGTCCTCGCCCTGCTCCTGGGGCGGCTTGCGGCGTTCGTCCTCGCGCATGCGCACCAGGCCTTTGCGGAAGGCCTCGCGGTCCTGGGCCAGACGCAGGGCCCGTACCGCTTCCACCCGTTCCGGGTGCAGCGTCCCCTGATAGAGGGTCGCTACAGGGTCCGACGCCCCGTACACCGACGCCAGCAGCTCGATGCTGTCCTGCACGGTGGCCTCCGGACGGGCCAGGCGCCGGGCCGCCTCCTCCCATTGCGACGACAGCCCGACGGAGTCGCCGGCGTCGCGCAACTCGCTTAGCTGTCGATACACGCCCGGCAGATCCCGCTCGATGCAGGCATCCAGGCGCAGCACCTCCAAGGCGTGAAACCGGCCCAGGGCACGTTCGGGGCGATCGAACCCCGCCACCACCGCGCCCACATCGGCGCGCCAGGTGCCGTACCAGGTCTGGGCCCACTGGTGCACCACCATGGCTTTGAACAGACGGAAGTTGGCATCCTGGTCGGAAAATCGGGCCAGCGTCTCCGGCAGGAACAGGGTCTCGGTGTCGGTATACACGGTGTCGCCGGCGGCAATCCTCAGGCGCCGGCCGTTGAGCCCGTGCACGAAACCCTCCAGCACCCCCTGCACCCTCTCCAGTTCCAGGCCACTGCTGCGCGCCATGCGGTCCCGGACAAAGCTTTCCACCTCCCGCAGGGATGAAAGCCCGGCGTACAGCCCGGCGTTGTCGTAGGCGTCCATGGCACGGATCAGCCAAGCCTCGGTGCCGGCCTCGTCCATGCGCTCCAAAGCGTCGGCCGCGTGCTCGGCGAACTGGTAGGCCATTTCGGCGTTGGTGCGCGCCACCACGCTCACCCAGTGCAGGGCGAAGTCCTGCTGGGCCCGCTCCAGTCGGGCCAGCCTCCCGGCGGGACCGGCGGCGGTGCGCCGCGAGGACAGCACCGCATCCAGGTAGGCGTCCAGATAGTCCTCCACTTCCTCCACCCTGAGGCGCTCCAGCGGCCCCACCGTGACGGCATCCCGATCATCGAACCACAGGGCGGCACCGCCGGCCGGCAGCACCCGGCCGTCGCCGGTGGCGATCCCCACCGACACCGCTTCCACGCTGCGCCCGGGCAGGGCATCGTGCAGCATCTGGGCGACGCTGGCGGCGCTCCAGGAACCGGCGTCCACCTGCACCCAGATGCCACGACACTGTTCGCTGACCAACGGGACCATGGTCTTGATCATGCGCGGCAGGTCCACCTCGATGTCCCAGCTGCCGCTGCCGGGTCCATGTCCGATCCGCGGCGGCTGGATGCTGAGGAAATCGAAATGCTCGCCCCGGCGCAGGGCGTTCTCCACGAAGCCGGGTACATGGGCGTGTTCGAACCGCGCCTGCCGCTCGCCGAGCATGGACCGCGCCAGTTCCAGACGCTGGTCGCTGGCATCCACGTGGACGACGGTGGCACCGGCGCGAACGGCGGCCTCACTCACCGCCCCGGCGCCGGCGAACAGGGCCAGCGCGCGCATGTCGTCCAGGTCGTAACAGCCGCCCAGGCGCTCGGCAATCCAGCGCCGGCAGGGAACTTCCCGAGGTTCCACGCCGATCCGCCCGCCGGCGCCCAGCACGCAGCGCAGCCGGGCGCCGTCCAGCACCAGTTCCCAGCTGCGAGGCAGCCCATCGCGGGCCGCGCGCCACTCCCGGTCGCCGGCGCAGCCGTAGGTCCAGTCGGCCCGCCACTCCCCCAGCACCGGTTCACCCTTGGCCCGGGGATCCGGACGGCTCAGCACCAACTCTCCGAAGCGCTCGAGCTTGCGCCCGCGCCCGAAGTCCAGCAGCTCGTAGTCGTCGAGGGGCGTCTCGACCACGATCTCCCGGATATGGGAACCGAAGGCGGGAATGTCACGGTACATGGGTCAGGACTCTCGACAACCGATGGGCTATGCGCTGCGTTGGCGTTTCCGCGCCGCACGAACCCCCGTCAAAAATCAAATACGCCACGGAATCCACGGAAAGGAAAAACTCGATGGCGGGCGAGCTGCAGTCGCTGACGACATGCTTTCAATCATACCCCGTCACCACCACTCCATCATTCCGCCCGTGGGTTCCGTGGATCTTCCTCCCGCCACCGGCCGCGTGAACGGCCGAAAAAACAAAATGCGCCACGGAAGACACGGAAAGCACGGAAATGAAAGATTCAGTGCGGGGCTCGGGGCACCCACTGATCCCACCCCCCAACGGTGCCGTGCGACCGCGACTCGATGTTTTCCGTCCGTGGGTTCCGTGGCTCTTCGTCCCGCACTCTACGGGCGCCGCGAAACCCGGCTCAGAACACCGAGGCGCTGAGCTCATGGACGGCGGCCAGCATCTCCGCGTCATCGGTGAGCGCCTGGGCGACGGCGGTGCGGCAGGCGGCCACCGGCGATACGCCGCTGACGATGAGCTTGGCGGCATGCACCAGCAGGCGCGTGCTGGCCCCTTCCTCCAGGCCGCTGCCCTTGAGATTGCGCGTCATGTGGGCGAACTTGACCAGCTGGCGGGCAACCCCTTCGTCAACGCCGGTCTCGCTGGCCACGATGCGGGTTTCCAGCTCGGCGCTGGGATAGTCGAATTCCAGGGCCACAAAACGCTGGCGCGTGCTCTGTTTGAGGTCCTTGAGCACGCTCTGGTAGCCTGGGTTGTAGGAAATCGCCAGGCCGAACTCCGCGCTCGCCTCCAGCAGTTCCCCCAACTTCTCCATGGGCAGAACGCGCCGGTCATCCGCCAGGGGGTGGATCACGACGGTGGTATCCTTGCGCGCCTCGACAATCTCGTCCAGGTAGCAGATACCGCCGTTGCGCACAGCGCGGGCCAGGGGCCCGTCCACCCACACGGTCTCGCCGCCCATCACCAGGAACCGGCCAACGAGGTCGGACGCGGTCAGATCGTCGTGGCAGGACACCGTGATCAGGGGCCGCTGCAGGCGCCAGGCCATATGTTCCATGAACCGTGTCTTGCCGCAGCCGGTGGGCCCTTTCAGCAGCACGGGCAACTGGTTGCGATAGGCGGCCTCGAAAATCTCGGTCTCGTCGCCCACCGCCTCGTAGTAGGGCTCTTCCCGGATGAAATACTCCTCGGGCTTCAGTACTCGGGCACTCACGACGGCTCCTCAACGGCTCCCCAGGCGGGCAGGCAAGCACGGTAACCCGCGGCGCGGGCAGCGGGCAACCATACACCTCGATATAAAAGGTGTTATATGGGCTTTCTATCGATCTATCGGAAATTTCGATGGATTGGAGAGTCACGCCCGGTGGCGTCGCCGCCTGAGACCGAGTATTGTTTACCGACTAAGCAGAGCACGCTCGACCTTCCAGGGTCCCCCGCCGATTTCAGGATGTTGAGGGCCGGGTTTCGCAACCCGCCGCGGCCGGTCACGAGCGCGTGCCAAGGTGTCCTGATCACCGAATTAACCTACGCATCCGGACTGGAGGTAACTCAATGTCGGAGGTAATCGCAACCAACCAGACCATTCTGGTGGTCGGTGGCGGCATCAGTGGTGTGACTGCCGCCCTGGAAGCCGCCGAGTGCGGCAAACAGGTGATTCTCGTCGAGAAGAACCCGTCCCTGGGAGGCCGCGTCAGCCAGCTGTACAAGTACTTTCCCAAGCTGTGCCACCCGACCTGCGGCATGGAGATCAACCTCAAGCGCCTGAAGGCCAACCGCAACCTGCGG
>Ga0315542_1002273_pt1 | contig 11750 bp, 14 predicted proteins | sample SalMarSW160120MG_FD_202541 | JGI IMG/M metagenome (GOLD analysis project Ga0315542, IMG submission 202541) | Salt marsh sediment microbial communities from the Plum Island Ecosystem LTER, Massachusetts, United States - Salt Marsh Sediment SW1601-20 ... | reverse complement strand
CCAGGCGGCAAACGAGCGGCCGCTCTCGAAGATGGAGGCCCAGTCCAGGACGGGCAGCAAGGGTGGCTTCGGCATGACGACCTCCGGAACGAGGAACACGCGCGCGGCCCGGGAGAGCCGCGCGCCGGCCTGGCATGTCCTCATGCTATATCCGTTGGAATGTCGCGGCAAACTCGCCGGCGGTCAGTCGCGATAGAGGGCCTTGACCGCCGACCAGCTCCGGGACTCCGCCCCCACCGGTCCCAGGGCGAAGGTCATGGTGTTGTTGGTCTCGTCCAGCTCGTCCGCCAGGTTGTCCGGATCCACGATCACCGTGCAGAACCGCTGGTTGCAGAAGCCGGCCCACTCGACCAGGGGCTCGATCATTTAGGCGCAGGCCACCGGGGCCGCGATGGCCGCGGCGGCGGAAAGGGCCAGCAGAACCGCCAGCAGGGCCGCCGTGAGTGTCCTTAACTTGTGGCTCATCATCACTTTACCTCCCCTGAGATCAAATTCCTGGGGCGATTGGGCCATGGATCTGGTATCCTTGATCGGTTCCCGGGTGTATCCGCACCCACTGGTTTGGCGATATCGTCGAGTCTTACACCAAGGCATCGGGCCAGCCGCGGGCCCTATATCGGGCAAAATCAATCTTGCCCCTTGCACGCACGGTCACCGGTTCGCAACCGGGGAGGTTTCGATCATGCGGAGAACGATGCTCCTGAGCCTGACGGCCCTGCTGAGCCTGGCCACGCTGGCCGGCACGGCGGCGGCGGATACCCAGCTCGCCGGCGGACTGCTGCTCGGCTACAGCGGCGGTCCCGGTATCCAGCTCAACGGTCGGGTGGCCCACTTCGCCGAGGCCCTGCCGCTAGGCGCCCGCTTCGGTATCGGCTACACGTCGGTGGATCCCGGCACGCCGCTCGACGCGCGTCGCATCTTCATCAACGACGCCACCAACGGCACGCCCGAGGAGAAGGGCTGGTTCTGGGATTTCCGTTTCGACATGATCTACACGCTGTCCAGCTCCTTCGCGCGCGAGATCACCGTCTACGGCGGCCCCCGTTACGCCCTCTTCACGGGCAACTTCAACTTCATCGGGGGCAACGAGGACTTCGACATCACCAGCCGGCAGTGGGGCTTCGGCCTCGGGATGCAGGGCGATTTCGCCATGGGTTCCCGCACCGACTTCGTGATCAGCGGCGGATTCGATTGGTTCGCCAGCAGCAAGCTGGAAGGTCACGACACCGCTTACGCGCCGGACGGCGAGACGGTGAACGGGCGCGACGACTACACGTTCGACGACGCCGACGGGGCCGTGAACCAGCCGAAGATCGAGCTGCAGCTCATGCTGGGCATCCAGCGGCGGTTCGGCGGCTAGCTCGGATCATTCATGAACAGTCCGGTCTAGCGCTCCTGCACCTGCTCCAGCAGCCTGATGTGCTCGTCGTAGGGCAGGGCCTGCCAGCTCTCGGCGCTCAGCGCTCCCTCGGAGCGGGAGATCATGGAGACCATGTGCGCCGTCTGCACGTCGGGCGCCTCGTAGATGTCCATGAAATCGTAGCGGCCCAGCAAGGCATAATGGGCGAGCCACTTGACGCCGGGGCAGGACTTCTTGACCCGCTTCAGCCAGGTCTTGCCCTTGCTCTTCATCCGCTGGGCGTCCTCCATGCTGGTGGACGACAGCTTGGTCATGAGCACGAACACGGGCATGGCGTCACCTCCTGCCGGTGAATCCGCGGGGGTGGGGGACGGGCCCCTCCCCGCGGCCAGGGGCCCGTCGCGATCTCCGGCCGGCGGTCGCCGCGCGGCCGGACGGCGTCAGGTCAGTTCTCGATGCCGAGCAGATCCAGCATGAAGGCGAAGTTGAAGGCCGTCTCGCGATAGCGCTCGTAGCGGCCCGAGGCCCCACCGTGCCCCGCCTCCATGTTCGTCTTCAGCAGCAGCCGGTTCTGATCCGTCTTCAGGGCGCGCAGCTTGGCCGCCCACTTGGCCGGCTCCCAGTACTGCACCTGCGAGTCGTGCAGGCTCGTGGTGATCAGGATGTTGGGGTAGGCCTGCGCCTTCACGTTGTCATAGGGCGAATAGGACAGCATGTAGTCGTAGTAGGTCTTGTCCGCCGGGTTGCCCCACTCGTCGTACTCGTCGGTCGTCAGGGGAATGGACGCGTCGAGCATGGTGGTGACCACGTCCACGTAGGGCACCTCGGCGATGATGCCCTCGAAGTCCGCGGGGGCCATGTTGGCGATGGCGCCCATGAGCAGGCCGCCCGCGCTGCCCCCCTCGGCAAACAGCCGGTCGCGGGAGGTGTAGCCCTGGGCGACCAGGTACTCCGCGCAGGCGATGAAGTCGGTGAAGGTGTTCTTCTTGTGCAGCAGCTTGCCGTCCTCGTACCACCAGCGGCCCATCTCCTCGCCGCCGCGCACGTGCGCGATGCCGTAGCCGAAGCCGCGATCGAGGAGGCTGATCACCGACGAGGTGAAGTCCGCATCCGTGCTGTAGCCGTAGGAGCCGTAGGCGTAGAGCAGGAAGGGCCCGCTGCCGTCCTTGACGAATCCGCGGCGGTACACCAGCGAGATGGGGACCTTCACGCCGTCCGGCGCCGTGGCGTGGATCCGCTCCACCTCGTAGTTGGCGGGATCGTAGCCTCCCAGCACCTCGTCCTGCTTCAGCAGGGTCTTGGCCTGCCTCCGCATGTCGTAGTCGTATATGGAGTTGGGAGTCGTCAGCGAGGAGTAGCCGTAGCGCAGCAACGGCGTATCGAACTCCGGATTGGTGCTGATCCAGGCCGTATAGGCCGGCTCGCCGAAGTCCAGGTAATGTTCCGGGCTCCCGTCCCAGGGAATGATGCGCAGCCGGACGAGGCCTTCCTTGCGTTCCTGGAGCACCAGGAAGTCGCTGAAGAGCTCCTCACCCTCCAGCAGCACGTCGTCGCGGTGGGGGATCACCTCGCGCCAGTTCTCCTTCGTGGTGGCCGAGACCGGCGTCTTCATGAGCCGGAAGTTCTTGGCCTGCCAGTTGGTGCGGATGTAGAAGCTGTCCCCGTAATGATCCACGGAGTACTCGTGATCGCGCTCCCGCGGCTGCAGGATCCGGAACGTGCCGGTCGGGTCGTCGGCGGCCAGGTAGCGATACTCGCTGCTGAGGGTCTGATGGGAGGCGATCATGATGTACCGCCGGGACTTGGTCTTGAAGACCCCGCAGCGGAAGGTCTCGTCGGGCTCCTCGTAGACCACCACGTCCGCGGCCGGATCGCTGCCCAGCTCGTGGCGGTAGACGAGGTAGGGACGCAGCGTCTCGGGATCCTGCTTCGAGTAGAAGAGGGTCCGGTCGTCCTCGGCCCAGGCCAGGTTGCCCGTGCAGTGCGGGATGACCTCCGGATACTCCTGGCCGGTCTCGAGATTGCGGATGTGCAGGGTGTAGAAGCGACGGCCCACGAAGTCCACGCCGTAAGCCAGCAGGTCGTTGCCGGAGCTGACCTCCCGCCCGCGGGTGGCACAGTAGCCGTGCCCCTCGGCCAGCTGGTTCTGGTCGAGCATGACCTGTTCCGGAGCCTCGAGCGTGCCCTGCTTCCGGCAGTAGATGGGGTACTGCTTGCCCTCCTCGAAGCGCTGGTAGTACCAGTAGCCGTTCTCGAGGTAGGGAACCGACTCGTCGTTCTGCTTGATACGGCCCTTGATCTCCTCGAACAGCTTTTCCTGGAGCTTCCTGGTGGGCTTCATGATCGCCTCGGTGTAGGCGTTCTCGGCCTGCAGGTAGGCAAGGACCTCGGGATTATCCCGCTCGCGGAGCCAGTAGTAGTTGTCGACCCGGACGTTCCCGTGCTCCTCGAATTCGTGAGGTATGATCTTGGCGATCGGAGGCCGAGGCGGCTCGGCCGGCGAACAGCCGATGACGGCGAGAGCGACGTAGAGGAGCAGGCTCACCAGGAGCATCAGCTGGGGAGAACGTTTCATGGTCTCGGTCCCTTTCCGGAAGTCCAGGCTTGAAGGCCCAGGGGCGCAGCAGCATGGCCGCCGCGAGGATTCCCTACGTCCGGCAGGCGCAGGGGGTTGCCGCCCATCCCGCGCTCGAAGCTAGACGAACCGCCGGCACAAGGCAAGTGCCACGGCAGGAGGTACCACGGCAGGAGGCGAGCGGTGCGGTCCCGGCGGAGTGACGGATATGTCCCTATCCTGATTATATCCGGGACGCGGGGGCGGCGTGCGCGACCGACCACGCGGGCAAGGAGGAGGCGATGCGAGTATTCCTGGTTCACTGGATGACCCTGGCCGCCGCCTTGGCGGCCACCGCCTGGTTGCTACCGGGGGTGAGGGTGGATTCCCCGGCCGCGCTGCTGGTGGCGGCCCTGGTTCTGGGCTTCCTGAACGCCATCCTCAAACCGTTGCTGGTCTTGTTGACGCTGCCGCTCACGGTGCTGACGCTGGGCCTGTTCTACTTCGTGCTGAACGGAATCCTCTTCGCCCTCGCCTCGGTCCTGGTGCCTGGTTTCGTTGTGTCCGGATTTGGCTCGGCAGTTCTGGGGGCCATCGTCATGGGCCTGATCTCGATGTTCATCAGTGCCTTCACGCGCGAAAGGCGCCGCTGACCTGCCACGCGGAACTCGCCTCGGCGCCGGCCGGGCAGGGCCCGCTGCGGGTGCGGGCTTGCCGCTTGCATCGGACGGAACCGTTGGCTAACGTGGACTGGACACGCGGCCCCCCGCATCCGGTTCCAGCAACATCCCAGCCCCGAGGTCCCGAGATGACGGTCGTTCTGGATGGCTCCCACTTGACCATCGACCAGCTGGTTCGCATTGCTCGCCAGGGAGAGAAGGTGGAGCTGGATCCCGCCGCCGGCGAGCGCATCCGGACCTGCCGTGCCATGCTTGAGGAGAAGATCCGGGCGCGGGAGATCATGTACGGCGTCAACACCGGCATCGGCGAGTTCAGCGAGATCGTCCTGAACGACGAGCAGGTACAGCAGTTCCAGCGCTACCTCATCTACAACCATTCCGCCGGCATTGGCGATCCGGCCCCCGGCGAGTACGTGCGCGGCGCCATGGCCGGCCGTATCAACGTGCACGCCCACGGCAACAGCGGCTGCCGCCCCGAGATCACGCTGACCCTGCTCGAGATGCTCAACCGAGGCGTGACCCCCTACGTCTGCCAGAAGGGTTCCGTGGGAGCCAGCGGCGACCTGGCTCCCATGTCCCAGGTGGCCCTGCTGATGATGGGCGAGGGCCAGGCCTACTACCAGGGCGAGCTGCTGCCGGGGCGCGAGGCCCTGGACCGCGCCGGGATCGCGGTTCCGGGTCTGCAGGCGCGCGACGGGCTGGCCGTCATCAACGGCTCCAACCTGCTGACGGCCATGAGCGCGCTGCACCTGCACGACATGAACCGTTGGCTCAAGCAGGCCGAGATCGCCTGCGCCATGTCGCTCGAAGCGTTGCTGGCCAACCTGAAGCCCTACGACGTGCGCCTGCACGCGGTGCGGGGTTTCGGCGGCGCCGTGCGCAGCGCCCGGGCGATCATGGCCTGCATTGCGGGCAGCGACCTGCAGACCGGCAAGATGAAGACCAAGGTGCAGGATGCCTACTCCATGCGCTCGAGTCCCCAGGTGATCGGCGCTGCTCACGACGCGCTGGCCTGGGCCGCCAGCCAGGTGGAGATCGAGCTGAACGGCGTGGGCGACAATCCCATCTTCCTGCCCGAGGACAGGCTGACCCTCACCGGCGCCAACTTCCAGGGCACACCGGTCTCGCTGCCCATGGACATGGCCGGAACGGCCATCTCGATGGTCAGCGTGCTCAGCGAGCGCCGCCTCAATCGCCTGCTCAACCCGGCGCTGAGCGTCGGCCTGCCGGCCTTCCTGACCAGGGGCGCCGGCATGTTCAGTGGCATGATGCTGAGCCAGTACACCGCCGATTCTCTCATCGTCGAGCAGCGCATCCTCTCGCATCCCGCCTCGAACATGTCCATCCCGGCCGCGGCCGACCAGGAGGACTTCGTGTCCATGGGCATGAACACGGCGCTCAAGAACGCCCAGATCCTGGACAACGCTTATGGCATCCTGGGGATCGAGTTCATGGCCGCCGCCCAGGCCCTCGACTTCCGCGAGTTCAACCCCGGCAAGGGCGTGAGCAAGGCGAAGGAAGTCATCCGCGCTCACGTGGACTTCCTGGACATGGACCGCCCCCTCTACCCGGACCACACCCGCATGAAGGAGCTGGTCCAGGTCGGCACCATCCTCGAGGCCGTGGAACAAGAGGTGGGCAGCCTGGGCTAACTGATTTCCTGACGGCAAGTTCCGGCCATCAATCCACGCAGGGACCGGGCCGTCCCGTCCCGCCTCGTGCTGCATTCCCTGCAACCAAGCGAGGACATCTCCGTATCAAGAACCCGGATGCGCGGATGCCCGGAGCGCCGGCATCCGGCCGACCCCGACCGATCCCCCGGCAGACCAGTTACGCGGGAGGTGCCCCATGAGGGCGAGAAGCTTCGCACGCCTCGATGGACTCGGCGCCGTGTTCCTCCCCCGCTGCACCCCCTGCAGGATGGTGCTCGAGCCCCTCCTGGGCGTGATCTTGACCGTGGGACTGGCCGTCACCCTGACGTTGCGGTGATCCCGCGACGCGGTCCGAGCAAGGGAGTACAAGCATGACGTGGGAGTTTCCGGAGTTCATCTGCACCCTGCCCGAAGTCGACATCCAGCTGGCCGGGGTCTCGGGTCACGTGCTCCAGGACAAGCGCCAGCAGGCGGTATTCCTGCGCTTCGACAGGGACGTGGACGTGCCGGAACACAGCCACCGCGCCCAGTGGGAGCTGGTCCTGGCGGGCGAGGTCCGCCTGCAGGTGCAGGATCAGGAGCGCGTTTACCGGGCCGGCGACTCCTTCTTCATCCCCAAGGGCGTCCCGCACGGCGCCACCGTCATGGCCGGGTACCGCGCGGTCATCTTCTTCGATCAGGCGGATCGCTACCAGGCGAAGTGACGCTCCGACCCGCGTCCCTCATCCCCCTTGCTTCCGGCGCAGGCGGTTGGCCAGGGCGTGCGCCCGGCGCAGCGGCTCCGGCATCCGGCAGGCGCCGGTCAGGCGCAGAACCACCCGCCGGCTCTGGGCCAGCGAGACCCGGTGGCCCGGCGAGACGAACACCGGCTTGATCCCCGGCCGGGTCCGCAGGACCGACCCCACCATCTCGCCCGCGTGCCGCAGCCGGCAGTGATCCCCGCGGTTCGGGCCGGGCATCCCGTGCTCTCCCAGCAGGCGCGACTTGGCGCAGCCCACCGCGGGCCGGTCGAACAGCACGCCCAGGTGACAGGCCAGACCGAAGCGGCGCGGGTGGGCCAGACCCTGGCCCTCGGCGAGGATCAGGTCGGCATCGACGGCCAGACGCGCCGCCGCGTCCAGCAGCACCGGGATCTCGCGGAAGGACAGCAGCCCGGGGATGTAGGGAAAGCGCGCCCGGCGCGCTGCCGTGGCCTCGGCCAGAACGCTCGCGTGCCGCAGATCCCAGATCACCACGGCCCCGTAGCAGGAATCGGTGAGGCGGGAGTAGGAGACGTCCGTCCCCATCACGAGCCGCACACGGCGCAGATCGCAGCGCGCCGCCCGCTCCACCCTGCCCGCCAGCTCCCGCTGCAGGTCGACTGCCCGGCGTGGCGCGAGGTTCCAGGGATGCTTCAGGACCGGGTGCATGGCGTGGGCAACCTCCCCCCTCTATCATGTTCGCAGCGACGGGCGCGAAAGGCCAGGAGGGAGTCGCTCGTGCTCCCCCCGCATCCCGCCGCCAACCTTATCCGCTTCCCGCGAGGCGCCGGATGAAGATCACGCTGGCCCAGCTGAACCCGATCGTCGGGGACATCGAGGGCAACCGGGCCAGGATCGTCGAGACCCTGGCAGCCGCGGCCAAGGAGGGGGCGGATCTCGTGGTCTTCCCGGAACTCTTCCTGGTCGGATACCCTCCCCGGGACCTGCTGGAAAGGCGCGGATTCATCGACCGGGTCCAGGTAGCCGTCGAGAAGCTGAGGCGCGCGTCTGCGGTCTACCCGCAGGTCGGGCTGATCTGCGGTGCCCCGCTGCCGACCGGAAAGGACGTGGGCAAGCCGCTCTACAATGCGGCGCTGTTCATCTACCGGGGTGAGATCCTGCTCGAGCAGCCCAAGTCCCTGCTCCCGACCTACGACGTGTTCGACGAGCGGCGGTACTTCGCCGCGGCGCCGGAGATCCGGCTGTTGCGCTTCAAGAACGAGACCCTCGCCATCTCGATCTGCGAGGACGCCTGGAACGAGCCGGAGCTGTGGTCGGGAGGGCGCCTCTACGACACGGATCCGATCGCGGAGCTGGCCAGTCAGGGCGCGACGCTCTTCGTCAACATCTCCGCCTCACCGTTCTACGCGGGCAAGCAGGAGATCCGCTTCCGGCTGATCCGGAACCACGCCCGCAAGCACCGCCGTCCTTTCCTCTTCGTCAACCAGGTCGGGGGCAACGACGAGCTCGTCTTCGACGGCTGCAGCCTGTTTTTCGACGGCGAGGGAGAGCCCGCGGTCGTCGCTCCCTCCTTCAGGGAGCACGTGCAGACCCTCGACACCGGCCTCGGCGGAAAGGCGGAGCTGTTCGTGCCGCCGGACAGGACGGAATCGATCCACGCGGCGCTGATCTTGGGGCTGCGGGACTACCTGCGGAAGTGCGGGTTCGCGAGGGCCATCGTCGGGCTGTCGGGGGGCATCGATTCGGCCGTCACCTGCTGTCTGGCGCAGGAGGCGGTCGGCCCCGCGAACATCCTGGCCGTGACCATGCCCTCGCCCTTCTCGGCGCAGAGCGGCATCGAGGACTCGCGCCGGCTGGCCGAAAGGCTCGGCGTCGAGTGCCTGACGATCCCGATCGAGGCGATCTACAGGAGCTATCTCGCGGCGCTGCGGGATCACTTCGCGGGCCGGGAAGCGGACGTGACCGAGGAGAACATCCAGGCCCGGATCCGGGGCAACATCCTGATGGCCTTCTCCAACAAGCTCGGCCACCTGGTGCTCTCGACGGGCAACAAGAGCGAGCTGGCCGTCGGGTACTGCACTCTCTACGGCGACATGAGCGGAGGCCTGGCGGTCCTCTCGGACGTGCCCAAGACGCTGGTCTACGACCTGGCCGCGCTCATCAACCGCCGGGCGGTGGCGAGGGAGGGGGCGGAGATCATTCCCCGGGCCATCATCGAGAAGGCGCCGTCGGCCGAGCTGCGGGAGGGGCAGCTCGATGAGGACACCCTGCCTCCCTATCCGGTCCTCGACCGCATCCTGGCCCACTACGTCGAGGAGCTGCTCTCGGTCGAGGAAATCGTGGCCCTGGGCTTCGATCCGGACACGACGAGGTGGGTCGCGACCACGGTCGACCGCAACGAGTACAAGCGGAAGCAGGCCGCCCCCGGTCTCAAGGTCACCACGAAGGCCTTCGGCGTCGGCCGCCGGATGCCCATCGCCGCCCGGAAGTGAACGATGGCGTCTTGCCATCGAGTTCCCTGGCGGACAACCATCATCGACCGGCTTCTCTCAACGGGAGGTTTCCATGCCCGGCGGGAAGGTGCATCGCCTGCGGCTCAAGGTGCGGGGATATCACGTGGACATGTACGGGCACGTCAATCACGCCCGCTACCTCGAGTTCATGGAGGAGGCCCGTTGGTCCCTGGTCGAGCAGGCGCTGGACCTGCAGGCGTTCGATGCGCAGGGACGCGGGTTTGTGGTGGTGCGCATCGATATCAGCTTCCGCCGCCCGGCGCGGGTGGGCGACGAGCTGGAGATCCGCTCCTGGCTGGGCCACATCGGCGGCAAGAGCGCCGTCATCCGGCAGGACATCCATGCCGGGTCGCAGCCCGACGCCCCGCTCGTCACCAGCGCCGAGGTGACCTTCGTTATCATCGACAAGCGGAGCGAGCGCGCCGTGGCGCTGGAAGGCGAGCTGCGGACCTTGTTCGAGCAGTACCTGCCGGAGGGGTGAGGTCCGCGCAGGGGTGTCCGGTCCCGCACTAACCCAGGATCAGCCGCTGCGGATCGACTTCCCGGCGCAGGATGTCCAGCTCGCGCTCGGTGGGGGGATCCGAGGCCCGGGCCCGCGAGTCGTCCAGGGAAAAGCCGGTGTTCGCGGTCACCTGCTCCGCCGTGATCCCGGGGTAGACCTCGGCCAGGTACATCTCGCGGCTGGTCGCGTCGAACCGCAGCACGCCCAGATCGCTGACCACGGCCCGCGGGCCGCCGCGGACGTACCCCGCCCGGGCCCGGCTGTCGCCGCCCGCGAGCCAGCCGGGGCTCGTCAGGTAGTCGAGCCGCGGTACGAAGCGGCGCTTCTCGTGCTGCACGAAGATGATCACCCCCGCCGCCAGGCTGGCCGCGTCGCAGGCGCCGCCGGAACCGGGCAGACGGTGCGTGGGCCGCCGGTAATCGCCGATTGCCGTGGAGTTCAGGTTGCCGTGACGATCGATCTGGGCCGCACCCAGCAGGGCCAGGGTGTCGAGCCGGCGATGAGCGAGGAAGGAAAAGGCCTCGATCAGCCCGCAGTTCAGGCAGGCTCCGCTCATCACGCGGGGATCGCCTACCGCCAGCGGCAGCTCCTTCAGGGCGGGAGCGATGCCGCCGGTCTCGAAGAAGATGGTCGCGTGCGGGGCGTGGATGCGCTTGGCCACGACGGCGGCCAGCATGGACAGACCGGTTCCCGCGAAGATCAGGGCGCCGTCCTCCACCAGCCGTCCGGCGGCGATGGCCATCATCTCCCTGGAGGTCCAGTCCGGCATGGCGGCTCCTCAGCGCCGGTCCAGCCCCGGGGCGTAGCCCAGGCGCGGATCGGCCGCGATGGCGGCCAGGTCGTCCGGACCGACCAAGGCCAGGTAAGCCTCGTGGTCGGCCGGTCCGTATACCCACTCCCTCAGGTAGTCCCGGAAGTCCTCGACGCTCCGCGCCGCCTCGCCGTACCGGCGCAGGTGCCGGGGATCGTAGTCGTAGAAGCGATGACAGGCGGTGGGATGGGCCCCGTGGGGCGCCAGGACCACGGCGTCCACCAGGAAGGGCGGCAGCACGTTCTGGTTCGGATCCCGGCGAAGCCGGCGGGCCGGCACGATCTCCTCGCAGGAGACCACCACCGCGCCGGCGCTGCGGGCCTGTTCCACGTCGGCGAAGGTCAGGCCCTTGATGCGCACCGTGCCGTCGTCGCCCACCGTCTGGGCATGGATGAGGGCCACGTCCGGATTCAGGGCTGGCAGGAGCAGGACCTTCCCGCCCGCCCTGCCGAACGGATCCTCCGCCTCGATCATCTTGCGCGAAGCCACCTTGGGTGACCTCCGGGTTTCCGCCGAGAAACCCTCCCGCCGCACCAGGTCCGTGCCCAGACCGCTCCGGCAGGGAATGAAGGGCAGCCCCAGCGAGCCGGCCAGGAAGCGCAGGCTCATCTGGAAGTTGCTGTAGTCCTCGATCTCCAGGGAGCCGCTCTCGGCCGCCCGCCTGAAGCAGGGGCAGGTGGGGGCGAAGCGACCCGTCCCGGCGTAGGCGATCTCGAGCCGGCCGACCATGCCCGCTCCCACCAGAAGGTCCAGGGCCTGTCCGTGAGAATGAACCACCAGGTGCAGGTCCCCGATCCCCTGCCGGACGATCTCCCGCGCCAGGAGCATGGGATTCCGGTTGACGGTGAAGCCGCCCAGGGCGACCTGGCTGCCGCGCTGCACGAAGCGCGCCACGGCCTCCGCGGCGCTCATCAGCTTGCCCTGCACGTCACCGGTGCTCATCGGCGATCACGATCCCGGTTGAAGGTGGAAGGGCC
>Ga0315542_1002272_pt1 | contig 11752 bp, 9 predicted proteins | sample SalMarSW160120MG_FD_202541 | JGI IMG/M metagenome (GOLD analysis project Ga0315542, IMG submission 202541) | Salt marsh sediment microbial communities from the Plum Island Ecosystem LTER, Massachusetts, United States - Salt Marsh Sediment SW1601-20 ... | reverse complement strand
TTGTAAACCATTCCGGTGCCTTGGATGCGGTTGAATAGCTGATAATCCTGGCCAATGGTTTTATTCCCATACGTTCCGCGCTTTCCCGGGACATCACGGTCACCGCAGCCGCACCGTCATTCAGTTTCGAGGCGTTGGCAGCCGTCACAGTTCCATCTTTTTCGAATGCCGGGCGCAGCGAGCCGATTTTCTCAAATTTAACATTTCCCGGTTCTTCGTCCGTTTCGACAACTGTTTCACCTTTCCGGGATTTTATAGTCAATGGCAAGATTTCATCTTTGAACCAACCCGCTTCCTGGGCGCGAAGAGCACGCTGGTAACTCAACACCGCAAATTCATCCTGTGCCTGCCGCGGAATATGACATTCCCGCGAGCACAACTCAGCAGCATTTCCCATGTGATAATCATTATAGACATCCCACAAACCGTCCCGGACCATTCCGTCGACGACCTCACCGTCTCCCATTCGGTATCCAAAGCGTGCTTTTGGAAGGTAGTAGGGGACGTTTGACATGCTTTCCATGCCGCCAGCAACAATTATCTCTGCGTCTCCCAATGCAACCGCCTGCGATGCCAGCATGACCGCCTTCAGTCCGGAACCGCACACCTTATTGATAGTCATACATCCTACAGAAGCAGGCAAACCGGCAAAAATCGCGGCTTGCCTGGCCGGTGCCTGGCCCTCCCCTGCCGTGAGCACATTCCCCATTATCACTTCATCCACCTGTTCCGGCTTGATGCCGCAGCGCTGAACCGCTTCCTTTATCACAAAACTGCCCAACCGGGGCGCTGTAAAAGAAGATAGCCATCCGTTATATGCCCCTATCGGGGTTCTAACAGCAGAAGCAATAACAACTTCGCGAAGTTCTTTCAAAATGTTTACTCCTTATCGTTTTTCCTGTTATCATAGGCCCGGATGATGTCCCTGACGAGCCGGTGCCGGACGACATCCGATTTTTTTAGGTTGACAAATTCAATGCCTTCAATGTTTTTGAGAACATCCTGAATCTCAACCAATCCCGAGACAGAGGCAGCCGGCAAGTCAATCTGCGTGATGTCTCCATTGATAATCGCACGCGAGTTTACCCCAAGACGTGTGAGAAACATTTTCATCTGCATGGAGGTGGAGTTTTGGGCCTCGTCCAAAATGACGAATGCGTTGTTCAAGGTACGCCCGCGCATGTAAGCCAAGGGTATTATTTCAATTATACTCTGTTCCATGTATTTTTTCAGCAGATCCCTTTGCAGCATCTCCTCCAGTGCATCGTAAAGCGGCCTGAGGTAGGGATCGATTTTTTCCTTATAATCTCCAGGCAAGAAACCCAGGCTTTCTCCGGCTTCAACCGCCGGGCGCGCTAAAACGATCTTCCCCACTTCCTTATTCTTCAGCGCATTTATGGCGATAGCAACCGCTAAATACGTCTTTCCTGTTCCCGCAGGTCCTATCACCACCACAATATCGTTCTGTTGGGCGGACCGGACAATCCGGTTCTGGCCGGCGGTGCGCGGCTTAATAAAGCCTCTTTTTGTGAACAGGATTACCTCATCCAGGTCATCAGCAGTATGTGCTTCCCTAATGGTTGTTTCCTCATCTCCGCCGGATACATTTGCTTTCACAATATGAACGACAGCCTCCACATCCTTGTTTGTGAGAGACTTATTGCGGTGCGCAACAAAAACCAGTTCGCTCAAAATATCTTCCACCTGTTTCACATCATTCGTCGCCCCGATAATTTTCACCTGGTTTCCACGAGCAATCAACTGGACCGGAAAATATTTCTCGATTATCTTTAAGTTTTCATCGCCGACACCGTACATCATCATCGGATCGGCCTTGTTTATGACAAATACTTTTTCCTGTAATTCTAAATCGACTGACATGTTTCTCTGAATTACCCGCTTTCTTTAGATTTTGTTATCTTACTATAAAAATGTGATTTCGTTTCTTGAACTCAAGATTCAATGTAATTACATCGACTACCGAACACACATCCGGTATAAGGAAATAAAAAGGCTCCCGACCTGCGTCAAGAGCCTCTTCGTTCACAATATCCTGCGAATACAAATTTTATGGACTATTACTTCGGAATCGTCAATACCATGTGAGGATAGATCAAATTGGGATCGGTGATATTGTCCTTATTGGCCTCATAAAGTCTCTGCCATTTGAAAGGATCGCCATATACGCTTGCATTTCCCGCAATCTTATATAGAAAATCACCCTTCTGCACCCAATACTCGTTGGGACCAGCCATTCTCGGAATTCTAAACACCTGACTCGGATATATCAAATCCGGATTCTTGATCTGGTCGCGGTTTGTGGTGTAAATTGTAATCCAGGCATAAGGATCACCGTAAATATCAGGCTTCTTGGCAATTCGCCACAGGTAATCCCCTTTTGCGACTTCATAGCGGCCGGCGGCAGCAGGTTTTGCTTTTTCTTCGGCCTGGGCAAGCAAATTCTCGATCTGGGAAATCAGATTTTGTGATTCAGTGGTGAGACTTTCTTTATTATTCTTCAATTCCTGCAGTCTCTTCTTGAAATCATCAAGCTCGGATTTGCGGGTATAAATCTCTTCCGGAGACAGAGAGGCAAATCCTGAAAGATTGTTGTCCAGTTGTTTCAACTGGTTGAGATAATCCTGATACCCCTGTTTGTCAGTTCCCACCATAGTATATATGTCATTCCAGGTATCAGTAATCTGCTGGTCGGTGGAAGCGATATCATCGTTCAACTTGGCTATCTGCGCTTCCTCATCGGCAATTTTTGCCTTATTATCGGCTTCGCATTTTTGCCACTTTGCCAATTCTGTCTTGTATTCGTCCATTGACATTTTTTTGTAATCATAAGAATATTCCTGGGCAAAAAGATTTATTCCAAGGAATACAAACATGATAAGTATCGTGCAAACCATATTAAATTTTTTCATTTTTGCCTCCTCGCTTTCTTATTCTTCTTCACTTTGCCAGTTATTCAAACCCTGTTGTACCTTTTCCTTTTCAGCCTGAGCCTTGGCCAATTGCGCCTTTTTCTGAGACAATTGTGCTTCCAGATCTTCCCTGTTTTTCTGCGTGTCGCTCAACTTTTGCTCCGCTGCTAAACAGGCACTACGAGCTTCTTCCATTGCACTTATTTGTTTCTCGTTGGGATGTCCGGCACAGCCGGTAGAAAGAAAAAGAGAGAAGGAAAACAATCCGACCAACAACAATCCTAACAGTTTCTTAATCTTTAACATAGATGCCTCCTATCATTAGTAAGTAAATAACTTAACAAAATTAACACATTTCTCAATTTTTGTCAAGTTGAATTTCCATGTTTTTTAATAATTTGCGAAAAACGTCCAACTTCCGGTAATTCGCCTATATCCCCTTCAATTTAATCTTGACTGAGTAAAATATTCACACTTCGGCTATCGCGGAAGTTGCAGCCAGGAAACTCGATTTGCCGCCAGCAATACTCAATATTAGGAATATCCATTCCCGCCATACTCTTCGAGAAGTTGTTTGGATCTGGCCGCCAGGCGCTCCAGCAAACCCATTACTTCACTACCTTATTCTTTAGCAACTTTTATTCCCAATTCTTCCATTTGTTGACTGGTGGCAGTGGATGGGGCATTTTCCATCAGGGCCAGTGCGCTTGTGGTTTTGGGAAAGGCAATAACATCGCGGAGCGATTCGGCCCCTGTCAACAACATAGCAAGCCGGTCGAATCCGAAGGCAATTCCGCCGTGTGGTGGCGCTCCGTATTCGAAAGCCTCCAATAGGAAGCCAAATTTTTCAATCGCTTCCTGCGGGGTGATGTTCAAGACTGCAAACATCTTTTCCTGCAATTCCCGCTGATGAATACGGATACTGCCGCCGGCTATTTCATTGCCGTTCAAAATGAGATCGTAGGCCCTGGCCCTGGCCTTCTCGGGTTGTCGATCCAGCAGCGAAACGTCTTCCGGCTTGGGCGAGGTGAACGGATGATGGCGGGCGAAATACCGATTCGCTTCGTAATCGAACTCCAACAACGGAAAATCCACAGTCCATGAAAGCATCATTTTCGAACGATCGATCAGATTGAGATCGGCCGCCAATTTCTGCCGTAGAAATCCCAAAATAAGCTGCGATCTTTCAACATCCGTACCGGCAATTATCAGAACCAGGGCTTCCGGAATCTCCTGCAAAAGTGCTCGAAGCTGCGTGGCTTCTGCTTCGTTAATGAATTTGCTGATCCCACCCTGGAATTCATCTCCCGATTTTTTGAAGTGTGCAACGCCCTCCCCGCCAACGGTGCGGACATATTCATTCAACGCATCGATCTGCTTGCGACTGTAACCGGCCGCCTCCGGAACCACTAATGCACCAATATAACCCTCTGCTTCCACAGCCGCGCGAAAAATCTTGAAATCCGAATTGCTGAAAACGCCGTTCAATCGCTGGCATTTCAATCCATATCGCAGATCGGGCTTGTCGGTGCCGTACTGCTCCATTGCATCCTGGAAGCTCATCCTCGGGAAAGGTGTAGCAATCTCAATATCGAACAACTTCCGGTAAACTGTTTTCATAAAGTTTTCCATCAATCGCATGACATCGTCTTCATCAACGAAGGACATTTCCAGGTCTATCTGGGTGAATTCCGGCTGCCGGTCCTTGCGCAAATCTTCGTCGCGGAAACACCGCACAATCTGAAAATAGCGGTCGAATCCGGAAATCATAAGAATCTGTTTGTATGTTTGCGGCGATTGCGGCAACGCATAAAATTTTCCGGCGTGCATCCGGGAGGGAACAAGAAAATCCCGTGCACCTTCCGGTGTGCTCTTGGTAAGAAACGGCGTTTCGATTTCCAGAAAATTATTCCCTGAAAAAAAATTCCGGGTAATCTGAGCTAATTTGTGCCGCAAAATAAAATTTTTCTGCAGTTCAGGGCGTCGTAAGTCAAGGTAGCGATATTTTAGCCGCAGATCTTCCGAGGCTTCTACATAGGTCTTCAGCTCGAAGGGCGTGGTCCTGCTCTGGTTCAATATTTCGAAAGCGCTGCATAAAACTTCAATTTCCCCGGTCGCCATATCTTTGTTTATCGCTTCCGGCGGGCGTTTCCTGATTTTGCCTTCCACCGCAACAACAAACTCGGTCCGGAGTTTTTTGGCTCTCTCATATAGCTCCGCGGATGTCTCGGGAGAAAACACGACCTGGGTTTTACCATAGCGGTCGCGAACATCCACAAAAAAAACGCCGCCATGGTCGCGCCAACCGTCCACCCAACCGTTAAGCACTACATCCTTTCCCGCATAAGAAGCATTCAGATCTCCGCAGGTATGTGTTCTTTTAAATTTCAAATCTTTGGCCTCATGTTATCGCTTGTCTTTAGCGCGGAATATATGGCGCGCGCAGTTGGCACACAAGTCTAAAATATCTCGATCAGGGAGGATGGATGGATGACGAGCGCCCGTTCACCCCGGACAACAAGTGTAATCTCAGGGTTATGCTGTTCCAAAAACGAAAGAAAGCCGCGATGGAAACCACCGCGGCTTTTCAAAATTTCAGTTACAAAAATAATGTCAATTTAGCCGAAAATAAACTTCGTCTTAATCGTCACAATTCCGCGATTATCCTGAAGTTTGGGGAAGTTCGACCAGCGCCGCACCGATCGGATGATACATTGTTCAACTTTCCGGTTGTTCAGGCTGGAATTCAATATCTTGACGCCACCGACCCTTCCGTTGGGCAAAATATCAAAACTTAGCATGATTTCACCCCGCAGATTGGGATCGACTTTTAGCTGCGACTGATAACAGTACTCGACCGAAGCCTTATTCTGATTGATAGTGGCATCTATCACTTCCGGATCCCGCTGCGTAGTACCGGCGCCTGCACCGGTCACATTCGTTCCCTGGGCCAGCTTAATGGAACCGCGCCTCGCTACCGAAGTCCCTCCTGACACTCCGGTACCGCTAATCAGATCATCAATGCCGGTTTCGCCTACGCCGTCGCCAAAGCCGCCGCCTTTTGCAATTCGGCTCCGCTGACCGCCACGGGTGGCCGCCTGCAATGCAGCGGTTCCGGACACTAAGGAAGCCGCATCACCGAGCCCCGAGCCGGCACCGCCTTCATCGCCAAGGATATCGGCATAAGCCAGTGAGCCGGAACCCGAACCACCGGAGGCTGTCAATGCAGCCAAAACACCATATCCGGCAGCCTCCTGCTCCATTTGGGCTCTTTTCGCCCGCCTGGCGCCGGCGCCGGCAGCCCGTCTCTTCACCTTATCCGAAACGGATTCGTTGACCAGTTTTTTGCTTTCCTCGCTCAGCTCTTTTTCTTCCTTGCCTGCTTCCTCGCCGGTCATCAGCCCCCCCTCTTCTCCTTCGCCTGCCGCAGGTTCTTCGGGAACAACGATTTCCGTGTACAATTGCTGGAGGTAAGACCGTTTGATCCGTTGTTTTTCCATTTCGGAAATTTGCCAAGCCCTGGAACTCATAAAAAAGGTGAAAGCATAAAGCACTACCCAGGTAACGAGTAATATGGCGTAATATCGTTTATCAAAAACTTCCCAAAAGCTCCTTTCGAATTCTTTTGGAAACCCCACCAGCTTAAAACCCTGAGGTCCGCCTCTTCCCTGTGGGGATACACCGGGGCTCATATTTTTTGCATCAGCCATAATTTATCGTCCTTTTGCCAAATAAAACTATTTTTCCTGATATGTTAGTAATCTAAGCTTATTATATTCCGACTGCCCACAAGTATACAGCACTTTTACCAGTACCTGAAATTGCGTATTCTCATCCGCCTGTATGGTAACCTCATGGCTGAAAGGTTTACCGAACCTGACTTCATCTCTTTTCGCTTCCTCTGCCAAATTGCTCAGGCGTTGATACAAAGGCCGGATGAGATTTTCATTGGTATCCAAATCCTGCAATTCCATCACCACGTCGGAACCAACCATTACATTGTGGCGCGTCACCGAAATGCTCAATTCTTTCTTGGGTGGTTCTTCACTGGCAGAATAAGGCAGTTTCATATCTTCGGACGGCGTCATAATCTGTCCGGTGGTAGAATAGGTCTTGAGAAGGAAGAGAAGAATGATCGTCATCATATCCATCATGGACGTAAGATTCAGTTCGTCTTTTCCGAATTTTAAATGTTTTTTCCTGCGAGATGGAATATAAGCCATCGCCTAACCCTTCATTTATACATTAAATAACAACCTGACCAATAATGACCTGCGGAAACAATTCCTGCAGCACCCCTTCCTCATCTGTGTAAATAACCACACTATCCATAGTTTTAATGAGATATTTATACGGAATACTGGCCTCCGCCGTGATCATAATAGCATTTTTATCATTAAAGTCTGTCTGCAAAACTTTTTTCTTGATTTCTATGAGTTTTGCCTGCAATTCCTGAAAGTTGTAAGAACCGTCCGGATTCAGAGGAACGGAGGGTTCTCCTTCTTCGGCATTCTTCGCTTCACCGGCTTGTAAAAAACCGCTTTTGGTTCCGATGTAAAATCCGTTCTTCGAAATAATGACATTCAGACCCAGCCGTTTTTCTAACTCCATAGGTTTTTCCGTATCCTGATTTCCAGCACCGGCGCTTTTAGGAGGCAGATTCAACTGCTTGATTGCCAATTTTGTCCAAACGGAACCCGCTAATAATAGAGGGATTAAGACAACCATCAGATTCATTACAGGTCGGATGTCCAGGCTCATCGGTTCAAGTTTTTGATGCCTGCGCATCGATGGTTTATAAGCCATGGTGTAAATCCTCTAAATTTATTAACGATTACCGGTAATCAGGTTAATTAACTTTACCAGATGCTCGTCCATCTCGTCGATGATCTGGGTAGTCTTGTTCTGAATGACATTATAGACAATCAGAGTCGGAACAGCGACAGCCAGACCAAAAATAGTCGTGTTCATGGCAACACCAATACCTTGCGCCAGCACCTTCGGCTTATCCGCTTCAGGAATTTCGGCGCCACCGATCGCCTCAAAAGCGATAATCAGACCGTAGATAGTTCCCATCAATCCGGTAAGCGTCGCAACATTAGCCAGCATGGACAGATAATTGGTTCGTTTCTGCAGCAGCGGAATTACTTCCAGAGTGCCTTCATCAACGGCATTTTGAATGGATCGAAAATCGAGGCTCTCGCTCTCAGCGACCCGTTTCAATCCGGCAAGCACTACATACGGAAGCGCCTTCTGCTTGCCCTGTTCGCAAAGCTCGATGGCTCTTTTAATATTCCCGCTGGTGACCAGCTTTCTTACTTCCATCATGAATTTATCAGCGTTTACATTGGAACGCACCATAACGTAATAAATCCGTTCAATGGCAATGGCAACCGCGATAATCAGCATGGCAAGGATAAACCACATAAACATATATCCGGACGAACCCGTGCTGAAATTCTCAAAAAAATGTTTCCAAAATTGAATTCCGGAGCCCATAAAAAAATCCTCCTTAAAATTTGAATTTGATAAGTCCTTTAATTTCGCTATTGATTAGAATCTCTTTTTCTTGAGTAGAGCATCCACATTTTTTATTGGCTGAACCCGCCCGCTGGTAATCGGCTCATACTGTATTTCTTCGGCATTGGAACTTAACTCGCTCGAGAATGATTTCTCCGCCCTCACCTCTTTAAAATCCGGAACAATACGACGGTCGAACATCTTGACCTGCGGAAGCTCCATTCGTGGAGAAATTGTATACGTTTTCCCTAATTTGGTCAAATCGATAATAGTCTGACCTTGCGGTGTCTGTTCCTGGGCCTGCGGCTGGGTCGCGGTTGTATCCGTTTGCGCGTAACCCATTCCGAAGCTAAGCAGGAAAACAAATGTCAGGATAAAAAACAGTTTCATCTTACGTTACCTGTGTTATTGAGAAAGAACACGATTCTTATTAAGAATTACAATATTTTTCAGACGTTTCATGTCCACATTTTCGGCAGCCTGCCGGCGAATTCGCTCGGCAGCCGATGTAATCTCGCCCGGAAGCATCTCAAGCTGCATGTAGAATCGCAACCCGTAGCGCGGAACGTTGTCGAAATCCGTTACATCCACACCGAGAACGTTTTCACCTTTTTTCAGAAAATCGCTCAGCTCGATAAAGGAGACCTGATCCACATTTTCGAAAACTCCGGTCTCATCTCCCTTAATGTATTCGCCATTCAGGTAGAGATGATATTCATCGTCACCGGTGATCAGCGCCCACCCGCTGATTGCCCGATCCGGCAGGTTAAAATGTTTTCGGAAATAAGCCGTAACTGTATCCGGCTCGGATGGAACTGACGCGATTGTCGAATCCTGGGCCACTGGGGTAGAAGCAGCTAAAGTGGTCTCATCAAGCGGTTCCTTGTCTTCCAGTTCCAAAGATCGAGGCCCGCTTGGCAGCCCTGCAGTTGAATCCGGAGTGAGCGATGTGTCTGTCGGCAGCAGTGGTGTCTGCACTACCGGCTGGCTTTGGTAGATCCAGATGGAAAGCGGCTGTTGCGGCAGCGAATCGAATCCTGCAAAGCTCATACTAAGGGGCAATTTGACCACCGAAGCATGCTTCCAGTCCGTATCATTAAAATCCGGTTTTGTCCAATCCAGCTTGTATTCTTTTGTTGCCAGCCAGGTTGAATCTGTGGTCACAATAAATTTCTCTTTCGGCAGGTCCCCAAGATACTCGGCCGGATTCAACTCCACCAACTTGGCGAGGATCAGATTAGTCCAGACACTTTTAATATTGTAATCCTTGCTAATCTGGTAACCATGTTCCAAATCCCGTTGTGCATAGTCCTTCAATATTGATTGCTGATCGTAGAAAAAGACGATGCCTAACTGGTACTTTGGATCGCCGGTGGTTTCGGAAAGTTTGTTCAGGCTGTCCCGCTTGGCGATGGCATTATTGGCCATTCCCAATAGTTCGCTGCCCGATTCGTAAGAAAGATTGAACAGGCGATCCTGAGTTGTCAAAACTGCGTCATTGTTGATATTATTATCTTTAGCAAATTTAAGAGTGTTTTCATATTGCGTTAGCGCCACCGACAAGAACTCATTCATGTAATCGATGGTGCTCAACATCTGGTCGTTATAATCCAGGGAATTCAGGCCATCGGGGGTGGCAGCCTGGTCGCCTCCCTCAATCAGCCCAACCAGCGTGGGCAATTGGGACTTATAAATATCAACCGCTTTCTTGAACAGCTTGCCATACTCATCAGCCAGAATGGCGCTGGTCAGCAGGATTTTCCTTTTCGATTCCTCCACATATTTATTATGCAGTCCAAGCTGCTCCGACATGGTAATATTTTTCAAATGCGCATTGATGGTAACATTCACCGCCGGCGCAATGGCCTTCTCTAACAACAGTTTTTTCCATGACAAATAGACCAAACCGGTAGCCGGATTCTCTTGCCGTAAATATGCATGAATAAATTTGGCGGAACGTTCGGCAACGGTGTAAAGCACCAGCGAGACCTTATCCTGCGCCTTACCATACCAACGTAGCGCGATTTCACGGGTACTGTCTTGCATGGTTTCCTTTTTAACAATTGTTGAAGAATCTTCTTCCGCAATTTGACCGGGTTCTTCCGCATTCGTATCGGCAATGGAAATTTCAAGTTTCTGTGCAAGCACCGGGATATTCTTGATCACGTTTTTGTATTCATCAACAGCACGGTCATAGGCCGGAACAGCCGCCCTAAACACCCGGTCGCGTTCCACAAGTTGCTGTTCCTCGGTCAAATTTGGGGGTAGTTCCTGGTCGGCAATGGCATTCGCCATGTCTTCCTGAACCTCCGCGATCTTGTACATCGCCTCAAATCCTTTCAGGGAACCCATGGAAATTACCTTAGTGAATGCGTCCACCGTCGATACCAGCTTATCCCTTTTCATCTCCAGTTGGGCGCGAAGATTTGTTTCGGGGTACCCCAGCTTTACATCCTTGAAATCCTGGTACTCGATTTCGCCAAGTTTAAAATAGGCCTCCGAAGCAAATAGAAGGTTGGGATCACGGCCGGTGCGAGCATATTCCTCACTTCGTGTGATAGCCTTTTGGAATTCCTGCTTTGCCAGCGCGAATTGATTGTTTCGGTAATAAAATTCACCTCGTCGGTAGTAGGCCTCAATCGCTCTCGGATCGTCCGGGTAGCGCTGCGCGAACTCATCATATATCCGATTGGCGTTGGCCAGATCGTCCAATTTCAGATAATACCTCGCATTTTCGAACATGAGGTCTTTGGCGTCCGGTTTTTCCGGGAATTTTTCGATATAGAGATCGTTTACCCGTATAGCATCCGACCATGAGTTTGCCTTGGCATAGAAAAGACTTGCGTTGTAAAGGGCAGCCTCGGAATCTTTGCTCTCCGGATAGAGCCGGTAAATTCTTTCATATGCAGAGCCGACACCGGCAAAATTTTCCATCTGCTTATAGTCGTCTGCAATACGTCCTAAAGATACCAGTCGATACTGCGATTTTTCATAGTTAGTTACCAATGTATCATAAACATTGATGGCTTGCTGCCATTCGTTCGCCTTCTCATAATTTCTGGCGCTGTTAAATAATGCCAAATCCGTAATCTCAGAATAATAGCTGGCGTCTTTGAAAACGCGGTAATACTCTGACGCTGCCTGGAGGTAGTTTTCCTGCTGTTCCAGTTTCTCGGCGTTTTTGTAAATGGATTCGCCAATCCGCTTCCGGGCCACTTCCTTCTGGTCTTCCGGAATTCCCTTCACCTGCAAAATTTTCTTCGCCACGAACTCCGCATCGGGGAATTTGCCGAGGAAAAAGT
>Ga0315542_1002270_pt1 | contig 11757 bp, 7 predicted proteins | sample SalMarSW160120MG_FD_202541 | JGI IMG/M metagenome (GOLD analysis project Ga0315542, IMG submission 202541) | Salt marsh sediment microbial communities from the Plum Island Ecosystem LTER, Massachusetts, United States - Salt Marsh Sediment SW1601-20 ... | reverse complement strand
CCGTCAGGGAAATGAGCAGGTTGCAAAATGAAATGGGGAGACTGGCGCAACCGGTATCCGAAGGAAGGGAACCCGTAAACCTGAAGCTTTTCGGGTATGAACCTGTTCGGCGAGGAGAATTGCATGGAGCAGGCCGCGGACTCGTTTACGGGCGGGAGAATGCCCACCTCTTAACCATGGCGTTCAGAGGAGGCGAGAAAGGTTTCTGCGTTATCGACGGCACCTTTTATGCCCAGGGCGCAAATTTGCCGGACGGAAGCATCATACGCAGAGTGGACCGAAACCGCGTACTTCTCGTTAAAAAGAAACGGAAAGTCTGGGTGGACCTGGTGAAGGATTCGGCAGCCCGCGCAGAGAACGCAAGCAAACCAGGAGAAAAAAAGTGATGTTTTTCATCCGAGCCGTGGCGGTTTTTTTAGTGCTGGTCCTTGGAGGGTGCGGCCTTGATTCAACCTATGTGCGGAAACAGGAACGGCCTATTCCTGACAAGATCGCGAAACAGGTCACGAACGAGGCTTCGGATACAGGGGCGCTTCACAAAGGCCTGGTTGAAAATCTGGAGAAGAACGCTCCGAGACCGGTGGAAGTAGAGCCCCTTATGCCGACATACGACCCACTCGAGGACCATATGGTCTCCTTTTCCATGGTTGATGAAGACTTCAAACTGGTCCTGTACTCTCTTGCCCAGTCGGTCGGTATGAATCTTATCATGGATCCGGGCATCAGCGATGAAAAACGCCCAGTCACGCTGAATTTTCAGAATGTGCCGGCGGCGACGGTGTTCCGCGAAATTCTCAAGAGCTATGATCTCTATTACGAAATCGATCATAATGTGATCCGAATCAAGCCTTTTGAAGAACGGTTCTTTGAACTGAACTTTCTGGATACGACTACGGATATGAATTTTGATGTGGGAGGAGATGTGCTTGGGGCGGGTTCCACAGAGACCGCTGCGGGGCTTTCCGGAAACTTCAAATTATCCGGAAAGGGCGGCAACAAGGGAAACACCTATGACATCCTGGAACAGATGATTCAACGGATGCTCTCCAAGGCAGGAAAATATTCCATCAATCGCATTGCCGGGAGTCTCTATATAAAAGACACCCCCGCAGTCATCCGCTCTGTATCGAGGCTGATCAACCATCTGAAGGAGATGCTCGCACGGCAGGTGCTCATAGAAGCCCGGATTGTCGAAGTGACTCTTTCAGACCAGTACTCCTATGGAATCGACTGGGAGGTATTGCGGCAATCACTCGCCAACAGTGGTACGCGGCTGAACAGGGCAGCCTGGTCTCTGGGACAGGGTTTAATCCTGAGCGGCGTGCACAACGCCCTCAGTCTCGATGCGACGATAAACGCCCTGCAGACGTTCGGAGATGCCAAGATCGTGTCAAACCCGAGCATACGCTGTAAACACGGGAAGCCTGCCATTATCAGCGTCGGAACATCCCTGACCTACAAGAAAAGCGTCGAGACCACGACAACGACCACTACCGCGGAGAATCTCCTCTCAACTCAGGTTGAGGTCTCTACAGTCTTTGACGGCCTCATCCTGGGGATCGTGCCGTTCATCCAGAATGATGGGAAAATCAGCCTGCTTATCAATCCCATCAAGAGTGACGTCGATCCCGCCAGCATTGAGCCGATAGCCGTCAGCCAGAATTCAACCGAAAGCATCTCGCTGCCAAAGGTGAGTATCAAGGAGATCAGTACGACTATAGGACTGAGAAATGGTGATGAGGTTTTTCTCGGAGGTCTTATCGATAAACATCATCAAAAGCTCAAAAAGGGATTCCCCGTGCTTTCGCGCATACCCCTCCTGGGCTACCTGTTCAAAAACGATTCTATGGAGGATGAAACAAGGGAGTTGGTGATTGTCCTGAAAGTCACTGTCATTTGATTTGCAGGTCTGCTTTCTAAACAGACAAAACCAACCATCTGGATCACACTCATGAGCGTTATTTTTGAGACATTACAGAAAATAAAGCATTCCGCGAACAGACTCGGAGGGGAGGCGCCGCCTGTCTCCGCGAAGAAACGAAAGAGCTGTTCGGTCAAGCGTGCCGTTCTCCCTTTCGGTGTTATAGCGGGGATCGGAGTGGGCCTGCTGGTCTTCTTCCTGTGGGGCTCGTGGGAAAGAGACCGTGTTTCCGACGGACAAGCCGCCAGGAAAGATAATGCCGGCCAGGATACCGTCAGCGAGGGCCGCGCGATCGCAGAGGTGCGGACACAGATTCCGAAAAGCCAAGGGTTGGAGGGAAACATGACGGCGCCGCCGCCTCCGAATTTGATGGCAGAACATGTGACGAAGGGGAAATTGTATCTCCCTGCCTCAACACCCGAACAGGGGAGAGAAGTCGCGCAGTATCTCCCCTCTGCGCAGGATGAGAAGAACAGCCTTGTCCGGGAAGGAGAGAAAAAGGGGCTTCGCTATGCATCACCTTCCGGCAAGCAGGGAGGGGAAGCGCACAGCGCCCAGGTTCCCGATCCTTTTGCCGGGACAATCAAGCCTGTGAAAAAATACAGGGAAAAAACACCGCCGGCCAGGATCCTCGAAGATGCGGGCGCAGGAATTCCGGCTGCCGGAGGGAAAAAAGAGAAAGCTATAGAAAAAACTGCCGGAGAAAAAGTGAACCACGCTGAACAACCCCCGGCGAGCAGGAAGGCAAGCGAAGAGATTCGAACTGGCACCCTCACCCGGAATCCGGAAAAGAGTTCGGAACAGGCAGAAACACCTCGCGCAAAGAGCACCGGAAAAGCACAGGTGAGCGCCGTGGACCAGAACGCACGGATGAGCCTCATGGTGGCTAGGGTCCAGCACGCCATGCGGGCCGGAGACGAGAAGGAAGTTGAGAATTCCCTACGCACGCTGGAGTCGTTGAAGGGAAAGAAAGATGATTATGTGATGCGTCTCAAGGCTTTTTGGTTCCTCAAGCAGCAAAGATACAGTATGGCGCGTGCTCTCCTTGAGGAGCTTGTCAGCAAGAACGAAAATGACTTGGACGCGGGGATCAATTTAGCAATCCTTGATATAAAGACAAACCGTGTGGAAGCGGCGAGGAAGAGACTGAAAGCGATGAGACGGCTCCACGAGGAAAACACCGTAATTCCGGGCATCCTCGAAAAGATCAGCAAATAATGGCCCTTTCCTCACGAAAAACCGACCGGCTGGTGTCTTTCATCGTCTACAGCATGTTCGCAGGCATAGCAGCGTTGGCAGGCATAAGACTCATCAACCACTCGCTTACTATGGGATTCTATAAGGATTTTCTCCTGGAATGGGAAACGGCAATCAGGCGCTATGATGAACACGCGGGAAGATGGCCTCATTTCACTGGCAACAACCATGCGGAGTACATGGAACAATTGGTTAGGCTCATGCGTGAAGAAGACGCTGCTCCCCCTGCCTCCGACGCAAAAGAGGCATTCGTGTATCGCCTGGATCTGCTGGGAGATCCGGCAGAAGATATTTTTGTCCTCTGTTTTTCAGGAAAAATAGTCCTCTACGGGATTTCCGCCAAGACCTTTTCATACCTGGACCGCAAAATCGACGGCAGGGTGGACGAGAAAAGGGGACGATGCAGGGGTCTAAAAAACAAGAACGGATTCAGCTACATAGGGCAGGTGTTATTATGAATAGCGAGATGGAAGAAGAACTGGCGTATCTGGCACACTTCGGCCTGGATGTGAACCCGTTTCCGGTTGCCCCGGATGTGGAACACTTCTTTCTTTCCCGGGATATTGATCGTCTCATAACAGAAATCGTACATGGTATCCTGACCAGGAAAGGCTTCATGATTCTGACCGGAGAAGTGGGACTGGGAAAAACGACCATAAGTCGAAAAATAATGAAAATTCTTGAAGAAAAGGGGGTCCAGACCTCCCTTGTGGTCCACACTTCATGCCAGGATAGAGAGTTGTTACGGGAGATCAACAGAGACTTCGCTCTTTCAGCCGGAACCCTGGAGTTCGGCGACCTGATGAAACTCCTGCGGGATTTTCTGCTTGAGCAGAATATACAGGGGAAAAACTGCGCCATATTGATAGATGACGCCCAGAATCTGAGTCCCGCGAGCCTGGAACTGGTGCGTATGATATCCAACCTGGAGACCGACCAGCAAAAGCTGGTGCAGATCCTGCTGGTTGGACAACCCGAACTCATAAAGAAGCTGGACTCCCATGAACTCAGACAACTCAAGAGTCGTATCATCATCAAACAGGAGGCATGCCCTCTGGGGGAAGAGGAGGTGGAAGAGTATATTCTGTTCAAACTGAATGTGGCAGGAAACAATGGAAAGACCGCTGTTACCCGCAAGGCGGTGAGAAAGATATTTCGCCTGACCGGCGGGAATCTGCGGCAGGTCAACACAATAATGGACCGCATTCTGTACGTGGCTTTTTTGAAGAATACCAACGAGATTTCTCCGAAGATAGTGATCGCGGCTCAAGATGATTTGAAAACCGGGAAGGCCTGGAAAGCTGCGCGCATACCCTCTCGGCCGTGGCTGTCGGCTCCCCTCCTTTGTGCGGTTACAGCGGCTCTGTTCTTTGTTTTCTCTTTCCATTTGAGCACGCTTGTAAGGGATATTCACGCCCTCTTTTTTTCCGGCCCTGTCGTCTCCGAGAGCAGAGCTGCCGCAAAACAGCCAGGCGCCTTGCAGGCCACAATTCCGGAAAAAAAAATGACAGCAGGGCTATCCCCGGAATCGAAAAAGGCTCAAGACCCTGTTTACCTGAGGAAAGACCCCATTCCGGAAGCACTGCAGGATTTTCTCTCTGCCTATTCGCTCAGCAGGTTCAGCCGCGCATTTGACACCGCCCTGGATAAAGGAGATTTCAAAAAAATGTCCGGGATCATACTCCGGGAAACCGGATATCAGCTGATCATCCTGGAAAATCTGCCGGAACAGGTCCGGGAAAGGTATGGGGTGCTGATCTGTCCTGCTCCTCGCGGAAAAGGAAACAGGTATTTCCTCTTCTGGCGACCAAGGCTGTTGATCGGGAAATTCTATTATGGGTACCAGGGCAAGGAGATAGGGATCCTGCAGGAACTCCTTGCAACCGCTGGATGTTACCGGCAGGATGTAGACGGCATCGTTGGAAAGGGCTTGATGAAGGCGTTAGTGGAGTTTCAAAAACAGATGGGTATCGAAGTAACCGGTTACCCCGATCAACGAACCGTATTTCTTTTACATATAGTGGAGAACAGAGCATGACAGATCAAAAAGTGAGAAAACCGCTGGGTGAACTCCTGAAGGAGAAAGGATTCATCAAGGATGAACATATCGCGTTCGCCATGCAGGAGCAGAAGATAACAGGAGAAAGGATCGGGGAGATCCTGGAAAGGCTCTGTTTTGTGACCGAATACGAGGTGATGACCACCCTCGCAGAGCAGGAAGGGCTCCCTTTTATTGACGTGGATGAGGTTTTTCCCCCCGAAGAGGTGCTCAAGCTGTTCAACAAGAATTTCTGCCTGACAAACGCATTTGTTCCCGTCAGGGTTGATGGGCAGGGCATTCAGGTGGCTACGCCCCTTGTGTCGGGAGATAAGCTGTCCCAATTGATCAGCCGCCATACAGGCCTTTCCCCGCAATTCTTTCTGGCTGAAAAGAAGAAGGTCATCAATGCTGTCAACAGGCTTTACTATTTTGTGGAAAACCCTGTTGAAAAGCTCATTGAGAACGAGATCAATCTCCTTGCCAGGGATACGGAGATGGCCAGGGGAATGGAGAATCTTATCAAATACATTCTTCACCTGGCGGTGAAAATGCGTGCTACCGACATCCACATACGACCCATGGAGCGCTCAATTAACGTCTCGTTTCGCGTAGATGGAGTGCTCGTATCCGCCCTGTCCATGCCGGCGAGTCTGAATAGGCTTATCGCCAGCCTCAAGATGAAGGCGGACATGGACATAGCTGAGCAGAGGCTTCCCCAGGACGGCCGTTTTTCAGCAACCATCCTGAATAACGGGTATGATTTCAGGGTCTCGACCATTGTTTCTCCCCAGGGCGAAAATATGGTGCTCCGGGTCCTTCCCATGGAAAGCGCGGTGATGGGAATGGTGCAGCTCGGTTTTTTCGAGGAGCACATTCAGATGATTGAGGAAATGTTCAATGAGCCGTTCGGAATCATTCTGCTGACCGGTCCCACCGGGTCGGGAAAATCAACAACCCTCTATGCAGGCATCAGGAGCCTGGACCTCCTCGAAAAAAATGTGGTGACCGTGGAAGAACCTATCGAATACGACATTCCCCTTTTACGCCAGACCCAGGTAAATGAGAAGGCGGGCTACACTTTTGCCAACGCGGTCCGCTATTTCCTCAGGCATGACCCCGACGTTGCGCTGGTGGGGGAAATCAGAGACGCGGAGACTGCCTCCACCGCGGTAAGTGCTTCAACCACCGGACATCTCGTTCTCTCCACACTCCATACCAATAGCGCCATCGGGGCCATTCCGCGACTGAGAGACCTCGGCATTCGGCCCTTTCTCATAGCAGACTGCCTTATCGGCGTAGTCAGCCAGCGCCTTGTTCGCAAGGTCTGTAACAGCTGCAGAGAGGTTTATCAGGCCTCGCAGTGGGAAAAGAGATATCTGAAAGATGATACCATTACGGAACTCCAGCGCGGAAGGGGATGCGAGGTATGCAACGGCTCGGGTTATTTTGGCAGAACTCTTGTCTATGAACTGCTCTCGGTGGACAGGGATATCTCGAAACTCATAGACCAGGAGGCCGATCTGAGTCTTATTGCGGAAAAGGCCAATGAGAGAGGGTTCGTGAGTATATTCGACACAACCATTGCCAAAGTCAAACAGGGCATTACCACAACCGAAGAGGCAATCCGCATCCTGGGACACGTGCGGCACGAATAGAGTGCAGACCATAAACAGACCGGGCATATGAACTATTTCAGGTACAAGCTTATTGAGAAATCAGGGGAGATTTCCGCCGGTATCATAAAGCTTCCGTATAAGGAGGTCATGTCCGCCATATCGCACCTGGAACGGGACGGGTGTACTACGATCTTCGTGAAAAAACTGGGCCGTGTATTTTCCTTCCTGTTTGAACTCTCCAAACTCCGGTTCCGCCGGAAGCTCCCGCGGCCCTTTCAGGCGGAGTTCCTCAATAACGTCTCACTCATGCTCCGCTCAGGAATGACCCTTACGACGGCCCTGGAAGAAGCGGCGGCGAGTTCTCAGCATAAGGACTTTGAAGAGGACATCAAGGACCTTATTCTCCGCATCCAGGGAGGAGCGAGGTTTTCCGAGGCGGCTGAGAACTACCGGTACATCTTTTCCAAGACAGTGATTCATCTGATCAGGATGGGGGAAGAAACCGGAAAGCTCGACCTGACCCTGAAAGACGCGTCAGAACACCTGAAAAGGATATGCACGATTCTCAGTGACACCAAACAGGCAATGCTCTACCCCAGCTTCGTGTTTACCGCCATGCTCGGAGGCATGCTTTTCTGGTTTTACTACGTTGTTCCAAAAATCGTGAATCTCTTTAAGGAAATGGACGTTACCCTGCCTTCCCTCACTGTTTTTATCCTGAAAGTATCCGATTTCATCCAGGCGAATATCCTCCATATTCTCCTCGGGACCGGAGTTGCGGTGCTCGCTGTCATCCTCGGTTACCGGGGCAACCAGCGATTCCGCAAGGCGGTACACGGATTGCTCCTCAAGATTCCTGTTTCCAAATCCATCATGTCGGCCTCCAGCCTGGCCTTCATAAGCGAGTATTTCAGTCTTCTGCTGAACGTGGGAATCGATATCATGCAGTCCATGGCCATCTTGCAGGATTCCATCAAAAACGAGGTATACAAGGAGAAACTCGATGAAGTGAGCTCCGGTCTCTCACGAGGAGAGGGCATTGCCGATTCATTCGGCAAAGTGCCTATTTTCCCTTCGTTTGTGGTCAGGATGATCAACGTGGGGGAGCAAAGCGGGAACCTGCCGGAGCAACTGGCCTTCATTGCGGACGATTACCGCACCAAGCTTTCCGTCCTGGTGGCCACCATCGGAAAACTGATCGAGCCGGTTGTCCTGGTCGTGGCGGGAACCATGTTTGCCATCATGGTGGGCGGACTTTTCCTTCCCATCTACGACCTCGTGTCAAGGGTCAGCGGCCGATGATCATATTCCCCCGGGCACGACAAGAACCTCTCCGGCGGCACCCTCCCACGAGCACTCATGCATGCACCATTCTCCGATCATCCCGGCCTATTAGGGGGCTTCAGCTCCCCCACCGCTGATATCCAGGGTGTAAAATCCTGAGTCGGCCTGGTTGCCGGGGCAGGCACTATCGCTGGCCGTGAGTTTGAACTGGTACCCCGATCCGGGGGTGGATGTGCTGCTCTTCCTGAATCGGGCGGTATCGTCTCCTGAACTGATGATCTCGAATCCTCCGGGATTTGTGCCGAGCCACTGGATCTGCCAGTTCCCCACGAGACCAAGACGAGGTCCGGACACAGTAAAGTCCTGGGAGAAAGAGGAGTTGCTGCAGGTAAACGTGCGGGGTGAAGCAGGAGACACGGCCAGCGTGCCGTTTGCCAAAGTCAAGGTCAGAATGCGTTCGTCAAGCCGGCTTGCAGCGTCAGTCACGCGGAAGGTGAGATTGTACTCTCCGGCGCAGGCGTTGGTGGTCCCGTGAAGCTCGCCGATGTTGGAGACAATGCTGACACCTGGAAGGGGATTCGGTGAGACGATCTCCCAGCCGTACGGCGTGGTACCTCCTGTGGCGGAAAGAATGGTGTCATAAGGGCTGTTGATGGTCCCCTGGGGTAAAGTGGTGGTTGTGATCACGACAGAATCTGCGGAGCAGTCGCGCGTTTCGTCCATATCCGCCTGGATCTCATTTTCCGCCAGGGCCCGGTTGTAGAATCTCACTTCATCGATCTGCCCCCCAAAGAAATCATGAGGAGACAAGCTCCCCCTGGCGCCGATGAGAAGCCTGCTGCCGTTTGTCCCGATGGCCCCGGTCTGGTTTCTTGTAAAGACCTGTTTTGCATTTTTATACAGAGCCTGCTGATGACCGTCATACACGATAGTGACATAGGCCCATGTATCGGCCGTGACGGGGAGCGAGGTGCCCCCATCCCATGTCCAGTGGGGCATCCAGGCAAACTGGACGTATCCTCCGTTCACGCGTGCTTCATAGAGGTTTTCCTTGTTGAAAATAATATTGTCTCCGGGAGAGCCGTCCCATCTGATCCAGGCTGAAGCCGTCCAGGGAGCGGCACCGGGGTCAAGATCGCCATCGGCCGGGTCTCCGAGGTCCAGGTACCCCCCGTTATTTGCATCCACACGCGTGAAGACCCCGGCCCTGCACACCTTTCCGCCGGAAGGTGCCGTCTGGGTCGGGAGAGAACCGGTCCCGAAGGCCGCCGCTACACCGTTGCTTCCACCGGCTCCTGAATCAACCACTTCGCCGGCAGCACCGGTCCAGGGGAAATTTTCCATCCGATACTCGGCGACGGGCCCCGAGTAGCAGGAACCGGTGCAGGATGGACGGCTCAGCTCATATATGGTCTTGACGCTGGTTTCCGTGGCGGAATCGGGAGGGAGCGCCTTCCCGAAGAGCATGATTTCATCCAGCAACCCGTCGAAATAGTTGCCCCAATCGGTACCGCCTATGGTCAAAGGATCATCGGAAATGCGGGGAACCTGCGTGTAATTGAGAGATGAAGGCGTCCCATTATCAATGTACACCTTCATTGTGGCAAGGTCGTACACGCATACCACATGATGCCAGTTGCCGTCATTGACCGTGCGGGAACCGTAAAGGCTTCCTGTACCGCCATCGGCATAGATCTGAAAGAGAATCTGGCCGTTGCTGCGGAGCCAGACGCCGTAGTTTCTGTTGGTGGAATCACCTTTCCCCACGAGCCGTGCCCAGCTCGGGGGAGTATTGTAGACTTTTACCCAGAGGGAAATGGAAAACGGCGTTGTACGTTTCAAATCGTTTGTGCTGTCTACCCGAACGTAATCGCCGCTGCCGTCAAACTCTCCTGCCCGGCAGAGATGTCCCGCACCGACAGTGTCCGCATTGCCTACGGCTGTTCCGTCCAGTCCTTTATTCCCCGAATCTTCAACCTCACCCGCGGTACCGTTCCACGAGCACTCGTCAAACCGCCACTCCCCCACAAGGTCCGCTGAGTAGGGCGCGACAATTCCCGCGGGCGTAATGGTAATGGTATAGGGATTGGTTATGTACGTATTCGTGGGACAGGTGGAATCGGAGACCGTGAGTGTAAAGGAATACGAACCGACTCTAGTGCCCCCGCTTTTCCAGAACCTCCCTTCAATACCCGACTGATCGACGATTTGGAAACCACCGGGATCAACGCCCTGCCAGTTGATTGTCCAGTGAAAATCTCCCGCATGATCGCCGCCGGCGGTGAAAACTTCGGAGAAAATTGAGTTGTCCACCGTAAAATCAGGATTTCCCGGACCGCCGCCGCCGGGGGAGGGGCTGACGGTCAGAGTGCCGTTGGTCACTGCGAGGGTGAAGGTCCGCGAATTGGTTTTCGCGGAGTCGTACCGGTCCTCCACTCGGACATCAACGCTGTAATTTCCCGCGCAATTGCCTATAGTCCCGCTGAGTGTGCCGTTCCAGAGGCTGATGGTCAGGCCTGGAATATTGGGTGTAATGCCGTCAAGGTACCAGAAATAGTAACCGGAACCTCCTGTGGCCTGAAAAGTGTGTGTATACGTCCCTCCGACAGTCCCGCCTGCCATCGGGCCGGCGTTAATCTGGACGTTTGCCTGGGGTGGGCACTGTGCACAAACCGTCAAGCCTGCCCCACAGCAGTCCTGATCGAAGCAGTCAATATAGCCATCGCCGTCATTGTCGATTCCATCACTGCAGAGGACGTTTGTATTCTCCACACCGGTTGGAGGCGGTCCACCGCCGCCACCGCCGCCTCCGCTGCAATTTTTCTGGTTGAGTTCGTTCAGGGAGAATGCCCGTATCAGGTCGTCGTATGTAGGAGATTGAATCTTCCCCGGTGCGTTAAAACCCGGGGTTCCGGCCGAGCCTTCGCCATTTCCCAAGTCAAAAAATCCGTTCGCGCCGTCAAGGTCTTTCGGGCCCCCGCTGGCAAGCACATAGGCCTGATTGGATGAATTGGAGGGTCCGGCGCCGCTCAGGTGATCGGCACTGGTGGTAAACGCCTTGCCGGAGTCGAAAGAGGATATGGAGGCCGAACTGATGGCCGTGCAGAACGCATTGCCGTCCGCAAAGGCTGCAGTCAGAGTATCATATACCCCGTATCTGACCGCATTCCCCCAGGCATCGTCACCTGAGGAGATGCCCAGTGTCCGGTACGGTACAGTGCCGAAGTAGGCGCCGCTGTCTTCCTGTCCATCTCCGTCGCCATCGGCAAAAGGAAGACGGTGATTGGCAAGTGCATAGCCTTGGACTGCGTAGTCCATTTTTTCCAGAAGAGCCTGCGCTTTTTTGATCTTGGCCGATTGTATCAAGGAAGGAAGGACAGTGGCTACTATGGAAATTACAATGCCTACGATCACGAGAACCACAGCCAGTTCAATCAGTGTAAAGCCTGCTCGTGATTTCCTGAAACGGCTTTTTTTAAAATGATTGTCGCTCAGTTCCATTGTTTTCAATTCTTTTAGAAGGATTTTCCTGTTATGTCAATGCCTATCAAATCTCCCCGGTCCACCCTCAAATTCCATCTCCGCTCTTCATCTATGAATCATTCATCACCACGCAGAGAGCACAGAGAAGCTCAATT
>Ga0315542_1002269_pt1 | contig 11759 bp, 11 predicted proteins | sample SalMarSW160120MG_FD_202541 | JGI IMG/M metagenome (GOLD analysis project Ga0315542, IMG submission 202541) | Salt marsh sediment microbial communities from the Plum Island Ecosystem LTER, Massachusetts, United States - Salt Marsh Sediment SW1601-20 ... | reverse complement strand
CTGCGCGCCGAAGGGGTGCTGGCCGCCGACGGCAAGGTGAAGCTGCGCGAAGTCCGTTACGAGTTCCCCACCTGAGCACCCCTTGGGCGGGTCGGCACGCCGGCGTCGACCCCCGCGCTAGCTAGAGCACCAGCCGGATCAGGGCCGCGGTGCGGGCCAGACCCGGAAACGCCTCAGCCGTCGACCGCGGGTGCAGCGCGTGCACGGCCAGGCGGAACATCAGCGCCCGCAACAACATCTGCGGCCACTCCGGCAGCGCGTTCCAGCGTTCGATGAGTCCGTCGTCGGCCTCACCCCAGGACAACGCGTCGACAACGGCCACGCCTGCCGCCCACGATGCGGGCCGCCAGTAAGGGGTGATGTCGGTGATCCCCGGCGCGGCAGTGCCCACGAAAAGCACCGTCCCGTAGAGGTCTCCATGCACCACCTGGTTGGGGCTCTTGGTCGGCTTGCGCAAGCTGGCGAGCTGGTTGATCAGCTCCACCGATCGCTGGGTATCGGCTGTGGGCGGAGCGGTACGCGCACCCGGGGGCACCGAGGCCAACGGCCGATCCTCCCACGCGGCGCGATCCGCGGCGATGAACACGTCGACGTCCCCCCAGGGCGCCGTGGGTCCCTGGGTGAGAAATCGGGGGCGTTCCAGTTTGCCGGTCGCTTCGTGCAGACGCACCGCCGCCGAGACGACTTCGTCATGCCTGGGCTCCGGTGTGCCGGCGACGAAAGTATCGGCCCGCCACCCGGAAACCACATATCGTCCGTCAGTCGAGCGGACCGGCCGGGCCAGCCGCACACCGTCTACGAACAGGGTCTCTCGCACCCGGGCCGACCACGCCGCGCGCGCGTGGTCGGCCACCATCGACAACACCATTTCGCCGCAACGCCAGCCACCCTCCCAGCTGGCGCCCAAAGAGACGGGCTGCGCACCGGCCAAACCGAACGCCGACAGCACATGCTCCGGCGGTGGCTCGACATTCACACGCGTAGCCTAAACGAGCCCCTCACCGGCGACCGCAAGCGCGGCGAAGCCGGGCGCGGCGGGTCGCCGCCAGCCAAGCACCGGCGCATCGGGTCAGTACATCACCATGTCGGGCTGCATCTGCTGCGCCCACGCCACGATCCCGCCCTGCAAATGCACCGCATCAGAGAATCCGGCCTTCTTCAGCGCGGCCAGCGCCGACGCCGAGCGCACACCCGTCTTGCAGTACAGCACCGCCATGCGGTCCTGCGGCAGCTGCGCCAGACCCGCGCCGGAATTGATCAACGACTGCGGGATCAGCTGGGCACCGTCGATGTGCACGATGTCCCACTCGGCGGGCTCACGAACGTCGATCAGGGCCAGCTTCTTGCCCGAGTCCAGCCATTCGCGCAACTCCCGGGGCGTGATCGTGGAATTGGCGACGGCCTGCCCGGCATCGTCTGAGCCGGAGTCGGACATCGCACCGCAGTACAGCTCGTAGTCGATCAGTTCGGTGATCCGCGGCGTGGACGGGTCCTTGCGGATCGTGATGGTGCGGTAGCTCATGTCCAACGCGTCGTAGATCATCAAGCGGCCCAGCAGCGGTTCACCGAGGCCGGTGATGAGCTTGATCACCTCGGTACCCATCACCGACGCGATGGAGGCACAGATGATCCCCAGGACGCCGCCCTCGGCGCACGACGGCACCATCCCCGCCGGGGGCGGCTCCGGGTAGAGGTCCCGATAGTTGAGGCCCAGCCCGCCCGGAGCGTCCTCCCAGAACACCGAGACCTGGCCCTCGAATCGGTAGATCGATCCCCACACATACGGCTTTTTCGCCAGCACCGCGGCGTCGTTGACCAGGTACCGGGTGGCGAAGTTGTCGGTGCCGTCCACGATCAGGTCGTACTGCGTGAACAGGTCGATGGCGTTGCCCGAATCCAGCCGGAACTCGTGCAATCGCACCTCGACCAGCGGGTTGATCGCAGCGATCGAGTCGCGCGCCGACTGTGCCTTGGCCCGTCCGACGTCGGCCACCCCGTGGATGATCTGCCGCTGCAGGTTCGACTCCTCAACGACGTCGAAATCGACGATGCCGATGGTGCCCACACCCGCGGCGGCCAGATACAACAACGTCGGCGCCCCGAGCCCACCGGCGCCGATCACCAGCACCCGGGCATTCTTGAGCCGCTTCTGCCCCTCGACACCCAGGTCGGGAATGATCAGATGGCGGCTATAGCGGGCCACCTCGTCGCTGGTCAGCTGGTGCGCCGGCGCCACCAGGGGCGGCAACGATGTCGACACCTCACCTCTCCTCGGCTAGCTCCACGCGTCATCTGCTGCGGCGCTGCTCCCCATTCTCCGAGGCTACCTCGGCTGATGGTCCGGACGACTGCTACGGCATCGAGGCCGCGGCGCCGACACTGCACACGGATCGCGGTCTACCCGCTAACCCACACGCTGCGCGCACTTTCGATACCCAACGCTAGGCGATCGGATACGGCCAGGGATTGTATCGACACGTCTTCCCATCGGCCTTGACGAAGTCGCTGTCGAACTGGGCGGCGTCGTCATTCGACGTGGAAAACGTCTGCTGCATCATCACCGGCGCCAGACCACCCTGCTTGTCGCAGGCCTCGTGGCGCACGTACCCGATAGCGTGACCGACCTCGTGGTTGATCACATACTGCCGGTAGGAACCGATGTCCCCCTCGAACGGGACCGCTCCGCGGACCCAGCGCGCTTCGTTGATGAAGACCCGCGCCTGACGGTCCGGCCCGTAAGACGGGTTGTAGCACGACGTCTCCAACCGGAATTCGTAGCCACAGCCCCGGCGCACCGTGACCGGAGACACCAGCGAGATCCGAAAGTCGGGATTTACCCCATTGGTTCCGTCGATCCGGACGAACGCGAACTGCGGGTTGTGCGTCCACCCTTTCGGATTGGCCAGCGTCTGGTCGACCATCTGGGCGAACGCGTTGTCGCCGCCGAACATTGTCGGGTCGATGCCGTTCTCCACCTCGACGGTGTAGTGGAACACCTTGGCCGTGCCCTGGCCAACCTGGAGCGTCGTGCCCGGCACCACGCGCCACGTTTTGTCACCCGCTTCGGTGAACGGGCCGCCGTCCGGCAGCGTCCCGGCCGGCAGATTGGCGTCGAACGCCGCCAGCCCGCGAGGCGGTGCGTCGATGATCGCAGTGCCGACCGCGCCGATCACCGGTGGTTCCTGGGTGGGCTGACTCGCCGTCGGCTTCGGCGTACCCGCGCCGGTCACCGTCTGGTAGACGACCACCGCGGTGAGCACCAACAGAGCGGGCAGCGCATAAGCTCGCCAGCCGTAAGTGGAGACGAAACGTCCGAGCCATGTTTGTTTGCGCCATCGGCGGGCCCGCTCACGGTCCCTCCGGGGGCGTCCGGCGTCCCCGGCGATCGGGTCGCGCAGGGCCCGAAGTGGCTCTCGCCACTCGTCATGCAGCACCGGAACTCGGCCGGCGCCGCGCGTGGGCCGCTGGAACGTCATTTCCCCAGGATGGCACAGCCGGTGGGCAGGCAGCCCCTGGCGCGCCCGAAAGCGCCGCCCGACACCGCTCGTGCCAGGAGCGACGGCGGCGATGACGGTCATGAGGGCCGCACGGGTAGTAAGGTCTGTGCAACGAGCCGCGCGTTCGGCCCCGGTGGTATCCGATGGTCGGTTGCCGACGAATCAGATGAGGACTTGATGAGCGAACTCGCCAAGGAGGCGGCAGGGCGTACCGTCAAACCGGCCGACCGCGGTCGGCCGGGAAACGGCATGCCACCCGCGACCCGGCGCGGCAACCGGTTGCCCCGGGATGAGCGTCGTGGCCAATTGCTCATCGTCGCCAGCGACGTCTTTGTCGACCGCGGCTTCCACGCGGCCGGTATGGACGAGATCGCGGATCGGGCTGGGGTTAGTAAACCTGTTCTGTACCAACATTTTTCGAGCAAGCTCGAGCTGTACCTGGCGGTGCTTGCACGGCATGTCGAGAATCTGGTCTCCGGCGTGCAGCAGGCATTGCGCACGACAACCGACAACCGGCAGCGGTTGCACGCGGCGGTGCAGGCATTCTTCGACTTCATCGAGCACGACAGCCAGGGCTACCGGTTGATCTTCGAGAACGACTACGTCACCGAACCCGAAGTCGCCGCGCAAGTACGGGTCGCCACCGAAGCGTGCATCGATGCGGTGTTCGACTTGATCAGCGCCGACTCCGGACTGGACCCGCACCGTGCCCGGATGATCGCGGTGGGACTGGTCGGTATCAGCGTCGATTGCGCCAGGTATTGGCTTGACTCCGACCGTCCGATTTCCAAGTCGGACGCCGTCGAGGGCACCGTTCAGTTCGCCTGGGGTGGGCTGTCACACGTGCCGCTTACTCGCCCTTAGCGGCCTTGCCGGTGAGTTTGGCAACCTCCGCCCCGATGCCGAAGCCGACTCGGCGCGAGTCGGCGACACCGATCTCGACGTAGGCGATCTTGGCGCTGTGAATCAGATAGCGACGGCCCCGCTCGTCGCTCAGCCTCAACAAACCCGATCCACCACCCAGCGCGGCACCGACGAGCTCCTCGACTTCGGCCGGCGTCTGCGCACTGGACAGCACCAGCTCTCGCGGACTGTCCGTAATACCGATCTTGACCTCCACGGTCACCCCTTCCGTTGGCACTGCAGTCGCAGACTCATCAGCAGGCTAGTGGACGCGGCCGGGCGCGCATCCCGGACGGCCCTTCGCACGCAGTTCGCGGTGAGCGAAATGGTGTCGCGCGCAGGTAACGATTAGCTTGCAGCTCGTCTCACACAGCCGCGCGACACCCGAATCCGTCTTTTCACATACGTAACGTCGGCACCATGGGTACCACACTGTCCCATCTCGGCGGCGAGGTTCGCGACTACGACTACCCCGACGACGAGAGCTACGACACTGACGACGCCGACTTCTACCTCGATGACGGCTACGACGACTCCCGCTGGACCGGCTGGCCGCCGGATTCCCGATGGCGCCCGGCCACGGCGATCCTCGGCGCGGTGATAGCCCTGGGTGCCATTGCAACCGCCGTCATCCTCAACAGCGGGGACAGTGCGTCGACCAAGGCCACCGTGGGGGCGCCGGCTTCCCGCACGGTGACCTCCGCGTCCGCTCCGCCGAAAACGAGCACGGCACCGCCCAGCGCCTCTCGCACCCGGGAACTGGCGCCCGAAACGGTCACCACCGTGACCACGCCCAGCGCCGCGCCCAGCACCCCCCCGACGGCGACACCCACCGCCGCGCTGCCACCCACTGCCGCCGCTCCTGCGCTGAATCCGCGCACCGTGGTGTACAGCGTCACCGGGACAAAGCAGCTGCTAGATCTGGTGAATGTGGTGTACACCGACGCCCGGGGCTACCCGCAAACCGAATTCAACGTGTCGCTGCCGTGGTCGAAGGCGATCGTGCTGAACCCCGGCGTGCAGACCGAATCGGTTGTCGCAACCAGCTTTTACGGCCGGCTCAATTGCGCGATCGTCGATGCCGCCGGCCAACCGGTGGTCACGTCGGCCAACAACACGAACCTGGCGACCTGCACCCGCTGACGTCAACTCAGACCGAGTTCGTGCATCCGCCGGTCGTGCGTCTGCTGCAGACGGTCGAAGAATGCATTGAGCTGACCCAGACCACCGGCGCCCGATAGAACCAGGTCCACCAACTCATCGTGGTCGGCGAGCACGTACTGGGTCTGGGTGATCGCTTCGCCGAACAGGCGGCGCGACCACAGCGCCAGCCGGCTGCGTTGCTTGCCGCTGGCGGTCACGGCGGCGCGCACCTCGGCGACGACGAACTGGGAGTGGCCGGTCTCCGCCAGGGCCGCCCGCACGACGTCGGCAACCTCATCGGGCAGCCCATCGGCGATCTCCAGATACAAGTCGGCGGCCAGGGCGTCACCGACATACGTCTTGACCAAAGCTTCCAGCCACGTGCTCGGCATCGTCAGCCGGTGATAATTCTCCAGCACGGACACGTACTTCGACATCGCCGACACCACGTCGACGCCGCGGCCCTCCAGGGCGTCGTGCAGCAGCTCATAGTGCTTCATCTCGGCGGCGGCCATGCTCGCCATCGAGATACGTCCGCGCAGGTCAGGGGCCATTCGCGCCTCGTCGGTGAGTCGGTAGAACGCGGCGATCTCACCGTAGGCAAGCACCGCGAACAACTCGTTGACGCCCGGATGATCAGCCGACAGCCGGGGGGCGGGCGGATCGTCCACCTGATGGGCGGAGGAGGGCTTGCAGGTGGGCCGGGTCATGGCAACACTCTAGTCGGCTGACTTAGCGGAAAATGGGTGCCAGCTGTCGACCGGCTATCATGTACGTAGATAGCGGCTGTACTCGTTCGCTGAGATCACAAAGCCGCTATCGGCGAAATGTGCGTGCACAGCCTGGCCCACCCGGGCCCGAGCCCCGCCCAGACTGAGCAGGGGCTCGCGATTCGGCGACGTATTCGGAGTCGGAACTGGTGCGCGCGTGACCGCAACAGGAAAACACCGACCCATACCGATATGTCACCGAAAGGCTTTTCACCCACGTATGACCACACTCACGAAGACAACTGGACTGACCTTTGCCAAACTCGGCGCTCGCGACGAAATAGTCCGCGCGCTGGCCGAGAAGGGCATCGAAAGTCCCTTTGCCATCCAAGAACTGACCCTGCCGCTGGCGCTCGCCGGCGACGACGTGATCGGCCAGGCCCGCACCGGCATGGGCAAGACCCTCGGTTTCGGGGTGCCGCTGCTGCAGCGCATCACGGCCGGCTCCGGTGCGAGGGCGCTCAACGGCGCACCACGGGCCCTGGTCGTGGTGCCGACACGTGAGCTGTGCGTGCAGGTCACCGAGGACCTGGCCACCGCGGCCAGGTACCTGACCACCGAGGACGGGCGGCGCCTGTCCGTGATCTCCATCTACGGCGGCCGCGCCTACGAGCCCCAGATCGAGGCGTTGCGCGCCGGGGCGGACGTCGTGGTCGGAACCCCCGGGCGGCTGCTCGACCTGTCCCAGCAGGGCCACCTGCAGCTGGGCGGGCTATCGGTGCTGGTGCTCGACGAGGCTGACGAGATGCTCGACCTCGGCTTTCTGCCCGACATCGAGCGCATCCTGCGACAGCTTCCCGCCGACCGGCAGTCGATGCTGTTCTCGGCGACCATGCCGGACCCGATCATCACCCTGGCCCGCACCTTCATGAACCAGCCCACGCATATCCGCGCGGAAGCCCCGCACTCGGCCGCCACGCACGACACCACGGAGCAGTTCGTCTACCGGGCCCATGCGCTGGACAAGGTGGAACTGGTCAGCCGGGTGCTGCAGGCCGAGAGTCGCGGCGCGACGATGATCTTCACTCGCACCAAGCGCACCGCGCAGAAGGTCGCCGACGAACTGGCCGAGCGGGGCTTCAAGGTCGGCGCCGTGCACGGCGATCTGAATCAAGCCGCCCGCGAGAAGGCGCTCAAGGCGTTCCGCACCGGTGACATCGACGTGCTGGTCGCCACCGACGTAGCCGCCCGCGGCATCGACATCGACGACGTCACCCACGTCATCAACTACCAGATCCCAGAGGACGAGCAGGCCTACGTGCACCGGATCGGCCGCACCGGCCGTGCCGGCAAGACCGGCGTCGCGGTCACCCTGGTGGACTGGGACGAGCTGCCCCGCTGGTCGTTGATCGACAAGGCGTTGGGCCTGGAATCCCCCAATCCTGCCGAGACCTACTCCAACTCCCCGCACCTCTACGACGAGTTGGGCATCCCCGCCGAGTCGGCGGGGACAGTCGGTGCGCCGCGCAAGTCGCAAGCCAAGCGGCGCGACACCCAACGCGAAACAAGCTCGGGCGAGTCCGGGCGTACGCGCTCCGGCGCGCGCCGACAGCGCACCCGTGGCGGCCAACCCGCCACCGGGCACCCGGCCGGGAATACGGCGAGCAGCAGCGCCAACGGTCAAGGGGCCGCAGACACCCCGTCGAGCTCTCCGCCCGGTAACCCCGGGACTGCCCGGCGCCGCCGCCGGCGCCGCAAGCCGACTGACGCCACCTCGCACGCCAACTGAGCCCCGCGCCGGGCGCATGGTCAGACCGGAACGCCGCACCAGGGGCGATATCTCGGCCGCCGTCGCGATCACGGTTGTCGTCGCGGCAACCGCGTCGCTTATCTGGTGGACCAGCGACGCCCGGGCCACCATCAGCCGGCCGGCCGCCGTACCGGCGCCCAACCCGACTCCGGCCCGCCAAGTGCCGGCGAACCTGAAACAGCTGTGGACCGCCGCCAGCCCCGCCACGACCGCCCCCTTGGTGGTTGCCGGGACCGTCATCACCGGCGACGGCCGCCGGGTCGAGGGGCTCGATCCCGAAACAGGCGAGTCCCGCTGGAGTTATGCGCGCGACAGCGACCTGTGCGGAGTCTCCTGGGTGTACCACTACGCTGTCGCGGTCTACCAAGACGGTCGCGGATGCGGGCAAGTGAGTACCCTCGACGGGTCCACGGGCCGGCGCGGGCCCGCCCGCAGTGGCTACGCCGATCCGCACGTCCAACTCTCCTCCGACGGCACGACGGTGTTGTCGATGGGCGACACCCGGCTGGAGCTCTGGCGCTCGGATATGGTCCGAATGCTGGCCTACGGCGAGACGGACGCCCGGGTGAAACCGTCGGCGCGGGGGCTGCATTCGGGATGCAAGCTGGTTTCGGCGGCGGCCGGTTCGTCGACGGTGTCGGTGCTGGAGAGCTGCGTGAATCAGGCCGATCTGCGGCTGGTGCTGTTGCGTTCGGACAAGGAAGACGACGAACCGCAGCAAGAGGTCGTGCCCGAACCCGGGATCAAGCCGGATTCGGGTGCTCGCGTGCTGACGGTCTGGGAGAACAAAACAGCGGTGTATCTACCCGGTGGTTCCGACACGCAGCCCCGGGTCGAGGTGATCGACGACAGCGGCACCACCGTGTCGAGCACGCTGCTGCCCGGGCCGCCGTCGAGCTCGGCGGTGGTCTCCCGCACAGGCGGTCTGGTGACGTGGTGGACCGGCGACTCGCTCATGGTTTTCGAGGCCGGCAATTTGACGATGCGCTACACCATCGCCCCCGGCGACACGGCAGTCCCGCTGGGACCCGGGGTGATGATGGCGGGTCGACTGCTGGTGCCGGTCACGGGCGCCATCGGTGTCTACGACCCGGTCAGCGGCGCAAACGAGCGCTACATTCCGGTGCACCGGGCGCCGAGCAATTCCGCCGTGGTTCCGGCCGTTTCCGGATCCCGGGTGTTCGAGCAGCGCGGCGACACAGTCGTGGCCCTGGGCTGATACCCGCACGGGCCGCTGGCTTCAGCGTCTGGCGTGCGCCCAGGGCGGCGACACGCCGGGCGGCTATGCCCCCAGCGCACACTCGATGCCGGCTAGACCTCGACCGTGAAGGTCGGCAGCGCTTTGCCGGTCTTCCAGTGCTTGAGCAACGCCCGCGCCAACTCGGCGTAGGCCGCCGCGCCCTTGTTCTTGCGCCCGGCCATCACCGATGAACCGGAGGCGCTGGCCTCAGCGAAGCGGACCGTACGCGGAATCGGCGGGGCCAGCACCGGCAGGTTGTAGCGGTCGGCGACATCGAGCAGCACATCGCGGGTGTGGGTGGTGCGCGAGTCGTACAGCGTCGGCAACGCACCGAGCAGCCGCAGCTCCGGGTTGGTGATCTGCTGGACATCGTTGACGGTGCGCAAAAACTGGCCGACACCGCGGTGGGCGAGTGTCTCACACTGCAGCGGCACGATGACCTCGTCGGCGGCCGTCAGCCCATTGAGGGTAAGCACACCCAGCGACGGCGGGCAGTCGATGAGGACGACATCGAACTGCCCGGAGAGTTTGGCCAGTGCGCGTTTGAGCGCGTATTCGCGGCCGGCCCGCATCAGCAGCATCGCCTCGGCGCCCGCCAGGTCGATGTTGGCGGGCAGCAACGTCATGCCTTCCATCGTCGAGACCAGCGCCGCGTTCGGCTCGACCTCGCCCAGCAACACCTCGTGCACAGACACCGGTAGTTTGTCGGGATCCTGGCCCAGCGAGAAGGTCAAGCAACCCTGCGGATCGAGGTCGATGAGCAGCACTTGCAGCCCCTCATCCACCATCGCCGCCCCCAGCGAGGCAACCGTCGTCGTCTTGGCCACGCCGCCCTTCTGGTTGGCCACGGCCAATACCCGGGTCTTGGTCACAGGCGCCGCCTCCTCTACCCCGCACGCGCGTGGTACCCCACATCGCTTCGCTGTGCATCCTCGCAGTGCCATCCTGGCATGTTCGCGAGCTAAATGCGCCGTGCGACCGGGCCCGCTGCGTGTCCGGCAGAATTGGTCGGCATGGGCTTGCACAACCACCGACTGGTACTTCTCCGCCACGGCGAAACCGCGTGGTCGAAATCCGGTCAGCACACGGGTCGTACCGATCTCGACCTCACCGACAACGGCCGGCTCCAGGCCGAGCTCGCCGGCCGGGTGCTGCGTGAACTGAAACTCGCCGACCCACTGGTCATCAGCAGCCCGCGTCAACGTGCCATGACCACAGCCAAGTTGGCAGGCCTGACCATCGACGAGGTGTCTCCCCTGCTCGCCGAATGGGACTACGGTTCCTACGAGGGCTTGACGACCCCGGAGATCCGGGAGTCGGTTCCGGATTGGCTGGTGTGGACGCACGGATGCCCCGGCGGCGAGAGTGTGGGGCAGGTCAACGACCGCGCTGATCACGCCGTCGCGCTAGCGTTGGAGCACATGGTTACGCGCGACGTGGTGTTCGTCGGACACAGCCACTTTTCCCGTTCGGTGATCACGCGCTGGGTCGAGTTGCCCCTCGTCGAGGGCAGCCGCTTCTGGATGGTCGCCGGCTCCGTGGCCGTGTGCGGCTTCGAGCATGGCGTGCGGCAGCTCGCTGCGCTCGGATTGACCGGCCGCGCGCAAGCGCTCGCACACGGGTGAGTACGTTCAGCGAACCGCCGTTCGCACTGTTCGGACCGAAAAAGACTCTGGTCGCCAACGGAGTGCGGAGGCGCCACTGCGACGTGCGGGCAGCGCAAGCCGCGCTGCGATCCGGGTCGGCGCCAATAGTGTTGGGCGCGTTGCCTTTCGACGTGGAAAGACCAGCGGCGCTGTTGGTGCCGGGCACCCTGCACGTCACCGAGGAACCACCCGACTGGCCGACCGGCCCGCTGCCGTCGGTCCGCATCGCCGCCACCGTCCCCCCGCCGGCCGACTACCGTGACCGGATCCAGCGGGCCTGCGAGCGGCTTTCGGCGCCAGACAACCCACTGCGCAAAGTGGTGCTGGCCCGCGCGTTGCAGCTGGTCGCCGATGCCCCATTGGATGCTCGCGCCATCCTGCGGCGGCTCATCGCGGCAGACCCGGCCGCATACGGCTACCTCGTCGATCTGAGCGCCGCCGGTGACGACTACGCGGGCGCGGCGCTGGTGGGCGCCAGCCCGGAACTCCTGGTCGAGCGCTGCGGCGACCGCGTCGTGTGCCGGCCCTTCGCCGGTTCGGCCCCGCGCGCAGCCGACCCGGAGATCGATGCCGCCAACGGCGCAAAGCTGGCCGGCTCGGCCAAAGACCGGCACGAGCATCGGCTCGTCATCGAGACCATCCGGACCGCCTTGGAGCCACTGTGCGACGAGCTGACTATCGCCCCCGAGCCAGAATTGAGCCGCACCGCTGCGGTGTGGCATCTATGCACACCGATCAGCGGGCTGTTGCGTGAAATATCAACCACTGCAATCGATCTCGCATTGGCTCTGCACCCCACTCCGGCCGTCG
>Ga0315542_1002268_pt1 | contig 11765 bp, 13 predicted proteins | sample SalMarSW160120MG_FD_202541 | JGI IMG/M metagenome (GOLD analysis project Ga0315542, IMG submission 202541) | Salt marsh sediment microbial communities from the Plum Island Ecosystem LTER, Massachusetts, United States - Salt Marsh Sediment SW1601-20 ... | reverse complement strand
GTTGCCGTGGGAAGAGACCAAACCGAGCGCCGCAAATTGGAGATACAACTTTTACAGTCACAAAAATTTACCGCACTAGGCGTGATGGCCGGAGGGATTGCCCACGAAATTCGAAATCCTCTGGCAATTTGTTCTTCAGGCGTTCAGTTTCTTATGGATGAGAATATCGGCGCACAATTTCGTCGGGAATGCGCCGAAAAAATTCACACCGGCATTCAAAGAGTATCTGATATCATTGAAAACCTGTTGAGATTTGCCCGACCCGAGGTGACGTCTAAGCTGGAACAGTTAAATCTGCCTGTTCTCATATGGGAAGCGTGGACGTTGATCGAAAACCAGGCCAAAATTCAAAAGATCAAAAGCAACCTGCAATTTGAAAAAAATTCTATTGTGATCAACGGCAATGCCAGCCTGCTTCAACAGGTATTAATCAATCTCTTTTTGAATGGCATTAAGGCCATGCCGGATGGGGGAACCTTGACCATCTCAATTGAGATGGCAGACAGGGAAGTACTGATTCGCATAACGGACACCGGTCAGGGAATTTCCGAGAATGACATTGATAAAATATTCGATCCTTTTTACACGACGTCGCCGGTGGGACAAGGAACCGGATTGGGACTTTCCATCTGTTATTCTATCGTCAAACAGCATAACGGTTCCATCGATGTGGAAAGCCGTGACGGCAAAGGGAGTACCTTTACCGTAGGATTGCCGGTTATGTAAGCTAAAGAAAGGTAATCGTTAAGGGTTGCGGGGTTCAGAGGTTCAGGATTCAGATGTTAACCTTGCCTCCGGCCCAGAGGGAACGGGGAACACAGAACCTTGAACGAGGGACGCAGAACCAGTTAACAAGGCGGGCAAGATGTCGGAAAAGCAAAAAGAATTTCTCATCGTGGACGACGAGCCGGATATATGTTGGGCATTTGAGAATATATTGAAAAAAATCGGGTTTTTGTCGGATAAAGCATTAAACGGACGTGAAGCGCTTCAGTTGGTAAAGCAAAAGCGCTTCCGGTTGGCATTTCTGGACGCCAAACTTCCCGATATGGAAGGTTTGGAGCTGGCACGGCAGATTCGCAAGATCGATTCCGGCGTTCGTGCAGTGATCGTTTCGGGTTATTTTTACAAGGATGACATCAATATACAGAACGCTCTGGAAGAAGAGGTGATTTGTAGTTTCATCTCCAAACCCTTCAACCATGATGAGATACTAAAGGCCATAGATAAAGTGAGTGCAAGAAGTGACGTTTGAAGATCTCTTATATGGAATTCGTTCCATAGCATCGATTCCTATATCCTCTATCTTTAAGCAACACTCCTTCCGCGGTGATCATTTCAACAGTCTGAATTTTCTGTGAAAATAGAATTCATTTTCGTTTGGCACGAGTTCTGCATTGTCATTAAGGCAGGCATGCCTAATTACGATGTATTTTTTTTAAAACAATCAAACTTAAAAAAGGGAGAATTAATTATGGCAAAAATTAGTAAATCAACGGATTCCTCAAGTCTGGCAGAAGTCGTGGATCGTATCCTTGATAAAGGTATCGTGATAGATGCGTGGGCCAAGGTTTCCCTGGTTGGAATCGAACTGCTGTCTATCGAGGCAAGGGTAGTGATCGCTTCAGTCGAGACATACTTGAAGTATGCCGAAGCTATTGGCCTTACTGCATCCGCAGCCACTCCGGCGTGAACCTAAATCTTTTGTGAGGGGCCGGTGCTATGGTCCCTCACGAAACGAGGTTCGGAGATTCAGAGGTTCAAAGTTCCGGGGTTAACTCAGAACTTTGAACCCCGGAACGGTGTACCCGAACCTGTGAAAGGATACAAAAGAGAAAGGAGAATCAACATGGGGCGGTTAACAGACGATATGACCCGCTTGTGCGGTGAGATAGGCGATTTGCGCAGTTCGCGCGAGGGGTTTATCAGTGACTTGAGGCACGGCATTTCAGAGCTAAAGGCCGGTGCAAAAAAGATGCAGTCGGGCTTTCGCAGCGAGCATGAAGAGATGTCCAGGAATATGAAAGATAATCTCGGGACGTTTGTATCGGACCTGAAAAGCAAGGTGTCTGATATGCAGTCGGGCTTTTGCAGCGAGCATGAAGAGATGTCCAGGAATATGAAAGATAATCTCGGGACGTTTGTATCGGACCTGAAAGGCAAGGTGTCTGATATGCAGTCGGGTTTTCGAAAGACCCACACCAAGATGGCTGAGAAGACAAAGGGCGAACGCGAAAGGTTCCTTTCTGAGCTTGGGCAATCTCTGAACGTTTTGCGGCAAGAGATCGCCGGATTTCGCAGGGAATTTGCGGTTGACATAGCCGGAGCCCGCCGCGCTTGGTTCGGTCATTTTCCTGCCGGGACCGTGGCTGCGGAAAGTGAAAAGATTAAGACTCCGCATGCGGCTGAAGCGGCGACCGAAGACGAGGTTATCCCCGATGATCTTACCGATATTACCGGAATCGGTCCAGCGCGACAAGGGCAACTGAACAAGGCCGGATATTATACATTTGCCCAGCTTGCGAAAAGTACTCCGGAAAAGTTGCGAAAGATTTTGAAAAGATCAGCAAGATCCGCCAATGTGGAGAATTGGATCAAAGATGCCATGGATTTGGCTCAATAACTAAAAAACACTCTCGTAAAAAGGTCGCTTTTTTGACTTTTTTCGGGGTCATCAATCTTAATGGAGTACAAACGAGATGAAAGATAACAGCTTGAGAATTGTATCAACAGGCGTGTCAAAGATTTCAATTCCCGAAGATAGCATCATCCCGGAACCCGGCGATCAGTTCGTCAACACACCGTATGTCAGGGATCTGACGGAACGCGCACTCGCTTATCTCGAGGTGGGATACCCGGTACACTTTGCCGGTCCCGCGGGAACCGGAAAGACGACCCTTGCCTTTCATATTGCCGCACAGCTCGGCCGGCCGGTCACCCTCATCCACGGAGACGATGAGTTTTCAGGTTCCGACCTGATCGGACGGGATTCCGGATACCGCAAGACCAAGCTCGTTGATAATTATATCCATTCCGTTCTCAAGACCGAAGAGCATTATAATACCACGTGGGAGGATAACCGGCTTACCACGGCCTGTCAGTATGGGTATACGCTTATTTATGATGAGTTCACACGCTCAAGACCTGAAGCGAACAACGTGCTTCTCAGCGTTCTGGAAGAGAAGATTCTTAATTTGCCGAAACTCCGGCGATCCGGAGACGGGTATGTGGAAGTGAGCCCGAACTTCCGGGCCATCTTCACCTCCAATCCGGAGGAGTACGCAGGGGTTCACAAAACCCAGGATGCGTTGATGGATCGGCTCATCACCATCCATCTCAGCCATTTCGACCGCAAGTCGGAAATTCAGGTCACCATGGCCAAATCCGGCATCAGCATGGCGGATGCCGAGAATATTGTAGATATCGCGAGGGAATTAAGAGGCATCGGCGTCAACAACCACCGGCCTACGATCCGAGCCTGTATCGCAATTGCTCGAATTTTGGCCCGATTTGAAGGCCGCGCCCGGCTGAACGATGCCATTTTCCTTCGCATCTGCCGTGATGTTATGGATACGGATACGGCCAAGGTAACCCGTGGGGGCAAGTCACTGATGTCCGATAAGGTAGAAGAAGTCATACAGCGGGTATGTGGAAAACTGTAGGGGTATCCAAATGACAAATGACCAGTTATCAGTGGCCGGCAACCCGCATCCAACATTAAGAAAGGACGATTAAAATGGCTATCCCAAAAAAAAATATTCGGGGCCTTCAGAATATCCGTTCCCACTCGGGAAGGGTCGATCAGGTATCCGAACATTACAAGGCTTTTTTAAGGATCGGCTGCCTTGAAATGGAAAAAGCCCGGCGGGGAAAAGAAAAGGAAAGTGCGATGTTGAGGGTGAAGGTTATCAATGAGCGTTTCCAGGAAATCGACGCCGAAAAAGCCGAGCTTTTAAAGGAATTGGACATTAAAAACACTATCGCAATCGGCATGGACGCCACAGGTAAAAAAAGCAACCCCGGTTCTAATCCTAACCGTACTCCGGGGGGGTTCAAGATCAGTTACTGAAGGGCGATAGCCGAGAGGACGATGGACGAAGGATGAGAGAATCTGGAAACCGGGTAAATAGAAAGGAGAACTTTATATGAAGGTCAACTGTCTTTCCTGCGGACACAATGTGAATTTAGACGAAGTATATGATGATTACAACGGACTGGTAAAATGCTTCGCCTGTGGGGCTTTGCTGGAGATTAAGACCCACCAGGGACAGCTCAAAGCCGTCAACATCTTCAACAGCGCACATGCCTTCGTTGTTGAAGATGTTCAAGAGGTCAAAGGTTCAGAGGTTTACCTTGCCTCCGGCACAGAGGGCTTATAACCCGGAGGAAACGGGGAACCAAGAACATTCATAAGAAAGGAAGAGTTAGCGGGATGACCGGACAAACATCAAACAAAAAGGGAAGATATCTGTATGCCGTGATGTACGGTTCCGAGAAGCGTAACTACGGTCCCATCGGTATTGACAACAGCATCGTCTACACCATCTTTGGGAAGGAGGTGACGGCCGTGGTCAGCGATGTTTCCAATGGAAAGCTCCGGCCGGAACGCCGTCATCTTTCGGCCCATCAGAGCGTACTCAAGCGGCTGATGGAAGAAAGCACTCCGCTGCCCATGTCTTTTGGCATCATTGCAGAAGGTCCCAAAACCATCGAAAAGATCTTTGCCGAAAACCAGGCTGCCTTCCTGGAACAGCTTCATCGTGTCGCCGGTAAAATGGAAATGGGATTGCGTGTTGCCTGGGATTTGCCGAATATATTTGAATACTTTGTAGGTACCCATCCGGAGCTTAGATCCCTACGGGATAGGTCTTTCGGAACGCATCGCGAACCTGCCCAGGAAGACAAGATAGAACTGGGGCGAATGTTCGACCGCCTGCTGAATGAAGACCGGGAAAGCTGTGCCGACGATGTAGAGAACATACTGTCCCGGTATTGTTTTGAGATTAAGCAGAACAAATGCCGCACCGAAAAGGAGGTCATGAATTTGGCCTGTCTTGTGGGACGGGATGCCGAGGACGGCTTTGAAGAGGGCATACTGGAAGCGGCCAAGCTCTTCGACAATAACTTTGCATTCGACTACAACGGTCCATGGGCGCCCCACAATTTTGTGGATATGGAACTGAGGCTCTAAGTCCTTTGACAGGATGGACGGGATAATCCGGATAGGCACTCATATAGGAGAGTAGGCATGGCTGAAGAATCTCTTTTCTGGCGCAAAAACCCGGGTTCTCCATGAAAAATTAAAAATGTTTATCGTCGATGATATATTGCTTTTTCCGGTACGAAGTATCCTGTGGATTTTCCGCGAGATGCACAATGCTGCCAGGGAAGAGGTCGAAAACGAAACCATGTCCATCACCAACGAACTGAGCGAACTGTACATGATGCTGGAGACCGGGAAGATCACGGAATCCGAGTTTGACGCCCGGGAAAAGGAACTCCTCGACCGGCTGGACGAAATTCAAGAGGAAGGAAACGGTATCCAAAATGCAGATGATGATAAAGAGGAGAGATGAAATTGAAACGGGCATGGCAGTTCCCTCTTTTTTACATGACCGCCGATTGCAACTGGTATTTTTCGGCGGCAAGGGCGGGGTCGGAAAGACCACCAGTGCTGCCGCGGCCGCACTGCATTATGCCCGAGATAATCCTCGGTATGGCTTCCTCCTTGTCTCTACCGATCCGGCCCACTCTCTGGCCGATAGCCTGGCGGATCTTACGCTTCCCCAAAATTTAAAGAGCATCGAGATTGATGCCCGGCAGTGTCTGTTTAGTTTTAAAAAGAAGCACGACAGTCATCTCCGGGAAATTGCCGCCCGCGGAACTTTTCTGGATGATGAGGATATTCGTCAATTTCTGAACCTCTCCCTACCCGGCCTCGACGAACTAATGGCCTTTCTCGAAATTACAAGGTTGGCCGGAGACGGGACGTATGACTGCATCGTGGTGGATACCGCTCCCACCGGTCATACACTCAGACTTCTTACCATGCCGGAGTTGATCAAAAAATGGATCGAGGCGCTGGATGCCTTGTTGGCCAAGCACCGCTACATGAAACAATTGTTCAGCGGCGCCTACATTAAGGACGAACTGGATGATTTCCTGTTGGATCTGTCCGATTCGGTCAAGAAAATGGAGGCGCTGATAGGAGATCCGTCTCGTTGCTGTTTTGTGCCTGTTATGCTTGCAGAGGTTTTGAGCATCCATGAAACCGTGGCGCTATTGGCTGGATTGCAACGGTCAAAAATACCGGTTACGGATATCGTGGTTAACATGCTCTATCCGGAAAATATTTGCAAGGTTTGTTCAGGCAGGTACAATCAACAGATAAGGGCGCTCGGGCGTCTTTCCGACAAAATGTCCGGGTATTCTCTCTGGGGGATTCCCATGTATCCACAAGAGGTGTGTGGATCGGGTCCTCTTGATATGTTCTGGGAGAATGTGTCCCTGTTGAAAGTCCCGAGCGAAGCATCCGTCAAAAATAAATTCAACATCCCCGCTGAAGCGGGATTTCCGCCAAAAGCCCGGCGGACAAGTCTGTTGCGGTCCAACCCGCAACCCGTATCCGGAATAGTATCGCCGGTAGAGATGCCGGGGAGTCTTCCCTCTTCCGAAACCAAGCTCATCCTTTTTGCAGGCAAAGGCGGGGTCGGAAAGACCACCCTGGCCTGTGCAACGGCGGTAAGAATGACACGAGATCCGGCGCCTAAGAAGGTCTTTATTTTTTCCACAGACCCGGCCCATTCCCTGTCTGTCTGCCTGGATGCCGACATCGGCCCCCGGCCAACCCGCCTCACATCCGGACTTACAGCCATGGAGATAGATGCCCGAGCAGAGTTCGAAACCTTGAAAAACCAGTATGCAGAAGAACTGGAGACGTTTTTAAGTTCTGTTTCGTCCAATTTAGACCTGGCCTTTGACCGGGAAGTGATGGAACGTGTAATGGATCTCTCGCCGCCCGGCTTGGACGAGGTCATGGCCCTCACGTCGGTGATGGAGTTTCTTGCCAAGGACCGATACCATGTTTTTATCCTTGATGCTGCGCCTACGGGACATCTGGTCCGGCTTCTGGAGGCTCCCGAACTCATCGACCAATGGCTCAAGGTGTTCTTTGATCTTTTCTTGAAATATAAACGGATCTTCAGACTCCCAGGGATCTCCGGGCGAATGGTGAGGATGTCAAAAGATCTCAAGGGACTGCAAACGCTGTTAAAAGACCCGGAACGGTCGGCATTGTTCACGGTGACGATCCCAACACAGATGGCATTCGAAGAGACCAAGGACCTGATTGATGCCTGCGGCCGCATCGGTATCCATGCGCCGGTCCTTTTTCTCAACCTTGCCACTCCGGATAGCAAATGTCCATTGTGCGCCGACCTTTATCAAAGAGAGTCGCTGGTCAAAAAAAAGCTTCAACAGACTTTTCCCGAAATGCATCAAACCATGATTTATCACCGGGGAGAGCCGCGGGGCATTGAGCGGTTAGGTGAATTGGGAAAAACACTTTATGAATGTCGGAGCGAAGCGGACTTGTCCGCCGGATTTATGGCGGAGATCCCGATTTATCGGGGATGATGGGCGATTGACAAATGACATAGTGTTCAGAGGTTCAGAGGTTTAGAGGCTAACCCGGAACGCAGAAACCTGAACGGGGAACGCAGAACGCAGATAACAGGCAACGGACAACGGACAAATGACGATATTGGACACAGGTACCCCGATGAAATAGAAAAAGAAAATGCATTTCACTGGGCAGGCACAGATTATAAAGATTTTTTAATTAAGAAATAATAATAGTATCTGTGTTAATCTGCGAAAATCCGTGTCCCATTTAAATAGGAAGGTAGTTTATGCGGGATTTTATTATAGAAGATAGCGAACACGTCTCGCTTTGCGAGGCCCTTGATCGCATCCTGAACAAAGGGGCCGTGGTCATCGGAGAAGTGACGATTTCGGTCGCCAACATCGATCTGGTCTACCTTGGGCTGCAAGCTGTACTTACTTCGATTGAGACAGCCCAAAGGATTGCATCGGATTCAGATAATCCCCCGCCGATAAGGTTGGGTTTAGGCGCCGGAGCAGGCTTGGAAACAAGATCTTAGGCAATTGATGATTGATGATTGGCTATTGAAAGAAATAGATTTTCAATGAAGCACATGAACTCTCTTTCATTTTCATAACCACAAGAAGGACAGCTCAGAAAAAATCATTAATCAACCATCCAGAGGTCAACAATCATAAATAAACAATCCAAAAGGTGTTTTCTATGGAGCTTAACGAACCGTTGAAAGTAGAGTCCACAGCCCTCAATGAATTTGCCAGGGTGATGGAAGCAGGAACCTCTGTCTCGTCCGGCACTGCCCCGGGAAGTCAAATAAAGGGGGGCCGGCTGAACCTCGATCCGGAAAACGTGAAGAACGGGCTGGGACAACTGGTGCTGACCCTGGTGAAGCTTCTGCACGAGCTTCTGGAACGCCAGGCGATCCGGCGAATTAGCGCCGGGTCCTTAAGTGACGCTGAAATTGAAGCAGTGGGGGTGACCTTGATGCGGCAGTCTGAGGAACTCGAAAGGCTTCGCCGAAAATTCGGATTGGCGGAAGAGGACCTTAATCTTGATTTAGGACCGCTGGGGAAACTCTTATGATTTATGATTATTGATTTTTTTCTATTTTTGAGCTGTCCTTCTTGTGGTTATGAAATCTGTTTCTTTCAATCATCAATCAACAATTATCAATTAACAATCCTAAAGGGGGATATGAAATGGCCATTCAGCGCGCCGCGCAGCATTCCATTCAAAGCACAAATATTGCCGATCTGCTCGAACGGGTCCTTGATAAAGGGATCGTTATCGCGGGGGATATTAAGATAAGCCTGGTGGACATCGAGCTGTTGAGCATTCAACTGCGCCTGGTGATCTGTTCCGTGGACAAGGCCAAAGAGATGGGCATGGACTGGTGGGTGAATAACCCGGTATTCAGCCGGCAAGCACCCCAACGTGCGCAAGTTGAGGATTCCATTGTCAGAATTGAAAAGCGGCTTCAAAAGCTTGAGGGCTCGTCTGAGGAAGCATTCGGTCGGGAGAAGCAGATTTGAAACAACTGAATAACGTTTTGATGCATCGGTTGAAAGACAAGGGACCGGCACCCGCCGAAATCGCTTTGTATGTCAGGGAAGCAGTTCGCATTCAACTATAAGGGGGCTGTTTCGATGTGTGGAAGAACAACGTTTCAACCTCAACAATCTCTTTTACGACGCCATAGAGGATATTCAGGGCTTGTTAAGGAAGTTTAAAAAGGGCGAGAAGGAGAACTCTTTGTATGAATGAGAAACTGGATATCACCGAGCAGCGGAAAACAGAGAAAAAACTGGAAGACCTGCTCGATAAACTAAATGTGTCCCAGGCTCAACTCATCCAGTCCCGGAAAATGGAAGCTGTCGGCAGGTTGGCCGGAGGGGTGGCCCATGACTTTAACAACTTGCTGACAACCATCATTGGGAATACCGGTCTTATGTTGATGTACAATCACAAAGAAGATCATATACGAGAATGTTTGGAGGAGATTAAAGATGCCGGGATGCGTGCGGCCGTCTTGACCCGCCAGCTTCTGGCCTTCAGCTCCAAGCAAACCTTGCGCTTTGCGGTTCTGGATCTCAATGAGGTGGCTGTTGATATGAATAAGAGGATCAAGCGCCTGATCGGTGAGGACGTGAAGGTTAAGACGCTTTTCGAATCGGATTTGTTGCAAGTAAAGGCCGATCGGAGTGAGTTGGAGCAGATTATTATGAACCTCGCGGTCAATGCCAAAGACGCCATGCCCCACGGAGGGGAACTCACCATCGAGACGAAGAACGCCTATCTGGATGAGTTTTATGCGAGCGAGCACAGTGTGAAACTGAAGCCCGGACATTATGTGATGCTTACGGTGAGCGACACAGGCATCGGGATGGACAAGGAGACCAAGTCCCATATATTCGAGCCCTTTTTTACTTCCAAGGCGACAGATTTGGGGACGGGGCTGAGCCTGTCTACTGTTTATGGAATTGTAAAGCAAATGAAGGGTTACATCTGGGTTTACAGGGAGTCCGGACAGGGGACGACCTTCAAGATTTACCTGCCTGGCGTAAAAACGGCTTCTCTGAGCCGGCACAAAAGAAAATAACCTCCTTGGAAAGGTTCAGGCGCGCTGAGACCGTTCTGTTGGTGGGAGATGATAAATTACTATGGAAAAGCCTTTTACACCGGAAAGTTTAATACGCAAGATTCGCGAGATACCGGATACCGCTGCCGGTGCGGGGCTTGTCCGGGATAGGATGCCGAAATCGGTTGTGCCATATGGTGGTATGTAACTATGAACGGATACCAATTAAAATTCTCCCTATTGATGGTAGATGATGAGCCCAACGTGCTTTCCACCCTTAAAAAGACCTTTTTAGATGATGATTATGATATTCATACGGCCCTTAACGGGCGGGAAGCTCTTGAGCTGATAAAGGATGTAAGAATCGATGCAGCCCTCATTGACGTGAATATGCCCGGTATGGATGGTTTGTCCCTTTTAAAGAAAATAAAAACGGATTATCCACACATCATGGTCATCATGCTCACGGGATACGGCGGAGTTAAAGAGGCTGTAAAGGCCATCAAGTTGAGAGCTATGGATTTTTTGGAAAAACCTTTTTTGCCCGAGGAATTGTGCGCTCGTATGGCCCAGCTTCATCAGATATGGAGATTGAAGGGGGAGAATCGAATCCTCAAGGCCAAGATGGAATTTAAGTTCGGGTTTCATCAGTTGGTCGGAAATTCCACGATCATGTTAAAACTGAAAGAGATGATCGCTCAAGTCGGGCTTACAGATGCTTCTACCCTGATACTGGGAGAAACAGGCACCGGGAAGGAGCTGGTCGCCCGAGCGATTCACTATCACAGCCCGCGCGCGAAAAATATCTTTGTACCGGTTGATTGTTCGGCCATCAGCGAAACAGTCATGGAAAGTGAGCTTTTCGGCCATGCCAAAGGAGCTTTCACCGGGGCTCACATTTCCACCCAGGGATTGATTCGATCTGCCGATAATGGGACGCTGTTTCTGGATGAAGTGGGTGAACTCTCCCGCGGCATTCAGGTGAAATTGCTGAGGACCCTTCAGGAAAGAGAGGTCAGGCCTGTCGGCAACACCAAAAGCTATCAGGTAGATATCCGAATTATAGCGGCCACCAATCGCGACCTGGTACAGGAAGTCGTTCAAAAGAATTTCCGTGAAGACCTATTTTACAGGTTGAATGTGATAACCATCAATGTTCCGTGCTTTAGGGATAGAAAGGAGGATATTCCTTTGCTGGCAAGGTATTTTATAAAGCGCTTCAGCACAGATGCTTCGCCGGTGAAAGATATTTCACAGGAAGCGCTTGCTTACCTGGGAAATTACGATTGGCCAGGCAATGTGCGCGAGCTGGAAAACGTTATACGACGTGCCATGGCTCTGGGAAAAGGAGAAATTATTTTCCCCGAAGACCTCCCGGCAAACATCTATGTCCCCCCCGGCAAATCTTCTCAGCGTATTGGTCATCCCGCAGAAGGCAGCCTGGCAGTCAATGAAAAAGCAGCCATTCAAGACGCTCTGGCCAAGAGCGGGAACAACCGCAAAAAGACCGCTCAGATGCTTGGCATCAGCGAGGCCACGATTTATAGAAAAATAAAAAAATATTGC
>Ga0315542_1002267_pt1 | contig 11767 bp, 12 predicted proteins | sample SalMarSW160120MG_FD_202541 | JGI IMG/M metagenome (GOLD analysis project Ga0315542, IMG submission 202541) | Salt marsh sediment microbial communities from the Plum Island Ecosystem LTER, Massachusetts, United States - Salt Marsh Sediment SW1601-20 ... | reverse complement strand
ACCTACGGCGAGATCGCCGCGCGCCTCGGACGTCCCGGCGCCGCCCGCGCCGTCGGCCGGGCCAACGCCACCAACCCCGTGTGCCTGGCCATCCCCTGCCACCGCGTCGTCGGTGCCGACGGCTCCCTGACCGGCTACGGCGGCGGCATCGCCACCAAACGGGCCCTGCTCGCCATGGAGTCCGACCAGGCCCGTCTCGTCATGGGGTGACCGGCTCGCGGTGGCGCCCCGGCGCCCCTCGGAGGAGCCCGCGACGCCTGGTGATCCCTTCAGTGGACGTGCAGGTCGAAGGTGCCGCCGTGTTCACCACGGATGGTCAGACGCACATGAGCCACGTCGGCGTCGAGCCGTACCGAGCGGCCGAGCATGCACTCGGCCAACGCCCACGGCAGCACCGCGTCGATCGTCGCGTCGCCGGCACCCCCGCGGAGCGAGAGTTCGAGCCCCCGGCGGGTGCGGTGCGCCAGCAGGACGCCGTCGTCCCCCTGGAGGGTGGCTCGAGAGCCCCGACCACCCGCGTCAAGGGCCCGCAGCACCGACCCGAACTCCGCGTCGACTTCGCCCTGGCAGCGCAGCTCGGAACCGATGGCGGTCTCCAGGAGCTCGCGGGCCAGCGCCTCCGACACCGCCACCTGGACGCCGTGACCGCTGCGCGCCTCGCTGATCGTGACCGAGCGCGTCCGTGCCGACCCGCTCACACACCCGCCCACGGCAAGCGCGAACCCAAGCAGCGCCCATGCCCTGGCGACGTCCTTCATCAACACCATGACGACCTCCGTGCCGCGTACAACGGAGGCCGGACCACGTCGGTTCTCGCCGCGGGCGGGTCCGGCTCGCGCTCGACCTCCCGGCCCCACCGGGTCCTCCGAAACCCCCGGCGTCGGGCACAGGGGTGACTCAGCGATCGCCTTCGACGCAGTCCACCGGCTCGTCCGTGGGCGTGGCCATCAGAAACTCGGCGTCACCGGTGCCCGTGGGGTTCCCGTCCGCCTTGGAGACGTACGCCACGAAGCAGTTCTGCTCACCTGCTGGGCTGCACCCTCCCGGGATCACGTCCGCCGGATCGAGCCACAGCTCCACCGTGAGGGGCCCGCTCACCTTGGGGACGCCGAGGCTGGCGAAGGAGTACTGGTTGCCGGTGAGCACCCCGAGGTGCTTGCTGCCCTGGGCCACCACCGTGCCGTTTCCACGCCGAATCCGGTAGTGGATGGTGTTGTCGAAGAACGACACGTTGATGATGCCGAGATTGGAGCGGTAGCGAGCATCGTTGCGGGCCCCCGTCACGTATGAGAGCGTTCCCCAGCAGTTGCGCAACCTGTCGGTCGCAGGCACGCTCTGGCCATAGGTTCCGCCCGGGCTCCCGATGTTGTAGGTCCGGGAAGACCCCGCCATGACGGCACCTGGGGGGTTTGCGGGCAAGAAGTCCGACGAGCAGGTCGCCATCAGCGTGCCGGCCGCATCCCCGGTGATTCCGAACGCGGTGGCCACCACGTCCTCGATCGTGCGCGTCTCCCGCGCGGCAAGAGCGATCCGGACTGGAAACGAGGTGTCGAACTGGTTCGGCGAGCCCCACAGGAAGAGCTGCAGGCCGACAGTTATCGGCACGTTCTGCACGTTGTACAGGGTCACGTCACTGCGCCACTGGGTGGGTGGGTCGCCGCGGCCGGCTGTGTGGGCCACCGCGTAGAAGACCTGGCTGTCGCTCAGCTCCTGAGCGTTCAGCGGCCACGCGGCGAGAATCATGAGGGCGACCACGACGACACGAGCAACTGATGACATCTCGAACCTCCTGTCGGAGAGCCCCGCCCGCCATCGTGGAATGCTCGGCGCCTTCGGGGAGCATCGCTCTCTGGCAGACCGGATCCCTGTTTCAATCTGTGTCGAGGGAGCGATCCTACCACGTCTCGCCCCATGCGGGTCTCCAGCGACCCCAACGGAGATCTCCGGATCGGAGGCCGGTGCCCACCGACGTGATTCCGACCACCCTCGAGACGCACGCTAGCTCCCCGGCGCGGGATTCCGGTACACTAATGAACGGTTGGTGGTTGGATGAGGACACTCCGCTTCGTGCTGCTCGGTATGGTGTGCGCGGTCGCGGCGACCTTGGGAGTCGCCGCCGGCCCCGATGCCGATCCCGGCTTCTGCGTCATCGTGAACGCGGCCAATCCGGCCGCGACCATGACCCGCGCCCAGGTCGCCAGGTTCTTCCTCAAGGAGGACACCACGTGGCCTGACGACAGGCCCGTGGACCCGGTCGACCTGGCGCCGACCTCTCCGGTCCGCGCCCTGTTCTCCAAGGCGGTGCTGGGTCGCTCGGTGAAAGCCATCGAGGCCTACTGGCACCGCAAGGTGTTCCGGGGCGAGGACGTCCCTCCGGTCTTCACCAGCTCGGAGGAGGGCGCGGTGTTCTTCGTGGCGTCCGACCCCAACGCCATCGGGTACGTCTCCGTGTCGGCGGTCCAGGGCGAAGGCATCAAGGTCGTGCCCGTCGTCGACTGACGGGCGCCACGCCCGCCCGCCCCGCCCTCGCCGTGTCGGATCAGTCCTACACGCTCCCTGCGTGAACGCTGATAGCTCCTCGCGCCACATCGAGTTACGCTCGAGGTGTCGTGGTGTTGCACAGCATGGCCGACCCATCCACCCCTGGGCCCGATCACCATCGATCGGCAGATACCCGGCAGGAGTGGCCCCACTCCCGCGTCTACCGCGGCCGGGACGACTCCCTGCTGCAGCTGGAGACGCGGCTCAAGGCGGTGGATCGCTACTTCAACCTGCGCAACCATCCGGCCCGCAGTGACGGTCCGGTCGGCCTCCACCACGATCTGAGCCACGAGCTGGAGGTCATCGACGAGCAGCTCCACCGCCTGATCCGGCTGGTCGACCGGATGCTGGACGGCTCCGGTACCGAGTCTCTCGCCTTCCGTCACTACCTGGAGGTGCAGTGGCTCAGCGATGACCGACGCGACTCGATCCTGCGCCAGCACCGGGACCAGGATCGCCCCGAGGAGAGCCTCTACTCGCTCCTCGTGGGCCTGCGCAGCCTGGCACAGCTCACCGCGGATGCCCGCGCCATCGGTCAGGTCCACCTGCCCTCCTTCCGCGCGTTCGCGGATCAGTACCGCTCCCTGATCGTGCACAACCGCTTCTTCGGACCCCTGGCCAACCACCCCCTCTATCCGACCGCGGGCTGGACCACCCACCCCGCCGTCCAGGGCTCCATTCGACTGGCGTCGTCACAGCGGCTCCGCCGCAGCCTCGGCTTTACCATCCTCATCCTGGGCAGATACCTGACCATCCTCAACTGGATCAACCCGCTCAAGACCGACCGCGCCGAGGTCATCGGCACCATTCCCCTCCTGGCCCTCCTGAGGAGCGAGTTCCGGTCCCTCAGGGTGTACCTGGAGCGCAGTCTCCGGGGCCGCTTCTTCCCCGATGGGACCCGCACCGAGGCCGAGCGCGAGGTCCTCTCCTGCGTCGACTCCATGGCCTTCCAGCTCGCCGCCGAAGAGGAGCGCGCCTTCGACACGTTTCTGAGGGACTACCACAAGAGCACGAACCTCTTCGAGATGGCCTCCCGGGTCGAGGCGGTCAAGCAGCTCCTCACCGTGTTCTTCGAGGGCGCCACCCTGGCCCTGCTGAAGATCGTGTCGCCCCACGTCGTGCCCGAGGAGATCTTCCCCGACATGGCCATCCGCCTCGAGCAGTCGGCAAGGCTCCGGGAGGACCTCTGGATCTTCGCCGAGGTCCTGGGGCACGTCGTCCTCAGCATCTCCGATCCGGACAGTGACCTGGAGGAGCGCAGACGGATGTACCGCCGTCTGCTGGACTTCCTCACCTACTTCGAGACCCTGAGCTTCGAAGGCATCCGATTCACCGAGTACGACTCCTTCGTCAGCTTCTTCACCGAGATGCGGGAGCTCAGGGACGAGCCCTTCGACGACCAGGCCCGGAACCAGGACATCGTCAGCAACTTCGAGTGCTTCCGGATCTTCATCGAGATGGTCAGGGGGCATGTCTCGCAGCGGGCCGAGCTGCAGGGCACGAGCCTGGACACGGATCATGCACGGAATGTGTTGGACCAGTTCTTGTCGCGCTAGACGGCGGCGCCCCGCTCAGAGCTGGCGCACGTCGATGACCGGCGATCCGGCCAGATCGCGGAGGAACGACATCAGGTCTCCCTTGGAGAACGGCTTCTTGAGGAAACCGCGGGCCCCGAGGTCGTGGCACTCCTGCACCGCCTCCTGCGTGCCCAGAGAGCTGACGATGGCGATCCGAGCATCGGGCCGCAGCTGCAGCATCTGGCGCAGGGTCTCCTGGCCGCTCTGCCCGGGCATCACCAGATCCAGAAGAACGATGTCGGGTTCCAGCTCCCCGAACTTCTGGACCGCTGTGCTGCCGTCGCGGGCGGTGTCGATCAGGTCGAACTCCGAGTCCCTCAGGTACGAGGAGATGATGTTCAGCACGGCGGCTGAGTCATCGACTGCCAACACCCTGCATGTCGCTACCACGCCGTCAGAGCTAACACAGGTCGACCGACACCGTCAAGCGGACGACCTCTCGGCGGGGGAAAGGCCACACCCATGGACGAGGTGATCCGCGAGTTCGTGGCCGAGAGCCGCGAAAACCTGCAGCGCATGGAGCAGGAGCTCGTGCTGCTGGAGACGAAGCCCGACGACGCCGAGACCGTCGCCGACATCTTCCGCACCATCCACACCATCAAGGGAACCTGCGGCTTCTTCGAGTTCGGCGGCCTGGAGGCCGTGGCCCACGCAGGGGAGAGCCTCCTGAGCAAGGTCCGTGACCGGGTTCTCGTCCCCGACGCCGAGGTCATCAGCGCCCTGCTCGCCCTGATCGACGCGGTCCGCTCCTTCCTTGCCAACATCGATGCGACCGGCAGCGAGGGCGAGGTGGACACGGCCCGGGTCATCGAGCGCCTGTCGGCCCTCGAACGGGAGCAGCGCCAGACGCCACTCGACCAGCCCGAGGAAGGGGAGCGGGGCGGGGTCGACGTCTCTGCTGGTGCCCGCGAGGACATCGGAGCGACTCCCGTCGAGGAGAACGCCGATTCGACTCCCCCGCCGGCACGGCAGCAGACCGCCACCAACCCAGCCCCCGGGCAGAGCAGCGTCCGCCTCGACGTCGGCCTCCTCGACACCATGATGGGTCTGGTGGGCGAGCTGGTGCTGGCCAGGAACCAGGTCGTGGAGCACGCCGCGCACGCCGGGTCGCCGTCCCTCTCGGCCGTCTCGCAGCGCCTCAACGTGGTGACGTCCAGGCTCCAGGAAACGGTCATGCAGACCCGGATGCAGCCCATCGACACCATCTTCGGCGCCCTGCCCCGGCTCGTCCGCGACACGTCGCTGGCCGGTGGCAAACGCGTCAGGCTCACTCTCGACGGCAGCGACACCGAGCTCGACCGGACCGTCATCGAGGCCGTCAAGGACCCCCTCACCCACCTGGTGCGCAACGCGGTCGACCACGGCATCGAGGCGCCCCCGGTCCGCCACAGGGCGGGCAAAGCGGAGGAAGGTCACGTCCATCTCCACGCCTCCCACGAGAACGGCCAGGTGATCATCGCCATCAGCGACGACGGGGCCGGGATCGACAGCGATGACATCCGCGCCCGAGCGCTCGAGCTCGGCCTCGCCGAGGAGGACCGTCTGTCGCGGGCCAGCGACTCCGAGATCCTCCAGCTCGCCTTCAGCCCCGGCCTCTCCACGGCCCGCCGCATCACCAATGTCTCCGGTCGCGGCGTCGGTCTCGACGTGGTGCGGAACAACATCGAGCGCATCGGCGGCTCGGTCGACCTCACCAGCACGCCCGGGGTGGGGACCACCGTCCGCATCCGACTGCCCATGACCCTCGCCATCATCCAAGCCCTCCTGGTCCGCAGCCGCGGCCAGCGCTTCGCCATCCCGCAGCTCAGCACCATGGAGCTCGTGGGTCTCGACGCTGGAGGGGCGAGCCGCCACATCGAGCACGTCCACGCCGCTCCGGTGTTCAGGCTGCGCGGCAAGCTCTTGCCCATCATCCACCTGGCAGACCAGCTCGGGCTGGACGGGGATGGAGACGACGGCCCCCGGGGCGCCCCCGCTCAGGGACAGGTGCTGGTCGTGCTCCGGGCGAATGACCGCGAGTTCGGGCTCGCCGTCGATGCCGTCGACGAGACGCAGGAGATCGTGGTCAAACCACTGAGCCGGCTCCTGCACCGGATCCCGATCCTCGCCGGAACGACCATCCTCGGTGACGGCAAGGTGGCGCTGATCCTCGACGTCGCCGCCCTCGCCCAGCGCGCCAACGTGATCAACGAGCGTCGCGAGGCAATCCTCTCGCCGCAGGCGGACGGTGTGGCGGCGCCCCTGGATGCACGGGAGGCGGTGCTCCTGTTCTCCAGTCCCGACGACGGACGCATGGCGATTCCGCTCACCGACGTCGCCCACCTGCACACGGTCGACCCAGCATCCGTGGAGCGCGCGGGCGGGCTCGAGGTGATCCAGTACCGAGGGGAGATCCTCCCCCTCATCAGGGTTCACGAGGCCCTGGATGAGCGGCGGCGGCGCCCCCGGCGCGCGGAGGAGGAACCCTCGCGTTCGAGCACTCTGTTCGTGGTCATCTACGCCACGCCGCAACGGCGGGTGGGTCTGGTGGTGGACAGGATCGTGGATATCGTGGAGGAGACACTCGAGGTGCAGCGGCCGGGTACCCGCGACTGCGTGGCCGGCACCATGGTCATGCGCGGTCGCATCACCGAGATCCTGGATGTCGAGGGTCTGGTGAGCAGGATGCTGGACGCCGAGGACGTGGCGGCCGGGGGAGACGTCTGATGCGCGAGGCGAAGACCGCCGTCCCCGACCGCAGACAGCTCATGACCTTCTCGGTGGGCGACGCCTCCTACGGGCTGCCCATCGAGCAGGTCCTGGAGGTCCTCAACGACCGCCCGTTGACCCCCGTGCCCCTGGCGCCGCGATCGGTGGCGGGGCTCATGAACCTGCGCGGTCAGGTCGTGCCCGCCATCGACCTCGCGCGGCGGCTGGAGGTCGCCGCTGCGGCGACCGGGGGCAGGAAGCAGATGAACGTGGTGATCCGGCACGGCGAGTCGGTGGTGAGCCTCCTCGTCGACGAGATCGGTGACGTCGTCGACGTCGAGGAGGCAGACTTCCAGCAACCTCCTGAGACACTCCGGGGAAGCGCCCGCGACCTCATCCACGGAGCCTACAGGCTCGAGGACGGACTGCTCCTCCTCCTCGACGCCAAAGAGATTCTCGACCTTGAAGGGGAGAGTGCATCATGTTGAGCAAGCTGAGTTTCACCCAGAAGATCGCCCTCATTCCGGCCCTGGCCGCCGCCGGCGTGCTCGCCATCTTCATCACCGTTCAGGCGTCGAGCGCACACACGGCCCGTCTGATCCGGGCCGTCGAGGTCGGTCACGTGCCCGCGCTGGAGCTCTCCCGCGACCTCCTGGATGTCGTGGCGCGTCTCCAACGGGGTCTCCAGGACGCGGTCAACGCCGCCGACCCCAAGCTCCTGGATGAGACCGACCAGCTGAGCGATCTCTTCCATAGCCACATCGAGGCTGCCAGCGAGAACATCGTGCTGGATTCCGCCCAACTGGAGGAGCTCGCGGGCGCGTTTACCGACTACTACGACCACGCTCGCGTCACGTCGGCGCGCATGATCGCCCAGGAGTCGGGTCCGGCGGTGGTGGACGCCGCCGACAGGATGCGCAAGTCCTTCGTCGCCGTCAACGCGTCCCTCGAGCAGTTCGCCCAGACCGAGCGCGCCGACATCCAGGCAGCGGTCGAGGCCATCCAGGAAAGCCGCTCGCGCGCCACGCTGTTCGTCATCCTGGTCATGGTGGTGAGCGGGATCGCCGTGGGCCTGCTGTCGTATCAGATCGTGCGCTCCACGGTCGGACCGCTCAACGCCGTTAGGAAGATCTCCGGCCAGGTGGCCGACGGCGACCTGACCGGGCGGGTCAACGTCGCCTCTTCGGACGAGGTCGGACACATGAGCCACGCGCTCAACCGAGCCCTGGACCGCATGCGGAGTGCGATCCAGACCATCGGCCTCAGCGCGGGGTCCCTGACCCGGTCCTCCGACGAGCTCACCGCGGTCAGCCAGCAGATGGCGACCAGCGCCGAGGAGACGTCGGCCCAGGCCGGCGTGGTCTCCGCCGCCGCGAAGCAGGTGAGCAGCAACGTGGACGCGGTGGCGACGGGTGTCGAGGAGATGGCCGCCAGCATCCGCGAGATCGCCCACAACGCCCACGACGCCGCCAAGGTCGCCACCACCGCGGTGGACATGGCCGAGGTCACCAACGCCACCATCACCAAGCTCGGCGAGAGCAGCGCGGAGATCAGCGCCGTCATCAACGTCATCACCGACATCGCCAGCCAGACCAACCTGCTGGCCCTCAACGCCACCATCGAGGCGGCGCGGGCCGGAGAGGCCGGCAAGGGCTTCGCCGTGGTCGCGGACGAGGTCAAAGAGCTGGCCAAGGGCACGGCGAGCGCGACGGGCGAGATCGGCAAGCGGATCGAGGCCATCCAGGCGGACACCAGGAGCGCGGTGGAGGCCATCGCCGAGATCGGGAACATCATCAACCGGATCCACGACATCCAGAACACCATCGCGACCGCCGTGGAAGAGCAGACGGCCACCACCAACGAGATCGGCCGCAGCGTGGCCGAGGCGGCCAAGGGCAGCGCCGAGATCGCGGGCAGCATCTCCGGCGTAGCGGAGGCGGCCCAGGAGACCTCCGCCGGCGCTTCGTCCACGCAGCAGTCTGCGCGGGAGCTCGCGGAGATGGCGTCCGAGCTCCAGCACCTGGTGTCCATGTTCCGGTACGAAGGGGGAGACGATGCGCGCACTGGTAGTTGACGACTCGCGCGCCATGCGGGCGATCCTGAAGAAGATCATGACCGAGGCCGGCTTCGAGGTCGCGGAGGCCGCCCATGGCGGTGAGGCCCTGGCCATCCTCGACGAGGGTGGGACCGCCGATGTGGCCCTGGTGGACTGGAACCTGCCCGAGATGTCCGGCCTCGAGCTCGTCGAGGCGGTGCGTTCCAGGGCGGCGCTCGCGACGATGCGCGTGATCATGGTGACCACCGAGATCGAGCGCGAGCAGATGGCCAAGGCTCTGGCCGCCGGGGCTGACGAGTACGTCATGAAGCCCTTCACCCCCCAGGCCCTGCTCGACAAGCTGGCGCTCGTCGGCCTGGGAGCCGCCGGGTGAGACGCAGGGTCCGGGTCCTGGTCGTGGACGACGCGGTGGCGATCCGCGCCACCGTGTCGGACACGCTGTCGGAGGACCCGGACATCGAGGTCGTCGGCACGGCCCCGAACGGCAGGATCGCGCTGGCGAAGCTGGAACGCCTGAGCCCGGATGTGGTGATCCTGGACATCGAGATGCCGGAGCTGGACGGGCTGCAGACCCTTCTCGAGATCCGCCGCACCTATCCCACGCTCCCGGTCATCATGTTCAGCACCTACACCGAGCGCGGCGCCGCCGCCACCCTGGACGCCCTCTCCCTCGGTGCCACGGACTACGTGACCAAGCCCTCGGTGACAGACGCCGCGCGGGGGATGGGCGCGGTCCGCGACGAGCTCGTCCGCAAGGTCAAAGGCGTCGCCGCGGAGGTGCTCGCTCCCCCGCCGGGTCGGAAGGAGCCCTTTCCCACCGCCACCCGCGGCGCCGGCGTCACGGGGCGCCGCCGCCAGGGCAACCCCTGGCTGGTGGCCATCGGCGCCTCCACCGGCGGACCCAACGCGTTGACGACGATCCTGGCTGCACTCCCCGCTGACTTCCCGGCTCCCGTCGTGGTCGTCCAGCACATGCCGCCCCTCTTCACCCGTCTCCTCGCCCGTCGGCTCGACGCCGCGTGTGCCTTGAAGGTCCGGGAGGCGGTTGACGGTGCGATCGTCGCGCCGGGGGACGTCTGGGTGGCGCGGGGGGACTGGCACATGGAGGTCGCGCGGCGGGAGACCGCGGTCCACCTCAGCACCCACCGGCAGCCGCCCCAGCACTCGTGTCGCCCCGCGGTCGACGTCCTGCTGCGGTCGGCGGCCGAGAGCTACGGCCGTTATGCCCTGGCGGTCGTGCTCACCGGCATGGGCCGGGACGGCCTGCGGGGGTGCGAGGAGATCCGCGCCCGGGGCGGCGAGGTCTTCGTCCAAGACGAGGCGTCGAGCGTGGTGTGGAGCATGCCCGGCTATGTCGCGGCCGCCGGCCTGGCCGGGAGGGTGATCCCCGTCGAGGACATGGCGAGCGAGATCGTGCGCCACGTGGCGGGCGACGACGAACCGACTCTCGTCAGGAGGGGAGCATGAGGGTGCCCGCGCCGGAGACGGTGGACTACGTCCGTCGCCTGGTGCACGAGACGGCGGGAATCGTGCTCGACCCTTCCCAGCACTACCTCGTCCGCGCCCGCCTGGAGCCCATGGCACAGCGCGAGGGCTTCCCCTCCATCGAGGCCCTGGTCACGGACCTCAGACGACGTCCACGCAACCACATGCACGCCCGCCTCGTGGATGCCATGCTCAACACCGAGACCTCGTTCTTCAGGGACATCCATCCCTTTGCCGTCCTCCGCGACCCGATCCTGCCCGAGCTCATCGCCGCCCGCCGCACGACCCGCAGCCTCGCCATCTGGTCGGCGGCATGCGCCAGCGGACAGGAGCCCTACAGTGTCGCCCTGCTCGTCCGGGAGCACTTCCCGGAGCTCAGGAGCTGGGACCTCACCATCCTCGCCAGCGACCTCTCCCAGGCCATGCTCTCCCGTGCTCCCCAGGGTGTGTTCTCCCACGCCGAGGTCAACCGGGGCCTACCCGCCCCGCTCCTCGTCAAGTACTTCAAGCGTCGCGAGTTGGACTGGCAGCTCGACGAGGACGTCCGGCGGGCGGTACGGTTCCGCCAGATCAACCTCCTCGAACCGTGGCCGCCGCTTCCCGCCATGGACATCGTGCTCCTGCGCAACGTCCTCATCTACCTCGACGAGCCGGCCCGGTGGACCGTGCTCGCCCGCGTCCGCCACATCCTGAGACCTGACGGATACCTGTTCCTCGGCGCCGCAGAAGGCGCCCTCGGCCTGAACAACGGCTTCGAGGCCGTGCGCATGGGCCGCACCACTTGCTATCGACCCCGCCAGCAAGGGAAGGACGAGTGATGGAGTTCTACCACAACGCGCTGCGCGAGACCGTCCGCAACATCTGGACCGTCATCCTGGGCTTCGACGTCGAGGACCTCACCAATGTCGAGGCGGCGCTGCGCAGGCTCAGCGCGGACCGCACACTGACGGCCTGCGTCCACATCAACGGAGCGTGGTCGGGCAGCGTTCTCATCTACTGCTCCGCGGCCCTGGCGCGCGCCGCGGCTGCCGTGATGTTCGGCAAGGAGCCCGTGCAGGTGACCAGCGAGGACGTCGAAGACGCTCTCGGAGAGCTCGCCAACATGACCGGCGGCAACATGAAGGCCCTGCTGCCCCAGCCGTGCGAGCTGTCCCTGCCGGCGGTCGTGGAAGGGCTCGACTATCACTTCGTGGTGCCGGGCAGCACCATCATCTCCCGGGTCCTGCTCGCCTATGAGGACGACCCGTTCCTGATCACGCTGCTGGAGAAGGCCTCCACCGACGAGCCCTGAGCGGCGGCGGCAGTGAGCGGCGGCGGCGATCGGCGGCAGTGAACGGCGGCAGTGAACGGCGGCAGTGAACGGCGGCAGTGAACGGCGGCAGTGAACGGCGGCAGTGAACGGCGGCAGTGAACGGCGGCA
>Ga0315542_1002266_pt1 | contig 11776 bp, 9 predicted proteins | sample SalMarSW160120MG_FD_202541 | JGI IMG/M metagenome (GOLD analysis project Ga0315542, IMG submission 202541) | Salt marsh sediment microbial communities from the Plum Island Ecosystem LTER, Massachusetts, United States - Salt Marsh Sediment SW1601-20 ... | reverse complement strand
TCTCTAAAAACTTCATCCATATATTGTTCAAAGTCGTTATAAAATTCAGGAGTCATTCGATGGAGCTGATATTCAAACATTCCTACAGCCAAAAAGGCATTATGATAATGAAATACTTCACTATCACCCTCTTTTATTCTTTTCACATTTATAGATCCCTTTTTATACATTCTCTTGAGAACCTTTTCTAATTGTTCAAGCGAAATCCCATATTTTTTAATTCTTCTATATATTTTTTTAGGAGATTCAGGAACTAGTCTCATATTTCTTCCAATTAATGCTTCTTCAGGAGTGAATAAAAATTTTAATAGTTTCAAATCTACTCCTGATTCCGTTGCTGGAAATCCTATGGGTAAAGTGTCAAGATGCATTTGTAATTTTCTATAGACATCTAGTCCAACATTAGAAATATAAATTTCTTCTTCACTCATAATTGCTTTAACTAAATAATTATCAAATTAAAAATTAATTGAAATACCGCTAAATTTTCAAGAGAAATATTAGTTTATGATTAAATACCTGAAATTTTTAATCTCTTCTACCCCATTCACTTCAACCACGAAATTTTGAAGTTCTTCGACTTTTGCCTCAATAATTAAAAATATTATGACGTTCTCGCCTTGAAAATGTTGATTTTTACTAATAATTTGCTCTTTATAATTATTTTCAATTTTGTTAATTTTTCTTTGGATTAATGGATCATTTTGAATAACGATAATCACATTTCCAATAATCTTCTTATCTATGGGACTTAAATCTGCGAACGATTCAATGTTAGCTATATCCATTGTTGACATTAATCGTAAAAGTGCATCTCTTATAATTTTAGATTTGTTATCATATTGGTTCTTGGAGATCAACTTATCTATAAACTCAAGAAGGTTTTTATTAATAGAAAAAGATACAATTGGCAATATCTATCCCGAAGAATTTATTATTAATTATATTAATTCAATAGAATATTTATAAATGTTTTCTCTAACGAAATTAGAGTTTTATTGATCGAGCAATAACATTTTTGAATTTTTCTACATCTTCTACTAATTTATCAGCATCCTCTTCGCTTATTTTATCATCTTTGCCATATTTATTCAATTGAGTGAGCCAAAATTCAATACGCCCTAGTATCGCCTCGTTATCTCCCAATAATTTTCTTAGCCTAATAAATGTATCATGTAGCTTATTTCTAATATTCTGAGCTTTCCAACGAAGCATGCAATAATCACTTACTTCTGCTAAATTTTGTGTAATTGCCATTACATCAATAGTTTTCGCTCTTTCTTCCGATTTGATTTTTCGAATAATATTTATTTCTTCAAATAACAATTCAATAACACGAGCAAGAAATCCCGTAAGTTGTCCTTGATTTGCTGTCCATATTCTAATTTCAAGGGATTGGGAAGACTCCGATACATAAATTCTTATTATTATTCGTCCTCCTGTTACTTTTGCTTCACTACAGAACCAAGCTTCACTTTCGTACATTCCATTTGAATCAGTTCCCTCATGAGATGTAACGGCACTAGTATCAAAATTTTTCAAAGTACGTATTGCTGCCCGATATGCTAACCGTGGATCTAAATCGGCAACTAAAAATGCTCTGGCATCATTCGGAAGATCTTGAATTGCTATTTGAATATCTTCTATAGTTGCGAGGCAAGAAACAACTAAAGGACATTTGATCTGAACTTCCTTCTTTCTCACATTAATTGTATGCTTTTTTCCCGTAGCATCCTTGTAAATAACAGTCCCTCCTACAATCGACTGGCCACATGTTTTAGGTTCTAAATAGAAATCGACCCCTCGACTGGCATTGCTTTCGATAACAGGAACACTTATAAGAGGTTGCTTTACTTTGAAATTAGAGGGCGCATCTAAAATTACTTTGACATTATTGATTGCCATCTTGCTTTTATTGCGAACAGCAATTTTCATGTGGACTTGTCCACCCTCAAAATCATAATCTCTAACTACTTCTATCTTCCCTTCATCAATAGGTTCGAGATGTTCTGGTTTTGATATATTGCTACTAGTTGACGTACTTGCTCTGGGAACACTATAGGCAACAAATAATCTTTTTTGCATATCGATATATCCATCAATATCTCCTTTTCCTATTAGTTGTGCCAAGTTCTCCTCAATGCTCGCTTCAGTTACACCCAATCGATTTGATAATTCCCTTAAGGGCATTGTTCTATATGCTCGGGCAAGTTCTTTAATTTTCGATTCAAGATAACTACTTGTCATGAATTCTCTTCTTTGAGTAAATAGACCCTTGATTGAACCAGATTTGATTAACTCATGAAGACTTTTTCTCGCTAATTCTATGGCAATTTTTAATTTTTGTGCTAATTTTGTTAATTCAAATAATCCTATATCTTTGGCAAATGCTTTAATTTCATTATATATTTGTCCAGCAGTTATGATTTGATTACCCCTATCTGCAAAAAAAGCATTAATTGCCCCAGTTCTCATTAAATTAACACAGAAAGATTTTGTCAATTCTGAAGGGATTCCAAATATTTTAGCAAGTTCGTTAATAGAAATTCTTCCCTTCTCTTTTATTTCTTTTATGATATTGTCTAAAATGTATTGTTGCGTGTAATACAAATCTTTCTTTTGCGAAAAAGAACCCTTGATTTGATATTGATTAATTAATTTATAAATAACTCTAATCGCACTTTCAGTATTCATATCAAGCATAATAGATAAATCTTTAACATTAACCCTCCCTCCATCTTGAATCTTGGATAAAATATTTTCCCGAGTCTCCGAAGAGATGTAATAAAATAATTGGTTTTTCTGATCAATTATTCCATAAATTCGATCCTCTTCAATATATTCATTAATTAATTTAATCATCTGTTTGGCAGAAATATTAAATGAATTCATTATCGTTGAAAAGTTTGTTACATGGGATCTTTTTAATAATTCGAGAAAGCAGTTTGGACAGATTTCTTTTCCTTCGATCTTTTTCAGACTTTTTCTGCATATATCCATCCTATAACCTTTAATCAGATTATACTTAGTTGCCTCTCTTGCAAGTTGTTCTTTCGTTGGGAAGAATAAACCTGGAGTTTTTAAATAGGAATTCCATCCACAAGTCTCATCAGTACATTGTAGATAATATTGCCCTGAAGATAAACGTTCTAAGCGTAATAAGGCGTCACACTCTGGGCATTTACTATTTTCAACAATAGTGCAACGAAAAAATTTTTCAGCTGCACTAGCTTTGGAATATATTACATCATGCTTTTTACATTGCCATTCTTCTGTCGTCGCCATATGATTTATACAGAAACTGGATTTACATTTCTCACAAGTAAACACGATCCTTTGATTTTCACAGAATTTGCATGAATCTGCCATTATCTTAAAAACTCCCAAATAATTTCAAGTTAAAGTCTATAATATATAAAAAAATACGATATTAATAATATTTACATGGACCAATATTTAACTTCTTTAATGGTTACTAAATTTTTAATTTTTTTATTATCTAGAATCAAAGATTTCTGCTAACTCAAACACTTTGAATTGGAAATACGGAAATTCTTAGTGAGGATAATATCATAACAAAGATATTAAAAAAAATGATTATTGAAATCATAAAATAAAAAATCATTTTCTTCCTTCCTTCTTTTGGCTTTAATATATGGGATGTACCATATTTAGCTAAAGCTAAGGGAAATAATCCTATGAACGAACCTAGAGAAAAATAGAATACTACTAGAAATCCTTCTAGAAATCCATATCCAAGAGAATATTGTAAACATTGAGAATATATTATCAATTCAAAAATGCATGGCGCAAAACCCACTAAGATTCCAAACAAATAAGGTGTTTTTTTACTTTCCCAATTCAATTTTACTATTTCCTTCGAGTATTTGGAATGTGGCATGTAATCTCTTTTAGATATGAAAACTAGCAAAAAAAGACCTACAAATGTGGACGTAAAAGCTCCAAAAAAATTGATTAAATAAGGATCAGTTATTAAATATGGAAATATTAGCTGAGGAACTAAACTGATTCCTATCGCTGCCCCAGCAATCAGTAAATTTGAGGAAATTATCCCTATCCCATAAAGTGCTAGTATACCTATACTTTTTTGAGGATTTTTTGAGATCCCATAAGACCAGAAAAAGAATATTGCTTTATCCTCACATGGAATGGCGGTATGGAGAATGCCAAGTAAAAAAGCGGGTATGAAGATAATGAAATATTCTTGCATTTTGGATGAACTTTTATCTAAATTTCAAGTTAATTTTAGGATGCTAATTATTTAACTTTATTCATTCTAAATTGACACCTTTTTTGTTTTGAGAATCTCCATTATAACAGTATTTAAAGATTCCATATAAAATGATGAGTAGAAAGATTGTACCAACAAAATTAAAAGGAAAAAAATATTGTGTAATAATAAATAATACCGTAAAGAGAATATCGAAAAAGTTAAGAAAGAGAAAGCTGATCTTAACATACTTTTTAGTGATGATTGAAGTTCTTGATAAGTTAAATATTATAATAATTAAAAGAGGGAGAAGGATGAGCAGATGATGATTCCATGTATCAAAGTAAGAAAGAAACATTATTAAAATACCTAAAATGAAACCATAAATAAGATTTTCTCTAGTGATTCTTCTCGTTCTTAGAATAATATAAAAAATGACACTCGTTATAGTAAAGAATCCAGAAACTATAATAAATAAGGGTAATTGAATCATATTCAAACTATCTCCTCTAAATCCAAATACATAAAATAAATTTGAGACGATTTTCGTGATACTTATAGAATGATTTTGTAACTCTGTTTCTTTTCCAGTGAGATTTACGTTAATGAATCCCTCTAATAATGATGGAAAAGTCAAGAAAAAAATTAGATTAAGAGCTAAAGGTACGAGAGCTCCAGCTAACCTTATTATTGATTGCTTGAACTTCAATTCGATTTTCTTAGAATGTTTATTGTATCTTATTAAAACAAGAAACGGGAATAAAAACAAGGTGATGGGTTTGAAAATAACACTAACACCCAGAATAAAACTAGCAATTAACTGCCACTTGGTATCCTCATACTTAAGAAAGAGATATAACGAGATAAGGATACATGCAGTAACATATAAGTTTATTTGTCCTAAAATGAAGTTGAATAATTGTGGTGTGCCCATTAAATACAAACTAATATATAATATGACTCGCTTATTCGATTTTTCATGGTCTTCTCCTTTAATGATTTGAATTACTTTAAATAAAACGATAGAAATAACCCCATTCAACATTAAATTAAATAAATTAAATACGATAAAGCCCAAGTCAAATCCCAAATAATAAAATGGTACAAAGAAAAGTGCTGATATGGGAAAGTATCTAAAAGGCCATTTATATACAATTTGATATAAATTCGTTATATCTGTTACAAACACTTTCCCTACTTTATAATATACTAGAAAATCATTAGAATCCCGAAAAAATACAGGAGTCAAAATGCAAGAAAATATGAAATAAAAGACTTGTAATATTATCGCATATCTAAAAAACTTGTTTTTCCAGGCCGATTTAAAATAATTTATCAGAGTTTTTATCATATTTATCATTATCCTCTTTTTATCTACGTGGCCTTAAATAGAATATATAAAATAAAATTGCTCCAATTAAAAATCCAAAAATTAAAATAACAATTGGGATTGCGTAAATTGGAATATATTCCAGTGAAATATCCAACAAGACTACGTTTCCCTGAAGATAAATCTTAAAAATGCTTAAGAAACCATTCTCATTAAAGATTGCAATGACATTAATTGCCTGTGATGGATTATTATTGGAGATGTAATCACTTTCCACGTCAATATAAATAGTGAATAACACTCGATCGTCAATATTATAAATCTGATTGAGATTTAATTTGCTCACGTATTCACTCATCGGAAGAGGTAGCCATAGTTTAATGTAAGGGAAATTCTTGGAGAGATTGTAATTATTTGGATATTCGGATGGATTTGAATAATACCAATATGATTTCTGATTGGTAGTATTTGCCCAAGTATTTTCACTTTGCCACTTCCAATTATTTACGGTGAGATTTAACTTCCCCTCCTCTTTTTCAAGAGATATAATTTCCCATTTCATCTTTTTTCCTTGATCAATGTGCTCAAAAAAACCACTACTTGACCAGTTCATACCAAATATGGTATATAACTTCTCTGTATCGCAGATATTGCATCTCCAAACTAGTTCATTAGAAGGTTGGTGTCCAAAATTGTAAGAAAAAACAGATTTAATAGACATATTACAATATAATAAACTTAAGATTAGGATAGCAAAAAAAACACGTTTATATCTCATGAAAAGTCACCTCTCCCTGTAATTTCTCTAGGTTTTGCGTTAAAACTCTAAAAACTCCATATAAGCAGATAGCCAGTACTATTGTAGGTAAAAAGTTAAAGGGAAAAATTACATATATAAGAAACCATGCACCGATGAAGACAATGTCAAGAAAGTTGAAAAAGAATAATCCCCTTTTAAATAAGTTAACCATAATCTCTTTCCGGGGTAAGTTAAAAATAATAATGATGAGGAGTGGAATTAAATTTAATAAATGATGATCCCAAGTATCAAAATAAGTTAAGAACATGATTAAAATGCCAAGGGTATATCCATAGATGATGGAATGCTTCATTTTTTTTCTAATTACATAAAAACTGAAACCTAAGATGCCAGTTATTCCCACAATCGTTATTAATACCCAAAGTTGGCTATAAGGAAGGTTAAAATAGAAACAAAAATTTATAATTAATTTTGTAAGGCTGAAAGAAAAATTTAACGCTGAAGCATTACTTCCTGTAAAATTTGTAGCAAGAAAACCATTCCATAATCGTGGATATAAAAAGAAAAAGATGAAATTTAAAGAGACAGGAAGTAGTAGTCCTAAAATCCTAATGAATGATTTGATGAAATTAAACTCGAACTTTTTTGTTTTAAGATCAAATCTGATTAATAAGAGAAAAGGTACCAAGAACACGGTAGTTGGTTTAATTATAATACTAATACCTAAAATCAAGCTTGCTAAAAAGTTACTTGCATTTGAATTTCGACTTAAAAATATTAATAGAGAAGCTAAAATGAAAAAAGTTACATACAAATTTATCTGACCATGAATATAATTTAAAATGTGTGGTGCTGCCATGAGATAAAGGCTAATATAAAGAATTACACGCTTATTATCTCTCTCATGATCTTTCCCTTTCACTAGTATTATGATTTTATATAAAAGTAAAATGATGAGAATGTTAATGAAAAAATTTAAAATATTAAATATAACAAATGAGGCTTCGAAATCCAAGATCGAGAATGGAATGAAAAAGAACGCGGAAAGGGGAAAATACCTAAAATCCCATAAATACTTGGTTTGATCATAAAGACTTCCAATATCAGTAAAAATGAGTTTACTGGACTCATAAAAAATAATAAAATCATTTTGATTTGATAACAATAGGAAAAATAAGACGATTGATAAAGATAAGTAAACAATCTGGATGAAAATGGCGATTCTAAATATTTTTCTCTGCCAAAACAATACCAATGTGTTTTTAGTCTCTGTAAATAACTCGAGTACACTCATCTAAAATGGTCAAACTATAGATTATTAGATTTATGAATATATCTAATAAATTAAATTTTTTAATAAAAAAAAATGAGATCAAATATGTCATTCATTAATAAACGAGATGAAAGGGTAAAACCTACATTTGGAATCATTGTCGGGAACAGAGATGTCTTCCCAGATAAGCTAGCTAGGGAAGGTAGAGTTGAGATTATTGAATTAATGAAACAAATGAGCTATAACTATATTATTTTATCTGAAGAAGATACAAAATACGGTGTAGTTGAAACTCGTGATGATGCGAAAAAATGTGCTAAGTTATTCAAAGATAATAGAGAAAAGATTTTGGGAGTGATTATTTGCCTTCCAAATTTTGGTGATGAAAAAGGTTTAGTGACAAGTCTTAAATTGGCAGATCTTAAGGTACCAGTGTTGATCCAGGCATCATCAGATGAAATCGATAAAATGGGAAGAGCCCATCGAAGGGATGCCTTCTGTGGAAAAATATCCGCATGTAGCGTGTTATATCAACATGGAATACCTTTTACCTTGACTAGTTCCCATACTTGTGCCATAAATTCTAAAGAATTCCAACAAGATATTCTCAAATTTGAAAGTACGTGCAAAATTGTTAAAGGATTGAAGAATGCTAGGTTTGGTCAAATAGGCACTCGTCCAGATGCTTTTGAAACTGTAAGATATAGCGAAAAGATATTACAATATAATGGAATCACCATTGAAGCAATTGATTTATCAGAAATTTTAGGTGCGATTAATAGATTAAACGATAATGATCCAAAAATCGATGATAAAATCCAATTTATCAAGAATTATACTCCTACTAAAGAATTTCCAGAAGAAGCACTACTCAAATTGGCAAAATTGGCTGTAGTTGTTGAAGATTGGGTAATAGAAAATGAGCTTGATGGCTTTGCTTTTCAATGTTGGCCATCTATCCAGGACAATTTCGGAATCGTCCCCTGTGCCATTATGAGCATATTTAGCGAAGGATTGGTACCAGCAGCTTGTGAGGTTGACATTTCTGGATTAATAGGTATGTATATATTACAATTAGCTTCTGATACTCCCTCAGCAATTTTAGATTGGAACAATAACTATGGAGATGACCCTGATAAAATGGTCCTTTTTCATTGCAGCAATCTACCTAAGTCATTCTTTAAAGACACTAGAATAACCGTCCATCCAATCATTTCGGATCAGAAGGGGGATGAGGTTACCTTCGGAGCAATTCAAGGTCGAATTAAAACTCGCCCTTGTACTCTCTTAAGAGTTGAGACAGATGATCTTTATGGAGAAATAAAAGCATTATTAGTTGAGGGGGATTATACTGATGATGAGCTCAATACTTATGGAGGATTTGGAGTTGTCCATATCCCTGGCCTGCAAGACATTCTTAGGACGTTATGTGAAGAAGGCTTCGCTCATCACGTGGCTGCAAGCTTGAGTCAAGTTGGAGAAATCGTACATGAAGCGTTAACGAAATACTTGGCGTGGACGTTAATTTATCATAATACGCCATAGATCCAAGCTCGAAGATTGATTGGATTACTCTCTCGAGTTCCTATATTATACATTTCGATATTAATAATAATATTATTATCCTAGTATTTTCGATGGACGTCAGGCAATTTAATTATGCAGAAAAATGAATTTATCATCACCTGACATTTGAAGCGATTTCTTTCTTCCGACGATTTTTTACGTAGAAATGGATCCCTATAAGTCCAAAAATCATCCCACAGAACACCCCAAAAAGAATATACACCTCATTTCGAGGATATGAACTGACGATATGATAGAATAATACACCCTCCGCATTCCTCATTTGGATTGTATCCATTATCCCCAATGAATTAAATATAATTTCTACGTCAAAAATCTCTCCTCCATATCTTCGCAAGGTTATTGAATTACCTTGAACATTCGCATTAGTACAATTCAATGAACTAATAATTTGATTAAGATAGCTATTGATTGGGCTTGCTACTACTAATCTATATTTGATCAATTCCCACAAGATATCCTCTCCATTAACGAGGGGCAAAGAATAGTTTGCTGCCTGAATGACGGTATCATTGTTTACGACAGTAGCGAAATCATTATAATCAAGTAACATTCTTGAAAAAAGTGAGGGATCTTGAAGAATAAAAACACGTTTTGGTGGAGGTCCTGGATTTATTCGAAAAAAATCTGAATTAGTTTTAAATGGTTGCGTCGTGAAGTTCCAATACCCGAATTCAAAATCCCAACTTAAATAATAGGAGCGGTATCTCTCTGTAATGTATTCGTTATCATATCCATTAGGTTTCAGCAGTGAATTATAAGGTATGTTAAACCATTGAAAGAAAAATTGAATAAAAACCCCGAATTCTGATAATTCATTCCCACCCGTCGTTAGAGGGACCAGTTTACTTTTAGCTCCGGTAATATTAGCTTCACCGTCAAATAAGTCAGATGGATTTGAGAGGGGATTAACTGTGGATTTCCAAAGGTTGTCATCATAGTATATTACCTCATATACTTGGGATCCTGCTCGTAAAGATAATGAGTATGTAGACCCTGGGAAAGCAGAGGAAAAGGTTGGTAAAATGATAATAAACAAGATTATCAATAAGAGAGATAAATTCGTTGAGCTTTTTAGCATTTTAATCTTCATTTTTGGTTAAGTCTTTTTAAATTTAATTTAGTTTCTTTAGAATATTTACTTTTTATAATTGCCTCCTTCTAAACAATAAATAAGCCAAAAGGAAAAAACCAATACTATAGATTATTAACATCAGTGTAGCATCTTCTGCAGAAGGAAACAGCCAAGTACTAGAACTTTCTCGGAATCTCTCAATTGAAGAGAAATTAGGATAAAATGTGAATAATATAATATAAAATAAATATGATACGGAGTAAATTGGTTCGAGGTTTGTACCTAAGGTTCTTAGAACTGGATCAATCACGAAACCTCCAAATAATACTAAACTAGTAATCGTAGCAAATACTGGAAGGATAGAGGGCATGAAAGCGCTAAGAAAGGTTGTAATGCTAGCTAAAGCTAGGAGATACAAAACAAGAAAGCCAAAACTAATAAAAATTGTATAAAGAATTGGTCCGCCATAAAGGTAATAGCTAAAAATGGCCATTGATGAAAAATAAATCATGCCTATACCAATAACCAGAATAGAATTTGCTATATACTTACCTATTATTAGTTGTGATTTACTAACTAACGGAAGAATAGTTAATCCTGTGTTCTTCTGGTATTCAGAGCATATTATACCTGAAAAAAAGACACTTATCGATATAATGACCATAAATAAATAGAAGTTTGTACTTACAAAAAAATAGTCAGCTGGAGTTTGAGATATAATAAAGTATGGTGTCGAAAGGTAGGGAATCACGCCTGTTATTATAAATAGAATAATTGTAATTACTGAAAATATTATGAACTTTACTTTTTGGAGTTTTAATTCAATGTAGATCGTTGCGAATATTGGTTTAATTAATTTTTTTGATTTGTTAAGACTTTTCAATGATTATTCACTCCCATTAAAGTTGTTTTGATAGTTATGATCTAAAAGCTGAGAATATAGAGATTCAAATTGAAAATCTTTTGGCTCGGAAAAGGAACTTATTGTAAAATCTGGCTTGAAATCAGTTGATAAGATGGTTAAAATCTCACTTCTGGAAGCTTCCAAGCCATCATAATGAATTTTAAAGGTTTTGGATTTATTATTATAAGAGATTCTTTCTTTTTTTTCAGTATCAATCTTATCCTTTTCCAAATAAGCTTCTAAGTTTAAATATAATCTTTCAATTAAACTTTCTACTTTTTCTCCTGGGATTGGTTTAAGAATTTCGCAAGAAATGACTTTAGTTTTAAATTTTCGCTCCAAGTTATCGAGCGTATCAAATCCAATCAATTTACCTTGGTTTATCAAAGCTATTTTGTCACATACTTCCCTTAATTCATCCAACAAATGGGATGAGAATAAAATGGTTTTCTTCTCTTTTTGGAGTAATCTCATGTATTCTCGAATTTTAATTCGAGCACCAGGATCCAAGCCTGTTTGGGGTTCATCTAAAATTATGAGTTCAGGTTCGTGAATGATCGCTACAAGAAAGCCTAGTTTCTGGATCATTCCCTTTGAAAATTTCTTTATTTTCTTA
>Ga0315542_1002265_pt1 | contig 11777 bp, 10 predicted proteins | sample SalMarSW160120MG_FD_202541 | JGI IMG/M metagenome (GOLD analysis project Ga0315542, IMG submission 202541) | Salt marsh sediment microbial communities from the Plum Island Ecosystem LTER, Massachusetts, United States - Salt Marsh Sediment SW1601-20 ... | reverse complement strand
AGCAGCACACACGATTTCCCCAGTACAGATACGCCGATATCTATTCCGGATAACAATGCTACCGGAATTACCAGTACACTCAATGTAAGTGCCAGTGCCACTGTTACCAGTTTTGCTGTAACTGTGAACATTACTCATACCTATATTGGTGACCTGGTAGTCACAGTGTATGCACCCAATGGGTCCAGCACAGTACTTTCAAACAGGGAAGGCGGTTCTGCCAATAACATCAATAAAACATGGACAGTAACGGCCAGCAGTGGCCTCGCGATCCATGGGGATTGGAAATTGAAGGTTACAGACAGAGCCGGTGCGGATGTTGGTACGCTTGACAACTGGAAGCTATCATTTTCCTATTGAGGGATAGCAACTGACATGAAAAGAGGCGCGGGGTTTCTCCCGCGTCTTTTTTTATGGTGACGGACTGAAAATTTTTGCACTTGAACAGGGCAAGGCAATCGTTTATCCTGAACTTGAAAAATCTGAAAAAGTTGGGTGAAATGCAAGAGATCGGTTTGCAATTGAAGAAACAACGAGAAGCAAAAGGACTGGGGTTGGCGGATATTGAAAAAACCACCAAAATCAGCATCAGATTGCTAAGAAGCATTGAAGCCGGAGATTTTGGCGCACTCCCCTCAGGCGTGTTCGCGCGCAACTTTGTTCGCCAGTATTGCAAAGCGGTTGGTCTGTCGCCTGAACCTATTCTGGAGAAAGTGTTTGTGGTAGAACCGGATCTTGTGGAATCTGAAGATGGTCCGGAAGAGAAATCCCATGTTCGAACAATCGTTTTCGTTTTCGTCATAGTTCTTCTTTCCGCCGCCATTTTCTGGAGATATCAGGGGGGGGGCTGGCGGAATTTGCTTTCAACCGGGGCCAAACATGACGAGCCGGCCATATCTTCGACGTCGCCAATGACTGAAGCGTCCTCAAAATCGGCAAAAGACGAAAAAAACACGATGAACCTGAAGGAAGAACCTGATAGCAAAGAATTGTCCGCAAAAAAAACGCTGACTCAATCAACAACTGCTTTGGATGGAAAAGCTCGAACGGAGGATTCTGACCAGAATAGAATTGGTGTTTCCGAATTGGGGAATAGCAGTATTAAGGATTCTGCCACACCTGTTGATAACAAAAGCACCGATTTTCCGGTTCGGTTTGAGGCGGATGAGAAATGCTGGATCCACCTGAGATGTCCGGATAAGGAGATGGATTTTATTCTGATGAAGGGTGAACTTTACACCACAGTCTGTTCCGACCCTGCCATCATAAGTGTTGGAAATGCAGAGCATATCCGTGTTTTTGTGGATAACCAAAAAGTGGTTTTCCCGGCAGGCCAGCGGGTGGTGAAGGATTTTGTCTTAACCAAAAAGCGGTCAGAACAGTGATTGAGTTGCCATGTTGGATCTGAAGAAGAAAATATTAGACGGAAGTATCCCGCAGGATGTCCTGTCTGCTATTGCCACGCTAACCTTTCCATTACCTACAGATCAGGTCCTCGAATTGTTTCCCGTGGTTTACCAGAAAGGTGATGAGGGAATCCGGGAAGCAGTTTCCGTTTCTTTTTCTGAAATTCCCACTGAAGTAGTTGGCGATTTTTTGATTCATACAGAAGAAGTAGATGTAATGTCTTTCTATTTCGAGCTCCTTTCGGATGGGGGACAGGAAAACGCGGAAAAATATTACCTTGATATCTTGCGAAACCCGGCGTGCAACAGCAAAATTCTTGAAAAAATGGCGACTCTTTCTTCGAGTGCTGTTTTGAATTATCTGTTGAACAACCACTCGCTCCTGCAATCTCATCCAAGGGTATTTGACAACCTGAAGGAGAATGAGGCTTTGTCTCCGGCCCAGTCTCGACGACTGGAGGAGTACCTCAGGTTTGGACTGGTCGGGGAAAAGGCGGATGAGGGAACGACGAAAGAGTCTGCCATCGAAGCAACAGAACAAGAGGTTGAAGAAGATGTGACTGGACTCGAAGAGGGAGTCTCAGATGAAGATCTTGCGGTTTATTCGGGATTGGTAGCGGAAGAAAACGAAGAGGATCTAAACGCACCATCCCATATCGAAATCGAAGAAGACATGGACCTCAACACATACCAGAAACTGCTGAAGATGAATGTTTCCGAGAAAATACAACGCGCTTTGAAGGGAAACAAAGAAGAGCGTTCCATATTGATCCGCGATTCAAACCGAACCGTGGCACTGGCGGTCATGCAAAGCCCAAAGTTGACGGAGAAAGAGGCGGAAGTGATCTCTGCCATGAGAAACGTGAACCGGGATGTCTTGCGAACGTTGGCATCCAACCGAATTTTTCTGAAAAAATACAAAGTTGTGCTGAGTCTCGTGCGGAACCCGAAAGTTCCCCAGGACATTTCACTCGGACTGCTCCATCGCTTGACAGATAGAGATCTGCAATTGCTCAATCGAGACCGTTCCTTGTCGGAATTTGTCCGACGTGCTGCGCAGAGAATATTAAGGGGCCGCAAAAAATATTGATAAAACTATTTACATCAAGCTGTAATTTCCTATAATGTAATTAGTTAAATGAGGTGATGAGTGAATTATTATGATTTGTTGCAGGTCAACAAGAATACATCTCAGAGTGAGATATCGAGTGCCTTCCGCAAGCTGATCAAGCAGCATCACCCGGACCGATATTCTGACCCTGAAGAGAAGGCAGAAGCAGAACAGCTATTTCAGAAGATCACTGCGGCATTCAATGTGTTGAAGGATCCGGAGAAGCGGGCTGCTTATGATCAGAGCCTGGACTCAGATAAAGACACAGTGCAACAAACCGATACGAAAGAGCAAGCCCAGCACTTTTTTAAGAATGGCCTTCATCAGCTGAATAACTTTGCTAACCATAAGATGGCAGAGGAGTTTTTCAAGAAGGCGGTGTACCTGGACAAGGATAATGCCAAGTATCTGTTTTATCTGGCCACGGTCATGGGGACTGACCCCAGAAAGCGGCGAAAGGCGGTAGAATATCTGGAAAAAGCAGTTGCTCTGGACCCTTTTTCAGCCAATTATCTTGCCCGAATCGGGACCATCTACATAAATGGTGGAATGAACACTCGGGCGATCAAATATTTTCAAAAAGCGTTAAAAATGGACAGCTCCTGCCAGGAGGCAATAGAAGGGCTGACCAGTCTGGGAATTGTGGTTTCAAAGAATGATGGAGGTAAGGGTTTTTTTGCAAAGTTATTCGGTAGGAAGTAGATTTATGACTTGTACTTTTTTTGGGAAAACAGATGTGGGAATGAAGCGAAATCATAACGAAGATGCATTTCTTACGAGTCCTGACCTGGATTTCGCGGTAGTGGCTGATGGAATGGGTGGCCATGCCGCCGGGGAAGTCGCTTCCGAACTTGCGGTGGACCGAATCTCAACCTTTCTGGGGCAGGTCAATGGTAATGAAGATATCACCTGGCCGTATAAATATGATATTGCGTTTTCACTCAATGCGAATAAGTTGATGGTTGGAATTAAACTGGCAAATGATGCCATTCTATCGAGAGTTGCCGAAGACCCGCACCTCAATGGCATGGGGACTACAATTGTTGCAGTCCTGTTTGAGGAAGACAACGCCACTATCGCGCACGTGGGGGACAGCCGAGCCTACCTGTATAGGAAGAAGAGACTGTCGCTCCTTACCAATGACCATTCCTGGGTTTCAGAGCAGGTTAGAAGGGGACTGATAACGGAAGAGCAGGCACGTATTCATCCGATGAAAAACGTTGTCACACAAGCACTTGGCGGTGCTGAGCGCCTTTCCGTGGAAATAGATGAACTGCCGATGGAGCCAGGCGACCTTTTGCTGTTGTGCAGTGACGGTTTGAATTCGATGGTGCCTGGTGATACGATGGAACAGATTTTTAGTGAATATCATCAGAACCCGGAAGAACTAATTGACCAGCTTATTCGGGAAGCAAACGAACGAGGGGGAGATGACAACATTACCGTAGTTGTGGTCCGGGAGGAGCCATGAACGGTCATTTATATGTTGACAAGAGGGAGGTTAGTGAGCTATTGTGTTTTTTAACAAGTTTATATAAATAAAATTGGGAAGGTGGAATGTGATATTTGGAAAAAAGAAACAGCTGGTTGGTCTGGATATTGGCTCCACTGCCGTCAAGTTAGTGGAATTGAAACAGCTTGACAAGGAGGGGATGCGATATCGTCTGGTAAACGTTGGCGTGGAACCGGTTCCTCCGGAGAGCATTGTGGATGGCGCCATCATGGACTCCTTTGCTGTGGCAGATGCAGTTCGCAGGCTGTTTGAAAAAACAGGTGCGAAGGCTGCAAAGGCAGCTGTGGCAGTGTCCGGAAACGGCGTCATTATCAAAAAGATGCTGCTTCCACAGATGTCCATGGAAGAACTGAACGAGTCTATTCGCTGGGAAGCCGAACAGTATATCCCATTTGAAATTGATGAAGTTAACCTGGATTACGAGATTGTATCCGGAGAAGAGCGTCAGGATGGGCAGATGGAGGTCATTCTTGCTGCAGCAAAGAAAGACGTCATCAGCGAGTATACTGGTGTGGTTGTTCAGGCGGGTAAGGAACCAGGGGTTGTGGACGTGGCCGCTTTTGCCCTGCAGAATACGACCGAACTGAATTACAGCGTGGCGGATGAGGTCACAACGGCTCTGATCAACATCGGCGCGGCAACAACCAATATCAATATAATGAGTGGGAACCGCTCTCTTTTCTGGCGCGATCTTTCTATTGGTGGGAATTATTACACCAATGCGATTCAGAAGGAGCTGAACCTCTCGTTTGAAGACTCGGAACTTTTGAAAAGAGGCGGCTCCGTTGAAGGAGTCTCATTCGAAAGTGTAATCCCCATACTGAATTCCGTTTCTGAAGACATGGTGGGTGAGTTCCTGAAAACTTTTGAGTTTTTTAAAGCCACCTCACAATATACCAATATTGATCGAATCCTCGTTTCAGGAGGATCGGCGCTGGTGTATGGCCTTGAACAGGTAATTACTGACAAGGTGGGATTCAAAGTGGAGATTTTCAATGCCTTCAAATCCATTGAAGTGAATGAAAATATGTTTGACGCCCAGTTTATCAATGAAATTTCGTCGATGGCTGCAACCGCAGTTGGGCTGGCGATGAGAAAGGAGATGTAAATGATACAGATTAATCTTCTTTCTGGTAGAGAGGGGTCTCCAAAGAAGGTTCCGAAAGAGTCGACCGCTGTGACTTCTTTTTCGGCAATCGAAGGTGAATCCAATGCGATTATGGTTGTGGCGGCGATTGTGTTCATCGTGGGCCTGGTGGGGGTTGGTGTCTGGGGTTACATGTTACATAGCAAGAAAGAGGCACTTTCCCAGGATCTCAACAGAAAGAGACAGGAGCTGAAAACTTATCAGGGTCTTATCGAGCAGGAAAAACAGTTCAGGGCCCGTAAAGAGATGCTGGAGAGAAAGGAACAGACCATTGTTCAATTGAAAGATCGTCAATCAAAACCGATGAAGCTGCTGGAAGAAATCTACAACCGATGCCCTGACAGCGTCTGGTTCGAGAGTATTGAACAAAAGGGTAACAGCGTTACGATCAAGGGTCGGGCAAAAAACACGGAGGCGGCAAACCAGTTTTATCAGGATTTGTCCCAGTCTCCGCTAATATCGGGTGTTGAATATCCACTGCTGCAGAAGGATGAAAAATACCGGATTCCAAATGTAGTCTATTTTGAAATGGTATTGTCTATCAATCAGTCAACCAACCAGTCCTCCAAGCCGGGGATGGGAGCATAAAGGAGTAGATGATGGAGAATCTATCCCCTAAAGCCCAGGCAGGAGTATTGATCGCGTTCTTGATCTTGATTGTTGCCCTGGGATATTTTTTGGTATTCAAAGACTGGTATCGTCAGATAGATGCCACCCGCGCACAGATTGATAAAGTGGAAGTAGATATCCGGAGAGGGCGGGCATTACAGGCGAAAATCAACGAATTTAACCGTCAAATCAATGATTTGAAAGAAAAACTGGCAAAGCTGAAGGAAATTATGCCCAGTACGCTGGAAGCCGGGAAACTTTATGGCAACCTCAACCGGATGGCAAATGACAACCAGGTTTACATTGTCAGCATCAAAGCCGGCAGGAAAGTGACGACCGATGTGTATACGGAGCTTCCATACAGTTTGAAACTGAGAGCTCGATACAATGATGTGGGGAATTTCTTTGCCAACCTCGCAAATTTCCCCAAAATTCTGAATGTGAAGAACTTGGAAATGGAGAAACTGAAAGCGGAAGACTCCAAATATTCACTTTCGGTGAATTGTCTGGTTTCCACGTTTATTTATAATGACAAAACAGACATTCCGGAAGAGGCGGGATCTGGGGGTGCAAAGTGAAAAGAACAATTTTGATGGGAATTTTCCTGTTGTTTATTGGCACTTCGGTGCAAGCCCAGGAACAGGAAAAAGATGAAACGGCAAAGGTGGCCAAACCGTCCATCGAAGAGCAATTCAAATATAACCCCAAATCCAATAGAGACCCATTTGTATCTCCGTTTGATCTGGAACGGTTGAAGGGCAAGAAGGATCGGCGTCCAGGAATTCAGGGGATGGCGATTAATGAAATTGTGATACAAGGCTTGATCAAATCCAAAAAGAGAGGATATGAAGCCCTTGTACTCGGAAGTGATAATAAAATTTATTGGATCAAGCCGGGAGATGAGCTCTTTGACGGGCGCGTAATGTCTATCGAAGTTTCGGTTGATAAAAAAACCGGCAAGCAGGTAGAGAAGGTGATATTCCGACAGGATATTGATGATCCTTCCCAGCTGCTGCCTTACCGTGATATCACAAAGTATTTAAATAAATAGGAGGGGAGTTGATGAACATCAAGGCAAGAATTTTTATTGTTCTCTTGTGCACTTTGGTGGGAACAAGTCTGTTTGCCTATTCCATTAAGGGGCTGAACTATGTGGACAATCAGTTTGGCACAAAGGTTACGGTCTTTCACGACCAGCAACAGCCCCTCCAGTTTACAGTGGTCAGCAATGCGGGGCACTTGTATGTTGTGGAAATTAGTGGGGTAGACGCGGTGGAGGCGAAAGTTCCCAAACTTTCGACCAGAGAGATTCAGGCATTCAATATGGAAAAGTTAGGGAAAGGCCAGTACCGTCTGACTTTTCTGAGAAAGCCGGGTATTCACGTTTCGGTGGAGAATACAGGTCAGCATCTCTCTTTTCTCTTTACGGGGAACGAGAAAACCAAAATGGCACTCAAAGAGGCCACAACTCTGGATGACAACCTCCTTGCTGTTAAATTTTCTATTTCCGGAAAGGCGAATTACACGGCATCCAGTGAAGGAAACCACGCAGATCTCCTGATTCGGAACGCATCGCTTTCCGCATTGAACAAGTCAGACCTTCCAACGGCATTCAAGCATTTCAAGGGCTTAAATGTCCGACAGGTAGGAGATAATGTCAGGATTTCTGTTGATGCCGATTTTCCGAAAGTTATGGCCAAGGTTCGGGAGAATCCGGATGGCCTTGCTTTTTACGTGGGCGAGGCGCTGACGCCCGCCCAGGATACAACAGGTCCTGTCGACATGAAAGCAGGAGACAATGAACAAAAATACGCATTTGTGACCCGTACCATCGAAGGCGGCGGAAAGAAATTTGTGGGTGAGCGCATTGGTCTTATTGATATCAAGGATATTGATATCAAAGATCTGCTTCGCTACATTTCAGAATTTGCCGGATTGAATCTGATTGTGGATCAATCCGTGACGGGAACAGCGACCTACCGGTTCAAAAATATTCCCTGGGATCAGGCCCTTGAAATTATCCTGAAGGATAAGGGACTGGGCAGTGAACTTCAGAATGGCGTTTTACGGGTTGCAACAACCGAAAAGTTCCGCCAGGAAGAGCAGGAACGGCGCAAACTGAAAGAAGAACAAGATTTGAGTGTGCCCACTCAGACCATAACAAAGCCTCTGTCATATGCAAAGGTCAAGGATATTGAGAAGATTATCAAGGGCAATCTCTCCAAGCGGGGGAAGCTGATGATTGATGAGCGGACAAATATCATCATTGTGACAGACATCCCCGATAAAATCCCAGGCATTGTGGAACTGATCAATACGTTGGATAAGGCGACCACGCAGGTGCTGATCGAAGCGCGTATTGTGGAAGTGGCAAAAACTTTCAAGCGCGAACTGGGGATTCAATGGGGATTCACTGGTATGTATGACTCTTCCCTCGGTACTCAAACGGGGATGAACTTCCCCAACAGCTTAAATTTTGGTGGTGTTTTGGACCCAACTACCGGTGATATCGGTTCAATTGGCGGCTACGCCGTCAATATGCCTGCTGTCAGTGCAACCAGTGCATTTGGCCTTCATATGGGAAATGTCCTGGGCTCATTCTCGTTGGACATGGTACTGTCAGCAATGGAAGATGATGGCCTCGGGCGCATCCTTTCCCGGCCGAAAGTTGTGACTCAGAACAACAAAACAGCTGAAATCGAGAGCGGGGCACGTATACCAATTCAGACGGTTCAAAACAATACCGTTACCGTGCAGTACATCAATGCATCTTTAAAGCTTGAAGTGACACCTCAGATTACGGCGGAAGGAACGATCATCATGGATGTTCACGTAAAGAAGGAAGAACCGGACTGGACCCACGTAATTCAGGGAAACCCCACCATTGTGACACGGAACGCATCCACTCAGGTCCTGGTACGTAACGGTGGCACTACAGTTATCGGTGGCATCTTCCAGGTAAATGATCAGTATGACCACGGTCGAGTACCGGGATTGTCCAAGATTCCGCTACTGGGGTGGTTGTTCAAACATGATTTGAACTCCACAACCAATAACGAGTTGTTGATTTTTGTCACACCGAAAATTGTCGAATATTAAACATAAATGAGGGAGAAGAGTATGAAAATCAAAATTTTCTCGTTTCTTTTGGCCTTGGGTATGGTTTTCGTGGTTGGATGCAGCGGGGGTGCGGCAGGTGATGCCAAGGTCCCTTCTGTGTTCAAAGTGGATTCCATCGTCAGTACCAATGGTCAGAATAATGTTGAGTCAGATATGGTCAATGCCACCGACGGAATTACTGCGGATTATGCGACCGTCACAGTCAGCAACTACCTGAAGAACCAGAGCGCGACCCCGTCACATTTCAATGATGTGACTATCACCGGCTATAGCGTGACATACTCCAGAAGCGACGGTGGCACGGTTTTTTCGAGTTTTGAAGGCGGACTCTCCCAGACTGTTGCAGTCAATAGTACGACTACGTTCAATGTAATGGTTGCGCGGCTGGAAGAAAAAACCAGTGGAGCCCTTGCCGGGACTCTTTCGCCGTATGAAATGACGGCGACGATTACATTTACCGGCAGAAATGGCTCCGGCCAGTCAGTCAGCACGGTAGGTTCCATTGAAGTAACAATTGCAAATTATGGTAATGATGTGGATGCGCTCATGCCGGCCATCGGGTCTTTCTTTGCGGATAAGACAGGTGGAGTGGACGGGCAGAGCTTGGCTTTGGCATGGTATGTTACAGGTGAAGTGAATGAATTGATTCTCAACCCCGGTGACATCCATCTGTCTCCTGTGGGATATTACCCATATGGGACTTACACAATTCCCAATGTGGATTTTCCCCAGGATTTTACCCTGGTGGCGATGGGTATTTTCGGTGTTGCGTCAGAAACTGTGAGCGTGGATGAAATTACAGTCCCGGCGGTAGTTCCAACGATTAATACCTTCGGTGCCCAGCCAACCACAATCGGATCAGGACAAAATGCAACCTTGAGCTGGGATGTGTCAAATGCGACTGACGTTACCATCTACCCCGGAATTGGCGCAGTTGCCGAGACATCCGGTGAAATGACGGTTACGCCGCAGTTTTCAACAACCTACACCCTAATTGCTTCCAATGGGGACGGTGTAAAGGTAGCGACAGCCGCCCTGACAGTGAGTAGCTCTGAACCAGAGATTACCCTCTTTACAGGCAGCACAGACAGCGTGGATCAAAACGACGTGGCGCATCTCTATTGGACGATTCAGGGCGACTATACGAAAGCCGAACTGTTTCCTTATTACAGCCAGCCGAACGACATCATTGATGTTACTAACCAGAATTCCATCGTGACGGAGGCGGTTCAAGTTGACACTACTTTTGTGTTGACAGCTTATGGCGCTACCACCACGGTAAACAAAACATTCAAGATTAAGATAAACACTACAGCGAAGAACCAGGTAAAGGTTTTGGATGGCGCTGCCGTCCCCGGAACACTTTCATGGCAGATCGAAAATCCTGCTGTATCATCTGTAAATTATAATGTTTACACTGTGGACGGCGATAGACTGGTATTCAGCAGAGGCAGCGGTCAGGTGGAAGATGGTAACGGGACCATTTCAACGGGTTACAAGGTCTTGAATAAGGGCTGTGGATACAGCGTGGTTCAGTTGGTCGCAGTTGACAAAGATGGCAATGCAGTTAATCACTATTCTCTCGTCCAAGGAAATAGTCTTTGCAAACGACAGAGTGTAATTCGGCTTGACAGTGACAACCCGGCCATTTACAGAGCAACTCCGGAGAACGCAAATGCTTCTAATTTGAGCATTGACCTGCCAGCAGAAATGGTAGGGGGAACAGTGATGTTGAAAGCCGTATCCGGCGAGACAGACATTCAGATGAGAGATGCCAGTGGTCAATGGGTACCGCTGAATAGCGGCAAATTGATTCCTGTGGATTCAACCCGGCTGAACATATTGATTCGGGATGATTACCGCACAAATATTTCCAATGAAGTCGCTCTTCTCATCTGGGGTCAGGGAAAAGACGGGCAGCCTTCGGGCAGGGTCGTAACGCTCGGACTCCGGTAATGGCGCAAACCAATCGGATCGCGTTGCTGCAAAAGGCCGAGGACGCGGCCCGCAAGGGTGAATATGATGAGGCACTGGGAATTGTTTCCCGGTGCCTTGATCTTTATCCCGGGTTCAGTCCGGCGAGAGTGCTCAAGGGTGAAATTTTATCCAGAACCGGCAACCCTGATGACGCAATTGAAGAACTTAGAGAGATTATTGCTTCTAATCCGGAAAATATTCGGGCCAGAATGATTTTGACAGAACTACTGATCCAGCAAAATGACCAGAAACAAGCGATGATTCATCTGGAATTCCTGTCGTTCATGGTACCGGAAAATGATCCGGCTTTGCTGGATTTGCGTCAACGGGCTGAAGATCTGCAACCTTTCCCAGTAGCGGACGAAGAAACCCCTCAAACTCTTGAGTTTGGCATCATAGAGGAAGCAGAGGAAGAAGATGCGCAGTTGTTACCGGATGAGCCAGGAAGAGATGAAGAGGAGAATGTGATTCTGGAAGACGAGGTAACAGAAATATTCGTGGAAGAAGATTTGAAGCGGGCCTCCGATGGACAAACTATGCAAGTTGAAGAGGATGCGGATGCGAAGCAAAGTGAAAATGGAGAAGTCATCAGCGAAGAACTTATTATGACGGATGTGGATGAGCAGTTGGAAGAGGTACTTGAAAGCGAATCAATTCAAGAAAGTGAAATTGTAACGGTGCATGCCCCCGACGATGAGGGGGAAAGTGGCAAATCCGAAAAGGAAAATGTGGAAATCAATACCCTTACTATGGCTCGTGTATACGAACGTCAGAAAATGTACACTGAAGCTCTTGATATTCTGGAAGCATTATATGCGAAAGGTGAAACGGAAGAGTTAGCAAGGGAAATCAAGAGAGTAAGGACTCTGTCAGAAACTGGACCAGGCGCGGACG
>Ga0315542_1002264_pt1 | contig 11778 bp, 7 predicted proteins | sample SalMarSW160120MG_FD_202541 | JGI IMG/M metagenome (GOLD analysis project Ga0315542, IMG submission 202541) | Salt marsh sediment microbial communities from the Plum Island Ecosystem LTER, Massachusetts, United States - Salt Marsh Sediment SW1601-20 ... | reverse complement strand
GCGATTCGATTAAATGCCACCGTAGAAGACCTGGCTGCGGTCAGTATGGCGCACCCCACGATCAGTGAACTGGTCATGCTTGTTGCAGAAAGCGCAGCGCAATAGCCGCTGCGCCTGGCACGCGAAGACAATTAAATCCATGAACATCACCAACAAAATCCAACCAGCCTCCCTGAAACACTATCTGCCGTTTCTGGATTGGCTGTCTCACTACCGCCAGGAAGACCTGTTCGGAGATCTGCTGGCAGGCGTGATCGTCGCGATCATGCTTGTTCCACAAGGTATGGCGTACGCGCTGCTGGCCGGGTTGCCCCCACAGATCGGGTTATATGCCAGCATACTGCCAGCCATCCTGTATGGGCTGCTGGGCAGCAGTCGCACGCTGGCAGTCGGGCCAGTGGCTTTGACATCCTTGCTCGTAGCTGCCACTGTTGGGCCGTTGGCTCCTCAGAACAGCAGCCAATACCTGATGTTGGCGCTTGCCCTGGCGCTGCTGGTCGGACTGATTCAGTTACTTATGGGCATGCTGCGCCTGGGCACTTTGGTAAATTTCATCAGCCATCCGGTACTCTCCGGTTTTACCAGTGCAGCAGCGCTGATCATTGCTTTCAGCCAATTGAAATATATTTTCGGGTTGAGCATGCCACGCCTGGAACATCTGAATGAAATCAGCGTCTTCATATTTCAGCATCTCCATGGGACGAATCCTTATACCTTGGCGATTGGTCTGGGTAGCATAGCCGTGCTGATCTTCTTTAAGAACGGCCTACCCGAATTGTTGGCCCGGCGCCATATGCCGCAATCCTGGATACTGCCAATCAGCAGAAGTGGCCCGCTGGCCGTTGTTATTAGCGCTACATTGCTGGTGTGGGTTCTTGGACTGCATGAATGGGCCGCTGTGCAGGTAGTTGGCAAGATACCGGCTGGCCTGCCTGGGTTGACCTTACCATCCTTTGACCTGGCGAAATTAAGCGGGTTGCTTCCCAGTGCTGTGACACTGAGCCTGATCGCTTTCCTGGAGAGCATATCTGTGGCAAAATCACTGGGAAGCAAGCGCCGCGAAAAAGTCGACGCCAACCAGGAGCTGGTGGCCCTGGGTATCGCGAACCTGGGAGCGGCTATCAGTGGCGGTTACCCGGTTGCCGGCGGATTCGCTCGATCGGTGGTCAATTCCAGCGTCGGCGCCCGCAGCGGTCTGGCTTCAATTATTACTGCTATCCTGATCGCGCTGACCCTGGTCTTCTTGATGCCGCTGTTCTTCTTCCTGCCCCAGGCCGTGTTGGCAGCCATTATTATCATCGCAGTTGTCAAATTGATCGACCTGGCCACAGTCCGCCAGGTATGGCGTTACAGCAAAGCCGACGGACTTTCCCTGCTGGTTACCTTTGCAGCGGTTCTGGTAGTTGGGATCGAAAAAGGGATCTTACTGGGCGTAGCCACGGCGCTGGCACTGTACTTGTGGCGGACCAGCCGGCCGCATATTGCCATGCTAGGTCGAATCGCAGAGAGCGAGCATTATCGCAACGTTCTACGCCACCCCGTGGAGACCTGTCCACAAGTCTTGAGCGTACGGGTGGATGAAAGCCTGTATTTCGCCAACGCCCAGTATCTGGAAAGCAGTCTGTTAGCCGCAGTTGCTGAGAATAAACAGGTCAACAAACTGGTGCTGGTATGCAGCGCGGTCAATTTCATCGATGCCAGCGCCCTGGAGACCCTGGAGAACCTTAGGCGCGAACTGAATGATGCGCAGGTAGCGTTTTACCTGGCAGAGATCAAAGGCCCCGTCATGGACCGCCTGCAAAAAGTTGGTTTTATCGAGGAGCTTGGCCAGGAGAGGATCTTTTTAAGCACCCACCAAGCGATGCAGGCATTGGAATGTGGTGAATAAAATCGTTATTCCGTGTGATTACTGATTGAATTTAACATAAATGTATGTTATTATAACGTCAATAGTAACATTTTAGATCGGGCGCATGGAGTAGCGTACAGTGGAAGAAAAACCGTACGAGTCATACAGCCAGTCTGAACGCCATTCCTGGATCACCGAATACATCCTGGAACAAGGCTCGCTGCTTGTGGATGATCTGGTTGAGCGCTTTAGCGTCAGCCGCATGACCATCCACCGCGACCTGGACGATCTCGAAGAACAGGGGGTGCTGCGGAAAATTCGCAATGGCGCCACTGCGCAGCCATCCAATTATTTCGAAAGCGAAGTGCGCTTTCGCCTCAATCGACAGACTAAAGAAAAAGAAGCAATTTGCAGAGCGGCGTTAAGTTTCATCGAGCCTGGCCAAGCAATTTTCCTTGATGAAGCAACCACATTACTGCCGCTGGTGCATTTGCTTCCCGCGGTGGCCCCTTTAACCGTGATCACAAATTTCCTGCCCATTCTTAACGAACTGCGCAGTCACAAAGAGATTCACTTGATCGCTTTGGGTGGGCGCTACTTATCGCGTTTCGATACATTCACCGGACTGCTGTGTGAACAAAGCGTTCAGGTGCTACACGCGGACAGCTTTTTCACTTCGACATCTGCGGTTTCGAATTGCATCGCCTATCATCCGGATCAGCAAGTCGTGCGTGTCAAACGTGCAATGATGGCTAACACTTCGCAGCATTATATGCTGCTCGACCATACCAAGTTCGGCAAAGCAGCGCTGTACCAATTCGCAGAACTATCCGAATTTGAGCGAGTGATTATCGACTCAGGCGTAAATGAAAATCAGCTCGCCCGGATGCAAGAAAACAATATTCAAGTCGAAATTGCCACGATTGAATGAGCTGCAAGTCCCCGCTCGCTTAGAGTCTACATCTAAGAAGACAAAACGAATAAGGTTTGGGGCGCTGTTTGGGCCACGCAAAATGATTCTTAGTTTCGTATCAAAAATGGAAACAAACGAGCATGCAAAATGAAGCCATTTGGAAAGAGCTGAAGACCTTGCTGGGTCCACAGGCGCTGATCCAGTCCCAAGAAGAGCTGGATGCCCACAGTTATGACATCTGGCCTGCAGCGATCAAATGGAAGATGCAAGGCAAACAGCCATATGCCCCCGAGGTCATCATCCGCCCCATCAATGCCGGGCAAATCAGCCACATCTTGAAATGGGCATCTTCACGATCTGTCCCGGTTACCCCCTGGGGACTCGGCTCATCGGTCACCGGTGCTCCGCTGCCGATGCGCGGCGGTATTGTCCTGGATATGTCTGCGATGAATCGCATCCTGGTGCTGGATGAAACCAATTTGCTGGTTAAAGCACAGGCTGGCATCCTGGGGATCGAATTGGAAAGACGGCTCAACGAGCACGGCTATACTCTTAATCACTCGCCTCAATCCCTGGATCGCTCCAGCCCAGGTGGATGGGTGTCCACGCGCGCCATGGGTCAGTTCTCATCCCGTTATGGTGGTATTGAAGATCTGACGGTCGCGTACACGATCATCCTGCCAACGGGTGAGAGTGTAGCCACCCAGTTCGCCCCGCGGGCAGCGGTTGGCCCTGATCTGCGCCACATCTTTATGGGTGCCGAGGGGACTTTGGGCGTGATCAGCGACGTCACGATGAAGATATTTCCATTACCTGAAAAACGCCTTTTCGAAAGCATCGCGTTCACAAATATCCAGGCTGGCTTGAATGTGATGCGCAAGATCATGCGCTTTGGGTTGCGACCTTTCCTGGTGCGCTATTACGACCCGGATGAGGCACGCCATGCCATGCAGGATGAGAACTTCGAACGCAGTGTGATGTTCCTGGGTTTTGAGGGTCTCGAACAGGTTGCCCAGGCCGAATTCTCGGCTGCGAAGACAATATGGGAGTCCGAAGGTGGCATGGCGCTCGGGCCAGCACCCGTTGAGACCTGGATGGAGCGGCGTTTCGATTTCTCAGCCATTGAGAACCTGCTTGCTCAGAACGGTGGCCTGGCAGAAACTATCGAAATCGCCCATTTTTGGGATGCCATCCTGGACATTTATACACACCTCAAAAAATCTCTGGCTCCTTATGCCGATGAGGTGTTGGGGCATTTTTCGCATGTCTACCCACAGGGTACATCCCTGTATATTATTTTATTGGGCCAAACTTCGAACGACGCTGAAGCGGAAGCTCGCATCATGAAAATCTGGGAAACTGCCATGCAGATTTGCCTGGATCAGGGTGCCGCGATCTCTCACCATCACGGTATTGGCATCGCCCGCCTGCCCTACATCCGCCAGGAACTTCAATCGGGCTTTACCATACTGGAGCGAATGAAAGCCGTACTCGACCCGGCAAATATCATGAACCCAGGCAAACTTGGATTTTCTTAGGTCCAAAAAGGAGAGGATTTGCGATGGCAGAAAAATATATCCTTGTTATCGATGAGGGCACAACTGGCACACGTGCCCTGATTATCGACCGGATGAGCCAGATCAAGGGACAGGCCTATACCGAGTTTACCCAACATCATCCCGGCCCGGACCGGGTCGAACACGATGCGGAAGAAATATGGAACGCCAGCCTGGAAATGATCAAGCAGGCATTGGCCAATAGTGGTTTGGTCCCCAGCGATATAGCGGCCATAGGCATTACCAATCAGCGCGCTACGACCGTGGTATGGGATCGCCAGAGCGGCAAGCCGATCACGCCCGCGATCGTATGGCAGGATACGCGCACCGCGGACTTCATTGAGAGCATCCGCGCCGAGTGGGCTGAAAAAACCTATGCCCACACCGGCTGGGCACTGGCGCCCGTTTATTCTGCCTTGAGCCTGCACTGGATTATGGAAAACGTTCCTGGGGCGCGCGAGCGCGCTCGGTCCGGTGAGCTCGCCTTCGGTACGATCGATTCCTGGCTAATCTATAAACTTAGCGGCGGCAAGACACATGCTATCGCCGCTTCCAACGCCTCCGTTACCGGTTCCTACGATCTGCTCACCAACCGCTGGTATTCCGAATGGCTGGACTTCTTAGGAATTCCGCTGTCGCTCTTCCCGCAGGTTTACGATGACTCGGGCCATTTTGGCCTCAGCGATCCCACCATCCTGGGAGCTGCCATACCGATCAGCGGAGCGATTGCCGACCAGCACGCAGCACTTTTCGCACAGGGCTGCACCGAACCGGGAACGGTGAAATGCACGCACGGGACCGGTGCATTCATGGATATGAATATCGGGGACCAGCCCGTGATCTCCCAAAATGGCTTGAACACCCTGATCGCCTGGCGTATGAAGGGCAAGACCACATATGGCCTGGAGGGCTACGCAGCGGTGACCGGATCGGCTGTGCAGTGGCTGCGCGATGGCGCACAGATGATTGAGAATTCAGCCGAAACGGAAGCCCTGGCGACCAGTGTGGCCGACAACGGGGGCGTGTATTTCGTCCCTGCCCTGACCGGGCTTTCGGCGCCCTATTGGGATTCATTCGCTCGAGGATTGATTATCGGCATCACACGCGGCACGAAGCGCGAGCATATCGTAAGAGCAACCCTGGAAGGCATCATCTATGCGATCAAAGATTTCATGGAAACGATGCAAAAAGACTCCGGTGTGGAAATCAAGTCAATTAAAGTCGATGGCGGTGCGGCGCGCAATAATTTCTTGATGCAGTTCCAGGCGGATATGCTGGATGCCGAAGTGGTTCGCCCGCTCATCTCCGAGGCGACCAGCCTGGGCGCCGCCTATATGGCAGGGCTGGCCGTGGGCTATTGGAAAGATGTACCTGCCTGTTTCGCGGGTCAGAAAATTGAGCGCGTCTTCCAGCCACAGATTTCAAATCAGAAGCGCGAACAACTTTATACCGATTGGACCAACGCGGTCAAGCGCAGTATGGGCTGGGCAAGGAAGTAATCATGAGACGCAGCACGCTGGACGAATTGTCCGGGCAAACTTTTGATCTCGCCATCATTGGCGGCGGGATCACGGGCGCATGTGCTGCACGTGACGCCGCTTTACGCGGCCTGTCGGTTGTGCTGCTGGAAAAAAATGACTTTGCATCCGGAACCAGCAGCCGCTCAACCAAACTGCTGCACGGTGGACTGCGTTACCTGCAGAGTTATGAGTTCAAACTGGTGCGCGAGGCCTGCCACGAACGCGAATTAATGCTGAAGCTGGCTCCCCATCTCTGCAATGTGCGCCCCTTTATCTACGTTCTGTATGAGAGCTACCCTGAGTCGATGTTCTTGCTGAATGTCGGATTGACGATCTACGACCTGTTCTCCGGCAGCCCGCTGAAACGCCGCCATCACATGCTGAACGCCTCCAAATTACTGGAGAAAGAACCCCACCTGAATCCCCTGGGATTGAAAGGCGGCGGCTGGTATTATGATTTCCTTACAGATGACGCCCGCTTTACAATGGACACAATCAAAGGAGCCTGGGAGGCGGGAGCATTGGCAGCGAATTATATGCAAGCCACGGGGTTTATAAAGGAAGGTGGCAGAATCCAGGGTGTTGAAGTGGACGATCTTCTCCAGGTTCGTTCAGGTATTGTGTGTGCCAAACAGGTGATCAACACTGCTGGTGCATGGGTTGACAAGGTGCGTTTCATGGAGGCAGACGTCAAGAATCGCATGCTGCGGCCTTCCAAAGGGATCCATATTGTGGTTCGCAAGAAAGATTTTCCCTTACAGCAGGCTGTTTTCTTGCGTTCGCCACGCGATCAACGCGTCGTGTGGCCAATTCCGGCACTGGATGAAGATTTGGTTTACATCGGCACCACCGATACCGATTACAGCGGTCCGCTGGATCACGTTGTTGCCACCCAAGAGGATATTGACTACCTGCTTGAAGCTGCCAACTTTACCATCCCCGAGAGTAAGCTGGGTTACGACCATATCGTCAGCACATGGGCTGGACTGCGCCCACTGGTGAAACCGGAAGGAGAGATGGCGGCCAGCGCGGTTTCACGCGAACACCAGATCTTTACCAGTCCAGGTGGCCTTTTGAATATTGCCGGTGGCAAGCTGACCACAGCCCGGATTATGGGACTTCAGGTTGTCCAAAAGGCGGTAGAAATGCTGGAGGAGAATTACGGTATGCACGGCATACCCGCCTCGAGCAGTCACCGCATTCCGATCAGCGGTGGAAAGGCGGATGAGATCGAGAGCGCTCGCAAGCAAGCCAGCTTTCTCTTCGTGGAACCGGCGATTAAAGAACGCTGGTTGAGAGTCTATGGTGCGAATTTCTCGAAACTTGCCACCCTCGTATTGACAGAACCCAGCAGCGGGAGAGATTTAGGCAAAAACCATATTACGCTTGCTGAAGTCCGTCATGCTGTGCAGGAGGAGATGGCCCAGACTGTAACAGATTTCTTCACCAGGCGAGCCTCAATTTTTTACTGGCAGGCAGACGGTGGCCTTGAAATCGCCGGTCAGGTCGCAGCCGAGATGGGCAGGCTACTCAATTGGGATTATGAAGAGCGTGAACGACAGATTAAAAGCTATCAGGAGTGGGTTTCCGCGAATCGCTTCGCACCTGCGGAAGCTTAAGAGAAGGAGAATAAGCAACCGACTCCGGCTGCGATCTGATGGGGAAAGCACACCAACAACCGCCTGGAGGATTATGCGCAGCGAACAAGAGATGCTTGACCTGATCATAAACACTGCCCGGGAAGACGAACGCATACGCGCCGTGATCATGAACGGTTCACGAGCAAACCCCAACGCCCCGGTTGACATCTTTCAGGATTTCGATATCGTCTATATTGCCGATGACGTCAGTTCATTCAAATCCGATCCAAACTGGATCAACTGCTTTGGGGAATTGATGATCTTGCAACTACCGGACGATATGGATGAACCACCTCCCAACGCTGGCGATCACTATGCGTTCCTGATGCAGTTCAGCGATGGCAACCGCATCGATCTGGGGATCTTACCTGTGGCCAGAATGCATGAGCTTGAAAGAGACAGCCTGAACTTGTTGCTATTGGATAAAGATGGGATCATCGAGCCATTTCCACCGGCAGACGAAAGCGACTATCTGCCAAAGCCGCCGACAGCCAAACAATACGCTAACTGCTGCAACGAATTCTGGTGGGTCTGTCCGTACGTGGCCAAGGGCCTATGGAGAGAAGAAATCACCTATGCGAAGTTTATGTTGGACAGATTTGTGCGCGACCAGTTGATGAAAATGCTAACCTGGTATATTGGAGTGAAAACGAATTTCGTAAAAAACCCTGGAAAGTTTGGAAAATACTTCAAAAATTACCTGGAACCGGAGTTGTGGGAGATGCTGCTGATCTCCTATGCGGATGCCAATTATGAGAATAACTGGAAAGCGCTGCTCAGCATGGGTGAGCTTTTCAGAGTAAGCGCTTTGCAGGTCGCGCAGCATTTCGGTTATGATTATCCTGCCGGGGATGATGATCGAGTTTCGGCATACCTGCGACATGTGAAGTCACTGCCTAAGGACGCTAAAGAAATTTATTGATATCCAGAATTTCAACAACCGGTTTTAGAAAATGGGGTTAAATGTACAACAAGATGATATGAGCTCGAATCAACCCATTGTAATTTGCTTCGATATGGATGGCACGCTGCTGGACAGCCGCGGTGAGATGCATCCAAACGATAGAGCGATCTTAAAAAGCCGTCGCCAGTATATTTTTATTCCGGCAACGGGCCGCTCGCTGGAGGCTGTGCGGCGTTTATTTCAGCGTAACGAGCTGTTCAGGCATGATCCGCTGCCCATCCCGCTGATCCTGCAGAACGGCTCGCTGGTTTATCTGCCTGGGGAGAAGATGCACGCCTACCGGGCTTTTCCACAGGACACTCAGGAGCGGTTGCTGGCGGCGATGTTGGCCGAGCCGAAGCTGAACTTCTGGCTTTTCGGACAGAACTTCCTGCACACACTGTGGCCCACCCCGTTCGGCCAGTCGCTGAGCGAACATTTTGACCTGGGAATCCAGCCCTTCCCCCACGATGGACCGGCTGCGCAGTACAGCAAAATCATTGCCCTCAGCGAGGATCCCAATCAACTGGCAAATTTCGCCCGCAACCCGGCTTTGGACGGGGTTGAACTTTCTTATAGCCGGACCACGCTGCTGGAGATCAACCCGGCCGGGGTGAATAAAGGCACGGCATTGGCAGACTTACTGCGTGTAATGGGATTGGAGCAGCCTCAACTTTGTGTTGCCGGAGATGGCGGCAATGACCTGCCGCTGTTCGAGCTCAGCGAGCAAAGCTTTGCCCCCCTGGACGCACAGCCGCGGGTCAGAGAACGCGCCAGTCATGTGATCGACACGCGTGCAGAGGGTTTATTGACACCTATATTGAGAGTGGCGATAAATAAGCTCGGCGGGTAGGAAACCCGCCCTACTGTTCCTCTACTGACCAGGTAGATCAGGTTTCCTAACTGACGGTTTGCCAACATTGAGAACAAAATCAGGCAGGTTTGAAACCTGCCCCTAGCGGACTTCGACCTGGTAATTTTGGCCTTCCCAGTGTTCGCCGTTCAGCCAGTAAAAGGTGAAGCTAACTTTATCACCAGCCTTCATTTGCTCGGTAGGCAGGTCGACCAGATAAACACCTAATCCGGTATCCTGAGTGTTGGCATCTTTGGCATCCTCCCATCCATCACTGCTCCAGTGAACCACTGCCGGCGCCTTGACCTCAATACGCAACTTCTTGCCGGCTGGCAGCCGGGAGGTTTTTTGATTGAAACGCCAGATGGCAAAAGGCGAATCAACTTTGTTTTTAATATAACGCTCGACAGTTTGGGGTGGCATATCATAGACGCGCCCTTCCTGCAAGGAACGGCGCAGTTTGACATATTCGGCGTGAGCCCATACCAATGGCATGGCTGAGCCGGAAGGCCGCCCGCAGAACAACTCCAGTTCCGGAATGTCCTCGGAATCCCAGATTTGTTCGGAGATCAGCCCGCCATCACCGGCGAAAGCTTCCATTGCGTGCAGCAATGAAATTGCGTTCTTTTTTCTGCCGGCTGCCAGTTCGTAATGAGCGCGCTCACCGGTCATCAAAGGCCAGGCACGTCCCACCCCCGTGCCATCGAAAGGACTGCCATCTTCATGCTCGCCATAGCCATCGTCATTATAACGGTGCCAGGCCGGTCCATTAGGCGTATCGACTTTCAAAAGGGCATCGATCACCTTTACCGTATTAACGATACGTGGATCTTTGGCTGAACGCAGCCCAAAGCGGACCAGCGCCAGGGCATCCGGGCTGATGATTTCAGCTGCGGGCTCATTGCTTTGGGCCGGGGGGCGGTTCTTGATTGGCACGTAACCCTGGGTGGGTGAAGCGCCATCAGCTACGTCCGGGGGCGAGATGCGCACATAATACCCATCGACCCCCACCTGCCTGGCGAGATCGGTATTGCTAACATAGATCCAGTTCTCGATATTGGCGTTCCACAGATCGGCGGTCTCGCGCAAATAATTGGCAATTTGTTTTTCTTGATGATCGTCTGCCAGGTCCGCCGCCGCCAACAGGGCAGCAATCTCCACTGCCAGGGTGAAGGGAGAATAGCCCGGGTCTTCCTCCCAGCGGTCCTGAGGGGTTACCGGGCCATTGGCAACCAGGAAGCTGGCAGCTTTACGTACCATAGGCCAGAAGCGATTTTCCTCGCCCTTGGGGAGCGCATTTTCCCGTCGGGCCAGGTCGACCAGGAGGATTGGAAAGGCAGTCTCATCCATCTGGATGCCAGACCAATAAGTCCTGCCATCCAGCCACATATTCTGTGGCCAGTGACCATCATATTCCTGGGTGACGTGCAGATAATGCAGAACACGGAGCACATCCTCATTCGCCCCAGCCGCCAGCAAGCCGCCGGCCGACTCCACCAAATCGCGCGGCCAGGCCAGGTGATAGCCTCCCAGATCATCATCCCCTTTAGCAAAACCCCAGGGAATAGAAAGACTGGCGATCAAGCCGCCTGGAAAGCGACTGGCCTCGTGAGTGCGCAGCACTGCAGCGCTGATACGGTACAGGTCACGTTGGCCATGATTCTCTTTTTCGAACGGGAGGATTCGCCTCTGCCAGGATTTCCATCCGCCGACATACTCGCGGCGTGCTGAGTCGAAGCCATCCTCCAGACTGGCCAGAGCGCGATAACCAGCCTCTGAGGAGTTACGCCCAAAACCCAAGGCCAGCAAGAACTTGCCTTTAGAAGCATTTAAATCGATCTCACCTGTCAAAGCGACGTTCCCATCCGGTGCGCTGGCATAAGTCCGGGTCATTTGCTTATGAACTGAGAGATCCTGCCAGCCATCCGAAGTTCCGGCGTAACCGGCCGAGCGTTTCAACCAGGGGGCTGAACAAGCCAATGCCAGGGCGTAACCATCCTGTTCTGCGAAAAGCATAGGCACTCCTTTATACTCTCCAATCCAGCCCGAATTACCCGCGCCGCGGTTGCCCAAATGCGGTGAAAGCAGCACATACAGGTAATAATCTCCCAACTTTCCTTCTAAAGGCACGAACAGTGTTTTCTGTAAAACGGTATCGCGCCTGGGATCACTGAGAATCTCTTTCTCAATGCGATAGCGACCTTGATTACAAGTATTCACCAGGCGAAAGGCCGGAACGCCTTCTTCCAGATAAGCCACCTCATTCTTAGTCTGGCGCTTTTCTTCCGAAAAGAATTCGCGGCCATCCGTGACGATCATGCCCATATCCCGTGTACAGGCCTGATCCACGCGTGGATAGTAAATTTCGTTAAAAATCCCGTGGCTGAGGGTAAACCATACCCTGCTGGTAGGATTGAGTGCACACCCTACTCCGGATTTGGCGCTGGATGTCCAACGTCCTGGGATTCCAGGACCATCTGGTGCTTGCTGTTCTTGACTCATTT
>Ga0315542_1002263_pt1 | contig 11778 bp, 11 predicted proteins | sample SalMarSW160120MG_FD_202541 | JGI IMG/M metagenome (GOLD analysis project Ga0315542, IMG submission 202541) | Salt marsh sediment microbial communities from the Plum Island Ecosystem LTER, Massachusetts, United States - Salt Marsh Sediment SW1601-20 ... | reverse complement strand
AGCGGCGTGACACCTCTGTACAGTGCCATCCGGCGAACGGTTTCTTCGACTGCCGAGAACGCCATGATCTGTGCCTCCGGGCGGTACTTCGACAGGAGTCTGGCCGTCGACCCCGACTCGGTGAATGCGACGATCAAGTCCAATCCGAGATCGACCGACGCCTCTACGGCCGCCCGGGTCGTTGCCGACGCGAAGCTCTCCTGCCCGGCGAGAAAGCCGACGTGATCATGGCTTGGTTTCGGTCGATCGGCCTCTTCGAGAATGCGCCGCATCATCGAAACCGTTTCGATCGGATAGTCGCCGACGGCCGTCTCACCGGACAGCATCACGGCGTCGGTCCCTTCCATGACAGCGGTCGCCACGTCGGTCACTTCGGCCCGGGTCGGTCGAGCGCTGTGTTTCATCGATTCGAGCATCTCTGTCGCCGTGACGGTGAGCACACCGGCCGCGTTCGCCCTTCTGAGGATGTCCATCTGCACGGCGGGGAGGCGTTCGAGTGGAAGCTCGACGCCCAGATCACCACGAGCCACCATGATCCCGTCGGCGGTGCCGAGGATTTCGTCGAGATTGGCGAGCGCGGCCGCTCGTTCGATCTTCGCAATCACCGGAGCACCAGACAACTCCTTGACGCGGCGCACATCGGCGCCGGTTCGCACGAACGATGCGGCGACATAGTCGACGCCCAGCGTCTTGCCGAACGAGAGATCTGCTTCGTCCTTCTCGGTGACCGCTGCCACGCGAAGCGGCGTCTGTGGGAACGCAGCGCCCTGATGGTCGCCGATCGGTCCCCCTTGGGTGACCTTCGCACTCATAGACTGGTCGTCTCGGTCGATCACCTCCATCCTGACGAGTCCGTCTGCGAGTACCACCTCTGAGCCCGCCGTCACGTCCTCGATCAGGTGCGGGTATCCGACCTGGATCGTCGTCGGATCCCCCATCCCGGTGCCTGCCCGAAGCGTGATGGTCTCCCCTCGCTTGAGGATGATGGACCCGGTCGGGAACGTTCCAACCCGGATCTTCGGCCCTTGGATGTCCTGGAGGAGTGCGACCGTTCGACCTTGGCGAGCCGCAGCTCGGCGCACGTAGTCGGCGACCCGCCGGTGCGTTTCATAATCGCCGTGTGAGAAGTTGAGGCGAGCCACGTCCATGCCGGCTTCCACGAGTCCTTCGATGGCCTCTGGCGTGTCGACGGCCGGTCCCAGCGTGACCACGATCTTCGTGTATCTCATGTCGGGAAGGGTACATCGGGGTGGTAGGTTCTCCGGGTGATCCACGTCGGCGTCTCCGGATGGTCGTTCCCCGAATGGAAGGACACGTTCTACGAGGGTGTCCCGAAGTCCCGGTGGCTCGAGCACTACTCCAACGTGTTGTCGACGGTGGAGGTCAACTACACCTTCAGGCGGACGATGGCCGAATCCACAGCCGAGAAGTGGCGCTCGCAGGTTGCACCCGGTTTCCGGTTTGCCGTGAAGGCCCACCAGCGAATCACCCACATGACAAGGCTGTCGGACCCTGAAGGGACGGTGCCCCACTTCCTTGAAGGATGCACGAGGCTGGGTGACAGACTCGGTCCGATCCTGTTTCAGCTCCCGCCAACGTTTCCGAGGAACGACGACCGTCTGGAGCGGTTCCTCGCCGGGCTTCCTTCCAACATCTCTCCGGCGTTCGAGTTTCGCCACCCCACCTGGTACGAGACGCCGGTCTACGACCTTCTCGAGCAAGCGGGCGCAGCGTTGGTGCTCGCGGAAACCGACGGGCACCCGGTGAGCGACGTCATCACGGCACCGTTCACATATCTGCGGCTCCGCAAGACCGAGTACTCAGAGCCTGACCTCGCGGCGTGGGCAGCGAGGGTTACCGGGTATGGCGTCGACGCGTGGGTGTATTTCAAGCACGAAACGACGTCGACGGACTACGCCCAACGTTTCAACGAGCTACTGGCCGGCACGTGAGAATGCCACCCGGCTCACAGCGCCGGTACGACTTCCTTCGCGAACAGCTCGAGCCCTGACGTGTCAAACGCTGCCTCCGAGAAGTAGCCGATCAGGTACTCGAGGCCGGCGTCCTTCCACGGTTGGAGCCGCTCGACGAGCTGTTCGGGTGTCCCTGCCAGGAACTGCCCTGCGGTCCGCTCAGCCCGTTCCCGCTCGACGAACGGAAGGTATCGCTCCTTGATCCAGTCGACTCGCTCGATGACTTCCCGTTCTGTCGGCGCACACACGATGTTGAAGTTGCTCGAACGCACGATCTCGCCGTATGAACGGCCCACCTTTTCGCAGTGTTCTTCGAGCACATGCGATTTGTGGACGAACTGGTCGAGTGTCACACCGAAGTTGGAGTACGCGGCGTACTTGGCAACAGTTCTCAACGTGAGTTGTTCACCTCCGCCGGCGATCCAGAATGGGATGTGCGGCTGCTGGATTGGTTTCGGGCGGCAGATCGCTCCGTCCAGTGTGTAGTGCTTGCCCTCGAAGATGACAGAGTCCTCTGTCCACATCTTCTGCATGATCTGGACACCCTCGTCGAGCATCCTTATCCGCGCCGAGGGCTTGAGGAACGGGTAGCCGTACCCATCGTGTTCATGTTCGTACCAACCGGCACCGAGGCCCATCTCGAGACGCCCACCACTGATGACATCGATCGACGCTGCGACCTTGGCGAGATACGACGGTGGCCGGTAGGTGTTGCACGTGCACATCTGACCGAGCCGCACAGTCGACGTGACCGCCGCCAGCGAGGCCATGAGGGTCCACGCCTCGTAGGTGACCTCCCGTGTCGGCACAGGGACCGTATGGAAATGGTCGTACACCCACAACGACTCGTAGCCGGATGATTCGATGGTGGTGGCAACTCGACGCATCGTGTCCCAGTGGTCTTCCACCGGTATTCCCACCAGATCCAGTCGCCATCCCTGTGGAAGAAATGCTCCTGCTCTCAAGCTGCTGCTCCTCTCCTAGTGTGCTCCGTACAGTGGCGTTGGTGATGGTCAGGGCGAGGCAGGAGCGCCGATGGCAAGGACGCAGGACGCAGGCGCACCCGCAGCGGTGCGTCAAGGACGAGGACACAGCAAGCGGCGTCACCTGACCGCCCTGAACGCGGCAAACGTTGATGATCGGTGCATTCGTTCATCGCGAGCCTATACGATCAGTCTTCATGCAACCGCTTCTGATCGGCATACCAGTGAAACCGTTCGGCGTCGCGAAGGGCCGGCTCGCCCCTTTGCTGGACGCCCCCCGTCGATCGTTTCTCGGTCGAGAGGTTGCGGCTCGGACGATCGGCGCAGCGGCGGCCACCGGGGTTGACGTTGCGGTCGTAACTGCCGATGAGGGCGTTGCGTCGTGGGCTCGCGACCTGGGCGTCGGGATCATCACCGACCCAGGCAAGGGCCTCGACGAGGCTGCGACGACGGTCGTTTCGGCGGCCGAAGGGCGCCCGTGGATGATCCTCCACGCAGATCTTCCCCTGGTCTCGACCGACGACATCCTCGTGCTGCTGGACGGACTTCAGCGGTCGGATACGGTCATCTCACCGTCGTACAACGGCGGCACGTCGGCGCTTGGCTCCAAAGGAGCCTTCCCGTTTCGCTACGGTCCTGCCAGTTTCCGTGCGCACCTGGCGCTCGCTGCCGGCGGGACGGTGATCGTCAGGCTCGGGCTCGCGCTCGACCTCGACACACCGGCCGACTTCATCGCCGCACAGCGCCATCCCTGTGGGGAATGGTTAGTAGATGGCGCCTCCGGTTGACCTGTCGAAGAAGTGGATCTTGGTCGTGTCCACAGAGAGGCGCATCTGATCGCCCATCTTGGGAGCACGGTCCGGGTCGACCTTGGCGGTGAACTTGGTGAGGTCGCCAAGCACCGACGCATCCTGACCCTGGTCGGCCAACAGCTCCTGGATATCGGGAGTCACGACCGGCGGGATCTCCTTCTCGAAGTGGACGTAGGCCTCCGAACCGAGCTGTTCGACAAGCATCACGGAGCAGCCAACCGACTTGTCGGGTGCGGCATCCGGGCTTGCGTTGTAGAAGATCTCGGGTCGCAGACCGATCACGAGGTCCTTACCCTTGTATTCGACGAGGCCCGGTCGCTGGGCGAGCAGCTCCGGAGCGATCCGAAGACGCTCGTCGCCGAACTTGGCGTACGAAGCGTCGCCTTCGCCCTCCAGCGAGCCGTACACGAAGTTCATCGACGGCGAACCGATAAATCCGCCCACGAAGATGTTGACCGGATGGTCGTAGAGGGCCCGAGGCGTATCGACCTGCTGAAGCGTTCCCTTGCGGATGACGGCAACCCGATCGCCCATGGTCATGGCTTCGACCTGGTCGTGCGTGACGTACAGCGTGGTGGTCTTGAGCCGGGCGTGCAGCTCGCCGAGCTCCGCCCGCATCTGGACGCGCAGCTTCGCATCGAGGTTCGAAAGCGGCTCGTCCATGAGAAACGCTTTCGGCTCTCGAACGATGGCGCGACCCATCGCGACACGCTGCCGCTGACCACCGGACAGGGCCTTCGGCTTGCGCTGAAGGAAATCGGTGATCTCGAGGATCCGGGCGGCTTCCTCCACCCGAGACTTGATCTCACCCTTGTCCAACTTGCGCAGCTTCAGTCCAAACGCCATGTTGTCGAACACGGACATATGGGGATAGAGGGCGTAGTTCTGGAACACCATTGCGATATCCCGGTCCTTGGGAGGCACGTCGTTGACGACTTTCTCACCGATACGGACCTCGCCTTCGGTGATCTCCTCCAAGCCGGCGACCATTCGAAGGAGTGTGGACTTACCGCAGCCCGACGGGCCGACAAGCACAACGAATTCGCCGTCACCGACCTCGAAACTCACATCCTCGATTGCTCGAGTACCGCCCGGATATATCTTCCCAACCTGATCGAAGTCGATCTTTGACACGCCGTCCTCCACAGATCTTCCGCTGCAAGTGCCAAAATAGCAAAGAGAAGGGAGTCATGATGACCCAAGGCCGTGTTCTTGTCATTACCGGAGCAACAGGGGGGCTCGGAACAGCCCTCGTGAAGCGCCTCGCAACAACCGACTACCGGTTTGCTGCCACCTATCTCGTACCCGAGGAAGCGCGTGCATTCGAGCAGGCGGTCATGGTCGACGAGGAGCGCCTTCTCATGGCTCGAGTCGATTCGACAAGCACCGAAGAGGTCGATTCGTTCATGAAACGGACCGCCGAGCACTTCGACGGTATCGACGCGCTCTGTTGTCTGGCGGGCAAGTGGGCGGGTGGCAGAGATGTGGCTGACACCAGCGATGTTCGCTTCGATCGGATGATCGACTCGAACCTTCGATCGGCCTTCGTGGCAGCTCGCGCGGCGCTCCCCTATCTGAAAGAGGCGGAGTGGGGTCGGATTCTGTTCATGGGTAGCCGCTCGGCTAGGGACACGCCGGCAGGTCAAGCGGCGTTCAACGTGGCCAAAGCGGGTGTTGCCGCGCTCGCCAAGTCCCTCGCTCAAGAACTGAGCGGAGAATCGATCACCGCCAACGTGATTATGCCGTCCGTCATCGATACCCCTGCGACACGCAAGGCACTCCCTTACGCCGACTACATGGACTGGCCGACACCCGACGAGATTGTGGCTGTCATGGAGTTCATGCTCTCCGAAGACAGCGGGACGATCTCAGGTGCGTCGATCCCCGTCTACGGAAAGATGTAGCGAAACGGGGGTCCGAATCTGGTTCTGGCGTGAGCTGCCCGCACCCAATCCCCTTCTGGCGTGAGAAACCGACACTATCGCTACCCATCTCACGCAAGAACGGGTTTCGCGTGGTAGCCCCGACCAGATTCGAACTGGCGTTACCGGCTTGAGAGGCCGGCGTCCTGGGCCGCTAGACGACGGGGCCAGGGACGGCGAATGCCGTCTGCTCGGGGGGAAGGACTCGAACCCTCAATGACAGGACCAGAACCTGCAGTGTTGCCGATTACACCACCCCCGAAGGGACCATTACGGTACCCAAGCCGCGACCGCTCGGCAAAAAGAAGCTACCGGGACCGCAACCTCGGATCGAGCACTTCCTGAAGTCCGGACGCAACCAGATAGAAGGCTCCTGCGAACAGAGAGAGGGCTGCGGAGGCAGCGATCAGGGCGGTCCACGGCACGGCACCACTGAATGACCGGTAGGCGGTGATCCCGAAGAACACGATCGCTCCCCATGACAGAAGCGATTCGGTTTGCCCGAGGAATGCAGCGAACCCGTGGGCGACAATCGCGCCGACCACCGACAGCATCATGTAGAGGACCGTAAGAGGCAGGAGCTGCGGGATGAGGTGCCGGACCATGATGTGGAACCCGCCACCACCCGACACGCGAGCTGCCTCGATGAACGGTTCAGCCATCACCTTCAGCGCTTGGCTCCGAAGGACGATGGCGCCCGCACCGAGACCGTTGATGATCCCGAAGATCAATCCGAACTTCCACGGTGGCAATGTGACCGCCTCGGCGATGATCAACACGAAGAGCGGCGCCGGCAACAGCAGAAACGCATCGGAGACATGCGACAGGATCCCGTCCAGCCAGCCCCTGAAGAACGCACCGACTGCACCGATGAACGTTGCGATAATGCCGGTGCTGAACGCGGCGACGAGGGCGACGATCCATGCGGGCTTGGTGGCGGCGAGTATCTCGGCGAGCACGTCGCGTCCCAGCGAATCGGTACCGAGCAGGTGCGCCGACGAAGGACCGGAAGGGTGAAGGATCGCGAAATCGTAGCCAACCAGGGCGTCATACACCTTGGGTGGCCACACGGTCTTGAGGAGGATCGGGTATGCGAGTGCGGCCAGCCCGAACAGGATGATCAAGACGATGCCGGTCATCGCGGTTGGGCTGCCCACGATGAGCCGTGCCGTCCGGCCCATGCTCCTGCGGCGGGCCCGCAGGCGCTCGAAGAAGAGCTTCACACCGGCCTCCACACACGGGGATCGAGAAGCGCCTGTGACACTTCAAAGACGAGTCTGACGACGAGGGTGATCACACCGATCAGCAGCAAACCATCCAACACAACCGGCAGGTCCTGAGAGATCACGCCGGCGAAGAGGACCGAGCCGAGGCCTGGCCATCCGACGGACTGTTCGATGATGATCAGGCCGCTGAGCAGGTAGGGCAGGCTAACGACGAGACGTCCGAGCACCGGGTAGATGGCGTTTCGCCCAGCATGCCGATCGCGAACGACGCGGTCGGGCAGGCCCTTTGCCATGCCGGTCGTCACGTAGTCCTCCTTCATCACACCGGTGATCGACGTTCGCATGACGAGCAGGAAGTCACCGTAGGAGAGAATCGCGAAGGCGGTGATCGGAACGACCGCCGAGAACCAGATGTCGACGGTGTAGACGAAGACACCCTCGTACCACCAGAAGACGTTGCAGATGATCGTGATCGCAACGATCTTGCCCAGTGGTGACAGGATGCGCCGTTTGCCAAACATCCTGGCGAGGCCCGCTCCGAGCGCGAACACGAGGATTGCGACAGCAATGATCGTGAAGCTCATGTGGGCCATCATTGCCGAGCGGTCCACACCGACCCAGTCGATCGAATTCCCGATCAGTTTGTTGCGAAGCTCAACGGCTCTATGGCTGATGAAATAGGCGAGGATGAAACCCACGAAGGGCGGGAACAACGTGTAGCTGGTCACTGCCAGAAACGTCAGAGAACGGCCCCTCGGTCCTCGTTTCCACCCGGCGATCCGGCCGAGCCACGCTCCGAACACGTAAGCGAGTGCGAGACCGACGATGAACACAATCAGGGTCGCTGGAAGCCCCGCCGTCACGGAACCGCTCCGATTGAATCCAGTGGTCGTCTGCCCGATGCCGTGGGTGAGGAAGGTCCGCAGCCAGTAGACGTACCGCACGAGAAGAGGCTTGTCGAGCCCGTACTGGGCTCTGAGCGCATCGACCTCGTCCGCGGAGAGGAACATCCGGGTGGGGGTGAAGAAGTCGCCGGGCGTGAGCACCTCGATCAGAACGAACATCCCGACCGTGAACAGGATGAGGGCGAGAAGGCCCGACAGTGTCCGCTTGGCGAGGTACTTGGCCACCGAGTCAGGCTAGCTCGCTCGACCGGCCCGGGATCCGCATGTCGGGCTACGACCCGGGAATCGGCCCGCACCTGCCAGGAATGTCTGTTGGAACGGCGATCCCATCGTTGTCGAACGCGACGCCGAACGAGTACGACGTGAGCAAGTCGAGGATGGACTCTCTCACCGTCCCCTCGGCGGGCTGGGGACGTCCGCCATGGATCGTGACTGGGATCGCTTGGAGGGTCACGTCACCTTGCGTGATCGTGAACTCGAAGATGGCGGAGTCTGCGGTCTGTCCTCTTGCAGAAGGGAACGCGAAGTTGCCGGTCGAGTCGACCAGCCAGGCGTCACCGATGCGCTCGACACCCTGGAGCACGTGCGGATGACCTCCGATGATCAAGTCGGCCCCATGTTCTGCCCAGAGCTCTGCGAGATCTCTCTGGTACGGCTGGCGGCAGTGGTCCCCTTCGATCCCCCAATGGGCCATGACGACCACAACGTCGGCTTCGGCAGCGGCGGCATCAACGGCAGCGACCGTGTCGTCGACGAACGCATCGCATGTCCATGCCACTTGGGGTCTCGAGTCCGGATTCCACCTCGACCAGTCGCACGGGACGCGAGAGAACGCGACAACTGCAACAGTGCGGGTACCGACCGTGATCATCCGTGGAGCGTACGCGGCTTCCCGATCGACGCCTGCTCCTGCGCGGGCGATTCCGGCTTCGTCCAGAAGTTCGAGCGTGCGGATGACCCCGTCGCTGCCGTAGTCGAGCATATGGTTGTTTGCCAGCTGGACACCGTCGATGCCTGCGTCGGTCAGGAGTGCCACCGAGTCGGGCGGCGATTTGAAGACGTAGGTTTTGTCGGCAGGCGTTCCGACGTCGGATTCGGCGATGGTCGTTTCGAGGTTGACAAACATGAGATCCGGAGCAGACAGGACGTCCGTGACGTCTGCGAACGGGTCACGGCGGTCGAGCCCGTAGGTGAACTGGGTATCACCAGCGAAGCCGAGGACCAACGGTGGGGGGAGCGTCGTCGTAGTGGTCGTCGGCTTGATCGTGGTTGTTGTCGGAGCGGTCGTCGTGGTCGATGCTGTAGTCGATGTCGTCGTCGAGGTGGTCGTCGAAGACCGGAACGTCGCCTCCGACACGGCGCCTTGGCTGCTGCAAGCGGCAGCGACCAGAGCCAAGACCAGAACCCCCATGCGGCGCATCATGGAAGTGTATCCGGGGCGGTGCTTCAAGACGCGCATCGGCACCGCCACCGGATGGGCCGCGCCGCCGTGGTGCTCGGTGTTCTACCCGGTGACGTTGGTGATGGGCAAGAGCGAGTCTCGCCAATGGCAAAGACGAAGAAACACCAACCGGTGTCCTCTGGCCGACCTGAACACGCCAAACGCTGCCGGACGGTGCACTACGTCTCGTCTTTGGGGCTCCACACCTCCCATACCTTCCCCACCAGATCCGGCCCGGGTTTCAGGGTGGGTTGTCCGGGCATCCAGCCGGCCGGGGTCACCTGTGCTCCACCGGATTCGCGAACGAGCTGGAATGCCTGAATCTGGCGGATGGTTTCCGCGAGGCGCCTGCCGACGGCGTTCGCGACGATCTCTGTTGCCTGGATGACGCCGTCTGGGTCGATGATGAAACGGCCGCGCTGTTCGATGCCCGCGTTCTCGTCCCACACACCATATGCCCGTCCGACGTTGCCCGCTTGATCGGACGCCATGGCGAACTGGACGCCCCCATCGACCATCTTGCTGAGTTCGTTGTCGTTCCACATCTTGTGGACGAAGTGGCTGTCGACACTCACCGAGATGACCTCGACACCCAACGCTTGCAACTCCTCGTACCTGTCGGCGACCGCCGACACCTCAGTCGCTCAGACGAAGGTGAAGTCGCCGGGATAGAAGCACAACAGCACCCACTTGCCGGCGTAGTCGGAAAGACTCACCTGCCCGAAGGTGCCCTTGTGGTACGCAGGAGCGGTGAAGTCAGGGGCCTTCTGCCCCACACGTGCAGTCACGTGTACCTCCTGTTCCTGTTGCTGTTGGACGGGCGCGTCGGGGGCTGCCTCTTCGGCGACGAGCCCGGTGACACGGCCACATCCGACTGTCTCTTCTACCATTCAGTCCTCTTCTGGTAGACATCCTCCAGCATAACCGGCGCTCCAGAGTCCAAAGGCCCGTCCACCGGGTCAACCGGCCCCCATCTCCCCGCCGATGCGAAGGACCGCATCCACAAAGCCGTCCACATGAGCGGTCGTGGTCCGCACGTTGATGAAGCAGGGTCTGATTGCGAACTGACCGTTGACGACGGTCGAGCTCGGAAGGAAGTCGGTCTCCCTCAACAGTCTCCTCAGAAGACGCTGGTTGAGCGCATTCGGATCGACTCCGTCCGGTGCGACGTGACGGAAGCAACAGATCGACAGTGTCGGTTCGGTGAGCAGTTCGAGACGGGGGTCGTGCCGCGCCCGTTCGGCGACCTGCCTGGCGAAATCGTTGTCCTGGACGACCCGGGCCCGCACCCCTTCTCGGCCGAGTTCCGTGAGAATCGCCCATACGATCACGCCGCGGGCGGGAGCGGACAGCTCCACGCCGAAGTCCTGATAGGGAATCCCGAGCGAGTCGAGCGACGTTTCGGGTTCGTCGACGAACGCTCCTTCGAGGTAGTCGGCGGGTTCCTGGGTGAAGGCATCGAACAGGATCGATCGATCTCGCACGAACGTGGAGGCGACGCCGACCGGCGCGCCGAGCCATTTGTGTGGGTCGACGATGACCGAATCTGCGAGTTCGAGCCCGTCGTACCGTTCGGCGACGCGCGGATCGAGGATGCCGGGTAGCCCGTATGCGCCGTCGACGTGGTACCAGGTGTTGAACCGTCGCGCGATCTCACCCGCCTCCCGAAGCGGATCGATCGCACCCGTGTTGGTGGTGCCGGCCGCGGCGACGACGGCGATCGGCACGACTCCCTCGGCCGCATCGTGCTCCATCATGTCGGCGAGGACATCGGTGCGCATCCGCTGGTTCTGGTCAACGGGGACGAGCTTGACGTTGCGTCGCCCCAGGCCGAGCACACCAGCCGAACGCTGGATCGTGTGGTGAGCCTCGGCAGAGGTGTAGATGGCAATCGGTGATCCGTCGAGCCCCTTGCCCGCGGGGTCGATCCCGCGTTGCGTCAGCGACCACTGCCGGGCGGCCCCCATGGCGATCAGGTTGGCGGTCGATCCACCACTCGAGTAGACCCCTTTCATCCGGGGGGAAAGTCCACACAGCTCGCCGAGCCACTCCAATGACAGCTCTTCGAGACGGTTGAACGCTGTGATCGTGTAGCGCTGGGGAGAGGCGATGCTCGCGACGGCCGCCGCGATCGTGGGAACCGTCGACGGTCCGGCCGTGATCCACCCCCAGAAGCCCGGATCGGAGACCCGCGTTCCGTTGGGAAGGACGCTGGACAGCAGGCGATCGACGGCTGCGTCGGCGCCCGCTCCTTTGCTGGACAGCGGACCCTTGAGTGCGGTATCCCATTCGGTGAACCGCTGCATCGCGTCACCCGGAGGCGCGTCCAGGTACTGATCGAGGGCTGCGCCGGCCCGGCTGAGCAGTTCGTCGAATCTGCCGGTTTCGGGGTGGTTCGTGGTCATGGCCCGACTGTATCCGAGATCTGGACCCTAGGTGTGCTCTTCGGGGAGGTTGTCCTGGATGATGCTGATGGGGGTTGCCCACTTGAGCGATCCGTGGGATCGGTGGTGATT
>Ga0315542_1002260_pt1 | contig 11784 bp, 17 predicted proteins | sample SalMarSW160120MG_FD_202541 | JGI IMG/M metagenome (GOLD analysis project Ga0315542, IMG submission 202541) | Salt marsh sediment microbial communities from the Plum Island Ecosystem LTER, Massachusetts, United States - Salt Marsh Sediment SW1601-20 ... | reverse complement strand
TTGAAGTTCTCACAGTCATCGGGATTTACTCCACACACGCACCCAGGACACTGGAACTCCCTGATCAGCTTTTTCTTGTGCTCATCGCTCATCTGTTTCTCCGTTTGTCGTGGTGAAAATATCACACGCACTTTACATTGTCAATAAAATTCGTGCGGCCACAGATTGCACATGACCGATTGCATTTCCTTTAGGTTGGGCTCCAGGTATTCCCCCTGATCGGGAAGCCACAAGCACCACTGCTTGCCCTCGCGCTCCAGCATTCCTTTGTTTCGCAGGGCGATCTCCTGCAACCGCACGCGCAGAGTCCTACGCTTTTCGATCACAGGTGAGTCAACCCCAAAGAAATCTGCCAGCAGCTTGTAGTCAGCCTTTGCCATTGGACTGCTCCACCCAGTTGTCATGATACCAGAACTCACCGTTCACCGTGAACTGGTAGTCGTTGTCGGTAAGAATGCCCGCGACGTACTCATCCTCGTAGTAGGATTCGAGCATCGAGTACCCATCAGCGGCCAACTTCCGCGACAGTGACCGTACATCTTTCTCGACAATCTTTTCCAGACGCAAGACTTGATCCAGGATTTTCTCCCCGTCGCCATCGGGAAGGTCCTCAAGCACATCGAGAAGAAGCTGCACGTCCATCGTGTTGTAGTGGGAGTAGTGATTGCCAAAGCTGTTACGAGTGATGCGCAGAGTGATCTGGATCGCCTCGATCTCCAGCAGCCTTTTCACCGCGTCCAGGTCTAGCTCCGTAACCATCACGCTGTTGTCTGCCTGCAAGCGGTCCAGCATACTACTGCCCACGTCTGCATCCCCGTAGAAAGCCATGCCATCACCCTGGCAATAGCTAAGGGACCAGCGGATATCCTTCGTCGGATATCCAGCATCCCCTACCACCTGCTCAAAGTCCTCGTTGACTTGATCACAAGCGCCATGACTACCGTTGGAACGGTCCTCCTCTACCCACTCCACACGCGCAGCCTTCTGCGCCTCGGGGGAAAGCTCCTCGTAAGAATACAACTTGATCTGAACTGTGCGTGGCATTTCATCGCTCCTAGTCGTTTCTATCCGACACGATGAAAATATCAAAACGACTTTACGATGTCAAGAAAAAAATCGCCGCGTCAATTTTCACGCGCAGTCGGGGCAACCTTCGTCAAAGTAATACCACCGCTTGTGCTTACGGCAGTATTCTTTTTCTTTTCCCTGCTCTGCACCGTACAGCGCAGCGCACTTGACCGTGCAGAACATAGGCCTATGATCTGGCCATACGACCGGACGCTCCCCACACTTCATGCACAGTGGGCTTTTCCTTCCCTGAACCATCCCCTTACCAGACTAAGAGGATCGCCGCCATGATCTTGCGGGCGGTAGAATTAGTGATCTTCACCCCGAACTTTCGTTTGACCGCAAGTTGGATATCTGAAGCGTTGACACCATCCTTGGTAATCAGAGCACTCGCAGTCTTACCAAGCTCATCAATCCTGTCCAGGATAGCGTTCAATTCCCAGCGTACTTGTTTGGCCATTGATCACCTGCTTTCTTCTTGTCCACCGCGTCACGGTAGCAACCGTGCATTACGATGTCAAGTGTTTTTCTATTTTATTGGTTCGAGTTGCTTTCCTTTATGGTTCTGCACTGTTTGACTGCTACTACCAGCATGATTGGAGCTACGTGGACTGTGTTTCGGGGTGAATACCTCGAACCTGAAAAATGGGTCATTGATGATTTTGAGGCCCTGCGCGTAGTGCGTTACAATGATTACGCGAACTTACGGGTAGCGCGGCACCTGCGTTTAGGTTTAACCAAACGTCCAGGGCCAGCCAGGAGCTCCCCCGCGCCCCTGTCAACTTATTTTTGAGTTATTTATGACGGTAGCGTAGCCTACACCAAGTAAAAGGTGTCGATTTCTACACCTTCTCGCTTGTAGACTGCAAGGCATGTATCGCAGATACCAATGAAGTTGGACACTGCTCGTCTTTCGAGGGTGCCTACCGCACGATGTAGCGGACCAGTGCTATCAGCATCAAGATGATCGGACAGCAACGACTGTGCGTTTGTGCAGCGTGCGCGCGCAATAGCGTTGGGTAGCTCCTCACGCGGCTTTTGCAAAAGGGCAGCGCAAAGCCTACCCACGAAGGATTGCACGACGGCTGAAGCCGCCCAGGCTACTACGTCGCCCAGCGTTTCTTTTTCCACACGCTTGAGAAATGCCTGCTTCGATCTATCCCTGTCACTCAGCGCACCGTCGAGGTAGTGCAAGACTTCCTCGTTAGCGTCCTTCAACTTCTGCTCGGGGCTGCGTAGCTCCCGCTCCATCTTGACACGCTCGGCTGTCTTGAAGCACCCTTTCGGAACGTCATCCTTCTTAGTGTTCCGTAAGAGGCGCTCCATCTCCGGGAGATCCTGCTTTACCTGCGCGAGCTTGGCCCTTCTGAAGAAAACACCTGCCGTAGTGTGTGTCACCACGTAGAACGTGTCCAGTTTATGCTTGTCCACAAACCACTTACGCCACGAGTAAGACCCACGCTCACTGCGCGTCTTTAACACAGCAATCACTTGCCCGTCTTTTACTTTTGCGTCGCTCATTACTTCTCCTATTTCGCTGTGAGCAAGATATCAAACGCGCTTTACGATGTCAAGAAAATTTATACGTGGTGCTAATGCCTCCACACCTTTGCATAGGCTTCTTCCAGGTGGCGCTCCCACGCATCACAGGCCCCGAAGTCATCCCCCGTGGCGACAGCGTAGAGTCGGTCGTGGAAACTGCCCACCTGCTCACGCACGTCTGTATCGCTCGCTTCCCCGTAGCTCTTACTGTTTCCAGCCCGAATCCACGAAACGATATACGCTACGAGAATCGGCCTTACCTTGTGCTCGGAAACACCATACGCGCTCTCGCCCACCAGCTTTTCGATCTTGTTGTAAGCCTTCTGCGCGATGGCGGTCAAGCGTTTGTTGCCCTTCGAGGTATACATGCCCCATCTCGTGGGCACCTTCAGTTGCCTTTCCTCAGTCACGGTTTTGACCTGCTTGTACTTGTAGGTCAACGGCATCACTGCACCTCCTCTTTTGCCATCTTCTCTGCGATGTCGTCCAGGGAAACCTCCTCCACCTTACCACCTCGATAGATGTAGGCGAACAGATCCCCGTCACAGTAAAAGGTCTGGTAGGAACCACTCTCCACGAAGGGAGCGATCTCGTGGTAGAACTTGCCCTCACGAACCTCCGACCAGTCAGAGTCGATGGGAAAGGCATCCACGATGTTGCCCTCATTGTCGAAGTCCAGGTCGATACCGAAGTCACCACACAGCACCTCGATATCTACTTCTTCTGGATATCCTTCCAGGGATTTCAGGTGTGCTACCAGCTTGTCAAGATTTTTGTGCAGAATCTTGATCGAGCCGTGACCAACGTATGCCGTACTCATGATTTTCTCCGTTTCATCACGTTAATCGCCCGTCAAATATAACAATCGGAATTTACAATGTCAAGTAAAAAATCGAATTGCGGGAAAGGAAAAGGCAGGATTACTTGCGGGACTTTTTGATGCGATTCTTTGCGATGTAGAACGCGCAGATATCGCCCATGAGATCACTCTGGATCACGTCCCCCAGCTTGTCACGCGCCAGAGTCATTGCCTCATGGTAATCCCGACGAGTCTCGGCGTGCAGCCAGATGGCTACAGTCTGCGGTGCATTCTTGTCGTAGATCCCTCGCGCCATCGACTTGAGCTTACGCACCGTGTTCTCGGCGGCGAAGTCGAACCACTCGTCCACGTTATCCTTGCGCGCCAGCTTCGTCAACGCTGCCACCTTGCAGCGACCCAACACGGACAGTCTGTTGCGCTGGGCTCGGGTGAGCCCGTAGCGGTTGGCCCAACGGGCAATCATCAGAAGCTCGTAAGACGCAGCAGTGGAAATGCCTACCTCACTCTCCACGTAGTCGCTCCAATTTGTCCAGCCCCAGTCATGGTAGAAACCATTACGGTGGACAATGGAAAGGATATCGGCCAAGCGAAACAGTGCATCGTTCACTTCCATTCCCAGCTTGCGCGCCAGGGCACGTACCTGTGCTTTGTTCATTCTCTTCCTCCGTGGTTCTGTTACGCGCTCAGGGCGCGGCTGATAGAGATTCCTGGGCAGGTGGGGCACTCGTAGTGCCCACCGACTCGCTGGAGAATCGAGCCACAGTCGGGGCAAATCCCGTTCTGCACGAGCTTACGTCCACGCCGACGCTTGCTACGGCCACTCATTCGACTGGGTTGATCCTCGTCCTCGCGCATCTTGCGGGATCGCTCCTTGCGCTCGTAGTTTCGATTGCCGTGCATAGTATCCTCCGTTTGTGAATTGCTGTCAACCTGCAACAACATGCAAATCGAATTTAGCAATTTTGCACTACAACGTCAAGAAAAAAATCGCCGCCCCTTGCACGCTGATAGGTTAAACCTAATATCCCCGAACGGGAAAGCCTTAACGCCTTCCCTGTTTCGTTGTTGAGAAATATTACTGGGAGAGAATGGAGAGACTGTTAGGGGCGCTGTCGCCCCTAACAGTTGATTAGCGGATCATCATCTGTCGGGAGTAGTTGTCACTTCCGGGAAAAGGGACAACATTCTCCTCGTCGTCACTGTCGGAGCCCAGGATGATACCGGCACCACGCCCCTCGCTCTGCGCTTCCATGAGCTTCTGGACAAGGGGGCTGTCCACATCCCGAAGCTCCGTTCCCGGCTCCATGATGGCGAAGCGGGCGAAGTCCACGGTGGACGTGTCCATTTCCTTCTGGACATCTTCCAGGTCCCGACCACGATCCTCCAGGGCTTTACGCACCACGGAAGCCTGCTTCCGGGCGTCGGCCACGGCGCGCTGAAGGTAATCCGACGTGCTCTCCGGGAGCACCACGTCAAAGCCTTTCAGCTTGCCCACGACCGCTCGGATACCCTGGAAGTCTGCGCTGGCCACGGCCCGCTTCAACTCGTCCAGGGTGCTCCGCAGGTCCTCCAGCATATCGTCCAGGGCCGCCTCGTTTTCCCCTGAAATGAGAAACTTCAGGGCAGTGAAGCGCAGGTTGGTGTACGCCGACTTGGCATTGAACTCGCTCACGTCGTTGCGACACTTCTCGATAAGCTCGTCCAGCTTATCCTCGTTGTCCTTCGGCACGATGGTCCCCAACTCGTTGGGGCGACCCAGACGATCCAGGGACCGCTTGATACGGGAAGCCATGGCCACACCGTTGTTGCGCTCCTCTTTGTCGTTGACCGTCTTGTTGGTTTTCCACTCCGACTCTTCCCGTCGCCCCTCACTCTTCACCTTGCCATCGGAATGCTGGTAGCTCAGGCCACCATGCACGCTCGCCTTGAACGCCACCAGGAAACACTTTTTCAGATCTTCTTTTCTCGTCGGCATTTTCTTTTCCTCCGTTTGATTCTGTCAATGTTGACAGGTTAGTTGGCATCTTCGCTGCTGCCGCCACCACCACCCAGGACCACCGCACGGAACGCTCCATTCTTCTCTTCCTTCTCCTCCTCTTTACTGGCCTGGCGCGCACCCTCGCCCCACTTGCGCTGCCCGGCCAGCTTACCGTCACTCCACCCCTTGACCACCGGGCGGATCAGCTTGGACTCTTCCACGATATCCTTCGTGGTGATCTCCCGGCGCTCGTAATTCGTACACTTGATCGCGTTGATCACAGCCTGCTCAAGCTCCGCGCCAGTGAAATTCTTAGTGGCCTTCGCCACCGCTCGCCAGTCAATGTCCATTTCGGACACGAACTTGTCGGCCACCAGCGACTTGTACTTATTCGCTACCACTTCCAGGACCGCAATCCGGTCATTGGTGTTGGGCACGTCCACCCAGAACTGATCATCGAAACGACCAGCCCGGAGAAACTCGGCGTCGAGCGCCAGCGGATCGTTGGACGTTGCCACGATGTAGACTGGCTTGTCGCAGTCCTGGAGCCACGCCAGGATATCCTGGCCAATGCGTCGGGACGTTCCGCCATCGGAATCGCCCCCACCGGAAAAGCCGCTGAATCCCTTTTCGATCTCATCGATCCACAGGATACACGGGGCAATGGCTTCCACCACGTCACGGGCCTTGAACCACCCCTGCTCCGACTCACCCACGTACTTACCCATGAGCGCCCCCATCGAAAGCTGCACCAGCGGCAGTCCCCAGGCAGTCCCGACGCATTTCGCTGTCAAGGATTTTCCGGTGCCCGGCACGCCTGCGATCACGATACCCTGCGGGCTCGGCGTGAACTCGAAACGCTGGGCGTCCAGGAAAGTCTGGTACGTGATCTTCAGGTATTCCTTCAGATTGTCCAGGCCACCAATGGCGTCCAGGCCCTTCGGGTTGGGGTCCACCCACTTGACGGCAGGGCTCGAGATCAAGGCCTTCTTCGACTGAATCAGGATTTCCGGCTCGATGCGCCCCACCTCTGCCATCGACACAGCCAACGCCTGCTGCGCCTGTTGATCTTCCAGACCCAGCAGTGCGTCCAGCACCTTGTTGAAAGTGTTGGACTCGGCGCTGCGCTTACCGTCGATCTTGTTGACCTTCAGGTCATTACTGATCGCTTCCCGGTCCTCGTCCGTCTTAGCGTCGAGCAGATGGTGTAGCACCTTCGGCTCGTTGGGGGACTTGGCCATCCCCTCCACCACCACCTTCAACTCCTCACGGGTGGGCAGGTCGAGCTCCACAGGGATGAAGCCATCCACCGGCTTGTTGCGGTCCACGACCACAACCTGCACCCAACTCTCGGGAGCCGAGGATTGAGACTGCCGACTCAGATCCTTCAGCAACCGCATAGCCTGGATACGGGTGGGGGAATTTTCCGCCAGATGATCGGCCATATCCTCCATGATCACAAGGGCTGGCCCCTGCGTGTAGCTCCCAAGAAATTCGAGCAGACCGTCGGGCTGCGCAGACGGGGGCGCGAAGGGGGACTTGCAGAGTACCGCCAGGTCAGGCTGGTTCTCCGTGGCATCCTTGGTATTGACGAGCCCCGTGGAGCAACGCCACCGAAGCACACGCTTGAACTTAATCCGCTGGGCAACGCCAGTGATCAGGATCTCGGCACGAGCTTCCTCATTGGTCCGCGCCCAGATCAGGCCCGACCGCGCACGGATCAGCTTATCGAGGGTCTTGACGAATTTCTGTGACATTTCTTTTCTCCGTTTGTTCTGTCCATCGCGGTCAAATATAACACCGCTTCTTTACGATGTCAAGTTGAATGCAATATTTTCTAGTGCCCGTGACCGCCCTTGAGGTGGGCCAGGTGATGCTGGTACATGAAGTTGGCTCCCTGCGCCTGCGCCTGCGCCATGGCTTTGCGGAAGGCTGCGCTGTTACGCTCCTGGAGTTTGGCCAGGGTGCAGAGATCGTACATCCCTTTGGGAAGCCGCGCCCCAATGACACGGAACGTGCCATCGGGTTGCTTCACAATACGAGCAACGCCACGAGCCAAGGCATCCTCGATCTCCCGAAGCGCACGCTTACGCTCCTCCTCTTCCCTCTGCCGTTCGGCCGCTTCCATCTGTCTGAATATCGTGTCGCAAGGCATTTTGTTTCTCCTGTTTGCTTTTCCGTTTCGCAAGTTGAATGTACTTCAAAAAATATTTTACTGCAACAAAAAATTCACAGCGCATTTGTTTTTTCATTTTTCCGCGCCTTTGTTTTCCCCTATTAACCTAGCGGCACATGCCTTTCTTTATGAGAGTGCCTTTTATTATTTACCCTCGAAGCCTATGTCCTGGGTGTTCGGTTTAACCAAACGACCGAACGAATCGGACAATTCCGATCCGCTTCCGTTGCTGTAAAATTTTACACGAGGCTCAGGCTCCCCAGGATTTTTCTCTGAGCTCTTACCGCAAGAGCTACCCCTTAATTTTGTATAGAGAGAAGTGACCCCAGGAAGGAAATTAACGTGGGACGGTTACAGCTTTTCTCCCTTCGCAATTCGGTCCGCTTTACGCGCAAGCGTACCGTGCGCCGGGAATCCGATGATAGCTTTACGGTTGCCTTTCGCGCAGACTTTGCAATCGACGCAGTTGACATTCGAGTTGAGGATCGCGGGACACACCACGACGTGGCGACCCTTGGGAGTCTTGAGCCGACGCGGAGAATCCATCGGCAGCACCGTGACCACCGGCCCAATGTTCAGGTCGGCCAGCGCGTCTGCGTGCTCGAGGTTATCCCCCGACAGGTTCACCACGAAACCCAGCGCATTCATTTCCTTGATCACTTCCCGGTTGTGCGCGGCCACCGCAGGCGCAACCTCACCCTTGACGGGCAGCGGGGAATAGTGGGTATAGGTATACCCACCCCGATTGAAACCGTCTGCGCAGTTGGCGCGGGCAAGCTGAAGGCAGCGCCCTCGGTGCAGCCTGTTGTTACAGCCGGTGAGATCTCCCGACTGATTGTGCCGCCAGATCTTCGTGCGCAGCGTCTTTACCTTTTCGCAGAAGGAAGTGAAGTCAGTTCCATTCGTCAGGCCACCCACCCCCAGCTTGTGCCATACCAGGCCAAGTCTGCCCACGCGAGCGTAGCAGGCTTGCCGCATAGCACAGGACGCGGGGCATGTGCCCTTATTGGACATGGAAACAGGAATCGCACCTGTTTTACGGTTTCCTGATTTCGGGGTGAGAATGAATAAATCTTGAACCGTCTGCGCCATTTTGTTCCTCCGTTTGTTCTCGCAATTTACACTGCTTACTTTACAATGTCAAGAAAAAAGCGGTGTAAATTTATTTCGACCAATCGACTCCGATTTGGATGCTGTAAAATATCACACAGGCTCTACCTTCACCGGCATGACTTTTACTCTCAGGTTCCTTAGGTGTGTAGCTCTATTTTGTATAGAGAGAGCACACCTAATTGACAAGCCTGAGCACCTTGGCATCGGCGTGTGTTTCCTCAGTGTGCATCCCGATAGCGAGCTCTACAGCCGTCTTGAAGGACCGCCCAGCACAGTGGTTCTCGGGTGCATCTACGTTAGCAGCACACGCCTGCTCGTAGGACATCTTCTGCGGGCCTGTGGTGGACAGCACCTGCCCTGTCAGGTTCTCGGCCATGATCGTTCGGGTGAGGATGTACAGCGTTCCATCCTTCCCTTCGCCACACGTCGTAAGGGTGAGCGCGAACATACGCTGCTTATCGAGCACCTTTTTGAAGGGTGCGAAGTTACCATTACGGTCGTCAAGCCCGGCAATGAAGTGCCCATCAACGTGCAGCGCCAGCTTACCCGTATCACTGTCTGGAGTGACACACATGCGCGTGGGCTTGAACATGAGGATCTCGAGCGCAGCTACCGGGTTCGCCGGAAGCGTTGCCATGACCACCGGGTACTCAGCTTTCGCAAAGCTGCGGATCTGTAGGTCAATAATGACCTGAAAAGAATCACTGGTCATTTCGCATCACGCACTTCTCGCGCCTTCGCTTCGGCCACGATTTTCGCCATCTGTTCCGTACCTAGCGTCTTGGTCATTTCCTGGTGCTCGGGAGTGCCAGGGGTTTCCATGGCCCGGTGAAAGCGCGCTACCGCTTTGATGCTGGCCACGTCTTGCTCCACAGCAGCCAGGGCACAGGTATTGACGAGCCACTTGGGAAAGAGCTCCGCTTCGACGTAGCCCTTTCCATACTCGTAGAAGGGCAGCGACTCGGGCCACGTCACGTCGGGATCCTTCTCATCGAGGTATCCCGGAATACGTGCGTTGAACGCTTTGACGTAGACCTTCCGGTAGAAGTCCTCAGTGGCTTTACCATCCAGTGCAGGGACCTCACCGACTTCCTCGTCATTCTCCAGAATGGTCCAGTAGGCTTTCAGCAGGGCCATGACTGTATTCGCCATCGCATCACAGTCCAGGTCCGAGATCACCGCTCGTAGGATAAATGACTTCAACTCGGTTGCGTTGATGGGGTCGCTGTAAAAGAAATGTTCGAGTGCCATGTTGTTTCTCCGTTTCTTTTTTCAAAATCGTGCGTTCACAATATCACGCCGAATTTACGATGTCAAGTTTTTTCGGGCCGCGCCCACTGCACCTCAGTGCCTCGCTCAACACGAATAAGATCACCGTTGATTCGGGACGCCGTTACCTTGTAGCGCCCCCCGCAATCGTCCTCCACAATGGCGCTCTTGCCCTTGTTGTACGTCCCCAGAAGGGAATACGTCCGCTCGTTGTTGGGCGCTCCGTAAGCACGGAGAACTAGCTTGTCCCCTTGCGCCAAGTCTTTCGGAAGGGGAATGCTTCCCGCTTTGACAGCAGCTTCCTGAAAGGACCTGTCGAAGTATTCTGGATACCATGTGCGCACTGCATCCTTGATGCGTTCCGGCTCAGTGCTATGTCCCGTCATGGAGAACAGCAGATCCGGGTGCTCAAGGAAAACAATGTTGCACGCAACATCTTCCTCGTACCAGAGATTGCTACCCCAAGACTCTCCCAGGTAAACAGCGTGTGGGGTAAGGTTATCCTGCGCCCACTTCTTGCTTACACTCAGCCCCCCATGACCAGCAGTACCGTAGAACACTACGCCTCGCGTAAGCTGTTGGGAATACTGCGCGCGTCCCCACGGGGTGGAAGTTCCCTTTCCTTCGGGAAAGTAGTTGACCTCTGCCACGTCGATTTTGTTCATCACAACCTCCAAATGATTTCCATCCGACAACATCAATTTACGCGATCAAAATGATTTTGTCAAACGAAAATGAATTTTATTGGTTCGGATGTTTGATCGTTGTGAAATACAACGCAAACAGCAGCTATAGGGGCGTAGCTGCAAGGGTGGTCAGCAGCTTAATGTCGAACTGAAAAAAGAGGAGATTGATGATTTCGCGCCTTGTTTGGTGCGCGAGTAGTGTGATTACGGGCTGTTGGACTGGTGCGCGCCGTTCAATTCGTGGTCTACACGGGCTGCGATCTCTTGCACTTTCCCCTTACTTAAGTCACTGAGAGCCACAAGGGTAACTGCCCACACCATGAAACGTGTATGCGGAGTCATAAGCCGCTTCGCTGCCTCTTTGCCTACCTTTAGGTCATCGTTGTCAATCATCATCGACACCATCTGTCGGTCACGCTCGTCAAGCGGAAACCACTTCGGCAGCAGCTTCAGATTCTTTTCCTTTTCCAGAACCCCGTTGGCAGCAGCAGTAGCAGCGGTGATATAATATTCAGCAATCCCTTGTCCGGTTTTCTCAGATGCCTCAGATACCAGGGCGCGAGTTAGACGTGGGACTCGAATAGACAGTGTAGATTGATTATCTGCCATCGGTAATACTCCTTCTAGTAATGTAGCCCATTTCAGTTTCCATCTTATTCTGCTCCATTACTATGTCAAGTATTATTTTCCTGCTGGATATAGTCAGAGAGCAGTCGCCCGTCCCTTTTGACGCGGAGCTCTACACTCTTATATTTTACAAGATGGAGACTGACTTGGACATCGTTCCAGTAGAAACGGCAGTCCTCGGGACCACTGGCTTCAACTCGCTGGAGAGCTCGTTCAAGCGTGTGTGATTCAACGACATCCCCTTCGTCTGTACGAAACTGAGTATGCTTGAACAGCTTGTGGTTGACCACGATTATTTCGCGTCGGTCGCTCATGAGAAGGGTAACACCTACGGGGGAGCAATGCTCCCCCGTAGGGTGATTACTTGGACTCCTCCTCCTTCGCCTTGAGCTTGAGCTGCTTCCGGCAAGCCTTCACCAGCGCCTCACCGTCGGCCTCGCCAGCGGCGAAGTTGAGCGCCATGATCACGAGCTTGCGCGCATCCTGCGTCGGCACCGAGTCACCG
>Ga0315542_1002259_pt1 | contig 11786 bp, 14 predicted proteins | sample SalMarSW160120MG_FD_202541 | JGI IMG/M metagenome (GOLD analysis project Ga0315542, IMG submission 202541) | Salt marsh sediment microbial communities from the Plum Island Ecosystem LTER, Massachusetts, United States - Salt Marsh Sediment SW1601-20 ... | reverse complement strand
GACCTTGTCCATCGTCGCGACGTCGTTCGGTTGACCGGTTTCGCTCACCTGTGGCTCCTCGTTGGCGCTCGGGGCAGACAGGTTATAGGGTCGCGGGGTGCTCGGACGTCGCCTACTCGGCGTGACCGTTACCGTCACGCTGCTCTCGCTCGACGGCTGGGGACTGTTTCGCCTCTACCGCGTGTTCAAGCCCGATCAGCACGGGGCCAAGGTGACGCACTTCAGCCTGAAGAGCACCCTGGTCGGGCGCTCGCTGGAGGAGATCGCCGTCGTTCCCAAGGGTGGAGGAGCCGGGCCGCCGCTGCTCGTCCTGCTGCACGGAAGGGGCTCGTCTCCGAGTAGCTACCTTACCAAGTACTGGTTCGATGCGCTCGCCGGGCTCGGCGCGCGCGCGCCCGTTCTCCTGTTGGTGAACGGAGGCGATCACAGCTACTACCACGACCGCGCCGACGGTCGCTGGGGCAGCTACGTCACGCAAGAGGCGATCCCGGCAGCGCTGGCGCAGACCGGGGCCGATCGTCGTCGCATCGCCATCGGCGGTATCTCGATGGGCGCCTTCGACAACGCCGAAGACTTCGCTCGAAATGACGTTCTGGAGATCGCCTCGAGCCGACCGGTGCCACTCGGTCGAAAAGCGCGTGTCTGGATCGATGTCGGTAATCGGGATCCATTCTTCTCGGCCGACAGCGAACTGGCGCGAGCCCTTTGCGCGTACGGTCAGAAGGTGGTCTTCAACGTCTGGCCCGGCGCGCACTCCGGCGACTACTGGAATGCGCACGTCGACCGTTACCTGCGCTTCTACGCGTCCGCGCTCGCCGCCTGTTGAGCGCAATCGGCGCAGCGCGATATGTGGACGTTTCTTCGCAAAACCGCCCGCTTGCACACACAAATCGTCTTGTTGGAGTTCCTGAACGGTCGTAGACTGAGATAGGCGGGTGACTCTCGAGCGCAGGTCGCCTGTCGTATTCGGCTTTGCGCCCGGAGCGAGCCTGGAGAGTGATCCATGTTGCGTTTCGGAAGGCCAAACGTCGAGAAGCTGGAGGGAAGGAGCGACGTCGCCGGCCTGACGCGTCTGCTGGCTTCGGCGCCGCAAGTCGAGTTGCGGATCGAGGCGTTGCAGGCTCTGATCAGGCTCGAAGAGCACGATCTCGTGATGGGCGCGCTAGGCGACGGAGCGCCCGAGGTACGAGCGGAAGCGGCCCGCGCTCTCGGTCAGAGTCACGACATGCGCGCCGAGCTTCCCCTCGTGCTGGCGCTACGCGACAACGATTGGCAGGTGCGCCAGGCCGCGGCCGAGGCGCTCGGTCTGCTCGGGGACACAGAGGCCGAGGAGCCGCTCCTGGCCGAGTTCGAGGACTCCAACAATCACGTGCGGGCGGCCGTCGCCGAGGCGCTGGGGCGCCTGGGCGACACCCGCGCCGAGGATCCGCTCGTCAAGGAGCTCGGCGACAGCGATCGCCTTGTTCGGGCCAAGGCGGCAGAGGCGCTTGGCCAGATCGGCGACCGGCAGGCGATCGGGCCCCTTCTTGCCGCTCTATCCGACGACGATGCCTACGTGCGTGAGTCGGCGGCACGGGCTCTCGGCTGCCTGCGGGATGCCAAGGCGATCGAACCGCTCCTGACTCTTCTGGCCGACTCCGATTCCGGCGTGCGGGCCCAGGCCGCCGAGTCGCTCGGCAAGGTCGGCGACGTACGCGCCCTCGGGCCGCTCGTCGAGGCGCTGGGCGATTGCCGCTACGACGTCTGCCGAATGGCTGCCCGCTCGCTGGCGCGACTGGGCTGGCAGCCGGGATGTAACGAGTTCGGCGCCCGCTACTACCTGGCTTTGCACATGATCGATCGTGCAGTGGAGATGGGCTCCTGTGTCGCCAAGCCGCTCGTCACGGTGCTGCTCGAGGACGACTCGCACTCGATGCGCGCGGCGGCCGCGAGGGCGCTGGGTGAGATCGGTGACGAGTGCGCGGTTGGTCCTCTCATCGCCTGTCTCAACAACGCCGATGTCCCCGAGGTGGTGCGCATGGCCGCCGCCGAGGCGTTGGGCGCGATCGGTGACTCGAGCGCCCTGAGACCGCTTCGCACCGCCCTGCTCGACCACGACCCCGAGGTGCGCGATTCCGCCAAGCAGGCGCTCGATCAGATCAACCTTCGCCTCGGAAGGGCCGGCGCGGCCGTCAGGTCAGGCTCGCGCTAGGCTGCCTGGGTGAAGCCGAGAGGAAAGGTCGAGAAGGCTAGCCCTCGCGCGAGCGATCGCGTTCCGCCGCGCATCAACCCGCTGCGCTGGCTTTTATGGTGGATCCTGCTCTTCTTCGCGCTGATCCTCTTCTACGGCCTCTTCGCGCCCTTCTGGTTCGGTCTGCGCCTGGCGGCGTGGATGGCCGAGTTCAGAGCGCGCAGGCAGCGGGCCAGGCTCGCCGGCCAGGGCTACTAGAGAACCGGGTTACAGCCCTGATTTGCGGCCCAGATCCCCAGCACGATGCTCGCCGCGGCTACTCCGAGTAACACCCCATAGCCGAGCACGCCCGCGCGGCCGTAGAGGGCGTGAGTGCGGCCGAAGCGCGAGAGGCCGAGCATGGCCAGGACTCCGCCGACGAGGCCCCCGATATGTCCGCCGACCGAGATTCCGCTGGCGCCGAAGGTGAAGGCCAGGTTGATGATGACCACGGCGAACAGCCAGCTTCCGAAGAGGTGCACGCCCTGGCGTTCGAGCACCAGGCCGGCACCGAACAGGCCGAAGATGGCGCCTGACGCGCCGGCCGTCAAGACGCAGGGCGAAACGAGAATCGCTCCGGCAGCACCGGCCAGACCGGCCGTGAGGTAGAGCAGGAGGAAGCGGCCACGTCCCATGCGCTCCTCGAGCGGAAAGCCGACGAACCAGAGAACGAGCATGTTCATGCCCAGATGAATCGGGCCGTAGTGCATGAATGCCGAGGTCAAAAGCCGCCAGTAGTCGCCGTTTGCCACCAGTGGCCCGGCCAGCACGCCGTGCTCGTAGATCGTTCCGCGATCGGAGTTGATGCCGCCGCCGGTCGCCACCGTGGCCAGGTAGACGACGATGTTGATCGCGATCAGCGCCCGTGTAACCAGGGCGCCTGCGCCCTCGTAGTGCGCCCGCCGCACTGTCTTGGTGACCTTCTCGACCCCCTGCGGCTTGCCCGAGTGCTCGGGGCAGCGGATGCCTACGGCTGCGAAGGTAGCGCAGTCGGTGCAGATCGGGCGCTCGCAGACCGAGCAGGAGAGACCCGTCTCGCGATCGGGATGTCGGTAGCACGTCGCCATTTCTGACTTCTCGGTAGCCTACTCGTCATGCGCATTCACGTGTCCTTTACTCCGTTTGAGCCCGTTGACGCGCCGCTCGCGGTCGTCATCGACGTTCTCAGAGCCACCTCTACCATCACCCAGGCGCTGGCCTCCGGCTACGAGCGCGTTCTTTGCTGTACCGACATCGAGGACGCCCACGTCCTTGCTGCCGAGAACAGCCCCGCCGTGCTCGGGGGTGAGCGCAAGTGCTCGCCCATCCCCGGCTTCGACTTCGGCAACTCGCCGCGCGAGTACGTCGGCAAGCCGGCCGCTCCGACGCTGGTGCTATCGACCACCAACGGCACCCGCCTGCTCGTCACCGCCGCCGCTCACGCCGAGCGCGTGCTCGTGGCCTCGCTGCTCAACCTGGAGGCGCTGATCGAAGCCGTGCGCGCCGACGGCGCCGACGAGCTGGACATTCTCTGCGCGGGATCACGTGGCGAGCTCTGCCTCGACGATGCCTACGTCGCCGGCCGCATCGCTCAAGCGCTTGACGGCAATCACACCGACTCGGCCAACGCGGCGATCAGGCTGGCCCAGTCCTTCGCCAGTGCCGAGGACGGCCTGCGAGTTAGTCAGAGCGCCCGCAACATCGTCGCCGCCGGTCTCGAGGAGGACATCGCCTACTGCGCCCGTGAGAGCATCGTGCCGATCGTGCCGCGCTTGATTGGGACGGTTGGCGCTGGGGTCGAAGTGGCGTTGAAGTAGTTCGTTTCCCCAGCCGGTCATGCCCTCGAGATAGGAGGCCGTACGAGATGAGCTCCTCGGAGCGAGTGAGGATCGAGCCGCTGCCTCCGGCGCTACGGTGGCTCGGCTCGCCTCGGGCCTGGCAGGCGGGCGATCGCAGCCTCGAGCTGAGCGCCGGGCCCGCCACCGACCTGTTCATCGACCCGGCCGGCGGCGCACCGCTTCTCAACGCGCCCGCGCTCGTCGGCGAAGTAAGCGGCGATTTCCTCTTCAGCGCCCGCGTTCGTCCCGAGCTTTCCTCCACCTTCGATGCAGCTGTGCTGCTGCTGTACAGGGGCGAGACGAGCTGGGCGAAACTGTGTCTCGAACGCTCGCCGCAGGGAGAGCCGACCGTGGTCGCGGTCGTGACGCGAGGCGTCTCCGACGACTGCAACTCCTTTTCCGTCGAGAGCGGCGCGGTCGGCCTGCGCATCGCGCGACTGGGTGAGTGCTTCGCCTTCCACGCCTCTGGCAGAGACGGTTTCTGGCGGCTGGCGCGCTACTTCGCGCTGGGTGGTGAAGGCGCGGTCGAGATCGGCTTTCTCGCTCAGTCGCCGACGGGCGTGGGCTGCCTTGCTCGCTTCGAACAGATTGACTTCGAAAAGCGGCGCCTCGGCGAGCTCAGAAACGGCGAGTAGCAGGGTGTTTGGGGTTCTGGGAAACGGGATCGCACTCGCTCTCCGTTGCGGGATCGGCTCGCTTTCGAGTGGTTTTCGAGCGGCTTTTCTCGCTACCGTTCTCCGCCCCGTGGGAGGGTGGGGGGTGGTGGGTGGGTAAAAGCACCCGAACCCCGAGCTAGCGCTTCTTCGCCTTCGCGGCCCTCTTGCCGTTCTTGCCGTCGCCGACCAGGCGGCCGTCGTGAATGGTCAGGCGGCGCGGCGCACGAGCGGCGAGCTCTGCGTCGTGAGTCGCCACGATTATCGTCGTGCCGTGCCGCGCCGCCAGATCGGTCAAAAGCGCAATCACGTCGGCGCCGCTCTTGGAGTCGAGGTTGCCGGTCGGCTCGTCGGCCAGAACCACGCGCGGCTCGGCCAGTAGCGCCCTGGCGATTGCGGCTCGCTGCTGCTCGCCGCCGGACATCTGGTTGGGAAGGTGGAAGGCGCGGTCGCGGAGGCCGACCTCCGACAGCATTGCCAGCGACCGTTCGCGTAGCTCTCCCGCCGAGACACCGAGGGGAGCGAGGCCGGCCTCCACGTTTTGAACTGCAGTGAGGGTCGAGAGCAGGTTGAACTGCTGGAAGATGAAGCCGAAGGAACGCAGTCGCAGCTCGGCGAGCTCGCCGTCGGAGAGCGAGTCGAGATCGCGGCCCTCGAAGCGAACCTCACCGCTGGTCGGGCGGTCGAGTGCTCCGAGCAGCTGCAGGAGCGTTGTCTTGCCCGAGCCGCTCGGACCTTCGAGAGCGACGAACTCCTCCTTGTCGAGGGAGATGTCGACGCCGTCGACGGCCTTGATGGTCGAGTTTCCGAGCCGGAAATACCGGGTCGCGCCGCGCAGCTCGTAGAGTGGTGGGGCCGACATCACTCGACCTGCCTCAGGGCGTCGGCAGGGCGGAGTTGCGCGGCGCGAAGCGCCCCGGTTGCTCCGGCAAGGAGTCCTCCAAGTACTGCAAGGGCGAAGCCGATCAGGATGATCGATCCGGCCAGCGGAGCGTGCAGGGCCACCTGGCTGGTCGCACTCTGGGTCGTCGTTTGAACGGCGGCGGCGAAGCCTCGGAATCCTCGGCCGTTGGCGGTAGTGGCGACCTTCGACGACGCCGAGAGGGATAGGTTGAACGAGTTGATCACGGCGGCGGCGGCGATTCCTATCGCCACGCCGATCACGCCGCCCACGACTCCCTGGGTCAGCGACTCGGCGGCGACCTGCCTGATCACGAGCCGTCTCGACCAGCCGAGCGCTCGCAGCGTTCCGATCTCGCGCACGCGCTTGGCGACCGAGGAGAGGGTGAGCAGCGCCGCCAGCATGATGGCCACGGCGATCACGATGATCGAGAGAGCCAGTCCGAGGCTCTTGGCGAGGTCGGAGGCGGTGACCAGAGAGCCCGAGATCTGGTCGGCAACGTCCTTGGCGCTGGCAACCTCGGCGCTCGGGAAGGCGTTCTCGATCTTCTTCTGAACGGCCCCGACGGCCGAGCTCTTATCGGCGCGGACAAGCACGACGTTGATCTGGCTCTTCTGGCCTGAGAGCGCTTGTAGCCGCGTCAGTGGGACGTAGACGTCGGCGCTCTGTCCGCCGAGCGGCGCCTGGACGAGCCCGACGACACGAAACTTGGTCTTCTTGATGGTAAGCGTCGAGCCGACCTTGAGCTTGTGGCTGGAGGCATAGGAGTTGGCGACGAGTGCCTCGCGGGCATTCTTCTGCGACAGGAAGCGGCCCTTGGTGACCTGGGCGGCGGTGATCAGGCCCATATCCGCCCGGCTGGTATCGACGCCGCCGATCGTGTAGCTGGAGGTCTTGATATCCGTCTTCGGCGTTTTGACTTGCTTGGTGGTCGTTTGTCGCGGCGTCGTGATAGTCCTCGAGAAGCGACGCATGCTCGCGGGCATGCACTTGCGCATGGCGTCGGAGCCGCCGAATCGTCCCGGGCCTCCCTGGGCCTCGCCGGTCAGGCCGCCGTCCTGCGAGGGCTGACTCGGAGTGGTGGTGGTAGAAGTCGAGGTGCCGGAGCTCTTCTCCTGCTTGGCCAGGCACGCTGCCATCTTCGCCAGCTCGGCCGCCGTCGGCCGGTGCACTTGACCCTGAACATTCAGTCGCTGTCCGCCCGTCGTGATCTGGGTGGAGATCTTCGGCACCTTTCCCTCCTGGTGTGTCACGGTCAGCGTCAGCCCGGTCGCGATCTCGGCGACACCGGAGATGGAAGAGACGCTCTTTGCCTGCGACTGCGCGAAGGCGATCTGCGAGCCCGACGAGAAGGTGTCGTACGAGAAGTGCTCGCCCGCCTTGCCCAGCGTCGAGAGGTCGGTGTTCACGGTGCGGTTGGCGAAGGCGCCGCCGACGCCTTCGGGCTGCACCGTGACGGTCAGGTCGGTGCCGATGCTGGAGAGCGGATCGAGAGCCGTTTTCTGAGCCTGGTCCAGCCCACGCGAGAGGGAAGTGATCACGATTACAAGCGCAACCCCGAGCGCCAGCCCGAGCAAGGTCAGGATCGTACGGCCCTTTCGCCGCAACAACTCGCTACGCAGATATCCCAGGTAGAACACGTCCAGAACGAAAGCAGAGGATGCTAAGACGGCGATGAGAGTCGGCCGTCGATACGCTTCTCTCATCCCCGTCTTAGCGTCTGTGCCTTTACTTTCTTGTGTAGAGAGACCTTGATCTCGCACCCGGGCCCGGGGAGCGATGGGAGGAAGTCGATGCAGATCCTCGTTGTCGATGACGATCGCGCTGTTCGCGAGGCGCTCGAGCGCGCGCTCGGCCTCGAGGGCTACGACGTCGAGTTGGCCGCCGACGGCGCGGAGGCGCTGGCGGCGGTCGAGCGACGGGAGCCCGACGCCATCGTGCTGGACGTCCTGATGCCGGGCGTAGACGGACTGGAGGTCTGCCGCCTGTTGCGCAAGGCGCAGAGCAGAGTCCCCATCCTCATGCTCACCGTGCGCGACGAGCTGGGCGATCGAATCGAGGGACTCGACGCCGGCGCCGACGACTACCTGGGCAAGCCCTTCGAGCTGGAGGAGCTGTTGGCTCGCGTGCGCGCGCTACTGCGGCGGGCCACACCAGGCTCGAGCGGCGAGATCCTGCGCTTCGCCGACCTCACTCTCGATCTGGGCCTACTCGAGGCGCAGCGCGGCAAGCGTAAATTCAGGCTCTCGGTGACCGAAGCCAATGTGCTCGAGTTCTTCCTGCGCAACCCGCGCCAGGTGCTCTCCCGCTCGCTCGTCTTCGAACGGGTCTGGGGCAGCCATCTCGGTACCGAGTCGAACACCCTCGACGTCTACGTGGGCTATCTGCGCCGCAAGACCGAGGCCGGCGGAGAACCCCGTCTCATCCACACCGTGCGCGGTGCCGGCTACGTGCTGCGTGAGCAATGAGCCTGCGCGTCCGACTCGCCCTGGCCACGACGCTGGTAGTCGCCTTCTCGGTGGCACTGGCATCGATCGCCATCTTCTTCTCGATGCGCGCCGATCTCTTGCGAAACGTCGACGACGAGCTCGAGCAGCGCGCCGTCGCCGTCCAGAGCAGCGCTCTCGGTACCGCTCCCCCCGCCGGCGACCTGGTCAACCGGCTACCGCTGCCGCGGTTCGGACAGCGCGAGTACTTCCAGCTCGTTACGGCAAAGGGCGCGGTCAACCGTCCGGCCAACGAGAGCGGAGCCGTGCCGGTCGATGCGCGCACGCTTGCGGTCGCATCGGGCAAAGGACGGGCCTTCTTCACCAGTACCCAAGTAGCGGGCGTCCACGCCCGTGTTCTCACCGTTCCCATCGCCCGCAAGGCCGCGCTGCAGATCGCCAGCCCGCTCGACGGCGTCGATCGTGAGCTGAACAGGTTGAAGTTGATCCTGCTACTCGTCTCGCTTGCCGGCATCGTGCTGGCGGCCGGTGCGGGCGCGCTCGTCTCGCACACGACGCTCTTGGCCGTGCGCCGCGTCAGCGACGCGGCCGAGCGGGTAACGAGCACGCTCGATACGAGCGAGCGGGTGCCCGAGAAGGGCAAGGACGAGCTGGGCCGTCTGGCCGTCTCGTTCAACGCCATGCTGGCGGCGCTGCAGGAGGCGATCGAGACGCAGAAGCGCTTCGTCGCCGACGCCTCACACGAGCTGCTGACGCCGGTCACCAGCCTGCAGACCAACCTCGAGGTGCTGGCCAAGGCGCCGCGCCTGCCGGCGACCAAGCGCAAAGACCTGATCACTGATGTGCTCGGCGAGTTGCGCGAGGTGCGCAAGCTGGTTGGCAACCTGGTCGAGCTGGCGCGTGGGAAGAACGGCGAAGAGCGCGGTCAGGTTCGCTTCGACAGCGTCGTCAGCGACTGCATCGACCAGGCGACGCTGCGCTACCCCAAGCTGCACTTCGTGGCCGAGTTGGAGCCGACGACCGTCGAAGGCGACCCCGGAAGGCTCGAGCGAGCGGTCTGGAACCTGCTCGAGAACGCCGCCAAGTGGAGCGAGCCGGGCGGTTTGGTCGAGGTCGGCTTGAGCCGCGGCGAGTTCATCGTCCGCGATCGCGGGCCTGGCGTATCCGACGAGGACAAGCCCCATGTCTTCGAGCGCTTCTACCGTTCCCCGGCGGCTCGTGGCATGCCGGGTTCCGGGCTCGGGCTGGCAATCGTGCGCGAGATCGCCGAGGCGCACGGCGGCTCGGTTGAGGTGGCGGACGCCGAGGGTGGGGGAGCGCTGCTGAGACTGAAGTTGCCGGGCTCGGCGTCCTAGCTCGCGGCCGGCAGCGTCTCCAACACCAGCGCCACACCGTCCTCGTCGTTCGAGGCGGTGACCTCGTCGGCGACGGCCAGAACCTCGATGTGGGCGTTCGCCACCGCGACGCCGCGCCCGGCCCACGCGAGCATCGGCACGTCGTTCGGCATGTCGCCAAAGGCGATCACCTCACTGCGATCGACGCCTAGCTCGGCGGACAACTCGGCCAGCGCGGCGCCCTTGGTGACGCCGGCCGCCGCGATCTCCACCAGCCCCGCGCCCGAGTAGCTGGCCTCGACCCCCTCGCCGCCGAAATCGCTGGCGAGCGCGTGCAGCTCGGCCTGTGCCAGCTCGGGATGCTGCAGTACGAGCTTGGTCACCGGCTCGGAGAGGAAGGCGAGCGCGTCAGCGCGCGGGATCGAGCCGCGCGCACGGTAGAGAGGCTGGTAGGCGGGCTCGGCGACGAAACCGGAGGGACGCTCACAGCCGAAGACGACGCCCGGCGCGGCCAGGCGCAGGCCGTGCACGATCTCACGCGCGATCTCGGGCTCGAGCGGACGGTGGATGAGCATGCGCTTCGCCTCGTAGTCGAAGACGACGGCGCCGTTCGAGCAGATGCCGATCCCGTCCAATCCCAGCCGCGCCGCTTCGGGCGCGAGCCAGCCGGACGAACGGGCGCTGACGAGAACGAAACGAATCCCCGCCGCAACCGTCCGAGCGAGCGCCTCCAGCGTCCGCTGCGAGGCCGAGCCGTCCGAGCGCAACAGCGTTCCGTCCAGGTCGCTGGCGATCAGGCGAGCGTGTCCATTCGATGGCGCTGGAAGCTTCGGCATGAGACTTAGATCAGCCTACTTGTAGGGCGCAAACCGGTGGGCCCGTGCGCGCGAAACCGGCTCGTATCTGCGTAGACGACCGCCTATGATCGAGCGCAACATGCGTCGCACGCATGCCGTCTGGCTCTCCTCCCTCGCTTTCGTGCTCGTCGCGGCGCTCGCAGCGGGATGTGGCGGCAAGGGCAAGAGCAGCGGCGAGGCTGCGGCAACGACCGGGTCCGTGACGACCTCCGCCATGGGCGACTCGACGACGACGGCAGCGACGGGCGCGGGCTCAGAGAAGAAATTCGCGCAGCGCGAACTCGCGGCTCGTTCAGTGCCACGACCATGACCGGTGAGAGCCTGAGTGGGACGTTCCGCTGCGGCGACAAGATCGTCGGCGACGCGACTCCGCAGCAGTAATAATCAGAGTATGGAACAGAGAATCAGCCTGGTCACGCTGGGCGTCGCGGACGTGGCACGCTCGCGCGCCTTCTACGAGGCGCTCGGCTGGCAGACGGGCACGGGCACGGGGTCCGAGATCGCCTTCTTCCAGGTCGGGCCGACGGTCTTCTCGCTCTGGGGCCGAGGGGCGCTGGCCGAAGAGAGCGGAGTCGAGGACGCAGGTGGTTGGGGTGGCGTCACGCTGGCTCACAACGTGCGCTCGCCCGATGAGGTGGACGCGATTCTCGATGCCGCCGAGGCAGCTGGAGGAACGATCGTGAAGCCGGCCGCGATGATGTTCTGGGGCGGCTACGCGGGAGCCTTCGCCGATCTCGACGGCCATCCCTGGCAGATCGCGCACAACCCGGCCTGGCCACTCGGCGAGGACGGCGCGGTCACGCTCGACTGAGAGAAGCCCTCGTTGCCCACAGTAGTTGTGATCGTCATCGGAGTACTCCTCGCGGTTTTGGCTATGCGCCTGTTTCAAAGCTGGCGCCCGAGTTGGTCGACGCAGGCTGTCCAGGTGATCGAGCTCGAGATGGCCGAGCAGGAAGCGGTGCGGTTGGTCGAGCGCACGATCGAAGCCTTCGATCTCAACGATGGGCCGATCCGTCATCCCGAGCCCCGAACGATCGAGGCAACTCTTAAGGGCGACCGGACGGCGTTCGGAAACAGCGTCGAGGTCCAAATGCAACCGCGCGGGACGGCAATGACCCGGCTCCAGATCACGAGCAAATCGATCGTGCCCCAACTGTGGGACTGGGGGCGCAACCGCTCGATCGTCAGCCGGATTGCGTCGGAGCTCCTCGACAGGAGCGGGGAATAAAAGAGAGAGCCCGGACTCGGCCGGACTCCCTCGTTTTCGCTTGATTCGTCTCGACTAGAGCCAGCCGATTGCAGCCTTGGCCGTGTCGAACCACTCCTGCGGAACGGTTTTCAGCTCGGCGGTCGCCTCGTGCAGCGAGACGCCGACGATGTCGTCGCCGCGCAGGGCCGCCATCTGGCCGAACGAGCCCTCCTGCACGAGGTCGGCGGCCTTGAGCCCGTAACGGGTGGCCAGCACGCGGTCGCGCGAGGTGGGGGTGCCGCCGCGCTGGGTGTGGCCGAGCACGACCGAGCGGGTCTCGTAGCCGGTGCGCTTCTCGATCTCCTTCGAGAGCGCGTTG
>Ga0315542_1002258_pt1 | contig 11788 bp, 7 predicted proteins | sample SalMarSW160120MG_FD_202541 | JGI IMG/M metagenome (GOLD analysis project Ga0315542, IMG submission 202541) | Salt marsh sediment microbial communities from the Plum Island Ecosystem LTER, Massachusetts, United States - Salt Marsh Sediment SW1601-20 ... | reverse complement strand
CTGGAGGGCCAGCCTCATGCAATCCAGGAAAACAGCGAGCTGTTTGGAAAGCAGATGCAGTTGATTTTGCACGAAAGACAAATCGATCGCATCAGGGTAGAGGGCGGTGCGGAAGCCATTTCGGTGGTGGATTCGGCAACTGAAAAGGAAAATCGGTTGGAGGGCCGTGAAATCGTAATGTATATTTCAAACCGCAAATTGCGTGAAATACGGGCCATTTCAAATGCCCGCAGCCGCTACTATCTGAAGGAGAAGCAGGAAAACCGTGGAATAAACGTTGCGTCCGCGGATACCATCAAAGCATTCTTCGTGAATAATGAATTAGACAGTATTGCTGTGATTGGCGGGTCGCAAGGCATTTATTACCCCGAGGACTACAAAGGGCCGATTTTGCAGGAGTGAACTGAAAGCATGACGGACGGCAATCTGGAACAAGCTGTTTTACATACCAGAGACCTGGTCAAGATTTATGGCAAGCGCCGGGTTGTAGATGAAGTCAGCCTGCGGGTCAGGCAGGGGGAGATTGTGGGATTGCTGGGCCCGAACGGGGCGGGCAAAACCACATCTTTCTACATGATAACCGGGCTTATCCGCCCGGATGCCGGGAAAATATTCCTGAATGACGACGATATCACACGCCTGCCGATGTACAAACGTGCCCGGAGAGGAATCTCTTACCTGCCGCAAGAAGCCTCCATTTTTAGAAAGCTCACAGTCGAGGATAATCTGCTTGCCATTCTGGAAGTTTTGGGATTTTCACGCGCCGAACGCAAGAACCGGGCGGCCAGGCTAATGGACGAATTAGGAATTTCGCACATCGCTGCAAATAAAGGATACAATCTCTCCGGCGGAGAACGACGGCGCACGGAAATCGCCCGCACCCTGGTGACCGATCCCAAGTTCATTCTCTTGGATGAACCATTTGCCGGGGTGGACCCGATTGCCGTTCAGGATATTCAGAATATTGTGATAAACCTGAAAGCAAAGAATATCGGGGTGCTGATTACCGACCACAATGTGCACGAAACGCTTTCCATCACCGATCATGCTTATCTATTGTTCGAGGGGCGAATTCTCAAACAGGGCGACAGCGAGGCCCTGGCCAACGATCCCGAAGCACGAAAATTGTATTTGGGGGATAAATTCCGGCTTTACCGGTAAATCCAGCACGGATTGGTGGCGGAGCCTTCCATTCAGAAGATAATCCATCAAAATCCAAAGAATCCACAATCCCATAAAAAAGGGCGATTCGTCGATCGCCCCTTTTAAAGAATTGCAAAATACCGGACAATCCGGTTGCTGTCCGGTAAACTATTTTTTGTTGTTATTTTTCGGTTTGCCCTTTTCTTCCGGTTCTGCTTGTTCTGCACCCACCGGAATAGGTTCCTTTAATTCCGCGACCGTCTTTTTGTTGTTTTTCGGAAATTTCGCCGGGTTCAAATCCGGCATGGTCCACACATCGGATTCGGCGATGTAGTAAAAACGTTTCTTAAAATCATCCAGGCTGATCCCGGCAGTGGCTGCGTATTTCGCCAACTCATGAGGATCCTCAAAATCCTCTTTGGTGAGTCGTAGCATGTAGCGACGCGCAATCTGGTAGTATTCGGAATTGGTATCTACCATTCGGACTTTGGTGCGATTTGTTTGTGGATCCAGCATATCGGTAAAATACATCGGCACAAACCGACCTTCCTGAATGGAAATCATGGCTTCATTTCCGCCATCCAGGAGAAATTGTGCGGCGCAATAGCCAAGGTCGCGGGTGTATTCCATATCAAACGGAATAGGATCCGCGCAACGCAGTTCGTAGCCGATATTTTTTGCCACAATGGTTGTTTTAATTCCGAACTTTTTCAGCTCCTCCTGCACATGGTATTTCAGGATTTCGCCGAAATTGACCTCAGCAAGCCGGATGTTGTTGTGCGCATCGCGCTCGATGTTCAGGAGAACCTCCAGATCCTGCGGATCGAGGCGCTCCACAAGCCCTTCCGCCATGACAACAATGCCATCCGGGCGGCCGTAACTGAGCCGTTTGATGATGGCGCCAACCAGGATGTCCACGAGTTTGCTCAACCGGATTCGGGGCTCCGGGAATTCCTCCGGAATAAGCGAGAGCGTGGCACCTGCCGCTTTCCCGATTCCCATTGCCAGGTGACCCGCTTTACGCCCCATGGAGACTACAAAATACCAGCGGGAGGTGGTTTGCGCATCCACCATCAGGTTCTTGACGATGTTCACTCCCAGGTGACGGGCGGTCTGGAAACCGAAGGTGCACAAGCCATGCGGCAAATCCAGATCGTTATCGATAGTTTTTGGCACATGAACCACCCTGATGCGTTCGGCTGCCAATTCGTCCACCCTCATGGCGCTATAAGCGGTATCATCTCCGCCAATCGTAATCAGCTTGTCCACATTCAGCCGGAGCAAAGATGTAACAACATTTTCGAGATACTTTTTATCTTTTGTTGGATTGTCGCGCGCAATTCCAATGTAGGAACCACCGCGAAAATGGATGCGGCTGACATTCTCGATTGTAAGCCGTTTTGTGTGCGAAATATCGCCACGCATTATCCATTTGAAACCATCCTGGATTCCAATAACTTCCACACCTTCCAGGATAGCGCGAATAGTCGCCGCGCTAATGACGCTGTTGATACCAGGGGCGGGTCCTCCGCCGACCATAACTGCCATATTCTTTGGCGCAATTGTCATTTCCACTGTCCTCCGTTTGTAGAAAAATAAAGACATTAAATCTACCAAATCTTGACAGGCAACTCAAGCGATAATCTCTTATTGCACTGCATGTCAAATACCAGAACATTAAAACTACTGCTTTTGGTGAAGGTTTCTGCCTTGTGCTTCAAATCTCTATTCCATGGGTTCACGGCTGGAAGTGCTCAAACGCTGAATTGGTCTGTGGATAAGCAGGCTGTTCAGCCTGAAGTTTACGCTGCATGAAGCTGGTTTCGATTCTGGCTTCCCGGTAATTTGTTCAACCATCAGTTGGAGAACCGGAAACTGCAAGATCTCCTGTCTGCTGAAACGTGGTTTAATGTTGTCACACTCCCGGTTTACTACTGTCTAAGATAATAGCGAAACTAAACTTTTTATGAAAATATGCGGTATCTTAGTGCAGACGAGTAGACCTGGAAACAGTTGATCTTCAACCCAAAGCGCATGGGCAGCATAAAATGAGAATCCAAAGCAGTGAAATAATAAATCCGTTTGCCGAAAAATATCTCACCGATTCCAGCGATGAAATATTAGTGGATAGGGCTGTGCAAGGCAGCCGCAAAGCACTGGAGGAGCTTATTTATCGACACCAGGCCTGGATTTACAATATCGCGTTGCGAATGGTCTGGAATCCGCAGGATGCGAAGGATGTGACCCAGGAAATCCTGATCAAGGTCATCACTAAGCTATCAACATTCAAAAAGAGAAGCAGTTTTCGAACCTGGGTTTACCGCATTACCGCCAACCACGTAATCAATATGAAAACCCGAAAATACGAGAAATTTTACCGTTCCTTTTCGCAATATGGAAGAAGCATTGATGACACCGCCGACATGGAAATTCCGGACCGGGCGAGTTTGCCGGTTGATGTCAGTTTGGTTGTCGAGGAAACAAAAATCGGCTGCATGTTCGGAATGCTGCTCTGCCTTGACCGTGAGCAGCGGCTGATTTTTATTCTTGGGGAAGTTCTGAATGTTACTGATAAAATCGGAGCGGAGATACTCAAAGTGAGTCGCGTTAATTTCCGCAAGAAATTGTCCCGTGCCCGCCAGGATATACGCAATTTTATGGATCACAAATGCGGTCTTGTTAAAAAAATCAATCCCTGCCATTGCACCAAAAAGACCAGGGCGCTTATCGACGAAGGCGTGGTGGTTCCCGAACGGCTGCTGTTCAGCAAAAACTACGTCCACAAGATTGGACAGGTGGTTGGGGAAAAATATCGTCAGGCAGACAATTTCTTCGAATCCAAACACCGTCAACTCTTCCGGGATCATCCATTCCAAACTCCGCCCGATTTTGTTCACTCGCTTACAGCGATGCTGGACGATCCTGAATTCAGGGAAATATTCAATTTTAACAATTAATGCCTTTTCGGTGTTACGGAAGGCTTTTACCGACCCACACCGAACACTTCATTTTATTGTTTTTTCTGTTTAGTCAAGGTTAGCCGGTCATCCATAACCGCGAATATTTAGGGATAAGAACTGGCGAGCCCTTCAGGGCAATATAATTTTTTCAATTACCATATTATCAATACAGGAGGCGTCATGTTGAATAGAATTGCAAGTATCATCGTGTTGTTTGCTCTGAATATATTTAGTATGTCATCTGCTTCCACAATCCAGGTTCCGGCCGATTTCCGGACAATTCAGGAAGCGATTAACCAGGCCGTGGACGGCGACACCGTTCTTGTCGCCGATGGAAGTTACCCGGAGAACATCAATTTCCGGGGGAAAAATATGGTCGTCGCCAGTTGGTTTGCGGTGGATCATGATGCATTGCACATCACCGCCACTGTAATAAATGGCAGCACACCGGCATATCCCGACACCGCCAGTTGTGTATTGTTCATATCCGGTGAAGATTCCAGCGCAGTCCTGGAAGGATTTACCCTGACCGGCGGCACCGGCACCCGCTGGCCGGATATTCACATTGGCGGATTCTACCGGGAAGGCGGCGGCATACTGATCGAGTTAGCCTCTCCTACCATAAAAAACAACCTGATTATGAATAACGAGGCGATAAACCGGAGCGGGGTCACCAGCGCTGGCGGTGGCGCCATTCGCTGCGGCGACGGCAATCCCCGGATTTTTAACAATGTGATTATGTCCAACCGGGGACGATATGGCGCGGCAATTGTTCTTAATTTTTCGGGCGGTATCATCAAAAATAATGTGATTATCAATAATAGCGGTGGTGAGGATTATGGCGGTTCCGGCATCTGGGTTTACAGCAACGGCCCGGCGCCGAAGATCATCGAGAACAACACGATTGTGGGAAACTCGTCCACCGGAACAGGCGCCTATGGTGGTCGCGGCGGGGCGATGATGGTGTGGTCGACAGCGGTGGAAGGGCGGAATAATATCATCTGGGGAAATTCCCAGAGCAATGGCGATCCCATTGCCAGGATTGGGGGCGCCGTTAATTTCAGCTATTGTGATATTGAAGGCGGTTTTAATGGTGACGGGAATATCGATCTCAATCCGGCATTCGCCGATTCCAACTACTACCTTACGCCCGGCTCGCCATGCGTTGACTCTGGCGATACGGCTGCCATTTATAACGATCCAGAAGATTCTGCAAATCCGGGTTTTGCCTTGCGACCTTCGCTTGGCGGTCTGAGGAACGATATGGGTGCTTATGGCGGGCCGCTGGCGAAGACTTTTCCGTTCTTTTTTATGACGGCGATAAAATCCGGGAAAAAGTCACTCCCGCAGGGATTTAGGCTCGAACAAAATTTCCCCAATCCGTTCAATCCGCAGACCGAAATACGTTATTCCCTGCCGAAAGCCGCGGATGTAACAGTGAAAGTATTCAGCCTTTTGGGGCAGGAAGTAAAAATACTGGTGAGTGATTTTGAATACGCCGGTTCGCATTCAGTGATATGGAATGGCACGGATGCAAATGAAATCGCAGTACCTTCCGGCATCTATTTTTACCGGATGGAAGCCGGAGATGCTGCTATTACCAACCGAATGGCATTGATTCGATAAAAAATTACTGTCGGGAATCCAAATTGCAGGTGGACTCCCTACTGAGATAGAATCAACTACCCATGCTTTTGGCTGCCCGGTTGGCGGCCTCAATAAGTGGTTTCGCAGATACTTTTTCGCCCACCGCCTGCTGCATCCACACTTGCGGCGAGAGGCGTCCCAATCGGCACATTCTTTCCATCTCGGTTGCCAACTGGTGGCTTTTCAAATACTGTTCAATCTGGAAGGAAATAATGAATCCCATCGGATAATCCGGGGTATACATGGCGCCGTCCACAATGTGGGAATAAATTGCCAGTAAATCCTGATCCCTCTGGCCGAGAACCTGCGCAAAATAATCGTTCCATACCTGTTTGGCGGTTTCCAGCATTGCCTGGTGCAGTTGCTGCGGATTGGCCTCCGGATGCGCATACATCCATCGCCAGATATACATATCGGTGAGCGCCACCCCGGAAATCTCAAAGGTGTTCCACATATCATCCAGTGCCCGCAGGTCATCCTTTTCGCGCAGGCTGCCTTTTATACCCAAAACATCCAGATCACGGGACTGGAAAACAAACGCGAATGCCTCGGTAAAAGCGGTATTGGGTACGCCGTTTAGTGTATAGTAGTCCATTTCATTCAGTGAAAATACCTGTTCCACATTATGTCCCATCTCGTGAATGGCAATATTGAATCCTTTGTATTTCATGCCGCCCTTCGGAATTCGGGTTCGCAGGTGCGCCTGGTCCTCCCGCATTTCTGCGCCGGATGCATGCCCCGCACCGCGCGAAGGGTCAACCTGAATGTGATCGGCCAGGAATCGCGCTTTTTGCGCGGTGAATCCCAGGCTCTGCAAAATATTTGGTACATCTTGCTGGAATGCTTTGACAGTGGGATATTTATTGCCCACAATCCGGTCCAGTTTTGCCTCATCGAAATCGGAGCGCGCTTTAAACCCGTTGTACCAGATATCGAACGGCTGCAGCGGACGGTCCAACCGTTTTTGGATGAGTGCCGCCATATCTTTCAGCACCGGCGCGGTAAGGATTTCCTTGAGCAGCGCCTCCACATCGCTCTCTGGCAGTTCGCGGCTAATCTTGAAACGGCGGTCCACCAGCGAGGGCGCCTGCGGGAAGTAGGGATCGATCAGCCGCTCCGCCTGGTAAATGTCCCAGATGTGTTGGTAGCGGGTCTCGGATTCTGCACTCACCTGCACCGTTTTGGTCGTCCCGGCCTCGTAAACCGTATTGGTGAATGGATTCCAATCATATTTTTCATTGTTGATAACCACCTGCGGAATTTTCTGCCTGATGATCCGTTCCATCACCTGTGCAATCATCTTTTGGCGAGGCAGGCCGTCCGGGTTAGCATATTGGCCCTTCAATTCGTCTCGCAATCCCCAGTGGCTGATGAGTTTCAAGCCATCCGGAAACAGCCGCTCGCCTTTATCGTCCACCAGATTGTGCATGTAAATGTTGTAGTTGTTGATATAGTCATCCGCGGCCACATAAGCCTCGGAGCGTTTTTGCGCAATCTCTGCCGGCACCCGGTCGGAAAAGATTTCCGCAAGACGCGTTTCCGCCCATTTCTCACGGCTCCAGCTCATTCCCTGTGCATTTTTGTCTTCCAGGGTTTGAAGAGGAAAATTGAGCAGTACCGTAAACGCCAGTTTGGTCTTGAAAAGATCGTCGCTGGTGTGGGAAAATGCATTGTAATTGGCGAAAAGATAGTCCACCGGGTGAACCAGGCCGTCATCCACCTGCAGTGCCCAGTTGAAATCCCGCGAAATGCGGTGGAGATTTCCGTAGAGCGATTCCAAATTGCGCTGGAAACGCGAGAACAGCACATCCCGTTCGGCGGGATCGGCAAAGTAGTATTTCAGGCAAAAATCCCGGAATTCCTGTTCACTGCCGTCTTTTGTTTGCCAGCGAGCCGCGACCTGCGCAATGCCTGTCTCAATCCGTTGCCGTTCGCCATCGCCAAACTTTTTGGTCATGGCCGCAATTGTTTGCTGTTGGAGTGCATTGCTTACACCTATCTTCATTTCTCCCTCTGCCTGCTGTTTTGTACATGATAAGAATATGGATAATGAAATCCAAATTGCCAGAATCGGAACAGCTATCAAAAGTGCGAATGTCCGTTTGTGCATCGACTTTTCTCCTTACAAGTTTATCAATATAAAGTAATTGCCTTGCACGTTTTTTTGCAACGGTTTATTTTTTCTGCGTCGTCGTGAAATTGGTGGAACGGGCGGGTGTTGAGTGGGCCGGAGCCCTGCGAAAGGCGTATCGAAACACCGCTTGCCCGATTTTCGATCGCGTTCGGATTGCCATTGGCATCTACTGATACATTTCGTCCCGATGGGACTTTATGATTTTGAGGTGATCCGGAATTCTATAGGTATTTCGTCCTTACAGGACTTGGATTGGCTTGTTCTGGATAACTATGAATTTTTAGTGAGATAAGAAATGTTTACAAAACCGAGTCTTGGAGAGAGGGAAATTCCAAAGCATAAGCAAGCACCTACGAAGCACAGTTCCTTAGGGGACGGCATGTTACCCGCTTTAAAATCTCATTCGTATTCCGGCGCTGCCAATTGCAAAATATGGAGAAATGGTGAATTTACTGACCGCGGAATGTTTTTCTGATGAATCCTGCTCTCTGTTCATGATATAGCTTGCCACGCTGTATCCCAGAACCGATCCTAAGAAAACATCCGAAACCCAGTGCTGGTTGTGATAGATGCGGGAAGCGCCGGTCATGGCGGCAATCCCGTACCAGAAAATATCCCAGCGTGTGTTGTCAACCGATTTTGCCATGATGGTGGATACCGCGAACGCGGCGGTAGCGTGCCCGCTTGGAAGTGAATTGTAGACATTCTCGAAATTGAATGGTTCGAATACGAGGTTGCGGTCACCCGCGTAAGGCCGCCGCCGCCCTGCAATAACTTTAAATACGCTGGAAATCGCGCCTGCGTACAGAAACGCTTCAATGGAGTGAAGTCCCATCATTCGTATGTTCTTTCTGCCGCTTACATAGCCGGCGCCATATAGAGCGACCGTGAAGCCCAATTCGTACACATCCCCATAAAAATGGTCGAAATAGAACAGGTGATCATTGAAATCGTTTTGATTGGAAAGCGCCGTCTTCCTGACAGTCTTGTCGGCAGCAAAGAGCAGAGCGGTTGACCCAACAGCCAAGCCGGCACTTCGCCAATTGGAGGCGTTGAATTCGAACAGAGCTTCAGCAATTCCTAATCCAGTTTTCAGAAAATGGCTTAAATCCTCCACTAAAATAGATAGGTGTTCTTGATGAACCGCTTCCTGCATTGCTGCCGAATTCACCTGGGGGAAAATTGGTTCTGAATAAAATAAATAAATCAAACATAAAAAAAAGGGGGGGAGCCGTGGAAGTGATGATTTGTTCAAATTTCCCTCACATGCCTGTTTTAGTGGAATTATACCTATGTCAGAGTTCATAAATAATTTCTCCAGCAAAATACACATAAAATATGAATAAAAGCAACCGGTGCCCCGGTTCACCGATGTAATTTTATTGGAACTCAATATAGCTGCGGTTTTTATCTGCAAAACTAATGTTGTTGTGTTCTTTGTGTTTTTTTTGTACAATGCCACGTTTATTAAGGATTAATGAGGTACTGCGTTCTAAAAAAATAAACTGTTTTTGAATAGGTATTCGGATTACGGGATTGTGAAAGCTGTAATTGAACCGGAATCCAATGCTTGTTGAGCAAAAGGATGTCTAAAAAGTTGTCACAAAAGAGCCTGTCTTTATATCTTCGAATTCTTTCATATCTCAAGCCGTATGTCAAACAAATAACCATTGTGGTGATCTGTAGCTTTGGCTTTGTCATTTCCAGCACACTTTCGGTGTGGTTGATCGCCCCGGTTGTTTCGGTAATGTTTGAGAAAGCACCGCAGCAACAGGTGCAGCCGGCAAACACTACCACCGCATCGCGCGACACCGATGTAAGTGTTCTCGATTTAAATAGCTGGATGAAAGAACACATTCAATCGGTAATCCCGAAGGGAGAGCCAATTACGACCCTGAAATGGCTCTGCATGTTTATTATCCTGGCCTTCCTGCTGAAGAATTTTTTTGCGTTCACGGAATTTTATACAATGACGTGGGTGGAGCAACGGGTCGTAAGAGATTTGCGCGAGCAGCTTTACGAAAGAATCATCAACCAGTCCATGAACTTTTTCCATAAACATAAAACAGGTGACCTGATCTCGAATATTACCAACGATATAAACTCGGTAAATGTGGCGGTGAACCGGGGTTTTACAAAAATTATTCGTGATCCCGTCATGATCCTCATCTACCTTGCAATCCTGTTCAGTATAAACTGGAAATTGACGCTCATTGCTATTACAATTCTTCCGCTGACCGGTGCTTTGATAAGGAAAATCGGTAGCAGCCTGCGGCGCCGCAGCCATCGTGTGCAGGAAAAAATTGCCGATATTACCTCGGTGTTGCAGGAAACCATTTCGGGAATAAAGGTGGTCAAAGCATTCTCGATGGAAGATTATGAGAATAAAAAGTTTCGCAAATTTTCGCTGGATCATTTCCGGGCGGTTGTTAAGCAGGTACGGATGCAACGATTGTCCAGCCCGCTTTCCGAAACACTGGGCGTATGGATAATGGCAGGTGTTATTTTCTACGGCGGCATCCTGGTTTACCAGGGAAAATCGCTGACTTCCGAAGATTTTATGCGCTTTCTCATCATACTGTTTGCGGTGCTGGAGCCGCTGAAAAGTTTGGGAGAGTTGAACAATAATGCCCAAATCGCCCTGGCTTCGGGTAAAAGAATATTCAATGTTCTGGATGAGCCTCTTGATGTGGTCGAAAAAGAAGACGCAGTGACTAAGCAAACCTTTGATAATGTGGTGACTTACGAAGACGTTTCCTTTCGTTATACTCCAAAGGGAGAGTTGGTCGTTAAGAATGTCAATTTCGAAGTTCATAAGAATCAGAAAGTGGCGTTCGTCGGCAGCAGCGGTGCCGGTAAAACCACCGTGGTGAATCTGCTGCCCCGGTTTTATGACGTTGTCTCAGGCGCAATCCGGATCGATGGTACCGACATAAGAGATCTCACTCTTTCCAGCCTTCGGCGCCTGATGGGAATTGTCACCCAGGAAGTGATCCTGTTTAATGATACGGTGGCCCACAACATTGCGTATGGGATCGAAAAATATTCGATGGAAGATATCGAAAATGCAGCAAAAATGGCCAACGCTTACGACTTCATAACCGAAATGCCGGAAGGCTTTGAGACCACCATCGGGGAGCGCGGAATGCTGTTGTCTGGCGGACAGCGCCAGCGTATTTCAATTGCCAGGGCGATCTTGAAGAATCCGCCGATTTTAATTTTTGATGAGGCGACCTCTTCGCTGGATTCGGAATCCGAGGCGCTGATCCAGGGGGCCATTGAATACCTGATGAAAGACCGCACGGTTTTTATCATCGCCCACCGGCTATCGTCCATTGTCAATTCCGATATGATTATGGTTATGCAGGATGGGCGGATTATTGACAAAGGCACGAACCGGGAGCTCCTGGAACGCTCGGAACGCTATCGGCAACTTTATGAGCTGCAGTTCAAAACCGATGATGTTTCAACGAATACTACTGCATAGATGCTTTATTTTGATTTCTTAAGTCGGCAGATAGCTCTTTAAATCCACTCAGCACATTTTCAACGGGCAACTCTCTGATGTCCTTTGCATCTTCGGAGATCGCCATCTTGTGTGGGACGCCGTAAGGCGCCCACTTGGCTTCATTCTCCCCGATGATGAGATCCAGCACCGGCGTGCCCATCGCCGAGGCGGCATGAGAGAGGGCGGTGTCCGGGGTAATGAGGATATGGGCAAAATGCAGGAATTCCATCATCACCCGGAAATCGGTTACAAACGGAAGTTGCACGACCCGGGAATCCTTAATTATTTCAACTAATTTGGCTGCCTGCCCGGGTTTGGCGGGATCGGTGATGATAAACCAGCCGTCAATCCCGAACTCATCTTCTTCAATGGCTGCGTGCAAAAATGCTGCATATT
>Ga0315542_1002257_pt1 | contig 11788 bp, 8 predicted proteins | sample SalMarSW160120MG_FD_202541 | JGI IMG/M metagenome (GOLD analysis project Ga0315542, IMG submission 202541) | Salt marsh sediment microbial communities from the Plum Island Ecosystem LTER, Massachusetts, United States - Salt Marsh Sediment SW1601-20 ... | reverse complement strand
CGCTAGCGCTTGGTGCGACCAACCTCCGCAAGGGTCTTTCACCCTCTAGCCAGCACCCATGCTGGGCGCACACAATTAGCCGCTGACGACGGTCGTCAGCGGCTTGGATGAACTACCAAAATGCATCAAGCGTTTTCCGCTTGATCGCGCCTGCTATGAGAATGGTGTTGCAATTGATCGTTATTCAGATTATATATCAAATAGACATCAAGATCAATAGAGTAGATGCTCCTGAAAAAAAGACAACATACGCTGCCAGGCGTCGTGGGCGGCGACGGGGGCAAAAGCAGGACCCTGATCGTTGAAAAATGAATGCCGGGCGCCGGGATAAATCTTGATATCGTGCGGGATCTCGAATTCTTGCAGCTTTCCCTGCAACTGGCGCGCTGCCCGGGCAGTGAAATCTTTACCCGGATAACTGCCCACGATCGGGCAGGCGCGCGCCACTGCATCCAACGGGCGAGGATTCTGGCCATAGAAAATCGAGGCGGCGCGCAGATCGCCACCGACGCTGGCAAGCTGCAGGGCGTAGCTGCCTCCCATGCAAAAGCCGACCACACCGCTACGTTCCGGATCGACTTCCTGCTGTTTCCGGAAAGCATCCAGGGCGGCTTTGAGGTCATCGATATGGGCATTCTTGATCGGACGGATCAAGAGACCATAAAAGATCTGCATCAAGCAGGTGACCCGGTTGACTCCTGAAAACAGGTCGACTGCCAGGGCAGCATAGCCCTGGCGAGCGAAGCGGCCAGCGATATCGCGGATATTGTCGTTTAAACCAAAGATCTCGTGAATGACCACGATCCCTGGAAACGGCCCATTACCAACCGGCAGCGCCTGATAACATTCCATCGGCGGATCGCCCGGTTTCGCCCGAGGTACCTGGATCACCTGGGTACGAATCTCAACATTCGGTTCTGACATTCAATTTCCTCCTGAGTTTTGTAGTAATCCTCCATATTGTAATCCTTGTTGGGTGATATTACACTTGACTAGGGTTGTACGCCCGAATACAATCATAAACGAGGGAGGAAGCTGAAGGGATGGGCTCATTTCTGTCCTGCGGGAGAGATGATGAAAAACAACACTGAAGAATTTTTAGGGGAGCTCCGCTTAGGACGGAAGTTGACTTCAGCAAGTCAAACAGCAACCGGGGGGGTGGTCATCTGGATTGGCCTGCTATTCTTGCTCTCCGATCCTGTTACCTCGCTGGCAGGTGTACGGGCCCCGCTGGCAGGTCTCTTTATGGCCATTGTGCTTGGGCTGACGCTGGTGAACGTGGTTGAATTGCTGGGCGGCAGCGGTGAACGCGGTGGCACTTACCTGCTGGTCCATGAAACGTTCGGCGGTGTAATTGGGTTGTTGTCCGGGTGGGCGATCTTAGCCGGCTGCATCGCGCTGTTTGCAGCCATGTTGCAGGCGACTGCCACGCAGATGCTCAACCTTCTGGGACGTGCTTCAGCCTACACCATCCCGCTGGCCGTAATGCTGCTGGCAGCCCTGATCATTTTTCAGCTATTCCAGTGGATCCCACGCTTCATCCCTTACCGCTACATAATATTCCCCTTGATTGCCATCCTCATCTTAATCCTGCTGGTGGCGCTGCCATTGGTGCAGGCCAGTGTCTATCAGCAAGCACCGCCACCCAACCTGGGTATCATCAACCAGACCACGGGGTTGCTGGCAGTCTCTTACGTGGTATTCGAAACGCTGTTGATGTCCCGCCGGCAGATTAATGACCCCCAGCGTCATTTGCCGCGCGCAATCGCCAGCAACCTGGTATTTGGCGGGCTCTTCTTCATCCTTGCATTCTTCGTCATTATCGGGGTCAATCCCCCATCGCCGGTCAATGGCAGCCCGATGGTGGTTGGTCTTTCAGAGTCGCGCTTCCTGCCCGTCTGGCTGATCGAGGCGCTGGCGATTCTTGCATTACTCCTGGCTGCCAACGCCTGTATGATGACCGCCGTACGCCAGATGCATGCGCTCAGCCGGGAAGGCGCGTTCCCTCCGGAACTGCGACGCGTGTGGCGTTTCTTCCCCATGCCACCATTACTGTTTGTCCTGCTGGCGATCCTGACCATTCCAGCCGTTTTCCTGGCGCAGACGGAATGGTTGCTGAATCTCTCGGCGGTGCTCTTCCTGGTCGCGATGAGCCTGGTGAACATCGCCGCTATCACCAGCCACCGGGTCGAGCCCGAACGACGGCGGCCTTTCGTTGTACCTTTTGCCCCATTGGTGCCCACCCTGGCAATCGCAATCAACCTGATCCTGCTGCATGCCATGCCTTTAACAAGCTTGTGGAGCGCGGCCGCCTGGCTGGCCCTGGGAGGTGTCTACTATATCCTTTATGCCCGCTACCACCAGGTTGTGGCGCAACAGGGCGAAGTGGTTTTCGGTCGGATCGAGCCGCACGAAGACCGCGCCAAAGCTTATCGCATCCTGGTCCCAATTGGTCCCGGAAAAGAACGCCACCTGATCCTGCATATGGCCGGCGCTCTCAGCCACCAAGTAAACGGCGAAGTCATCCCCTTGCAGATAATCCCCGTCCCCGATCCACTGGCAATTGAAGAAGGCCGGCGCACGGCGCGCGAAAGAAATACCCTCTTCCAGTGGTCCACTCGTCTTGGCAATGACGTGGGAGTGCCTTTTCTACCGATCACACGCCTGGCACGCAGCGTCCCTGAAGGGATCATTGACACCGCCATCGAAGAGGAATGCAACCTGATCCTGCTTACCTGGTCGATCGAGGAACAGAACGAGGAGGCCGATTTCGGAGCGGTGGTCAATCACGTCACGCGCGATGCCCCTTGCGACGTCGCCGTGGTGACCTATCGCCCCCACAATGCGAGGCTGGTGGAAATGGCCAATTCTACCAACGGCGGTGAGCACGCAGAACAGGAAGGCGACACGCAACGCGAGTCGAAATTTCAACCCTCTCATATTCTGGTGCCAACTTCTGGTGGCCCAAATGCCCCGCTGGCGATCCGGCTGGCGCTGCTGATGGCGCGCGAGAGTGAGGCGACCGTTACAGCCATATACGCCGTCGACAACAATGCAAGCGATGAGGAAATTTCCGCAGGCGAAGTTCGCATCCATCAGACCATCAATGCCATGCGTGAACAGGCGGAAGCGCTTTCAAGCCAGGAAGGCCAAAGCTGGAACCTGGAAGATATCCCCGTCGAAGGCCGGGTGATCCAGGCAGATAACGTGGTCTCAGGCATTGCCGGGGCCGGCTCGGAGTATGATCTGCTGCTGATCGGCGCCTCGGAAGAAAGCTTGATCGACCAGATGCTGTTCGGCAATATCCCCGAACAGGTTGCCCGGCGCTCGCAATCACCGGTGATCATTGTCAAACGCTACCGGGGTTTGCCGCGCCTGTGGTTGAGGCGCGCCTGGAATGCGCTTTACGATGCCCTGCCCACCCTGGACCGGGAAGAACAAATCGAGGTCTACCGCAATATCCACCGCGATGCGCGCCCGGACGTGGATTTCTTCGTGATGATCGGGTTGTCAGCCCTGATCGCCACTTTCGGCTTGCTGCAGAACTCCGCTGCCGTGATTATCGGGGCCATGCTGGTGGCGCCCCTGTTTTCTCCATTGCTGGCTATCAGCCTGTCCATCATCCAGGGCAATGTACGCCTGCTGCGGCTGGCGATCGAATCCACCGTCAAAGGCATCGCGCTGGCGATCTTCCTCTCAGCCCTTCTGGCACTGACCGCCCCCTCGAAGACTTTGACACCGGAAATCCTGTCGCGTGGCTCGCCTAACCTTTTCGACCTGGCAGTAGCTCTGGCTTCCGGTGCGGCAGGCGCCTACGCCATCGCCCGTAAAGATGTGGCGGCCGCGCTGCCTGGAGTGGCCATCGCGGCAGCCCTGGTGCCGCCGCTGGGTGTGATCGGTATTGGCTTCGCCCTCGGCGACCTGGCTGTCGCCGGGGGTGGCAGCCTGCTTTTCCTGACCAACCTGGTGGCAATTGCGCTGGCAGGTGCGCTGACTTTCTTGCTGCTGGGTTTCCGTCCTGGCGCTCATGGCGCCCGGGATGTACACCTGCGCCGGGGATTAATCGTGACGATCAGCATGTTTGTGCTGATCACGATCCCGCTGGGCCTGTTCTTCGTTAACTCGATCCATACGGCCAACACACGGGCGATCATCGACAGCACCCTGGTCAAGCAGATCCAGACCATCTCTAATCTCGAGCTGGTCAGCGTTGATGATATTACGTTTCAATCCCAGGGGAACGCGCTGGTAGTCACCGTACCGGTCTATACTTACGGGAACGTTCAGAAGAGTGCGGTTGAAAAATTAAGCAACGAACTCAGCACGGCGATTTCCCGCCCGGTGCTGGTGCAGTTGGTGACCTACCCGGTGATCGAAGCCCCTTCGAAGAATTACCGTTGAATTCATGACGGTTGAAACCGTCACTACGAACCGTGCGCGTAGGGCAGGATTCTTTCCTGCCGTCCTGACGACGGTTGAAACCGTTACTACGAGCAGTGCGCGTAGGGCAGGATTCTATCCTGCCGTCCCTGAGAAAGGTAAACCACTTAACCGATATGTCGCATGGAAGGGATATTGGAGAAATGGCGTGCCACCGGTGCGTTGGATTCGTCCGGCTTTTGCAACACTAAAAGGAAGCGCGCCTTTTCGTCACTCGGATTGCGCCACTCGTGTGGCAGGTGAGCTTCGAAAAACAGCAAATCCCCCGCTTCCAGGAGGTAAGATTTCTCATCGATTTCGTACTCGATATGGCCTTCCAGGCAATAGACCAGCTCGTGGCCCAGGTGAGTTACCCAGCCCTCCCCACTGCCGGCACGCGGCTCCAGTGAGACGAAAAATGGCTCCATCTCCTGGCCCTGTAAATGCTCGCCGATTCCGGCGATACTGGCCCCTCGGCTGGTGATGGTCGGACAATTTTCCGACTTGACGTGCAGCACATGTTTGCGCACATCCTCGTCGAAGAAATAACTCATCTTCACATTAAGTGCACCCGCAAGGTTCTGCAGCGTGGAGACGCTGGGGGAGTTCTCGTCGCGCTCGATCAGGCTGACGGAGTTAGCCGATATCCCCGCCTGGTTGGCCAGTTCGCGCTGTGAAAGACCGCGTTCGTTGCGCAATGCACGTAATCTCGAACCCAATGAGAATTGCTTGTTCATTTAATCACCTGGTTTATTATAAAAAAAGCTGCTGTCAAAACTCTGTGGAACAGGTACGCCGGGTATCATTTTAACTTGTTCTGACTTGTATGGCAAGTTGTCTTCTCGCCCCACCACCAATTATACTCCCCAAAACACACAATTTATTGTGTATTTATTCATTTTTATGGATAATATACATAATTAAATTGACACGCGCAACTTTTTCTGGTAGGATTAAATTAAAGCAAAATTAAGGCAGTTTTGTTGACACCATACACCTTTTAGCAGTAGTGCGAGAGAGGCAGACATGCAAAGAAGATCCTATTTACTCCTAATCATTGCGGGTATGCTGCTTTTAACCGCCGGCCTGCTCGTGTGGGCAGGGACGGCCCCGCGTGCGCTGGCGCAGTGCGGGGATACGATCGATAAATCGAGCTGCATCACCTGTCACGAAGTGAGCGATCCCGTCACCGGTACTGGGGAGTGGCATGATATCCATGTCGCTAAAGACTGCTGCTGGAACTGCCATGGTGGCAACACGACCACCATGGACAAGGATCTGGCCCACGCTGGGATGACGCTCAACCCATTGGTTGATACTTACCAGGACTGCCATGCCTGCCACCCGGACGACTACCAAAGCCGGGCAGAACGCTTTGGCGCCAGCCTGGGTATTGTGCCGCTGGATAATGCGCCCAATCTGCCCACGCCGCAGCCGGTCAGCCTGCGCTCAGAAAACCAACTGGTCATCCTCCCCACCCCGGAGCCCGCTCATTCGGCGACCATTCAATGGTACCCGGAATTGATTCTGTTGAGCTGCGCGCTGCTCTCCCTGGTTGCGCTGGTGATCCTCAGCCGCCTGCAAGCCAATAAAACAGGGATGCAATAAAAGACCAATAAACCACAGATAAACGCAGATGGACACAGATCAAGAGAACATCCATGTATATCCGTGCGCTGATCTTTAGCGCCGTTTATCTGTGGTTCCAGTTCTTTCACCACCCCTCAACATTCTGATTAGAAGATAGAAGATCTAAATCCATTTATCAAAATATGGGGGAAAATCCATCCCGGCCTGGCGCTGCCAGGCCGGTTTATTTATTTACAAGCGAACGAAAACATTGGGGCTTGGAGTCTGTCTACTGATGACAATCATGGTCTATCCCTTCCTCCCGAACGCACGTTCTGATACAATCGTCTCTGTCTATCGCTTATATTTTTGGAAAATTCGCTGGTTTAGTTACTCATGATTCCTTATGACTACTGAAACGATCTCCATCTCCGATGCAAGTAGCCTGATGCTTGCTGCCCAGGGATTGGCACACCTCCCCCCTCAGCCGGCCGAGAAGAAGGATGTGCTGGCTACGATCCGCCGCCTGGGGGCGCTGCAGATCGATACGATCCATGTCGTGGCGCGCAGCCCTTACCTGGTGCTGTGGAGCCGTCTTGGCGATTATAACCCCACCTGGCTGGATGAGCTGCTGGCCGAAGGGGCGCTGTTCGAATACTGGTCGCACGCCATGTGCTTCCTGCCCATCGAGGATTACCCCCTCCATCGCCGCATGATGCTCGACGGCGCGCGTGGCTGGGGAGACGTTGCCGGTTGGCTGCGTGAGCATTCCGAACTTGTGGATCTGGTGATGGGCCGTATCCGCCGGGAGGGCGGCTTGCGCTCGGCGGACTTTAAGAATGGCAATAAACCACCTGGGGGCTGGTGGAATTGGAAAGATGAAAAAGTCGCTCTCGAGCATCTATTCGTACAGGGCGAGCTGATGATCGCCCGCCGCCAGAATTTCCAACGGGTGTACGACCTGCGCGAGCGCGTCCTGCCCGATTGGCAGGACGGGCTAGATGCAGCCAATGTCCCTTCTCGGGAGGAGGCGCTGCAGGCGCTCACGCTCCAGGCTGTGAAAGCCCTGGGAGTAGCGCGGGCAGATTGGGTGCCTGATTACTTCCGCTTACCGAAGACGGGCAACGCCCAGCGATTGGAAGCGCTGGCAAACGAAGGCCACTTGCGCAGGATTGAGATCGTGGGTCTGCCCGGCCCGGCGTACATCCATCCTGCGGCCGATCCCGTCGATCAGGTTCAACATACCACTTTACTCTCCCCTTTCGACCCACTCGTGGCGGATCGCCAACGTCTGAAAGAGCTGTTCGACTTCGATTATACGATCGAATGCTATACGCCCGCTGCCAAGCGCCAATTCGGATACTTCACCCTGCCCATTCTGCACGATGGAGCCTTGGTGGGCCGTCTGGACCCCAAAGCCCATCGGGCGGAAGGCTTTTTCGAAATCAAAGCCCTGGCGCTCGAGCCGGGTGTGGAAATCAACGACGATCTGGTTGCGGGCCTGAGCACTGCCCTACGCCGCCTGGCCGACTGGCACGCCACACCCGAGTTGGTCATCCGCCGCTCCGAGCCCGAGGAGCTGGCAGAGCGGTTGTTGGCTTTTCCCGCCCCAAATGGGTAGCCGAAGGCAATGCCTTCGGCTACCCATTTAGGGCTTTGACTATCCAGCGCGGGCTGAGTCTGGTCCTTAATGAAACGTTTCAAGCGCTCCTATTTCCTCATCTTCTTACTCCTGCTCGCCGGCCTGGCTGCAGGCGGGTATTTCTGGCTGTTCACTAATCTGCCTGCGCCGCAGGAAATTGCGACGCGCCTGCACACGCCCAGCATCCGCATCACCGACCGCAATGGCAAGCTGTTATACGAGGCGCTGGCACAGGATGCCGGGCGAAATGCGGTGGTGACTCTGCAACAAATCCCCCTTGATCTACAGCGGGCCACCATCGCCACCGAGGACAGCCAGTTCTACAGCAACCCCGGCTTCGACCTGCACGGCATCTTGCGGGCGGTCTGGTTGAACCTGCGCGGCAGCCAGACCCTGGTGGGAGGCAGCACTATCACCCAACAGGTAGCCCGCAACCTGCTGTTGAGCGCCGATGAACGCAGCCAGCGCAGCGTGAGGCGCAAGCTGCGCGAGATTTACCTGGCCTGGCAACTGACCCGGCACTACTCCAAAGATGAGATCCTGGCACTTTACCTGAACCAATCCTATTACGGGGGTATGGCTTACGGGGTCGAAGCTGCTGCGCAAACCTTCTTCGGCAAGTCCGTGTCCGAGCTTGACCTGGCGGAATCGGCCTTGCTGGCTGGCCTGCCACAAACGCCGGCCCTTTACAACCCACTCGCCCATCCCGAGGCTGCCAAAGAACGCCAGCAGGTCGTGCTGCGCCGCATGCAGGAGGATGGCTATATCAGCGCCGATGAACGCAGCCAGGCCGAGCGAGAGCAACTGGTCTACGCAACCACGCCCTATCCCATGCAGGCACCCCATTTCGTGATGATGGTGCGCGCCCAACTGGATGAGCTCTTTTCCCAGGAAGAGATCTACAATTACGGCGGCCTGGTGGTACGCACCAGCCTGGATCTCGACTGGCAAGGGCATGCCGAACAAGCCATCGCCCACCAGATCGAGGCACTCAAGAGCAGCCCGGACGGCTTGGGGCACAACCTGAATAACGCCGCCCTGGTAGCCCTGGACCCCAATAGCGGCGATATCCTGGCCCTCGTGGGCAGCCCGGATTATTTCGACGCCGAGCATGCCGGGGCGATCAATATGGCGCTGGCCCCACGCCAGCCCGGCTCAGCGCTCAAGCCGATCCTGTACGCAACGGCTTTCGATCCCACTCGCCCAGACCCATGGACCGCCGCCACCATGCTGTTGGACGTACGCACCACCTTCACCACCCATGATGGGCAGCCCTACACGCCTGCCAATTACGATTTGCTGGAACACGGGCCAGTGCTGGCGCGCCAGGCGTTGGCCTCCTCGCTGAATATCCCCGCCGTTCTGACCCTGGACCACCTGGGGTTGAAAGCGCTATTCGACCAGGCCGAACGGATGGGCATCAGCACCCTGGGCGATCCCGACAATTACGATCTTTCTCTGGCCCTGGGGGGCGGCGAAGTGCGCCTGCTCGACCTGACCGCCGCTTACGGGGCTTTCGCCAACCAGGGTTTCCGGGTCGAGCCGCGCGCCATCCTGCAGGTCACAGACCTGCAGGGAGAGGCGCTCTACAGCGCGCCAACGGTCGATAAAGTGCGCGTGCTGGATGAGCGCGTCGCCTGGTTGATCAGCGATATCCTGAGCGACAACGATGCCCGCATGCTGGGCTTCGGTCCCAACAGCCTGCTGCGCCTGGATCGCAGCGCGGCGGTCAAGACCGGCACCACCAGCAATTTCCACGACAACTGGACCATTGGCTACACCCCCGGCCTGGTTGTGGGCGTATGGGCAGGCAACACCAGCTACGAGCCGATGCGCGGCGTCAATGGCCTGAGCGGCGCCGGGCCGATCTGGCACCAATTCATGCGCACCGTGCTGACCGGGCAGCCGGATAAGGCCTTCGTTCGCCCACCCGGGATGGTGCAGGAACAGGTCTGCGCCCTGTCCGGGCTGCTGCCAGGACCAAACTGTCCTTACCAGCGCCCGGAATGGTTCATCGCCGGCACCCAACCGCAGCGCACGGATAACCTGTATCGCGCCGTAGAGATCGACAAACGCACAGGTCGCCTGGCTCAGGCGGATACCCCACCCGAGCAAATAGAACGCCAGGTGGTGCTCGACCTGCCTCCCAGCGCGCAACCATGGGCTCACGGCCAGGGCATTACGCTATACAGTGACGTCTCAGGAGGTGCGCAGAGCGGGCAGGTGCTCGTCGCAGACGACAGCGCCGCGGCGTTAAGCCTGGTTTCCCCGGCGACAGGCAGCCTGTACCGGTTGTCGGCGGACTTCGACCCCGCGGCACAGCAAATTCATATACTGGCGGTCGGCGAGCCGGGTCTGCGCAGCGCCAGCCTGTGGTTGGACGGCGCCCAGGTGGCCTCCTTCGAGGGGGATGGCCCTTACGAGACCTGGCAGCCGCTCACCCCCGGCACGCACCAGGCCTGGGCCGAAGCCGTGCGCCAGAATGGGGAACGCGTGCGTAGCGAAACCGCCAATTTCGAGGTGCAGACACCGGCGCCATAATGGTTCCTGATTATTCTGTGATTTGAGATCATTAGAGCTAATTAACCTTGTCAATAAATTCCATACCAATAGGGTCCAATAAGCTATAATAAACGCGCTTCATCGTCGGCTCATCCTGGGGAAATTCAACATCCTGACAACTCAAGTTCGATCATTTCAGATCTGTGAAGATTCTCACCAGATCGCCATTCCACACCAGAGGCACACAGAACCGGGCATTGAGAACAGGTTGCTGTACCCTTCAAATAGAATAAGCCCCCATTTGGTTATGCGCGCAGGGGCACGGCGAGTAATTTTCAAAGGGAACTTATCAGAAGAACTTGCTGTGCCCCATGGAGGTTTATTATGAAAGAGACAGTTGATACGCTGATCGTTGGTGGCGGACAAGCCGGGTTGTCTTTGAGCTATTACTTGCAGCAGCAGGAGCGTGAACATCTTATCCTGGAAAAGGCGGATATCAGCGCGGATGCCTGGCGAAACCAGCGCTGGGATTCCTTCACCCTGATAACCCCGAATTGGGCCTTTCGCCTGCCTGGCGCCAGCTACAAGGGCGATGATCCGGATGGCTTTATGGCAAAGGACGAGATCGTCAGGCGTTTTGAAGATTACACTGAAGAGTATCAAATTCCGATACGCTATTCAACGAAAGTCACCTCGGTCGAACTCAAACAGGCAAAGGAAGACTTTCTCGTTCGAACCCAAAATAAAACCTATCAAGCCCAAAACGTGGTTATCGACACAGGCTTGTTTCAACGAGGCAAATTTCTGCCTTGCGCCGCACAGATTCCCGAAGAAATCATGCAATTGCATTCAGGAGATTACAGCAACCCGGAGGCGCTGCCACCGGGAGCTGTCCTGGTGGTTGGCAGCGGCCAATCGGGAACTCAAATTGCGGAAGAGTTATACCAGGATGGGCGCAAAGTTTACCTGTGCACTGGCAGCGCAGCCCGCGTACCGAGACGCTACCGTGGGCGTGACATCTATGAGTGGATCGACCTGACCAATTTTTTTGATCGAACCCCGGCGCAGTTGCCCTCACCGGAAGCGCGCTTTGAAGGCATCCCGCATCTCACCGGTAAAGACGGCGGTCATACGATCAACCTGCACAAATTCTTCCGGGATGGCGTGACTCTTTTAGGGCATTTACGTGGGTTCCAGGATGGAAAGCTGCAATTGGCACCTGACTTGAAGGAAAACCTGGCCAAGGCGGACCAGGGAGCGGCCAAATACAGAAAGTCATTGATACGTTTATCCAGGAGAAAGCGATCGAGGCTCCTGAAGACCCGCAAGAAGCACTGCAGGATGGCTTTGCTGCACCAGAGATCCTGACCCTGGACCTAAAATCTGCCGGCATCAGCACGATCATTTGGGCTTGCGGATATACGTTTAATTATGAGATGGTGAAAATGCCGGTGACGGATGATTTTGGTTTTCCACTCAGCCAGCACGGAGAAACCCCGGTCCCCGGGCTTTATTTCCTGGGCATGCCCTGGATTCCGTCACAGAAATCCGGGCTTCTTTTGGGCATCGGTGAGGCTGCAGCACACCTGGCTGAGATGATTTAATTTTCGATAAATGTCGATTCAGGGCGGTCTCGTGCGTCGGTATAGCAAAAGG
>Ga0315542_1002253_pt1 | contig 11793 bp, 15 predicted proteins | sample SalMarSW160120MG_FD_202541 | JGI IMG/M metagenome (GOLD analysis project Ga0315542, IMG submission 202541) | Salt marsh sediment microbial communities from the Plum Island Ecosystem LTER, Massachusetts, United States - Salt Marsh Sediment SW1601-20 ... | reverse complement strand
CTCCGAACCTGGATACGCGCGTGGGTCTTTTGTGGCGGGGGGAAACCGCGAACCGTCAGAGCGTGCAGAGCGGCGGGACGGCCCCTCAAGAAGAACGCCGGGAGTTCAGCACGGGTCAATGGCAGCTCATTTTCGGAGGCCGGACCCGGAAACAGTGGCAATCCTCCCGGCGCCTGGAGGTGGATTTCCAGGCCGGGCCCGTTTTCTCGGTCCGTTCCGGGAATGCGGTCCCGTTTGAAACTGCCCCAGTGGGGCAGAACGCGGAGAACATCCCCAGCTTTGACCCTCTGACCCTGGTTCCGCAAACTCCCGATACCTATTACCCTTATGCCAGCGCCGGCAACGGTCCGGGGTTCTCCGCCCAGGCCGGGGTGAACTATACGCTTTCGCCCGCGCTGGTAACGGTTGTTCGCATGGGATACGAATATGTGCCCTGGTCTTATTGGGATCAGTTGTGGGTGAAAGATTATTTCAGTACCTGGAGCTATCCCAATGGTTTGTACACTCAAGTGGACACCACTCACGCCGAAACCCGGCGGGGACTTGCCGGAGCGGGAAACCGCTCCCTCGTCGAAGGAAAAGCGCAAGCCCAATGGCTTTGGCGGAAATGGAAACTGGGAACCGGGCTGTTGGTTTCTATTCAATTCGACGAAGAAAAAAACGATGAATCCTATTCCGATGTTCAGGTTTACCGCCGGGAATACGGCGCCGGGGATCCCACGCAGGATTATACGGAGCTCCTTACTTCCTCGGCCGATTACGCTTTGAAAGCCAGACTCGCGGTTACGCGGCTGATCTTGCCGCTCGGCCTGGTTTGCGAACTCCGGCCGGCACTATCGCTCTGTTTGGGCGTACAACTTATTCGGCTCTGGGAAACCAGCCGGCTGTATCGAAAATCAACTTCATTCTTCGGGCAGACCGTGAGGACCTATGACGATGGTACGAGCACGACCACGACCACCATCCGTACGGCCGATGCCTATGATGATTCTGCGTGGTCGGAACCCGAGGTCCGAACCAGGCAATATGGTGCAGTCCGTATCGGTTTTTCCTGGCAGCCGGAAAAATACCTGCGGGTCATCTACCTGGGGGTCATGATCCCCGGAGATTGGGGCTGGGCGGGCTCACTGAAACCGGGGGAGCTGGCCAGCCGGCACCAGTTGTCGTTTCAGGCCGAATTTTGATGCGAGGAGGCGGTCCGGACCCGGGCACATTCCGGGACGCGGCGGAACGCAAAAAAGATTGCCATTGCCGGGGTGGGAAATTATAATAATTGCATCAGACCCGCGCACGCCGGAAGTGGGCGGAAAGGCTGCCGCGCTTACGAAAATGAGGGGAACGGCCGGCTGGGGGTCTTTCTCCGGTACGGAAAGGAAGGCGATGAAGTTGCGGCCAGCGAATGCGCGTAAATTGGAGAGGCGCCGCCATCCCCGCTTTCCCTTGCAGGTCGGGGTACGGTGCAGCCCCATCCGGGACGGAAAACTGGCGCAGACCCTTGAAAGCATGTCCCGCGATCTGGGCGCCGGCGGTTTGGCCTTAAACAGCCAGGTCCGGCTCAGCGCGGGCGAAACCCTGATCGTGTCCTTCCACCTTCCCCGGAAACACACGCCCGAAGCCCGGAACAGCCCCCTGACCCATGTGCGCCACGGCAAGCCCATGCAGGTCGTCATTCGCTCGCGGGTGGTCTGGTGCGAGGCGCGCCAGGCGGAAGGGTACTGCTTCGGCGTGGAATTTCTGATCCGCGATCATCATTGCCACAAACCGGTCAAAACCTTCCTGGAACACTGCCACCGACAGGAAGTCGGCCACCTGCCTGCCTGAATGCGTTTTGTCTCGGGGGTTTCACTGCGCGGATCGAAACGCCGAGCCGGTTGGCCCTGCGCAGAGGCGCGAAAAGACGCGGGCCGCGCGGCTCGGAGGAGGAAGACAAAGGCGTTCCTCCGGGAGAGGCCGTTTTACTTGCCGTTGTAGCCTTTTTTCAATTCCACCAGTTTCATAAAATGTTTGCGTTCTTCCTCGATGATGGTCTGGATTAAATCACGCTGGCCCTGAGGCACGAAATTCTTCATTTCCTGGTAATAATAAATGGAATCCATTTCGCGCTTGAGGGCGAATTCGATGGCCGCGAGCGTGTCCCGGATGCCGGACATCTTCTCGGCGAGCGTCTGGGCCGGAAAAATGATGTTGGACGCATAGGCCGTCAGGTAATCCTTCCATTCGCCGGCATAGCTCTCAGGGGATTCGTACTCTCCGGCATCCGCCAGCAGGCGGGTGAAGATTTCCCGGTGGCGCACCTCCTCGCCGGCCAGGAAGCCGAATAATTTCCGCGCGCCCTCGTCCTGGGCGATGGAGACGGCCTGGTGGTAAAACTGCTGGCCGTTTTCCTCGATCTGGATTGCGATCTTGAATACCTCGCGAATGCTGAAGATGTTCACGGTCCTGCTCCTTTCCCGGCCTTGGCCGGCGGGACGGCCGGTCAGCCTACGGGGAACAATTCCATCAAAGCTTTGGCGATCACGTCGACCGCCTCCGAAATCCTGGCGCTCAAACCTTCCTGCAGGCCGATGGTTTCGGGCTGGATGGCCAGCAGCCAGATCTTGACCTGCAACCTGGCCTTGAGATAATCATACAACATTCCCAGGGACAACGAATGCGTGGACAGCCCTCCCGCCAACAGATCCAAGGGGTCAAACAGGGCGTACGCGCCGGGACGGCCGCTGAAATCGGCGGTATCCACGATCAGGAGGGAATCGGGGCGCTCCGCCACGATTTTTTCCAGATGGTTTTCCGGCGCCACCCCTCCGTCCGCATGCGCGAAGGAGACCTTGCCGGCCAGTCGTTCGATCAGATGCGAACCGGCGCCATCGTCTCCCCGCAGGCGGTTGCCGACGCCCAGGATCATGACCTTCCCCTGGAGGACGCTCCTGAGCTGGAGGCGCAGATCGGCGGGATAGGGATTATACGGCAAGGGAGGTTTTCCTGCGACACCGGGGGCATTGGATGGTGAGGTGCTGGCCGCGGTCGGCGGGGGCTTCCGGCTTGATTCCCTCGGAAACCACGGCTAGGTCCTTCAGCGACGTGAGCATCACGGTGGGATTGGTGAACGCCAGCGGACCCAGGCGCTTCGCCAGCCAGCGGATTTGGTCCGCGGGCGCCAGCACGCAGCCGCACCCCTCGCACAGCAGGAGCTCCTTGGTCACGCTTTCCTCGAAATCGGCGGGGGTGAACCCGACGAAGTCGAACTCGTGGGAAAGTTGAATGCCTTTTCCCGTCGGGCAGTAACGCTCGCACTGTCCGCAACAAATGCAGGAATCGAGATGTTGCACGAGCCGGCGCACGGGCAGGCCGGGCGTCGTCTCGTCCTTGACGTCGATGCACTTCGCCGGGCAGACCTCGGCGCAGGCCCCGCAACCGATGCATTCGTCCGCGTGGTAACGGGGACGGCCGCGGAACTGCGGAATGGCCTCGAAGGGCTCGCGCGGAAAAGGAGTGGTGTACGCGGGCGTCACCAGGGATTTCAGGGCCGTTTTCAAGACCCGGAATTGCAGCAGGGCCGGCAGTTTCATGACTGATCCTCGGCGTACTGGTCGGCCACGCTCTTGGACCACAACTTCACGCCGGAGCGGTAGGCGCCGCGGGCCAGGGAATGCGCGGCCGTGGGCGCCGTGATCACGATGAAGAGCAGGCACAGGGCGCTTTTCCATACGGCGGCCGTGGTGGCGGCCATCACCATGGCGCCCAGAAGGATCATGCACGTTCCCAGGGTCACGCACTTGGTGGAGGCCTGCAGGCGGTTGTAAATGTCCGGCATCCGGATCAGGCCGATGCAGCCGATCAGGTCGAAGAGGACCCCGATGCTGATGATGAGAATTCCCGCGGTGTTATTCATCGAAGCCCTTTCCCTCCAGGTGTTTGGCCAAGGCCAGTGTGCCGATAAAGCTCAACAAGGCCCAGGCGATGGCCACGTTGAGGAAGTAATCCTTGCCGGTCATGATGGACAGGAGGGCCGCGAAGCCCACCACCACGATGCCCAGAATATCGATGCCCACGGTGCGGTCGGGCGCCGACGGCCCGATGCCGATGCGGTACAGGCACATCACGCAACACCCCAGCAGGCCGATGAAAAACAGGTTGAAAAATATCACCGAGACCATGGTGCCCTCCCAGGACCTGGAAAATCGGACGCGCGGGCGCTCATTCGAAAATCTTCTGAATGAACCACTCGAAGCGGCCGAGGATGCGGTGGTACACGGCTTCCGCCTCCGTGCTGGTCACGTTGATCCAATGGATGTACAGCACGCCGCCTTCCGTGACGTCGACGGTGAGCGTGCCGGGCGTCAGCGTGACGGAGTTGGCCAGCATGGTGATGCCGGAGGCGGTCTTCAGTTTCGTCCTCACCCGGACGATGCCCGGCTTGATGGGCAGGTCCGGGTGCAGAACCCGGTAGGCCACGTCCAGGTTGGCTTTGAAAATATAGAAAATGAAAACGAAACTGTAGACGACCAGCCAGAAAAAGCGCAGGGGATTGAGCCAGCGCAGGAAATTCTGGGTGCTGACCTCCTTCATGATGAGCGCCACCAGGGCGGCCGCGAACAAGCCGGCATAGAGGTCGTTGACCTGCAGGCGGCCGGAAACGGGATCAAAGGGCCAGACCAGCAGGCACCAGAGGATGAAGACCAGAATGAAGAGCAGGATTCTGCGCATGAGCATCGTCCTTATAAGGTAATGACGCCTTTCAACAACACGTCGGCCGCGGGCGTGATGAACGCCGGCGTGGACAGGCCGGTGATGACCGCGAAGGCGGTGGCCAGGCACAACAGGGCCAGGACCACCAAGCTGGCGGACATGAAGAAGGGAACCTTGCGGATCGTCCCCAGGGTGGAACTCGCGGCCGCGAAAAACGCGTATTTTTGGACCTTGAGAAACGAGGCCAAGGTCATCAGGCTCACGAACACGGCCCAGCCGCCCAGCCAATAATGGCCGGACTGCAGGCAGGCCACGATGATGAGCAGTTTGCTCCAAAAGCCGTTGAAGGGGGGAATCCCCGCGATGGACATGGAAGCGATGAGCGTGGTTTTCCCGGTCAAGGGCAGGGACTGGTTCAGGCCGCCCAGATGCTTGAGCTCGCGCGTGCCGGTGGCGTATTCCACGGCGCCGGCGTTGAGAAAGAGCAGGGATTTGAAAACCGAATGATTGATCAGATGGTACAGGCCGCCGATAATGCCCAGGGGAGTGCCCAGGCCGAGCCCCAAGACCACGTAGCCGATTTGGCTGATGCTGTGATAGGCGAAGAGCCGTTTCATGTCCCACTGGCCGATGGCCAGGAAAACGCCCACCACCATGGAGACCACGCCTAAAAGCTGCAGCACCCAGAGCAGAGTGGGCGTTACGCCGAAAACGTTGAAGAAAAGCCGCGCCAAAACGTAAACGCCGATGGCCTTGATGACCACGCCGGAGAGCATGGCCGAAATGGGCGCCGGGGCGCTGGGATGGGCGTCCGGCAGCCAGGCGTGGAAAGGAACCAGGGCGCTTTTCAAACCGAAGCCGCAGATCAGCAGGGCCAGCGAGAACACCAGGGGCTTGGTCGACGGCATTGCCGAAAGCTTGGTGGCGATGTGGGCCATGTTCAGGGAACCGGTCATGCCATAGATCAGGGCCACGCCCACCAGAACCAGCAACGTGGCCAGACTGCCCAGCACCAGATACTTGAAGGAGGCTTCGAGCTCCTCGTGCTGGCAACCGAAGCCCACCAGGGCGTAGGAGGCCACCGAGGCCAATTCCATGAAAACATAGAGGTTGAACAGGTCCGCGGTCAGCACGACGCCGTTCATGCCGGCGATCATGAGCAGGAACAGGGCGTAATACCGGCTCTTGGAGGTGAATTGGCGCATGTAGTGGATCGAATACACTCCCGCCAGGAAACCGATGCCGTTGACGGCGATCAAGAGCAGGGCCGCCAAGGGGTCCAGCCGCAGGTCGACGCCCAGGGGCGTGATCCAGTCGCCCATGTGGTAAACGACGTTGTGGCCCAGGCAGAGAAACGACAGGCCGGCCAGGGCCAGCAGCGTGAGGTTGCCCAGCGTATCGGGCAGCCAGCGCAGCCAGCGGGAGGCCATGAGGATCAGAAAGGCCATGGTCAGCGGCAGGGCCACAAACAAGGGAATCACCAGATTAAGATCCACGGACAGGAAGCGTTCCACTAGCCTTTGAGCCTCCTCATCTCGTCGATGTCAAACGTGCCGTAGCGTTCGTGCAGGCGAATGGCGAGCGCGACCATCAAAGCCAGGATCCCGAGGCTGATGACGATCGAGGTCAGGACCATGGCCTGGGGCAGGGGATCCACCGCCCGGGAAATGAATTGCGTGAGATCCATGCCTTTCTGCAGAATCGGGACCTCCCCCTGATGCCGCCAGCCCTCCAGGATGAGCAGGAGGTGGACGCCGCAATCCATGATGACGAAACCCACGATGATCTTCACGATATTGCGCTTGACCACGATTCCGTACAAGCCCACGACGATCAGGATGAAACACAGCGTGTAGATCATTTGGGCACCTCGTCCTCTTTCTTCTCCGTGGCCTTCAAGGCCGCCAAAACCGAGAAAATGACAAACAGGGAGGCGCCGACCTTCAAGCCGATGGCGATGTTGGCCAGCGGCATGAACCCTCCGCTGACCAGATTGAACCAGGCCGCGACGGGGGTGGGGATGAAGTTCTTCAGGAACGCGGCCCCCTCCAGCAGGCCGACGAAACCCAGGGCCAAAAAGAGCAGCAGGCCCAGGCTGTCCAATTCCGAAGCCGCGTTTTTGCTCAAGGTTTTCATGGCCGTCCGCTGGCCCTCGGCCAGGGTTAAAAGCACGAAGCAGCACGCCAAGATGACGCCGCCGGCGAATCCTCCGCCCGGCGTCAGGTGCCCGTAGAACACGATGAAGATCCCGTACAGCAGCAAAAAGCCCTTGAGCCAGCGCGTGACGGTCTTCACGATCAGGCTCATGCCCGGCGTGGGGTCCGGCTTGCGTTCAGATGACATCGGATTCCTCGTCCTTTTCCTTCACGGATTTACGGGCCTTGCGCCGGAGGATCACCAAGGCGCCGATGATCGCGCAGAACATGATCGTCGCTTCCCCCAGGGTGTCGTAGGCCCTGAAATCGAGCAGGACCGCGGTGACCAGGTTGCCGGCCCCGGTGAGGGACAGGCCCTGGGCCACATAGGTCACCGAGGGTGCGTCGGCCACCCGGTCCAGGACGGAGTGGCCCAGGGCCGGAAATTCGGCGAACATCAGGATGCCGAACACGGCAAACAGCAGAATGGCGACCAAACCGGCGATCCCGCCCAACAACTGGCTGCGGCTCGGCATGTGGTAGGGGTCGCGGTAAACCGTGGCGCGGATGAGAATGATGAGAAAGAGGGTTTCAACCACGATCTGGGTGATGGCGATGTCCGGCGCGCCCAGCAGGATGAAGGCGATGGAGAGCAGCAGGCCCACGGCGCCCATGCTGATGACGCTGGCCAGGAGGTTGCGCGTTTCCAGGGCGATCACCGCGCTCGTGATCATCAGGACCAGCAGCGTGATCAGAAAATAATCCAGCATGGCCGCTTCATCTCCCCAACATGAAGATCAGGATGACCAATCCGCTCAGGAACCACGTCAAATACCGGGCCAAAACGCCGTTGTGCAGGTTGCGCAGGGTTTCGACAAAGTAGAAAATAACCCCCCGGCCCACATCGTACACATCGAAGAATTTTTTGGACGCCAGGCGGTACAGACCGCCGAACGGAGGCAGCTCCTGAAGAGTGAGGTAGAAATCCGCGCCGGTGACTTGGACGCCCTCCTCCAGGATTTCGCCGCCGATGTAGGCCTGCGGGGCCCGGCGGACTTTCCAGGCTTTTCCCAGGGCGTAGAGGAGCAGCCCCACGGCCACGCTGGCCAGGAGCAGCACGGTGGCGGGGCCGGCCCACCACGTGCCGGCGAAGGTCACGGGCGCCGAGAGCGCGGGGAAGATCAGCCCCTGCAGGGGAATCCGGAAGGCCGCCACGCCGAAAACAATGCTGGTCGCGGCCAAGAGCAGCATGGGCAGGGTCATGGCCCAGCCCACCTCGCGCACGGGCTGGGCGGCGCGCTCGGGCGACGGCGGGGCCAAAAACACGGCGTGCAGGACTTTCACGAAACTCGCCAGCGTCAAGGCCGAGCCGACCATGGCGGCCGCCAGGCCGAAGATCCACAACAGGCCGCCCTGCTGGGCGCTGACCAGCAGGCTTTGGTAAACCATCCACTTGGAGGTGAAGCCGTTTAAGGGAGGAACGCCGGAAATGGCCAAGGCTCCGACCAGGCAGGTGAAGAAGGTCAGGGGCATGAATTTGGCCAGGCCGCCCAGCCGGTCCATGTCGGTGGTGCCGGTGGTGGTTTCGACCGCGCCGGCCACCAGGAAGAGGGAGGATTTGTAGACCGCGTTGTTGAGCAGGTGGAACAGGCCGCCCGCGATCCCCAGCGGCAAACCGGTGGCGATGCCCAGCACCATGTAGCCCACCTGGCTGACCGCGTGATAGGCCAGCAGGCGTTTCAGATCATGCTGCACCAGGGCCATCATGACCGCCACCAAGACGGTGACCGCACCCACGATCAGCAACAGGGTGTTCATGGCATGGTTCATCACGAACCAGGCGGTGGCGGCACGGGTTAACAAGTAGATGCCCAGAAGTTTGTCGAGGGCCGCGGGCAGGAAGGCCGTGACCGGGACGTAGGCTTTTTCCCCGCAGTCCGGGACCCAGGTGTGAAAGGGCATGGCGCCCGCCTTGGTGAAGGCGGCCACCGCGAAAGCGAGAAATGCCAGGTAGGCCGCCGTGCCGGTCAAGGGCAGCGCCGGACCGTCCAGGCGGAGCGTGCCGTTCAGCAGCCAGAGGATGCCGGCGCCGAAAATCAGAATCGAATCGGAACCGCCGATGATGACGAAGGTCTTCTTGGCCGCGTCCGCGGCGGCCGGCCCGGACAGGGACATGAGGAGGTACAGGGTCAGACCCAGGAATCCCCAGCAGCCGAGCAAAAAGACCAGGTCATTGGCGAGCAGGACGCCGCAGGCAGCGGCCAGGGTCCACAGGATGTAGCCGTAATAGGCCTGGGCCCCCGGCTTGCCCCGCATGAAGCGGGTGGAATACAGGGTGATGAGAAGACCGAAGGCGCAGACCACGAGCAAAATAAAACCGCTGAGCTTGTCCAGGTGCAGCGTCAGGCCGCCCGGGAGAACCTGCGTGGTCGGACCGGCCAGAAAGTGGGGCCAGGCGAGCCAGGCTATCACGCCCGCGACCGCCACGGAGAACCAGGCCGCCGGCTGGGCCCAGGAGCGCGGCGCCAGCAGGCACAGGCAGCCGGCCAGAAACGGCAGCACCACCAGCCAGGCCAGGGAATGCGGGGGAAGAAAGGCGAACATCAGCCCAGGGCCTCCAGGGGAAGTTGCGGGCCCGGAAGGCCCAGTTCTTTTTTCAGGCGTTCGGTTTTCTCCCGCGACAGGCGGATTAAGTCCGCCGAGGTCCAGCGCTTCCGGCCGTCCGCGACATTGAAGGCCGCCAGGCGTTCCGTGCAGCAATAGCACGGGTCCACCGCCGCCAGGATGATGGTGGCGTCGGACACCGTGTATCCCAGCACGGCCTCGCGGTCGGTCGGCAGATTCATGAAGCTGGGCGCCCGCACCTTGTGGCGCGCCGGCCGGTTCGAACCGTCGCTGCGGATGTAATGAAAAACCTCGCCGCGCGGGGCTTCATAATGCCCGATGCCCTCGCCGGGCTTGATTTCCTTGGGATTGGAGTCCACCGGCCCGGGCACGGTCTTCAGCTTTTCCAGGCATTGCTCCGCGATCTTGATGGACTCGAGCATTTCCAGGATCCGGACCACGACCTTGTCGAAGACATCCCCGTTTTGGGCCACGATGACCTTCCAGTCCACCAGCCCGTAGGCCGCGTGCGGATGGTCGCGGCGCACGTCGATGTCCACGCCCGAGGCCCGCGCGGTCGGCCCCAGGGCGCCGTAGCGGATGATCTGCTCGCGGGTCAGGGTGCCGATGCCCCGGGTGCGCGCCTGGATCAGGGGATCGTCCATGACCGTGTCCCGGAACAGATGCAGGGGCTTCTGCAGGCCCCGCACGATCTTGAGCACGCTGGGGATGTCTTCGGGCCGGACGTCCCGCCGGACGCCGCCGGCTTTCATGATTCCGTAATGATTGCGGTTGCCGGTGATGAGTTCCAGGATGTTGAGCAGGTCCTCGCGGAAACGCCAGGACCACATCCAGACGGTGTTGAAACCCAGGAAGTGCCCGGCCAGCCCCAGCCACAGGAGATGGGAATGCAGCCGTTCCAGCTCGCCGATCAGGGAACGGATGTAGAGCGCGCGTTCCGGGACTTCCACGTCGCCGGCGTCCTCGATGGCCTGGACACAGGCGATGGGGTGGGAGGTGGAGCAGATGCCGCAGATGCGTTCCACCAAAAAGACGGTTTGGTCGTAATGCTTGCTTTCGGACAGCTTCTCGATGCCGCGGTGGTTGTACCCGATTTCGATGTCGAGATGGACGACTTTCTCGCCCTCCACGTGCAGGCGGAAGAATTCCGGCTCCTCCTGCAGGGCGTGATAGGGTCCGATGGGAATGATGGTGCGCTTAGCCATGGGACGGTTTTCCTTTGACAAAGTCGCGGCGCAGCGGGTACTGGCCTTCCGGCCAGTCTTCGTTGAGCAGCAGGTGGCGCAGGTCCGGATGGTTGCGGAAGTGGACGCCCAAGAGCTCCCAGAGCTCGCGCTCGATCCATTCGATGGCCGGGCACAGCGCGGCCAAGGAATCCATCTCCGGCTTTTCCCGGGGCAGCTTGGTGCGCACGCTCACCACGCAGCCGTGGCGGTCGAGGGCCCAATGATAGAGGATCTCGATGGCCTGCGGGGTGTCCACGCCCGTGGCGATCTGGAAGCGCGCCTGCAATTCCTGAAACAGGATCCGGGTGGCCTCGGTCACGTCCTCGGGGCGCACCTCGAGATAAATGCGCTTGGGCGATTTTTCGAAATAATTCAGGATCTTGGCGCCCAGTTTCTGCTTCAGGGTGGTCAGGGTTTCCGCGCGGCTCACGGGCTATTGGCCTCTCAGTTTCTTGGTCAGTTTGACGATGGCCGAAATCATGGCCTCCGGCTTCGGGGGACAGCCCGGCAGATAGGCGTCCACGGGAATGTAGTTTCCCACCGGCTCGTCCCAATTGTACGAATCCTTGAAAATCAGCCCCGAGCAGGCGCAGCCTCCGATGGCCACGACCACCACGGGCTTGGGGGCCTGTTCAAACACCCGCCGGGCGCGGATGCAGGCCTTCTTGTTGAAGATCCCGGAGAGTAAAATGACATCCGCGTGGCGGATGCTGCCCACCAGCACCATACCGAAACGTTCCAGGTCGTACTTGGGGGTCAGGGCGTCGAGGATCTCGATGTCGCAATTGTTGCAGGCGCTACCGCCCAGGTGAAAGACATTCAGCGAGCGTGTCAGCGCCTTGACCGCGAAGCTCACCGCCTCACCACCCCCACCAGGCCAGCCCCAGGGCCAGCAGGGCCGTGAAGGTCATCGGGCCCCAGAAGAATTTCACCGCTTGATCCACGCGCACGCGCGGCGCGGTGTTGCGGATTAAGACGACCGCGACCACCAACAGCACGTATTTAAGACAGCCCCAGGCCCAAACCGCCGGGCCCCGGGTCCACACGATGCCCCCCCAGAACAGGGTCACCAGGAAGACCGGCAGCGTGAAAAACAACATGGCCCGGGTCAGTTTGAAGAG
>Ga0315542_1002251_pt1 | contig 11794 bp, 3 predicted proteins | sample SalMarSW160120MG_FD_202541 | JGI IMG/M metagenome (GOLD analysis project Ga0315542, IMG submission 202541) | Salt marsh sediment microbial communities from the Plum Island Ecosystem LTER, Massachusetts, United States - Salt Marsh Sediment SW1601-20 ... | reverse complement strand
GGCGCGCCGGGCGGCTCACCCGGCCGAAGCCGGCCGCACGCAGCTCCGCGCTGATGTCGGGCAGGCGGGCGGCGGAATCCGGACGGGGCGGCACGATGGCCAGAGCCGATACCGTGGCGAACAGCAAGACAACAAGCAGTATGAAAAGGCAAAATGAGAAACGGCAGGGCATGGCCATCCTCCCGCGATATTCTGCCAAGATGCGCGCTCACAAGCGAGTACGGCGCCCCGGGGGAGGCGGGCAGGCGGCCGCCAGGGCCGGAGGACCGCGCCCCCGGCCGGGACCATCAGGAATCATACCGGAATCGAACTGGAATCAGTCCAGGCGGCGGAGGTTGGCGAACTTGGCCAGCAGATGCTTGCGGCCGAAGTCGGGAAAGTCGACGGTCAGGTAAAGATCCTCGCCGCTGCCCTCGAGGCGGGCCACCACGCCGCGCCCGTAGCGCCCGTGCAGCACCGACTGCCCCACGTGGAAGGCCACCTCCAGCTGGGAAACGTCGTCCGCCCAGATGTCGGCCTGCCGTGGGCCGCCCGGGCCGGCCGGGCTGCGGGGAAGCGCCCGGGGGCGAGCCGGTTGCCCCGGAATGAAACGGCGGGGCTCGAGGGCGGGGCGGCCGGCAGCGGGTCCCGGCCGCCGCCCGGCATCGACGAGGAGCATCGCCGGCTCCTCGCCGTGCTCGGTCAGCGCGGCCGGTATCTCGGCCAGGTAGCGGGAAGCGTGCCCATCCGTGTAGCTCCCGAAACGGCGCCGGCGCCGGGCGTTCAGCAGGTAGACCCGCCGCTGGGCCCGGGTCAGGGCCACATAGAACAGGCGCCGTTCCTCCTCGCCGGCCGGGTCCTCGTCCCGCCCGGCGATGTGCGGCAGCAGATCCTCCTCGCAGCCGGTGAGCACCACCACCGGGAACTCCAGCCCCTTGGCCGTGTGGATGGTCATCAGCCGCACCGCGCCCTCCCCCGCCTCCAGGCTGTCGGCATCCGAGACCAGGGCCACCTGCTCCAGGAACGCGGGCAGGCGGGCGCCGTCCGTCGCCTCGTCGAAGGCCGCGGCCACGTTGACCAGCTCGGCCACGTTCTCGGCGCGGTTGCGCCGGGCCGCCGGGTCCTCGGCCCTCCGGGCCGGGCCGCCGGCCTCGCTGCCTTCCAGGTAGGCCAGGTAGCCGATCTCGTCGAGGATGCGCCGCAGCAGATCGGGCACCGGCACCGCCTCCATCGCCAGCCGCCAGCGGGCCACCTGGTCGAAGAAGCTGCGCACGCGCTCGCAGGCCGCCGCCGGCAGGCTCGCCTCCAGCAGACCAGGCGCCGCGGCCGCCTCCCCCAGCGTCAGATCCGCCGCCTCGGCCGCCGCCACGAGGGCCGCGCTGGTGGCCGCCCCGATGCGACGGCGCGGCACGTTGAGGATGCGCAGGGCCGCCACGCGATCGCGCGGATTCGCCACCAGCTTGAGGTAGGCCAGCAGGTCGCGCACCTCGCGCCGCTCGTAGAACTGCAAGCTGCCGATCAGCCGGTAGGGCACGGCGGCCCGGCTCAGTGCTTGCTCCAGCACCCGGGACTGGGCGTTGGTCCGGTAGAGGACGGCAAGGTCCTGGGGAACCAGCCCCCGGGCCAGCTCCTCGCCCACGATGGCCACGACGCGCGCGGCTTCGTCCTCCTCGTCGCCCGTGGTCTCCACCCGCAGCCGATCGCCGGCGACGCCCGCGGTCCAGAGGGTCTTCCCCTTGCGGCGGCGGTTGTGCGCGATGACGGCGTTGGCGGCGGCGAGGATGTTGCCCGTACTCCGGTAGTTCTGCTCCAGGCGCAGGATCCGGGTGCCCGGAAAGTAATCCTCGAAGCGGAGCATGTTCTCGATGCAGGCCCCCCGCCACGAGTAGATGGACTGGTCGTCGTCCCCCACGGCGAAGACGTTCCCGTGCTCGCTGCTGAGCGCCTTGATCAGCACCAGCTGCAGCGGGTTGGTGTCCTGGAACTCGTCCACCAGCACATGCCGGAAGCGGCGGGCGTAGCGCGCGCGCACCTCGTCGTGGCGCTCCAGCAGGTGCACCGTCTGCAGGACCAGGTCGTCGAAGTCCAGGGCGTTGGACCGCCGCAGGGCCCGCACGTATTCCCGGTAGACGTCGGCGATCCGCTCCTCGACCCGGCCGCGGGCGCCGGCGCGGGCCTCGGCGGGATCCCGGTCGTCGTTCTTCCAGCGGCTGATGAGCTGCCGCGCCAGGGCGGGGGCGATCTGCTGGGGATCCAGGTGCAGATCCGCCAGAACCTGCTTGAGCAGGCGCTGCGTGTCGTCGGTGTCGTAGATGGTGAAGTGCCGGTCGATTCCCAGGTGCACGCCATCGGCCCGCAGGATGCGCACGCCAGTGGCGTGGAAGGTGCCGATCCAGCGGGGAGAAAGGCCGTCGCCCACCAGCCCCTCGACCCGCTCCCGCATCTCGCGCGCGGCGCGATTGGTGAAGGTGAAGGCCAGGATCTCGGCGGGCCGGGCCCGTTCCTCGCTCAGCAGCCAGGCGATGCGGGTGGTGAGCACGCGGGTCTTCCCGCTGCCCGCCCCGGCGACGACCAGAACCGGACCGTCGGGAGCGGTCACCGCCTCGCGCTGGGCCGGATTCAGATCCTGCAGGATGTCCTTCACGCTGCTCCTCGAGGCGCCGGCGCGGCCGCTACCGGCGCGGGGACGAGACCGGTGCCGCGCTCGGCGCGCGACCGGCTCAGAAATCCGGGCCGATGCTGAACTGGAAGATGCCGTCCTGATGGTGGCGGAGGTCGGTCTTCCAGGCCCAGTCGAAGCGCAAGGGGAGAAAGCCGATCCGGGTCCGGATGCCGAAGCCGTAATCGCCGCGCAGATCCCGGAATCCCCACTGTCCGTCCGCGTCCTTCCCGAAGAAACGCACCTCGTCCCGCCAGGCGGTGCCGACGTCGAAGAAGACCGCGGCGCCGATCCCCGCGAAGCCCCAGCGGGCCGGCCAGCCGAAGATCAGGTAGTCCAGCAAGGGCAGGCGGTACTCGACGTTGGCCAGGAAGATGTGGGTGCCGCTCAGGTGGGAGACCGTCTGGTAATCGTAGAAGTCGTAGCCGCGCAGGGTGAAGGGTCCACCCAGGACGAAGTAGCGCGGATCCTTGCCCGTGCTGGAGGCGCCGGCAAGGCGCACGGCGAAGGTGTTGCGCCGCCACGGGAGCCAGTACTTGCGCACGTCCCCCGTGAGGGTCCGCCGCTCCAGGTCCGAGCCCCCGAACGGGATCGACTGGGATGCGCTCATCATGATCCGGCTGCCGGTGACGGGCCCGAAGGGGCCGTAGAAGGCCGAGTCGTGGGTGAAGATGAGGTTCGGCTGGACCAGGCGGGAAACCTGCTTCTCCCCCTCGACGAGGAAGACGCCGAGGTCGGTGGTGACCGTCTCGAAGTTCGTCCGCTCGGAGGTGAGGACCTCCAGCTCGAAGTCGAGGCGCTTGAAGGTGTTGAAGGGATAGCTGGCCAGACCGAAGAGCCCGTAGTTGCGCTCGCTGAAGAACGTATCGTTGGGAAGCAGCTCGCCGACGCTGGTGATGATCGAGTTGTAGTAGTTGCGGAAGTGGAAGATGCCGGCGCCCAGGTTGATGCGCCGCTTGAGATAGTAGTAGGAGGCGGCCAGATCGCTGTTGTCGAAGGAGCCGTAGAAATTCACCAGGAACTGGAGCCGGTTGTTGCCCAGGATGTCGCTCAGCGAGATGATGTTCGCCACGCCGAGCCCAATGGCCGAGTTGAAGTAGACGTCGCTGCCCCCGAAGGCCTGGCTCGTATCGAGCGAGAAGCGGGGATGGTAGGGCTCCACCAGCCCCACGCGCGCCACGTCGACCAGGGTGTCGGGCGGCGACTGCCGGGTCACCACCGGCGGCGGGGCCAGGGTGACCGGCGCCGGCGCCTGCCCCCGTGGTTCGCGGTGCGACCACCCGCTCGCGAAGTCGTCCGCCGCGTAGATGTCGTAGCCGGCCGCGTGGAAGGCCGAGAAGACGAGTCGGTCCGCCGCGGGGGCGTAGCCGGGGTGAAACAGCCCTCCGAGCACGTTGGTGATCTTGCGCGTTTCGGACACCGTCGCGCGCTCCGGGTCGAGGCCGACCACGGCCAGGTTGGAGATGCCGTCGCGGGCATCCACCATGCAGAGGGTCCAGTCGTCGATCCAGACGGGCGAATCGCGGCCGCTCTCCTGCGCGAAGAGCACGCTGCGGCGAGCGTGCGCCAGATCGAGCAGCACGATGCTGCCGCCGGACGCCATGCGGTCCAAGCCGGCGTTGAGATGGTCGCGCGGCCGGGCCCAGAGCAGCCGCCGCCGCCCCTTCGCGTCGATCTCGAACTCGAAGTCGATCTCCGCGCGGGGATTGAAGGCGAAGGCCAGGCAGGTGCCGTCCGGCGACCAGGCCGGTCCGTCCTCGTCACCCACGTCGTCGGTCAGGCGCAGCAGGGAAGCGCCCCCCGCGAGCGGTTGCACCTCTCCGGCGGGCGCCGCGACGTCCGCGACGGCCGTGCCGTCCAGATCCAGCAGGTACAGATCCGTGCGGCCGTACCGCGTGCCGACCAGCGCGATGCCGTTGCCCCGGGGCGACCAGGCCGGCGAGGAGGCGATGTCCAGCCCCAGCCGCAGGGAGCGCGTGATCTCGCCGCTGCGCACGTCCATGGTGTGCAGCGTTTCCTCGTTGCCGCTCTTGGCGATGAAGGCGATCTCGTGTCCGTCCGGGGAGAACGACAGGCTGCTGCGGAAGCTGTGCAGCGACTCGAAACGGCTGGAGCGCTCCCCCCGCACGAGCTGGCGGATCACCTTGCCGTCGAGCGCGGACATCAGGTAGATCCCGGACGTGCCGTCCCGGTCCGAGAAGTAGGCGATCAGGTCGCCGTCCGGCGAGATCGCGGGGCGCATGTTGAAGTAGTGCCGTTCCTTCTCGTGGTCCGTCAGCGCGCGCGCGATGTCCGCGGGATCTTCCAGATCGGCGTAGCTGGGCCAGTAGCGCTTGCGCAGCGTCTTGGCGAAGAGCTTGTCGAAGTCCTCCATCTTCAGGCCGTAGACCATGTAGAGGGCCCGCTCGGCGCTGCGCGCGCGGCCGATGCGGCGCCAGAACTCCACCAGCATCTCGGGACCGTACCGCTCGGAGAGCAGACGCATGGCCGCCTGGCCCTCCTTGTAGACCAGGAAGCCGCCGACCTGCTCCAGCGGGTAGATGTAGTCGTTGATCGTGGCATCCCGCATGTACATGTCCGCCTCGCCGTCCCAGCCCGAGGAGAGCCACTCGGCGATGCCCTCGGCGAACCAGAGCGGAACGTTGAAGAAGTAGCGCCGCCCGACGCTGCCCACCTTGCCGTAGGCCATGGCGAACATGAAGACGTGCACCAGCTCGTGGCGGATCACGTGCACGAAATCGGCCTGCGAGCCGTTGTACGGCAGCACCATGCGGTTGCGGAACGGCTCGCTGAACCCTCCCGTTCCCTCGCCGATGAGCTCGTCGGCGATGTTGGTCTGGGCGAAATCCTGGTGCGAGGTGTAGAGGATGAACGGCACCCGCCAGGGCAGGTCTTCGTCGAGCCGGCTGGCGTACTCCTCGTAGGCCTGCTCGGCAATGAGGCTGGCGCGGACGGCCAGCTCCTCCGCTCCGGAGTAGTAGTAGATCTCGAAGTGGGGCGTGTAGAGGATCAGCCAGTGCAGGTTCCGGGTCTGCACCTTGTTCTTGCCGAAGTACTGGGCCGTCGCCGGGGAGGCTGCCAGCAGGAGCGCGAGGACGAGGCCCGCCGCGCGCAGCAGGCTGCTTCTCGTCCGTCTCCGTGAGCTCCGCTGGCCGTCTTGCACCGTCATCTCGTTTCCTTTCGCCTAGCCTGGCGTCCCTAGTACTCGAACCGGTACTTCAGGTCGAGGCTGTAGGTCGTCTCGCCCTGCAGCTCGTCCACCCGCTGGCGGATCTCCGACTGGAGCAGCATGTGGTCGGTCATCTGGTACTCGACCAGCAAATCCCGGTCCGCTTCCGACAGACCCTGAGCGTATTTAATATACAAAGCCTGGCCGACGTATTTGCCCACCCCGATGAGCGCGGAGCGCTGGGTGCCTTCGGTGGTGGTCCGCTCGATCTGCTGGATGTCGAAGGTGTCCACCATGTTCAGCCCCGTCGCGATCTCCCGTTCCAGCAGGTTGAACCCGGCCGCGATGGAGGCGCCTTGCAGCCCCGTGCTCTGCCAGGGGGCCCCCGCGTAGGGAGACAGACCCAGTAGCATCCTCTCGATCCCCTCACGCCCGTAGCCGCTCTCGGAGGTGAAGTTGATGACGGGAGAGTAGAGCGTGCCGGTGATGAGCACGGTGATGCGCTCCAGGCTGCTGCTGCTGAGCGTGGGATCCTGCACCCGCACCGTCGTTTCCGCGGCGATGTCCACCCCCGGATCCAGCCCGCCGGCCTGGCTGAAGTCCAGCTGTCCCCGCACGACGCGGAAGTCATTGTTGAACACCGGCATGCGCCCGGCGTCGATGTTCATGGAACCGCGCAGGGACAGTCCTTCCTCGTCACGGACCAGGTCCACGTCGCCGCTCAGGTCCAGCTCCATGGCCCGGTTCAGGATGCGCCCGCTGCGCGGCGGCGCCAGCAGGTGGAGGTCGGCCAGCCAGTCGGGCGCCACGGTGGCCAGCCGGGCATCGGTGCTCCCGGGCTTCTCGGAGAAGTCACCGGTGTAGCGGGCCTGGATGACCTCGAGATAGCCGGTGAACCTGGGCACGATGAGGCTGTCCGGCCCCACCTTCACTCCCTGCAGGTGCACGGCGGGCGATCGTATCAGCGCGCGCAGGTCGGGTATGGAGGCAACGAGGAAGCGGTCCACGTCCATATCGATGTCGAAGGTCTCCAACTCCAGCCCCGCGAAGGTGACCGTCCCGGTGCCGCGGATGGTGCCCCGCTGCCCCTCGCGCCCCGCGATGGAATCGAGGGTCAGCACGTCGCCGGCGAAGCGACCCGTCGCGTTCACGTCGTGGTAGATCTCCTGCTGTCCTCGCAGGACGAAGCCCGCGTCCTGCATCTTGATGTGGCCCTGCCACAGCGGGTGGCTCAGGGGACCGGCGATGGTCACCTCGCCTTCGCCGCGCCCACGGACCTCGACGAAGGCGTTGGTGGCCCGGGCCAGCGGCTCCAGGTCGCTGTCCGGCGGGATCTGGAAGCGCATGAGGAAGGGATCCTGCTCGGGCGTCAGCGGCGTCGAGAGCAGATCGAACTTCAACGGGACCTCGATGCGCCCCGTGGCGTTCAGATCCCCCTGCCGGCCCTCCAGATCGGACAGCACGAACTGCTCGCTGTCCACGTGCAGCCGGGCCGCCATCCGCTCCAGGTGCAGCCAGTGCACGTTGAAGGGCTCGCTGGTGACCTCGCCGGTGATCTCCGGCAAGCGCGTCGTTCCCGTCACATTCAGCTGCGCCCGGAAGCGGCCGGCGAGTCGATCCAGGGCCTGGAGCTGGAGCGGATCCAGAACGGCCCAATCGCCGTCCTCGACCGTCAGGGCCAGGTCCAGCTCCGCGTCCGGCCAGAAGTCGCGCAGTCCCGCCCCGGGGTGGCGCATGGTCCCGTGCGCGAGCAGCCGTCCCTGATTGCTGTGCAGGTCCAGGCGGGCCACCGCCAGCTCATCGGCCCGGTAATCGGCCAGAACGTGCAGGGAGTCGATGCGGGCCTGCTGCAGGTCGCAGCCGGTGATCGCCGCCTCCAGTCCGGCCTCCGGGGATCCGGCGGTGCCGCTCAGCTGGAGCGTGGCCGTGGCGAGCCCGTTCAGGCGCGTCCCGCCGGGCGGCAGGAAGGGGTTGAGCAGACCCAGGTCGAAGCTCTGCAGACGCAGGGTCCCGTCCAGCTGCCCGCCCGGCCGGCGCTGGAGATTCGTCGCCGTGAGCTCGCCGTACTGCGAGGCCAGGCGGAACTGGGGCAGGGCGTAGAGAGGGCCCCGGGTGACGAAGGTCACCGGCTGCTCCAGTCGCCAGCTCGCGCCCTCCAGGTCGATGGCCAGATCCCGCAGCCGGTAGACGGAGGTGGTGTCGCTGAAGGCCGCATCGCCCCGGAAGGTCACCATCGTGTCCCCCAGCTGGGAGCGAAAGGAATCCACGCGCGCACCCTCCGGGGACGCCCAGCCGAGAACGCGGCAGCGCCCCAGATCCACCCCGCCGAGAACGAGACCGTCTCCCTGCAGGAAGGCCGTGACCCGCGGCCTGCCCAGCGCGTCCTCGACCAGCACGTCTGCCCGACCGGCTTGCAGGGTCAGGGGCGAGATGCGTGCGTCCTGCAGCTGCACGTCTCCGGTGAACGAGAGATCCTCCTGACGCCCGTTCACCTCCCCCCGGGCGTCGAGCTGGCCGGCTAGGGCGGGCCAGCCCCATTCCGGCGGCAAGAGGCTCAGGTCGGAAGCGTCGAGTACCAGGTCCCCGCCGAAGACCCGCGAGGTGTCCGCGTCACCGGTCAGCCGGGCCCGCAGACCCGGTCGCTCCAGCTCGATCTCGTGGAAGGTCACGCCGGCAGCGTCCGCTTCCACATCGACCGCGCAGGAGTCGAAGGGCACCCGGTCCAGCCGGCCGTCCAGCAGGTAGCCGGTCACGTGCGTCCACAGCGGGACGTCCTGGTGCGTGATGACCAGGTGACCGTGGCCGTCGGTGGCCGGCAGCTCCTCGCCCGGCACCAGGCCAGCGGCCAGGTTCACGTCGGCCACGTCGCCTTCCAGCACGAAGCGCACGGACGCCGGGTCGGACAGGTCGAAGTCCCCGCGCCCGTCGAACCGGGTGCCGTTCACGCCGCCCTGGAGCTCCCGCCAGTGCAGGGATCCGGGCGTGACGAGACCGCGCCCGACCACCCGCTGCAGCCGGTACCCTTCCAGCTCACCGTCGAAGACGCCGTCGATGCTCAGGCTGTCGCCGCGGCTGCGGAAGGCCGCCTCGAGATCGAGGCGGGCGGCGAAGCCCAGCTTCAGGTCCAGCAGTTCCTCCACCTCGGCGGCCACGGCATTCTCGGCCCGGACGGAGAGATCGAACGCGCCGTCCCAGGTCCGCTGTCCGTCCAGCAGCAGCTGCGTGGCGTTGACCCGGCCGTGCAGCCCGGTCGCGCGCAAGCCGGCATCGCTCACGGCCACCTCGCCGTAGACCCTGCTGATGCGCGCACCCCGCGTTTCCCAGGCGATGTCGGCGTCCCGGCAGTCCAGCACCAGGGACCTGTCCGCGCGCAGGGAACCCCGCCAGTTCAGCTCGGACAGACGCTGGCGCAGGCGCCCGTCGGCCCCGGAGTACTCCAGGAAGAAGTTCTGGATCTCGATCTGATCCACCTGCAGATGCGGCCAGTGAAGGCGCGGTGGTCCGCGCGGCTCGTCGCCGGGCTCGCCGGCCAGGCTGTAGATCTCCCCCTTGTTCAGACGCAGCCAGCGCAGCCGGAACGGCGAGCGCAGGACCTCCCCCAGGCGGTAGCCGATCTGCACCGTGTCCGCCGAGACGAGGGTCACCCCGCCCCGCTCCCCCGGCAGCGTGAGCGAGACCCCGTAGAGATCCACTCCCTGCAGGTAGTGCAGCCGGAAGTCCCGCACGCGGAGCTGCCCGTTCAGGCCCCGCAGCAGGTTGCGGCTGGCCAGATGCGAGGCCCAGGGCGCGATCAGCCGCGGGTGTGTGGCCAGATAGCCGACCACGCCCAGGATGATCACCCAGGCCACCAGCAATGGTATCCGCAACCTCGTCAGCACCGCCGTCTCCTCAGAACGGATAGCCCAGCGAGAAGTGGTACACGACCTTGTCGTCGTCCGGCGCCCGCTTGAGCGGGAAACCGGCGTCCACTCGCACCGGTCCGAAGGGGGTGTCCAGCCTGAGCCCCGTCCCCACGCTGTAGCGGTAGTCCCAGACCTTGGTGGCCAGGGGATCCGAGGGCTGCCGCGGGAACGAGCGCATGCGGAAGGCCCGGAGGCGGATGTCCTTCGCCTGGGCCCAGACGTTGCCGCCGTCCAGAAAGATCACGCTGCCGAACTTCCAGCGCGAGAGCAGCGGCAGCGGGAAGCGCCACTCCACGCTGGTCAGCAGCAGGTAGTTGCCGCCGCGGGCCGGATCGTTGGGCAGCGGCACGTCCGAGGACAGGCGCAGGGAGTCGCGCTCGGCCTCGTTGGTGATCTGCGGCCCGAGGCTGCTCTCCCGGTAGCCCCGCACCGAGGAGCCGCCGCCAGCGAAGAAGCGGTAGGCGTAGGGCACGCCGTTGCTGCCCCTGTCCTGGGACTTGCCGTAGGGCCAGACCATGCCCAGGCGGGTCCGGAAGGCCAGGATCCCCCCCAGCGGAAAAGCGGTGTAGGCGTGCCAGCCGCCCTCCACGCGCACGAAGCTGTTGTCGCCCTGCAAGATGCCGCCGGCCAGGGTGAGCAGGGCGTTGGCGAAGCTGCCCCGTGCGGGCCGCAGGATATCGTCGCGCTTGTCCTCCAGGAAGGTGTAGACGATGGAGCGGGTCTGGGTCTTGCGGATGTTGTTCAGGCGAAACAGCTCCTGCAGCGAATCGGGGGCGTCGGGATGGGGCTTGGGATCGCTCTCGTCGAGCTGAAGGGCCACGTGGTTGATCACCTTGGCCCCGCCATGGAACTGCGTCCCCGCCGCGAAGCCCAGGGTCTGCAGGTTCAGGCCCGACTCGCCGCGCGTTTCCCTTTCCAGGTAGACGTTGAAATCCAGCCGGAAGCGGCTGCCGCGCAGGTGCGGATTGACGTAGAGGATGTCCGTGCGGTAGTTGAACTGGGCATCGGGGTGGGGATTCGTGCTGCCGATGATGCGCTCGACGTTCCAGTAGATCTTGCCGCGCAGGAAGAGCCGGCGGCCGCTGCCCCACAGGTTGTTGTGGGCCCAGGCGCCCAGCAGACGCACCCGCTCCCGGCTGCCCACGCCAGCGCCCAGCTCGTAGTAGGCGGGCTTGCGCTCCACCACCTGCACCAGGAGATCCGCCTGCCCGTTGATCGTGTCCACGTTCACCGGCGAGAAGCTGACGTCCCGCAGCAGCCCGGTTTCCAGGAGCCGGCGGCGGGACTGCTCGATGGCGCTCCAGGAGAAGGGCCCGCCCTCCTTGATCCGCAGCTCCCGCTGGATCAGGTCGGTGTGCGTCTGCTGGTTGCCCTCGATCCGGATGCGGCGCAGCGTGATGGCCGGCCCGGACGTGATGCGGTACTCCAGGGTGGCGGCGAAGCGCTGCGGATCGCTGGTGGGGCGGGTGGTCAGGACCGGCTCGATCTGCACATCCAGGTAGCCGAGATCCCAGTAGCGGGTCCGCAGGGTGTAGAGGTCCCCGCCGAAGTCGTTCAGGTCGGCCGGAGCCGGGGTGCCCTCCAGGTACTCCAGCCCCTGGCGCAGCTGCGCCACGGTCAGCGGGCCGGGATCGAGGAAGCGCACCGCCTCCAGGTAGGTGCGCGGTCCCTCCACGATGGAGATGTTCAGCTCGTCACCGTGTCCCTGGGGCTCGGCCGTGATGGAGTCCAGCTTTACCACCGCCTGGTGGAAACCCTGGCGGCGATAGAAGCGTTCCAGCAGGCGAAGCTGGCTCTCGAGCAGATCGGGGCGGTAGCGAGAGGTGCGGAAAGGATGCAACCAGCTCGGCTCGCGCAGCTGCAGGATGGCCTTCAGCTCGTCGGTGGAAAAGGTCGTGTTGCCGCTGATGTCGATGCGCGCCAGGGTGTGCTGCTCGAGTCCGTAATCCAGCTCGTCCACGGCCCGTGCCACGGTGGCGGCGCCCAGGGTCCCGGCGAGCAAGGTGGCCAGGAAGCAAAGCGCCTGGAGAGTGGAACCGCGGATCTCTCGCGCCACTCTTCCCTTGCCCCGCCGGTCGCGCGGTG
>Ga0315542_1002250_pt1 | contig 11795 bp, 12 predicted proteins | sample SalMarSW160120MG_FD_202541 | JGI IMG/M metagenome (GOLD analysis project Ga0315542, IMG submission 202541) | Salt marsh sediment microbial communities from the Plum Island Ecosystem LTER, Massachusetts, United States - Salt Marsh Sediment SW1601-20 ... | reverse complement strand
GTCACCGCCAAGTGTTACGGCGGCGACATCACCCGTAAACGCAAGCTCCTGGAAAAACAGCGGGCCGGTAAAAAACGCATGAAAATGGTGGGCGCGGTGCAAATCCCCCAGAGCGCGTTTGTGGCGGTGCTGAAGACGGAAAATGAGTAGGGGGCAGCCAGGGATCAGGGGCCAGGGGTCAGGCATGCAAGACAAATTTTATGGTGACAACAGGGATCTGGTTAAATGGGCTGTTTTGCATAGGCTTGCAGAGATTTACGAGGCTCGGAGAATTCTGCAAATCGCCTTTTATCGCTCAAGTGAATTCGAAAGGATTCTAATAGATGGGAAAGAGCATGATATCCCTGAGGAAGTCATTGCCCATTTTCGCGATTTGCGAAAAGTTGAACGGATTAATTCCGAAATTCAAGTCACTGTATTCGATGAACTTTTTAAGGACCGAAATAGCTACCTGGGGTCTGTTAGCGCATTCCTGTATAAGTTTTCAGATGAAAGATGTGTCATCTTTCTAGACCCTGATACCGGACTTCAACCTCAAAACCCAAATTTGAATCATGTGCTTGAATCGGAAGCCAGATTCATTTGGAAGTCGATAAGGCCTAAGGATGTATACGTTTTTTACCAGCATCAGACAAATCGAAATGGCCAGCCCTGGATCGAACCTAAACGGAAGCAGTTGGAAACCGCGTTGGGTTTGGAAAATAATTCAATCAAGATTGCATCCGCTCAGAAAATAGCAAGTGATGTTGTCTTCTATTATGCGCGAAAGCCTTAGCTCCCTGGCCTTTAGGCCCTGGCCCCTGACACCTGGCTTGTACGTCCACATCCCCTTCTGCAAAACCAAGTGCCCCTATTGTGATTTTTACTCCATTACCGATGATGGCCTGGTCGCGTCTTATCTGGCGGGCCTGGACGCCGAAGCCCGGCTCTACTGCGACCAGTTCCCCGCCTTCGATACCCTGTATCTCGGCGGCGGCACGCCTTCCTGGCTCAGCGAGGCTCATTTCGTAGAATTAATGCAGGTTCTCCATAAATACTTCACTTTGGCCCCGGAGAGCGAAATCACCCTGGAAGCCAATCCCGACGATATCACCAGGGAAAAACTGACCTTATGGCGCGAATTAGGGTTCAACCGCCTGAGCCTGGGGGCCCAGTCCTTTGACGATACCGAACTGCGTTTTCTGGGCCGCCGCCACACCGCGGCACAGACGCACGCCGCTATTGAGGTCATCTGGGCTGCGGGTTTTGCCAACCTGGGGCTCGACCTCATCTACGGGCTGCCGGGGCAAACCCTGGCCACCTGGCGCCGCACTCTGGAAATGGCCCTACGAAAAAAACCCGAGCACCTCTCCTGCTACCAGCTTACCCTGGCACAAGACACCCCCATGGGCCGCGAGGCCGCGCAGGGGAACCTGATCCCGTTGGCTGAAGAGAGCCAGCGGGAATTTTTCCTGGCCATCGACCGGTTCCTTACCCGGCAGGGGTATCTGCACTACGAGGTGGCCAATTTCGCCCGGGGCGAAGAGTTCAGCTGCCGCCATAATCAAAAGTACTGGACCAGAGTGCCCTATCTGGGGCTGGGGCCCGGGGCCCATGCTTTCGATGGCCGGCGGCGCTGGTGGAATTTTTCCTCCGTGGAGCAGTATTGCGGTTCCCTGAGGGAAGGTCTATCCCCGGTGGCGGGCACCGAAACTCTTACCCCGGAGCAAGTCCGCCTGGAAACCCTCTACCTGGGATTCCGCACCAGTCAGGGCGTGCCGCTGGCGGTCATGCGCGAGCATCCCCAAAGCGCCGCCGTACTGGCCGAGCTGGCGGCCGCCGGCCTGATCCGGGTGGAGCGGGGCCGCGTCAAGCCCACGGCTTGCGGCCTGGTGGTGGCCGATGGCCTGCCTCTACGGTTTGCGGATGAGACCTGACCTTTATTTTTAGTCCCACGCCGCCAGACAAAATTCAACTTTATTGAAAAAATTGTTGCTTTTCTTCCGAAACTCCATTATCCTGCCTGCACCTGAGGGGGTCTTCCGCCCTACTCTCTGAATCTTCAGCCTGTGTGGTCCCTTTTCGCTGAATCTGCTGCCTCCGTTTAAAGTTCTTCGGCGGAAACCCTCTCTGGGTACACTGCCGGGTATTCAATGCCCCGGCGCCATTACGAATTCCCCCAGACCGCAGAAGTTGCACTAATATCCCAACTTTTTTGAGGAAATAATTTAACCTGAGGGGGCCCAGCGCCCGCGGTAAATTTGATATACTCCGGGTGATTCCCGGAGCCACGGCCGTAAGCGGCATACCCTGGGGATGTGAAGGAGTAGTCGCGACGATGCCGTATCGGTTCCGGGGCCTCGCCCTGCTAATGGCCCTGTTGATCGCGCTGCCGACCTGCGGGGTGCGCCAGTTGGCCCAAGGGGAAATCCAGCCTCCCAAGGTCAGCTTCCAGGGACTGGCGCTGGGCCGCCCCACCGGCCAGGGCTGGCCGGTGACCGTCACCCTGCTTTTGACCAATCCCAACCCCCAGGCCCTGAACCTGAAGGGTTATGACTGCAAGTTGTGGCTGGAGGGCAAAAGCGTGGCCCAGGCCGCCAGCAGCGAGCCGGTATACCTGCCGCCTAAAGGACAGATGCGGGCGAAGATCCCCATCGTCGTGAAACTGCCCGCGGTGGCCAGCCTCCTGCCTAGGCTTCTTGAACCCCAGCCGCTGCTGCACTACCAGGTTGCCGGCGGCTTCCGCCTGGGCGCGGTGCTGGGTGGTTTGGTCAGGGTGCCTTTCCGATTTCAGGGTGAGGTAACTCCCCAAGAAGGCCTGGATCTGCTCCAGCTTTACGTGCGCTGAACAGGAATCCGGGGCGTCCGCAAACCCGAGGTTCCCCCTATGACCATAATTTTCGGTAAGTTTCCCTTGATTAGGATTACATTAATGAGTATAAGAAAAGAATTAGTAATTTTTGGTCCAGGCCGAAGTCAGGCAACCTTAAGCGCAGTTCGGTTACAACAATCCACACAAAAATCCGGTACAGAGGAGGAAATATGAAACGCTTGACGGTACTCATTACCTGCTTTGCGGTCCTTTTGGTATTCGGCGGCATAACGCAACCGAACCAGGCTGCAGCCGCTACAAAAACGATAACCATCGGATACACTGCCTCCCTGAGCGGGAAATTAAACGTGGAGTCGACCCGCCAGGTGCACGGGTTGCATCTGTGGATGGACCAGGTCAATAAAGCCGGCGGCATCAAGTTGCCGGACGGCACCATCGTCAAGGTTAAAGACAAGTATTACGACGATGAGAGCAAAAAAGAACGGGTCCAAGAGCTCTACACCAAGTTGATCACCGAGGATAAAGCGAACTTCCTGATCAGTCCTTACAGCAGCGGCCTGACCGACGCCGCCGCGGTCATCGCCCAGCAATATGGCCGGATCATGATCACCACCGGGGCCGCCTCGGATTCCACCTATAAAAAAGGCTATAGCCTGGTTTATCAGGCTTATACCCCGGCCAGCCATTACCTGACGGGCGCGGTGGACCTTCTGATGAAGCAAGGACCCAAGAACCACAAAATCGCGATCATCTATTCCAATGACAAGTTCTCCACCGATGTGGTCAAGGCCCTGAAAAAATACGCCGAGGCTAAGGGCTTTAAAGTGGTCATGTTCGAGGGTTATGACCCCAGCACCACCGACTTCAGCCCCTTCATCAACAAGATTCCCCCGGGCGTAGACGCCATCATGGGCGGCGGCCATTTTGCTGACGGCACCACCCTGGCCCGCCAACTTCATGAAAAGAAGATCAAAACCCAGATGGTCGCTCTCCTGGTGGCCCCGCCGGAGCCCAAGTTCGCCGAATTGGGAGCCGCTTGCATCGGGGTGGTCGGTCCTTCCCAGTGGGAACCCGACGTTAAGTTTTCCCAGGCCGCGGCCAAGAAAGATGGCCTCCCCTGGATTGGACCTTCGGTGGCGGAATTCGTCAAGGCCTACCAGGCCAAATACCATGAAATGCCTTCCTACCATAGCGCTGGTGGCTATGTCGCGGGCATGCTCTTACAGGACGCCATCGTGAAGGCCGGCTCCATCGACACCGCCAAGGTTAAAAAGGCCCTGGACAGCATGAACCTCATGTGCTTTTACGGGCACGTCAAGTTTGCCACCGCGGCCAGTGATCACGGCCTCCAGGTTGGCCATGAAATGATCTACATCCAGTGGCAAAAGAGCAAGCAGGGCAAACCCGAAAAACAGATAGTCTGGCCGGCTTCCGCCGCTACTGCCTCAGCCATTAACTATCCGGCGCATTAAGCTTAGCGCCGTCATCAACGACTCCCTCGCCCCCGCTCCGGGGGCGCCGGGGAAAGGTATCCCTCTCCTTGATAGTGCTTGATCAATTAGCCGCTTCTCTGACGGACGGAATCCTCTTGGGGTTCGTGTACGGGCTTGCGGCCATGGGGCTGACCTTGATCTGGGGCGTGATGGAGGTCATCAACCTGGCCCACGGACCGGTCATCGCCCTGGGGATGTTCGGCACCTACCTGCTGTTCACCCATCTGGGCCTGAATCCGTATGCGGCCCTGATTCCCGTGGCGGGTATGGGTCTGATCCTGGGGTTGATCATTTACGTCATCGCGGTGCACCGGGTGATCAACGCCCCGCCGCTTTCCAGCCTGCTGTCCACCTTTGCGGTCAACATGATCATCATCGGGGTATGCACCGCGATCTTCAGCACCTCACCGCAAAACATCAACTATTCTTTAGGGTCCCTGGGGGTGGCCTTCCTCACCATCAACTACAGCCGCCTCATCGGCGCGGCCGGAGCCGTGCTGGTGACCGCAGGGCTTTATCTCTTCCTCTACGTGACCCGGCCCGGCAAGGCCATCCGGGCGGTGTCCAACAACCGGGACGCCGCTGAACTGATGGGCATTCCGTCGGCCAAGATGCTGGCCCTGAGTTTCGGCTTGGGGACCATGCTGGCCGCGGTGGCCGGCGGCCTGATTTCCACGTTTTTCCCCTTTACCATCCTGAGCGGCAGCCCCTACGAGTTAAAGTCCTTCGTGATCTGCGTCCTGGGGGGCCTGGGTAATCCCCTGGGGGCGCTTTTGGGCGGCCTCATTTTGGGGCTCCTGGAAGGCTTTATTCCCGTGTTCATGCCCGTCAGTTGGGTGCCGGTGTTTGAATTCGGTCTGTTCGTCCTGGTCCTGCTGGTGCGGCCCACGGGCCTGATGGGAGCCGACTAAGTGGATTTCTGGAAACGTCCCGGGTTCTGGTTTCCCCTGCTGATTGTGCTGGTGTGGGGCGCGGTGGTGCTCGTGGTGCACCAGGCCCTCATGCGGGAAACGGCCTTTATTCTGCTCATGGCCGTGGCCCTGGCCTCCAGCCTCAATATCCTGCTGGGCTACACCGGTTATGTTAGTTTTGGTCACATCGTTTTTTTCGGCCTGGGCGGTTATATGGGATTCTACCTGCTCAGCGTGCAGGGCTGGTCGCTTATCCCCGCGGCCATCTGCGGGGGACTGCTTTCCGCGGTGGTTGCCGGCCTGGTGGGGTCCGCAGTCCTGCGCCTGCGGGGGGCTTATTTCGCCCTGGCCACCATCGGCATCAATGAAGCGGCCCGAGCTTTTGTGAGTAATTTTGGGCCGTTTGGCGGGCCCATCGGGCTGTCCATCAACTTTTCCGCCTATCAGCGCTACGGCGGCGCCGGCGAAGCCCTCTGGATGACTTTCATTCTTCTCTGGATCCTCACCATGATTATCCTGGTGGTGAGTTATCTGGTGAAAAATTCCCGTTTCGGCCTGGGTCTTTTGGCGATTCGCGAAGATGAAGACGCGGCCATGGTGATGGGCGTCAAGGCTCCCCGGGCCAAAAACATCACTTTTATGATTTCGGCCTTTTTCCCAGGGGTGATCGGCACCCTTTATTTTTTTAAGAACGGCAATCTCGAGCCGGGGGATGCCTTCCAGCTCACCATGTCCATCGAAATGCTGGTGATGGTGATGCTGGGCGGCATGGGCACGATCCTGGGACCCATGGTAGGGGCGGTGGGTTATCAATGGCTGCGGGGCTATCTCCTCACCACGCCGGTTTTTAAGGACCTCCACGTGGCCGTGGCCGGGGTGATCCTCTTGTTGATCATCCTGTTTGTGCCGGCGGGCTTCATCGGCTGGGTGCGTGATAACTTTAGGCGGTTTAAGATGGTGCTGGAATGATACTTCAGGTCGAAGGTGTTACCAAACGTTTCGGCGGACTCCAGGCCCTCACCGAGGTTTCCTTCGAGTTGCGCACCGGGGAAATTCTGGGATTGATCGGCCCCAACGGCGCCGGCAAAACCACCCTGTTCAACGTGATCAACGGGGTCTACCGCCCGGAGCAGGGCCGGATCATCTTCCGGGGCGAAGATATTACCGGTACGGCATCTTATGATGTGGCCCGGCTGGGTCTGGCCCGGGCCCACCAGGTGGTGCGCCCCCTGCACGAGTTGACGGTGCAGGAAAACGTCATGGTGGGCGCCTGTTACGGCCGGGAGCAGCACTCCCTCAGGGAGGCCAGTCGTCTGGCGGCGGGCGCCCTGGACAAAGTGGGGCTGATCGACCGGACAGACCAGCCCGCCGGCAGCCTGAATGTCGCCCAGAAAAAGCGCCTGGAACTGGCCCGGGCCCTGGCGGCCCGCCCTTACCTCCTCCTCCTGGATGAAGTGCTGGCCGGGCTCAACCCTTCGGAAATCGCCGCCATGATGGAAACGGTGCGTTCCATCCGGGAGGACGGTGTTTCAATTCTCATGATCGAGCACGTCATGCAGGCCATCATGGCCGTTTCCGACCGCATCATCGTCCTGGATTACGGCACCCTGATTGCCGAAGGCGCCCCTGAAGCAGTAGCCAATAACCCTCAGGTGATCGAGGCGTATCTGGGCGACCCGAACCTGACGGCGCAACTCATGGCGGAGTAGATTTATGGCTGTCCTGGAAGTACACGACCTGGCCTCGGGCTACGAAGGCGTCCAGATCCTTTGGGGGGTGGACCTCGCTCTGGAGCCGGGCAAGCTCACCACCCTGGTGGGCAGTAACGGCGTGGGCAAAACCACCCTGTTAAAAACCGTCATGGGGCTGATACGGCCCCTGTCGGGAACGGTATCCTTCCAGGGCAAAGACGTCACCACCATGTCCGCCCATGCCCGGGCCCATGCCGGCATGGTGCTGGTCCCCGAAGGCCGCCAGTTGTTCACCGAAATGACCATTTACGAAAATCTGGAAATGGGGGCCTTTTCGCCCCGGGCCCGAAAAACCTTTCACCAAAACCTGGAAAAGGTCTACGAACTCTTTCCCCGCCTGGCTGAGCGCGCCCACCAGAAGGCCGGCACCTTAAGCGGCGGCGAACAGCAGATGGTGGCCGTGGGCCGGGGCCTGATGGCCGAACCCGAGGTCCTTATCCTGGATGAACTCTCCCTGGGGCTGTCGCCTCTGTTGGCCTTAACCCTCTTTGAGGCCCTGACACGCCTTAAAAAGACGGGCCTGACCATGCTCCTGGTGGAGCAAAACGTCACCATGGCCCTGGCCGTGAGCGACTATGCCTATGTCCTGGCCGAAGGCAAGGTCCACCTGGAAGGCCCGGCCCGGGAACTCAGCAAAAACGACGAGGTGCGCCGCACCTATCTGGGGATTTAGTTCAAAGTTCAAAAATACTTAATTTTGAACCTTGAACCTTGCACTTACACGAGGAGGCTGGAATGCCGGTACAGAATTGGATGAGCAAAGACTTGATCACCATTGATGAGGATACTTCCATCATGAAGGCCTCCAAGGTGATGAAGCAAAATAATATTCAACACTTGCCGGTTATGAGCAAAGGGCATCTCGCGGGTATCGTTTCCGACCGGGACTTGAAGGAGGCCACGCCTTCCAAGGCCACCACGCTGGATATCCACGAAATGTATTATCTGCTGGATAAGATCGTGGTCAAAAGCCTCATGTCCAAAGCCCTGATCACCATCACTCCCGGGGATACCGTGGAGAAAGCCGCGGCCGTAATGCTCAAAAACCACGTCTCGGCCCTGCCGGTGGTGGATGCCAACGCCGCCCTGGCGGGGATCATCACCAAGGGCGACATTTTCCGGGCCTTTGTCTCCATTTCGGGGATTTATCAGGGGGCCCTGGCCCTGGGGGTGGAATTGCCGGACGAAGCGGGGTACATCAAACAGGTCACTGATGTGATCCGGGCCCACGGCGGGCGCATTGCCAGTATCATGACCCGCTACGAAGGCGTCCATGAGGGCTTCAAGGAGGTTTATATCCGGGCCAAGAACATCAAAGACGAAAAAGCCCTCCGGCAGGACCTGGAGGGCAAGCACAAGGTACTTTACTTTTTCAGCGAGAAAGTTGAATAAATCAAAGTGCTTAAGTGCTACCTCAGGCCTGGGGCTGCGGGTCTTGAAATGGAACCAACCGCAGGTCCGCCCTCTGCCATAAGCATCTAAAACGGCAGCCGGTAGCAAATCCGTTTGAAACCGGGTTTAAATTTCCCGGCCGCAACCGATTCCCTGGCCGGTGAGAGTGTAATATTCCTCGCCGGCGCACGCCAGACAGACCTTCTGACCCCCCTGCACCCGGACCCTGGGCTCCATCACCCCTTCGCCGCAGCGTTCGCAGACCACAGTGGCAAAAATCCGGGCATACGCCGGCATCTGGATGGTGAGGGTCTCGATCAGGAACTGTTCCGCGAGGTCCACTTCTTCCAGTTCCCGCCGGGCCACAGCCTCCCAGAGGTGGCCGAAGCGGTGATGATCCTCCTTGGTCCCCTGGCGCTGGACCACCACTTTCTCGAACAGCGGCCCGGCCGCGGGGTACCGGGCAAACATGCGCTCCCGAAAATCCGGGTGCACCACCAAACGCACCGCGGCGCCGTCGGCGCGCTTGGCTACGGTAACCGCGGTCTTGCCCAAATCCTTGTAAATCAAGGCGTTGTTGCCGAAGGTGCAGCCGGTGACCACCTGGATGCCGTCGGTGAAGCAATTGTTGCACTCCACGATGGCCACCACTTCCTCCATGCCGGTGCTCTCCTGGGCCAGGTGGTCCATGGCATACTGCCCGGCCTTGACCCCCAGGGCCAGGAAGGGGCAGAGGTGCCCATGAATGGTTTCGGCGTGACGCAATAATCCTGACAAATCCTTGCTGCGAATCATGGTTTCTACGACCTGACGGGCCGAGGCGTGTTCATGCATACTGGTAATCTCCCGGAATAATTTCGGTATAGAGGTTCACAGATTGCGGCTAATGCCGCACTTACCAAAATATTCTGCGCGGTTTCGGTAATGAGTCTAGTTTTAATAGATTTTGGGATTTTTGTCGACGCTTTCCTGAGTTTGATATGGTTTGCGCCCGGGTGGATTCAGTGTTAAGATCAATTTTTCGCGGTCACAGGCCCAAGATGCCCCTTAAACAAGCCATTATCGCCCGTCTCAAAGCCGAGACTCTTAAAGAAGTCTGCGGCCATTTGCATGTGGAACTAAACGGACGCAGCGAAGAGGCCCTGGCGCGTCAGCTTAGGCGCCAGGCTGCCGTTACTGCTGAAAACCTGCTGCCCTTCTTGGCCGAAGCCGAATTGCGCGAGGTATGCGCGGCTTTTGGAGTGGCTGCGACGGGCCCCAAGGCCACGCTGACCAGAAGACTCCTTAAGGCCGAACGCGGTCCCACCTTTGTGGCCCTGGATTTTGAAACCGCTGATCATGGCCGGGACAGCGCCTGCGCCCTGGGACTGGTGCGTGTGGAAAACCGCCAGATCGTCCGGCGCACCTACAGCCTGATCAAACCGCCGCGCCGGAGGTTTATCTTCACCTATCTCCATGGCATCACATGGGAGGATGTGGCGCACCAGCCCACCTTCGGCGAATTATGGCCCAACTTTGCTCCTATGCTTGCGGGCATCGATTTTCTGGCCGCGCATAACGCCTCCTTTGACCGCGGGGTGCTGCTAAAGTGCTGCGAGGCGGCGGGCCTGGCGCCACCCCAAATCCCCTTTCACTGTACCGTGCAACTGGCCCGCCAGACCTGGAACATTTATCCCACGAAACTGAATCATGTCTGCGATCACCTGGGAATTACCCTCAAACACCATCAAGCCGCGTCCGACGCCGAGGCTTGCGCCCTGATCGTCATGGCGGCCCACCAATTTTCGCCCCGATAGTTGCGGTTCTAAGACCCGGCTCGCCACAGAAGAAAAGGTGTCCCGTAGCGGTTGAGCCATTGGCGGCGGGAGGCGTAATCGGGTAAGACCTGCGCCACCTGGGCCCAAAAGCGGGGATTGTGGCCGGGGATTTTGAGGTGGGCCAGCTCGTGGACCACCACGTAGTCGATGACCTCCGGCGGGCATAAGATGAGGCGCCAGTTGAATTTGAGGGTGCCATCGGGATGGCATTCGCCCCAGCGCCGCTTCCAGCTTTTCAGCTGCACCGGGCCGGGCGTTAGATTCATGGAGCCACTGAAATGCTTCACCCGCTCCTGGAACAAGGCAAAGGCGCGCTGGGCGTACCAACCAACCAACCGGGACCAGAGATCGTCCCCTTGGGGCAGCGGTACCCGAATTTCTGGCTCGTTCAGGTTGATGGCGCCCTTGGCGCCGTGAAGCACCGCCAGCCGGAAAGCCTTTCCCAGAAAATAGGCTTCCCCATCCTTCAGCCGGCTTAAGGCCGCCCGGCGCTCCGCCACCTTGCGCAAAATCCAGGCCTCATGCTTCTCCAAGGCCTGGGCCAGGTTCTCCTTAGAGGTCCCCCGGGGCAGGGTCACCACCACCCGGCCTTCCGCAGTGACCATGATGCCGATGCTTTTGCGCCGGGGGCTGATGCGGTATTCGATATCTATTTCGTTCAAATTAGTCATGGAAATTCGACGGATGGGCCGTGCCTACCAAAATTAAGTATTATATCCAAAACGGAGGTGGGACGGGAAGCAAAGGCAGGAAGAAAGAAATAACCGCAGATAAACGCCGATGCTCACAGATTTAGATTATTTATCTGCGTAAATCGGCGTTCATCCGCGGTTGAAATTACAGTTTATAGCGCTCGTCCACGATGCGCTCCACTTCTTCTTCCGTGGGCATGGTGTCCCGGTAGCCCGCCATGTACTGGTTCCTGAGCCATCTGAACAGGCTGACGGTTTCGTTGATCCGGACGATCTCCGGGATATCACCGCCTTTCACCGTTTTGATGTGCTGGTTGTACTGGCCCAGCATGGACACCACGTCGTAGAAGGTGGCCGCGTCCCGCTTGATGCCCCGCTTGAAGGACTTCCCCTCCGTGGGATAGATCAGGTCCGGGGCGGGGTTGCCCGAGATGTCGATGCGCTGGAAAGGCCGCCGCACCGCCACCTGCCATTTCCGGGACTCCACCATCATCCGGGAGATCATCGGCCCGGCCCAGTCGTTGGTCACGTGGCCCGTGGGGCAGGCCGAGAAGAACTCCACCAGAGAGGGGCCATTGTAAGCGATAGCCTCTTTGAGGATCTTGATGGCATAGAAAGGGTTGTCGATAGTAAGCTTGGCCGCGTAAACGTGGGAGATGGCCATGGCCTGGCTAATAATCCGGCGGTGCAGGGTGGTCTTGCCGGCATACTTCCTCCCAATGGGGGAAGTGGAGCGGTCGGTTCCGAACCGGGTGGCCCCGGATTTTTGCATGCCAGTGTTCATGTATCCTTCATTATTAAAGATCACCCAGGTGATGTCGAAGTTTTCGCCCAGGGCATGGTTGAAGGGACCGTTGCCGATGTCATAGATGGCGCCGTCCCCGGCAAACACGATGATCTTGGTGAGCACGCTCTTATAGCGGTTCT
>Ga0315542_1002249_pt1 | contig 11798 bp, 10 predicted proteins | sample SalMarSW160120MG_FD_202541 | JGI IMG/M metagenome (GOLD analysis project Ga0315542, IMG submission 202541) | Salt marsh sediment microbial communities from the Plum Island Ecosystem LTER, Massachusetts, United States - Salt Marsh Sediment SW1601-20 ... | reverse complement strand
CGGGATCACATTGACCCACGGACTGGATTCCAGCACGAAAAAGTTATAGTCTTTTCCCGTCCTCGGGGAAACGGCCCGGTCTGTCCGCAGACCGAACACCCTGTTTGATCTGTCGGTATTCGTTGAGATAATTTTCCAGGGCTTTGGCGCCATCACGTCCCTCCTTCCGCGTTCCGATATTCAACCTCGCAGCCCCTCCCTTGTCAACAATTGAATTCTGCCTGCCCCACAAGTACCCTCCGCGGTGAATGAAGCGTAGATGAAATATGTGACCCCCATCCGCGAATCAGAAGGGACACGGGGATCTTTTTGCAGGCACGATATCTTTTCTTTGCTCGGAACACGGGCACCTCCATGGCGAGGGCGTGCCGGCGGTATTGCAGCACTCTATCCATATTCTGCTTTGGTGCACTGGAATTGAAGAGGCCCACCGGCCGCCTTGCTGAGCAACTATTTCCGCCGCGAGAGTGAAGGCCCCTTCGTGCTCGCAAAAAGATTGCTGTGGCCCTTCGACCTGCTCGCTCTTGAAGGCGGATAAGCCGGAAACGTACCCAGGTGGTCGATCAATATCGGAATTTCCTATTCCAACTACCCATTTCATGGGTATTTCCCGTTTGACATTGGGTGCCCCCGACCCCATTATAAAATGTTGCAGAAACAACTCATGATCTGATCAAGGGAGGAGGCAATGGAAAAAACCATCGACGCACGGGGGAAAGCGTGTCCCCAGCCCGTCCTGATGACAAAGGCTGCCATTGAGGCAATGGATGAAGGCATTCTCACTGTCCTCATCGACAGCGAGGTGTCCCGAGACAATGTCTTGCGCTTTGCCTCAAGCCAGGGATGCACGACGGAAGTTGAAGCAACGGGTGGAGACTTTTCCGTGACGCTGACCAAGGGAAACCCGGAAACGAAGGGAGAAGACAAGGACGCTCTCCCTGAAACCCGAAATGCCTCCAATATTGTCGTCTTCATCAATTCCAGCACCATGGGAAAGGGAGACGACGACCTCGGCGCCATCCTGATGAAGGCATTCATCAAGACCCTGAAGGATGTTGAGCCCCGTCCGACCAGGATCATTTTTGTAAATTCCGGGGTATTCCTCACGACCGAGGGCTCCGAAGTCATCCCGGACCTTGAGGGACTCGAAGAGATGGGTATCGAGATCCTCTCGTGCGGCACCTGTCTCGACTTTTTTCACCGGAAAGAGTCCTTGAAAGTGGGCATCGCCTCAAACATGTACGATATCGCTTTTTCCCTCATACAGGCGGACCGGGTCGTCAAGCCGTGACGCCCTTTCCCGACGAAGACCAGTGAAGGATCCTATGGATGCAGGCCGGACAATCTATCTCGACCACGCCGCCACTTCGTTTCCCAAGCCGGAGGCCGTGAAGCGCGCGGTGGCGGATTACTTTGACCGGTACAGTGCCAACCCCGGCCGCTCCGCGCATTTCCTCTCCCTTGAGGCAAGCCGTTTCCTGTTCGAGGCCAGGGAAACGATCGCTGCTTTTTTCCACGTGGATGATTCACGGAAGGTCATCTTCACCCGCAATGTCACCGAGTCCCTGAACCTTGCCATTTACGGGATGGTACAGAAGGGAGACCGCGTCGTTACCACCTCGATGGAGCATAACTCCGTCATGCGCCCGCTGCGCGACCTGGAGGCGAGAGGGATTATTGAGCTGACGGCCGTGCCCTCTTCCGCCGAAGGGTACGCCGACATCGAGGGGATCGGCCGGACCATGGGTTCGGGACCGGTAAAGCTCCTGGTGGTCAATCACGCATCCAACGTGACCGGTACCATCGCGGACATAGAACAGATTTCCGGGCTGAAAGGTTCCGCGTTTCTCCTGGTTGATGCGGCCCAGACCGCGGGCTGCATCCCTATCGACCTGAGCGCCCTGGATGTGGATCTCTTTGCATTTACCGGCCACAAGGCGCTTCAGGGGCCGCAGGGAACGGGCGGGTTGATCATGAAGACCGGGAAAGAGCCCCTCACCCCCCTGATGCGGGGCGGAACGGGGAGCCATTCCGAATTTGAGCAGCAGCCGGATTTTCTTCCGGACAGGTACGAGAGTGGGACCCCGAATGGGTGCGGCATCGCCGGCCTGGCGGCCGGAGTGCGAGCGGTGATGGAGGGGGATGTTACTGCCATCCGGAAACACGAGATGCGATTGACTGGAAGGCTCCTCGAAGGGCTGGGCGGCCTGGACCGAGTATGCGTGTTCGGCCCCGGGGATCCGGAAAAACAGACCGCCGTCGTTTCAATCCAGGTAAAGGGCATAAGCCCGTCGGAGGTGGGTTTTCAGCTGGACCGGGAATTCGGCATCTGCGTGCGCACGGGACTCCACTGCGCGCCGGCGGCCCACAGGACCATTCACTCTTTCCCCGAAGGCACGGTTCGGATCTCCATGGGAATGACCAATACCATGGACGACGTGGAAGCGGCTGTAGAGGCACTCAAATGGATTCTGTCCCACTAGAAAGAGACGCGAAGGACTTTGTTTTCGTGCTATACTCTATCCACAATGTCATGAAGGCGGAAAAGGTCCTGAAATCCCGAGGAATCGCCTTCGATACCATCCCGGTCCCCAAGGAGATAAGCTCTGACTGCGGCATGGCGATTCTCGCGGCCTCCCCGGACAAACACCGGGTCCGAAAGGTCTTGGGAGAGAGCGGGATCGACATCAAGATGGTCTATCTCCGCACAGCAGGACAATACGAGGAAGCAAATGACCAGTGAAAAAAAACTCAGGCTGACGCAAACCGTCACCGGCTCGGGATGAGCCTCGAAGCTCCCTCCAGGGGTCCTGGAGAAGGCGCTCTGCGGACTTTCCTTTCCCAAGGACGAGCATGTGCTTCTCGGACTTGAATCGCCGGATGACGCGGGGGTTTACCAGATCACGGATGAAATCGCCCTGATCCAGACCGTCGATTTCTTTACGCCCGTCGTGGATGACCCGTACTGGTTCGGGCAGATCGCCGTGGCCAATGCCCTGAGCGATGTCTACGCCATGGGAGGCGTTCCCATTACCGCCATGAATCTCGTGGCGTTCCCCGTCAAAGACATGGATCTTTCCGTTCTCAAGGACATACTCAGGGGCGGAATGGACAAACTGACGGAAGCGGGGGCGTCCCTGGTGGGCGGGCACAGCGTAGAGGACAAGGAGCTGAAATACGGTCTTTCCGTGACCGGCATCATCCATCCGGACAAGATCCTTGCTAAGAAAGGGTTCCTTCCCGGAGACAAGCTCGTCTTGACCAAACCCCTGGGCACGGGGATTATCAACACGGCCATCAAGGGCGGCCTGGCCTCGGAAGCGATCATCGAAAAAGCCACAAAGATGATGGCCCGGTTGAACAGGAGCGCTGCGGATGTCATGCGTTCGTGGCGGGTTCGTGCCTGTACGGACGTAACCGGCTTCGGACTGCTGGGGCATCTTTGTGAAATGGTGATGGGGAGCGATTACGGTGTGACGCTGTACAACGAAGACATTCCCGCCTACCCGGAAGCCAGGGAATACGCCGCCATGGGGCTTGTCCCGGCCGGGACCTACCAGAACAGGAAATTCCGGGAGGCGTTTGTTGACTTCGACGAGGCCGTAGACCTGATCGCCCAGGATATTCTCTTCGACGCCCAGACCTCCGGGGGCCTGATGATCATGGTGCATCCCGACGACGCGCCAAAGCTGGTGGAAGATCTGCACGCAAAGGGGGAAGCAGACGCCGCGGTCATCGGCGAGGTCATAGAATCACCCAAGGAAAGGGTCCTGGTCCGGAAGCGGTCAGGTGGATAGGCTGAAGGCTGTTAGGCTGTAGGTGTTTAGCGGTTTAAAGTCAACACTGTTCATTTAAGGCCCGAGAAGGCATGCCCAGCTCGGCTAAATCCCCCCAACCCCTCTTTAAAAGAGGGGTTGGGGGGATTTCTCGCGGTCGAGACTTAAGTGAACACTATTGGGTTTAAAGTGCATTACCGACATTTGATCTGACTTCTATCAGACGCCAGTTCGTGCTCATCGACAAATAAAATTTGTGCGCTAGCAGGTTTCCAATCCAGAAATGAGATATTTATACAAGATCAAGACAATCAAGGGATTACGCGGTACAAAGAAAAGCCTATTTCCTGGGCACAGAAAGGCGTGCCGGCGTCGAACCCGGGAGAAAGCGAAACACGAGGGTCTGGAAATCAAAGTGAGCTCGGGAATCTCGACCGTGTCATAACAGTCATGGGGAATGACTACTGGCAGGAGAAAGGTAGGCACGTTTTGAGATGATACTCCATGAGAGTCTCCGGGATGAAGGCTGAGGATACACTCGACCGTGCCTATCTTCCTACTGGTCATGCGGAAAATCAATCGGTAGAAACACTGATTTTGATGAGAAAAAACCCTGAGTGCGGATTTCGGGGCAGGATGACTTGCTGGGAAAGAGCCTTTGAATGCCTCTTATCCCGTTATAACTGCCAACACAATACTTCAAGATTGTCCGAATAAAGCATACCCAAATTAATCAAAACGATTGCTTTTGAAAAATTCATATACGGTACTCCTTCGAGCAGCATAACACCGTTCTGAGCCGCGGCTGTTCCAAGGTTGAACAAATGATGAGTTAATCAAAATTACATATCTTGAACTCACTGCGTGATTTGTGCCGTCGGCTCCAGATTTTTGTTAGCATAACAGAATCATGAAAATAGCTTAAATGCAAGCGACGCAACTCTTTGACCGTGTTTAAAACAGTCTTCTTTGATCTTTGCATCAGGACTGCCCGAACATGACACGCCGTAATGCCCGCTAGCGTCCATCGGATCACCTACAACAATCATCCCGTAAATTAAAAAAGCTTGAATAATAGAGATTACCGTTGTTTCTTTTCCACCAGAGTGATGACCAGACGTAGCAAATGCTGCTCCAATTTTGTTTTCCATCTGTTTGCGAATGGAAACAAACTTATCAAATACAAATTTAAGTTCAGCTGCCATTGTTCCAAAATAAACCGGCGATCCTGCAATGATAGCACATGAAGACAAGAAATCATCTTTATTAACTTCAGCTGTAGATCGTAAAATACAAGAAACACCATTAACGGCTTCCACACCTTTCGTGATCTCTTCAGCCAATATCTTGGTTTTCCCGGTTCTAGAATGGTATAATACTAAAATTTGCATAAATAAAGAGACCTTTCACAGAAAGTAAGAGTATCAATGAAGATGCTAACAACCAGTTGGTATTTAGTTTCTGAGTAACTCAGAAAATTTATTATCCTTCGAGAAAAATTCTTTGCTGTTTAACGATCCTTCTAGCTGCATAACATTCAAAATCCGACGAAATACAGAAAACTGCTTTTTCGAAATTATTGAGGCTTCTCTTTCTTGCATAAGTCTTCACCTGCTGCAGTGTCGAGACTTTTGAGGTTGCTATATACAATGATCCAGTCAAATAGGGTCATTTAGGCCGCAAGAGAATTTCCCCGATTCCATCTCGGGAGACAAAGGACTTGATTGGAGTAAAGGGAGCAGCGATGGTCAGCAGTGCCCGATTATGACGGGTTCGTAAAGAGAGCGATAAGTGCGGTTGAGGGCGCAGGTATACCTCAAAGTTATCCGCAATGACGTACGAGTTGATCGTTGAAGTGACGGTAAATTCACCCTGAACAACAGCCAAAAGCGTTCCAGACGGCTTCAGCATAGTGTTGCAAAGATCTAACAGCTTACGAACTTCGCTATCATCCAAATAATCAATCAGGCCCCAGAGCATGATGCCATCGAAGCTCAGAGGAGGATAATCCAAATGTTGCCAGACATTAGTCGTTGGTAAACCACGCCGGCAGGCTAAATCCAGGCGAAGAAACATGTCACAGACGAAGAGCCTCTTCACTCGCTTGGCGAAGAAATTGATATTTTCGCCACAAACGGGGCCTAGGTCCAGCAGTTGTGCATTCTGGCTTCTTTCGAGCCGTTCCGTGAACTCCTTCAGGACATTGCTGGTGTGATGTGGGCGGTCGGGCTCAGTGATCCGGTCCTCCCCTGACAGAGCGGTATCATATTTCAAGGATTACTCCCCTTGACGCCCTCGCTCATGGCGGAGGTTGGTTTGTCTTGGGATAGGGGGGAAGCCTGCCCAACGGCCTTGGCTTTAGGTTCGGGTACGGCCTTAATTTGAGATTCTCTCTCAAGCTCAATGACCGCCTTAAGCATTGCCCCATCCTCCACGGATATGCTTCTTGCCCTTATTTCACCACTAAAATCGGCCTCTTTGGTAATTTCCACCTTGCCCGAGGCTTTGATATTGCCGGTTAATCGGCCTTGTACTGTTACGCTGTCAGCCTGGATCTCGCCCTCGACGCGTCCCTTGGCTCCAACGGTCAAGTGGTTCGCCTCCAGTTCAATATTGCCTTTCACTGATCCCTCGATAACCAAGTTTTCCTTGCCATGGATTCCCCCCTCAATGCTGATATTCTCTCCAATGACCGTATGTGACTTCGGGGAGACAGGGGAGATAATGCTAGGCGTTGATTCCATGAATGTCTCATCTTTTGAGGTCTTCTTTAACATGTTTCCTCCTCATGAATAAATTAGGGTTTTCGTTCTTGACATTATCCTATCCCTTATTGAGATAGTCCAGCTTTTAGTAGTGCTGCTTGCATCCTGATTCATCGACCAAATCAAACGTCCTAAGCTTTGCATGATCGCGCATAATTATCCTTTGTTCCCCTAAAGCCTAACAGCCCACAGCCTAAGCGCCTTCAGCCTAATGCCCTACCAGCCTACAGTCTAAATACCTATCCTGCAGTTACCGAGATTTGATCTTACAGAAAACGAAAGGTCTGAAGGATTTGATAGGACTGAAGGCTACGTATCGTAGTCTTTACTTTTGCAGTGTCCTCAAGACTATGGGTTAGTAGATGTAATCGACAGCGAGGAGGGGAACAAAGGCAGAGACATTGCTAGCCCTGCCTATGTTCCTGACTTTGACCCGCCCGTGCCTCAGGGGTTGATCGTTTCGCTGACCGTTTTGGCCCTGTGAGAAAACTCACAGAACGAGGGAAGTGGCTGAGTGCTAGAACTCCCAATCCAGAAAAAACCATTTGTTTTCTGCCTTAATCAAGCTAAAGATACTGGTTGTGGTCCGTCCATCAATCGACATTGGCACACGAACAGTTGCCTTATCACTCTCCAGCCACATAGCAGGCCTACCAAGCGTCAAGTATCGGTCGTGACGCATTATGTCTCGGAGGTAGAAGGCAAACTTGCTTTTACTGTATAAGATACGTCGTCTGCCTTTTTCCCAAACTATAAAATCATCATGCAATAGATGTAATAGTTTGGACTCATCGTGCATATTCCAAGCCTCTTCAAAAGCAGCCAAACTAGCTTTTATGGCTTCTTGTTCTGGAGACTCTGCCTTATAGGCTTTTGGGGTCTCCCCAACGCAGCCGAAAAGAGCAAAGCAGGTGGCGGAGAGGATTAGAAGTGGGACGATAATGCGGAGAATTATTCTAAGCGGCCTGTTCATAGAATGGGGCCATTTGAGCAAAAAGCCCCACCTCTCCATAAACGATGCAGATATTTTGCCGAATACAACATATGATGGTCTGCCGATATTCATCAAATCCGGTGTTCGGTGGACTATAGCTTGTATAATCCTTTTGTCATGTAAATGTCAAGGTGGCCCAAATGAAGCATGAGTGTCAGGAGTGGTCTGCATGTCCCTTGGATGTCTGTAAGGTCAAATGCCCTGAGCTTTCTATGATCGCGCATAATCCCCTTTACCGCTTTCCGGCCTAACAGCCTATAGCCTACAGCCTATCCATTTACACTCTTCAGCCTAATCAACCTAAAAGACTAACAGTCTACAGCCTAAACCCCTACAGCCTTTTTCACGCAATTCCCGTTGCAGCAATGACCCCCGCCAGGAGAAGGACGCTCACATAGCTGTTGATGGTGAAAAAGGCCAGGTCGATCCGCTCTAGTTTCCCTCCGGATACGATTAGATGCTCCCAGACCAGCAGCACGCCCACAGCAGCCGTCCCCACGAAATACGGCCAGGACAGGCCGTCCATCCAGCCGGCAGCCACAAAAAGCAGAAAAGACAGCAGATGAAACAGGGTCGAGACCGCAAGGGCGCGCCCCTGCCCCACCCACGCCGGAAGAGAGCAGAGCCCCATTTTCCGGTCAAAGGAAACGTCCTGGCAGGCATAGATAATATCAAAGCCCGCCACCCAGAAAAGGACCCCCAGGGACAGGACCACAACGGGCATTTTGACTGTTCCCGTCACTGCCAGGAATCCGCCTGCCGGTGCGATGGCGAGCGAAAGCCCCAGAAAAATATGACACGCCCAGGTAAAGCGCTTCGTATAGGAATATCCAAGGATCACCATGAGGGCGATCGGCGAGAGATAAAGGCACCACCTGCCCAGGGCCAGGGCCGAGAGGAAAAAAAGGGCAATGGAGCTCCACAGGAAACACCACACGGCCCCTCTCCCGAGCAGGCCGGCAGGGATTTCCCGGTCCCGGGTCCTGGGGTTCTTTTCGTCAAACGGGAGATCGACCAGCCGGTTGAAACTCATGGCCGCGCTCCGTGCTCCCACCATGGCCAGCAGGATAAAGAGGCAGTTCCACCACCCCGGCCACCCGTCCGCACCCACCACGGCCCCTGCAAAGGCGAGGGGCAGGGCGAACAGGGTGTGTTCGAACTTGATCATTCTCAGTATGCGTTTCAGCGCTTCCATCATGAAATCAGTAAATCACCTGATATTAGAGTGCTTCCCCGATAAAATGCATCATTCGCACGTGTCACAAAATTCATGCGGCTACCATTCCGTCATGCCGGGCTTGATCCGGCATCCAGAAGGTTCCGCCTCTTTTCTGGATTCCGGGTCTCCGCCCGGAATGACGTTGTTCTGTTTGGCTGCGGCTTCGCTGCCGTAGGGGCAACAGGGTAAAAGAGGCCCTGTCAGCAGGGAAACATCATATGCACTCTGCTTCCTCAGAAATACGCCATCTGGAGAGCGTTGTCCCTCATCATTTCTCAGGTTGAGGCAGTGCTCTTTTGAGCACCCTGCATGTCCCGGGCCCACAGTTGAAGAGCAGGTCAAACATGGAGAGATTCCCGATAAACGGCCCCCAGAGCTGGGGGTAGACAACCGGCCGTGGCCTGAAGAACCGCAGCTCGATGCCCTCCCGGTCAAAGAGCTCTCCGGGCAGATATTTCCCCGCCGAAGCCTGGGCAAGGAAACAGGTCCCTTTCAGCTCCCTGCATATTGCCGCCGACAGGTCCGGCTCCTTCACGGTGATTTGGAGGTCCGAGAGCAGGACGAGCCGTGTAGGCATCTCGAGAATAGTCATGATGTACCGGATTATCATCAGGTTCAGTTCTAGGAGCATCTCCGGCACCCGGGAAAAAAGGTTCTCCAAAAAAGGCTCGTGCTCTTCAAAAAAAGGGGCCTTCGCGTAGGCGGCCCTGAGCCCCGCAAGGTGCTTCCTGGCCCAGGGACGTTCCCGGCAAATCTTCACCTCGTTGATCCTCTGGAGTCCGAGCCCTTTTCTCCACACCGGGACCGTCATCCAGTAGGTCCCCTGGTCGTTCTTGAAACGGTTCCTGTTCAGCCAGGTGGTCCCCAGGGGAAACTGCACGGAATCCAGGAGCACCAGCACATCCGAGAGCATGGCCTTCTGGAAAAATCCCGGGAAGGGCACGAAGTAGGGCCTGTACGTGGAGACAATCAAATCTTGGAATCTCTTTGCGGGCGGCCGTTTCATTCTGAATTCTGACTCCTTGTATGAAACTTCATGCTGCAAGACCGAAGTTTCCTGCTCGATCAAACTGGCCCACCGGCCAGCGGCCAGGCTGGATTCTGAATTCCTTAATAAATCTTTTTCTGCTTGCCCAAAAAAACATTACATGTTGGGTCTGATTTTTCTTGACATACTACATGTGGTGTCTAAAATAGAGTTCCTTCTTGTTCAGCTACCTATCGTGCACCCGCACCTGTTGCTCTCAGAAGGTCTATAAACTCGTGCATTTCGCCCGAGGATGTTATATAAGAAATATGGAATTCCGGACGGCTTTTCAAGCATCCAACCACACCATGGCAATAAGAAATGGAGGACTTTCATGGGCCAAGACAGCAAAATCCTGATCACGGAAGAAGGCACGTTTGATCTCAACACCTACCGGTGGGATGACCACCGTCTTTCCGATCTTCTGCGAAAGGGAAATGAGATTGATACGGACCAGGCGCTGGATATCAGCCGCTTCCTGAGGCAGGAGATTGCCAAGATGGAACTCCAGACAATTACTATACCCATCCTGGAGAAAATAATCGAGGCAAAATTGCTGGACTACGGGCTCACGAAGGCAACTCCCATCCACCTGGACCAGTCCATTTTCGTCAAGAATGAGCTGATCCTTTCCCAGAACGCCCACAAGGTGCTCCAGCGGAGGTACCTCAAGAAAGACGCGGAAGGCCGGGCCATAGAGACGCCGGAACAGATGTTCAGGAGAGTGGCGCATCATATTGCACGGGCCGAGAAGGCTTACCGGGATGCGAACAAGGTCCTGGAAATGGAGGAGCTGTTCTACCGGATCATGACGGAAGGCAAATTCCTGCCCAACTCCCCTACCCTGATGAACGCCGGGCGCCAGCTGGGACAGCTCGCCGCCTGCTTTGTCCTGCCGGTTGAAGACAGTATGGAAGGAATTTTCGATGCCCTGAAAAATGCGGCGCTGATCCACAAATCAGGGGGAGGAACCGGTTTCGGCTTTTCTCGCCTCAGGGCGAAGAACAGCCGAGTGGGAACGACCGGGGGAATCGCTTCAGGTCCGGTATCGTTCATGAGGATCTTCAATACCGCCACGGAGCAGGTCAAACAGGGGGGGACCAGGAGAGGGGCCAACATGGCCATCCTGAAGGTGAATCATCCCGACATCCTGGAGTTCATCTTCTGCAAGAAGCGCAACAAGGAGCTGAATAATTTCAACATCTCGGTGGCCGTGACGGATGAATTCATGGAGGCCGCGCAAAAGGATCAAACATACCCCCTGATCGATCCAAGGGAAAACAAGAAGGTGGGTGAACTCAACGCCAGGGAGGTGTACCAGGCCCTGGTGCGCCAGGCGTGGGAAAACGGCGACCCGGGCATCGTATTCCTGGACCGGATAAACCGGGACAATCCCACCCCCGAACTCGGTGAGATTGAAAGCACCAACCCCTGCGGCGAGCAGCCGCTTCTCCCCATGGAGGCATGCAACCTGGGCTCCATCAACCTGGCAAAATTCGTCATCGAAAACGATGAAGAGCCGGCCGTCGATTACGAGGCGCTCCGGGAAACCGTCTGGCTTTCGGTCCGGTTCCTGGATGACACCATCGATATGTCGAAGTATCCTCTCCCCGAGATCGAGTGCATGGTGCGGGGAAACAGGAAAATAGGCCTCGGTGTGATGGGCTTTGCCGATATGCTGTACCAGCTGCGGGTCCCCTACAATTCTGAACGGGCCCTGGAACTGGCCGAAGAAGTCATGGCCTTCGTCCAGAAGGAATCCCACGAGGCCACAAAATACCTGGCAGCCCAGCGCGGCACCTTTGAAAACTTCGAGAAGAGCGTCTTCAAAGACCGCAAAGACTGCGTGTACCGCAATGCCACCACGACAACCATAGCGCCCACCGGCACCCTGAGCATTATCGCCGGCTGCTCCAGCGGCATAGAGCCCCTGTTCGCCCTCAGCTTCGTGCGGCACGTGATGGACAACGACGAACTCCTGGAGGTCAACCCCCATTTTGAAACCATAGCCAGGGAA